>Ga0105348_1001895_pt1 | contig 13320 bp, 12 predicted proteins | sample EN8Hudsemesocosm_2_FD_83504 | JGI IMG/M metagenome (GOLD analysis project Ga0105348, IMG submission 83504) | Methane-oxidizing microbial communities from mesocosms in the Hudson Canyon - EN8C Hudson Canyon | ecosystem: Environmental > Aquatic > Marine > Cold seeps | place: Hudson Canyon... | reverse complement strand
TGGCAATGCGATAGAAAAAACTAATTTTGAACCCACCTGCACAAAAGCATCGGTTAGAAAGCCCGACCTATACAGCAAATACCCCAATACAACCACCATAAAAATTGGCAGCGTTATTTGTGCAGAGAACTCTATAGCGCTCAAAAAGCTCATTGTACTATTCATTACTCCCCATTATTCCCTTTCTCCTGCACAGCCTAATGCAATTTCAATTGCTCAGCGAAACACGTAAAGTATACTAAAATTAACATTGGTATTAGCTTGGTTATTACTTGAAATTGCGAACAAATAGAAATTTAATGAGGTTATTAAACGGATATGAGTCAGGAAGCACAATTCGGCATAGGGCAACTGATCAACCATCAACTGTTTGGTTATCGTGGTGTTATCATTGATATTGATCCTATTTTCAGCTTATCTGAAGAATGGTATCAACAGATGGCTAAAAGCCGACCACCTAAGGACCTGCCTTGGTACCATGTATTGGTACACGACGGCAACTATCAAACTTACGTAGCGCAGCAAAACCTAGAACAGGATGGCTCAAATGATCCCATTCATCATCCAGACGTAGATCTGTATTTTGACGGTTTTAACGATGGTCAATATCACTTACGCCGCAAGTCCAACTAGCCCCCATTGACAACGAATAAACTAGCTAGTTTGAAAATACAAACCCTAACGATAACTGGTTATAATTTGTATTTTTCCTAAATAGGTTTTCTCCTTGAACATACAAGAATTAAAAAAACAGCAAGCCTACAGCGAATACACCTTTAACGCTGAATACCTAAAACCCAAGTTCTGGAGCCTATGGCTACTGTTAGGCACTCTCTGGTTAATTGGGCGCCTGCCATTGCCGTTTATTGCTTGGCTAGCCAAAGGCATAGGTACTCTAATGTATAAAATGGGCGGTAGTCGGCTGAAGATCACGCGGCGAAATATTGAACTCTGCTTCCCTGAGCGAGCTAAGCAAGAACAGGAAGAATTAGTAAAACGAAACTTTCAGCGTATCGCCATGGCTCTGTTCGAACCGGGCATTGCTTGGTGGAGCTCCAGCGCAAGAATACAACGCCTAGGACGCATTAAAGGACTGGAACACGTTCAACCTTTGATTGAGAATAAAACACCCATTCTAATGATATCCATGCACAACTTCAGCGTGGAAATGGCCGCAAGATTCGTAGGCGAAGCATTTCCTTTTAATATCCTTTATCGTGCCCATGATAACCCGGTATATGAATATACAAGCATTTCACAACGCAACAAGCACCAAGGTAAATGGTTCCCCCGAAAGTATGTCAAACCATTTTTAAACACGGTAGCTAATGGCGAAGTCGGTTTATTTCTACCTGATCAAGACCTAGGTTTGAAACGTAGTATATTTGTGCCATTTTTTAATATTCAAGCGGCCACTATTCCCAATGTAAGCGACTACGCCCACTCAACAAAGGCTAAGGTCATATACTTGAATCACTATTTGAGCGACGATGGGAAATACACAGTGAAAATATTCCCCCCACTAAAGAACTTCCCTAGCAATGACCGTATTGCCGATACCGCACGCATTAATAAAATTATTGAAGAACAGATTCAACAGAGACCAGATCTATATCTATGGCAACATCGACGATTTAAGCACAGACCTGAAGGTGAACCAAAAATTTACTAACGAGTATCGCGAAAGACTGACAGCAAAAAATCCTTATTATTCAATTCATACAGAATAATAAATTTTACGACCAAGACAGGAATTAGACACTATCTCCAGCATCTATAAAAATAAAGATTGCGTCATAACAACAAGCACATCAATAGTACATTGGTACTATTCACAGAAGGCATATTAATTTAGACAAAAGGTATGCCGATTACAGCAACAACATATTTTCATCGATAGTCTAAAAAAACTAATTACTCACAATAATTCGCTATAAGCTTGTGGAAAAATAATATAAATATACTAATTTTACGACAACCAACATCAGATATATTTGCCATAATTATCCATTATGCGAAATTCTATTTATACGTATCACTCTCCAGTTGTTGCGACAGTCATCTCTCTATGCGCCCTGACACTTACTACCTCATCAAAACCAGTATTCGCCGATAACACACAGCAATATAATCTAAGTTCAACAGCCTCTTTAGAATCCACTCAAAGCACAGTTATCACTACAGTGCACCAACCCCTACTACTGGATAAAGATATTCAACTCACAGAAGAAACCTTAGGTAAAAGAAATATAGACAATAGTCACAAAAATATTATCTCTTATAAAGATGAAACCAGCAGCTACACAAAGCTACAAACTGCCCGTGATAAATACCTACATTTATCTAATAGTCAGCATTGGCACGCCATCAGTTCAGGACCATCACTTACATTTGGTGACACACACCAACAGGTCAAAGAACTTAAATCACAACTGTCATTGCTAGGTGATTTACGATTTCCAACAAAGAAAACATCGCCCACTCGAAACCAGCGTCATGAAGTTTTCGAAAAACATCAAGAAGATTCAATATTTTTCGATAGGAATTTAGAGCAAGCACTAATTCGGTTTCAAAAAAGGAACGGACTAGAAGTAACAGGGAAACTTGACCCTATAACTAGAAAGACTATCAACACACCACCAGCAGTTGTTGCTAATAAAATCTCCCATAACCTAAACCGCTGGCAACAGTTGCCTGAACAATTTGGTGAGCGCTATGTACTGGTAAATTTACCTAATTATCAACTGCAATTTGTTGCAGATGGTGAAATCAAACTCAGCATGAAAGTCATCATCGGTAGAAAGCTTCGTCCCACGCCTATGATGGTGGATAAGATCACATCTATCGTGTTTAACCCCAGTTGGAATGTACCCCCTAAAATTGCAAAGTTAGATCTACTTCCTGCCATTAAGCGTGACCCTAATTTTTTACATCACAAGAAATTTAATGTGTACTCTGACTGGAAAGCAACGGAACCCCTTGATAGCACAACGATTAATTGGGAAGCCATTGATCCAGAGGAATTCACCTACCGCTTACGCCAATCACCAGGAGATCAAAATGCATTGGGGCGCATCAAGTTCTACCTCGCTAATGATCGCGCCATCTACCTCCATGACACCAATCATAAGGAACTGTTCTTAAAGAATAAACGCAGCTTAAGCTCAGGCTGCATCCGGATAGAGAACCCGTTGGAATTGGCCAATCAGATCTTACAGCTAGAACCCAATACCATGGATGAAACGCCCGAAGAACAGCTCAGTACAGCAGAAACCAAGGCCATCCCACTTCATGCACCCATCCCCATTTACTTAATGTATTGGACCGCATGGATAGATGAGAACAATCAGTTACAAATCCGAGATGACATCTACGGCAACGATAAATTGGACAGCGCAAAGCTTAAAAACCCCTTACCGCCGATGAATGGTCGTATTTAATAGATCAAAGGCACCTAAAGGTTGATCAAAAAATGTACAGCCCGTCTAAAGCTGGGCATAATCTCTGCAACATAATTATTACCCGCCATTAACTGATTTCAATTTAAACCTTATGACAAACACCAGCCTCTCTAGACGCCGGTTCTTGCAACTGGCCTCCATCTCTACACTTGTGCTAGCACAACCCGCTATGGGCATGGGATTGAATTTAACTCGCACTCAAGAATTAGAGCGCTCATTGGTGCTTCGCAACCTACACACCGGTGAACGCGTTAAAACCACGTTCTGGGCGGAAGGTGAATACGATATTGATGCCTTGAGGGGTATCAATAAGTTACTGCGAGATCATCGCAACGATAAGGTAGCTGTCATGGATATCCAGTTACTGGAAAACCTCCATAAACTTTATCAAATGACGGGGTCTCGACGTGAAATAGAGATTATTTCAGGCTACCGCAGCCCTGAAACCAACGAGATGCTACGTCGACAAGGGCGTAAAGTTGCCAAGAGAAGCATGCACACCCAAGCTAAGGCTATCGATATACGCCTACATGATGTAGAACTTAGCTATCTTCAGAAGGCCGCTCTGAGCATAGGCGCAGGTGGTGTGGGTTACTATCCCAAAAGCAACTTCGTACATATTGATGTGGGCCGCGTAAGACAGTGGTAAGAAGTTAATCAATTTAATTTACAGGCTCGAATTCGCACATATAATGCTTCGAAAATAAAAAACTTAAACTCTTAAGCCAATCTTACTGGACGGGATACATTGCATTATCATTGTATCCCGTAATCACCTCCTTAAATCCTCGCAGTTCTTGATTCAAAGCTTCATCACCACTGTCCACTAATAAAGGACGCCCTTCGAGTTCACTTAGTTTAGTTTTGGTAGCAACAATTATAAGGTTACTTTTGCCAACCGTACGAATTACGGCTGGACTTAATTGTTGATTACCGCGACCCAGAATATGCCCTTGCCCACCGATAATAGTGACAATAATCTTGGTAGGTTCATTCTTAATTAATTCTAGTATTTGCTGCTCGGTCACATCGGAAGCTATCAGCTCCTGGTTTTTAATCACGTCGACACCTAGCAAGGTGTTATCCAATTCCATTTCCTCCATCACTGAAGCAACGGTGGTGCCTGACCCCATTAAATAAAAAACATCCTCTTCCATATGTTCCACCACAAAGGCGGCAATATCTTGCAGAACTAATTCTTCAACTTCACATCCGCCGGACTTCACCTGCTGAACGAAACCGCCTTCTACCGGCACTCTAAGCTCGCCGTAATACTTAGCTTTTACGACTCCATCACGAAAAGCAATTTCATCAATATCTCGAACCTCAGCTTCACTAATGGAAACCATACCACCTTGCACTAGCATACGGACCATTTCCCCCGCAGCTACAGGAGTAACGGCATAAACCCCCGAGTGTATTTTGACGCCTGCCGGTATACCCAGCACAGGAACTTGATCGCCAACAGCATTGCAAATATTACGCGCAGTACCATCCCCTCCTGCGAACAAGAGAAGATCAATGCCGTGCTCAATCATTGCCAACGCCGCTTCTTCAGTATCCGCAGGCGTGGTATCACCCGCTTCAATGTGACCGATGACCTGAGGCGAAAATCCAGCATCAATGGCTATGGACTCGCCCATTTCCCCAGGATAGGTTATTAGTTGCAGCTGGTCTTGGAGATTATTAATCACTCTGAGCGCCACCAAAGCACGAGAGCCCGCTTTAGGCTGCGCACCCAGTGCCATAGCGCGCTTAACCGTCTCCGCGCCGTCGCTCCCCTTCAGGGCCACGCTACCGCCAATGCCAGCCAAAGGGTTGATAATTAAGCCAAGTCTGAACGTCATTCCTGTCATAAATTGAAGCTATCCCATTGATAAATCAGTTGAATATGTACTGTTTGCAAAAGGTAAGTATTCTAGCAGATGTAAATTTCAGCCCCTAGCAACCCGCTCATCGATTAAGACTAGCGTTCACTAACCTGCAAGCCTCAGACATTTTGGTCATGTTAAATGGGCGTTTGATTTTTTCCTAACAATTGTCCTTGAGTCCAATTGTATACAGCAAACTTTTACTTATACTCTTGTTGTAGTTCGAGACGGAGATCACAGAAATTCATTATTCTGTCATTTCTGGCCCTTAGTCTCTGATGGGGCAAAGCGAACCATAATAAAAAATTAATAAGGAGACACCACTATGCGTGCTTATGATTTGAACGAATCGGTGCAACTTGCACCACAAAACTGTACTGCTGATTTTCACGGTGCGGCGATTATTGACGAGAATGGTATTGAACGCCCTATTACCGAAGAAATGGTTCAGGAAGCCTGCCAAAAACTCAGTGAGGTTTGGGGTGCTTCAGAAACCTTAACCATCAAATAGAAATATCGTAATAGCGGTCAACGAATGGTAAGTTGCTTGTTACTCTCCTCTCCATACCGCAAGCAGCCGCGGGCTTTAATCTTTTAGATTAAAGCCCGCATACCTTAAAGCACTCAAAACTTTCCCATCACAATTTTTTGCTGATATTTTTAGCGTCGAAAACTCTCTTCTCACGGGATAATTCTTCCTCAACAAATCAAAACTCTTTGATCGCAGCTCAATATCCTGTGCGTTTTCATTCAGCATGGTACGTCGAAATAAAGCATCATCACGGCGCACATCGTAACAACTCCTTGTAGCAATATTGATGGCATCCAACTTCACCACTTCATCAGAAAACCGAAGACCCGCTAATGAGGGTTCCGGCATAAATTGCCCCATTTTTTTACGCCTTGGCATGCCAAAGAACCGGCAAGCAGCCTCGTAAATCATTTCCGTACCACGACACTTTCCATCAAAACTATAACCTGCTATATGCGGAGTTCCCAACGCAACCTGTTTCAACAAAGGTAAAGAAATGTCAGGCTCACTCTCCCACACATCTAACACAACCGTAGGTGCTGAAGATTGCTCCAACATTGTTAACAACGCCTGATTATCGATAACAGGACCACGACCACTATTAATTAAAATAGCGCCAGGTTTTAACAAACGTAATGTAGACTCATTGAGTAAGTGGTAAGTCGGATGATCGCCCTCCGCTGTTAACGGTGTATGCAAACTCACTACATCGGCCTGCAATGCTTCTTCCAGAGAGACATAGCCCGTTTTAAGGTTGGGAGGTACATCAGAACCTGCTTGCTCTTCTGCTAGCGGAGGATCACATAACAAACAGGTCACTCCGAGCCCTTTTAATCGCTTTGCTAACAAGCCACCCACATTGCCACAACCAACGATACCCACAGTTTTGTGAAATGGGTCAACACCGTCTCGCTCTCCTTCTTCGAACACGGAAAGTACAGAAAGTACACTCATCACATAATCAACAACTGAGTTTGCATTACACCCAGGCGCGGAAGAAAAGCCTATTCCGTGTTGATGCAGATAATGGGTATCTACATGATCAACACCTATTGTTGCCGTGCCCACAAATTTAACATTGCTGCCTTCTAGCAAGGATGGATTAACCTTGGTCACTGAGCGAACCAGTAATATATCCGCATCATGTACTTGTTCTGCACTTAATGTCCGACCGGGATGTAGCTGTACATCACCGATATCGGAGAAGAATTCATTAATTAGTGGAATATTCTCATCAGCAACTATTTTCATATCACAACCATTTCTACCATTACTAATTCAACCTTGTGCCTAATATTGATATATCTACTGTTACAGACAATCTTGTGAATAATTTTACTATTGTGACGAACCACTATCTCACCTGTGCCAGCAATGATATTGCCGTCTGATTAGCTTGAGCTATGTAACCAGGGCCAAAAAGATTCACATGATTGAGCAAATGATAAAGATTATATAAATTTTTCCGCTGAGCATAGCCTTCATCAAGGGGCCATTGCTCACTATAGGCCTTATAAAATTGTTCCGAAAAACCACCAAAAAGCTCCGTCATGGCCACATCAACTTCCCGATCACCGTAGTATACGGCTGGATCATAGCAAACAGGCACACACCCGTGCTCAGTTTCATTTACACAGGCGACATTACCATTCCATAAATCCCCATGTACAAGTACAGGCGTCGGTTGAAAACTTAGAAAATAATCAGGCACATATCCCATCAATTCAGTAACCACTGCAATCAAGTTACGATCGAGACCTTTTTGTTTTAATAAAGTAAGTTGAGTACCCAACCGGTATTCAACAAAAAATGATACCCAGCTACTAGACCAGATATTGGTTTGTGTATTTGTACCGATAAAATTATTTGCAGACCATCCAAACTGAGTAGAAATGCTTTGTTTGTGATGCTCCGCTAACAAGGTTCCAAACTGGCCTTGCTGAATCGCATTAAGAGCAGTTAGTTCCAAGCCTTCAAGAATGAGAAATTCACGCTCATTGGTAGTTACAGCACCCATGATCTTAGGCACCTTCAAAACACCAACGGACGACAACGCCATTAAGCCTTCTCTTTCAGCATCAAGTATAGAGTTACTATTATCACCCCCTACCTTAGATTGAGCTTTAGCAATTACTTTAACAATCACCTTAACAAAGTAACGTCCAATATTAGTATCTAGAATATAAGCATCACTAACACAGCCCCCATGGACTGATTGATACGAATTAAGAGATACCTCTGTACTGGAAAAATCTGACAAAAAATCTAACACTGGCTGAAAAATCATTTAACTTTCCAGAAACCGCTTAAAACGAGTTTTGAAGCGAGAACCAAAACCAAGCTCATCAAAAAATGCCAATACAAATCCCTCATCGATGGGCTGAGGCTTAAGGTCTTTCACCCCTATATCTAAATCTATATTGGTCTTTATTTTTGTCAGCTTTTGACTCATTTCCACTTGCGAAGCATTATCCATCAACCTCTGTTGAATACCCTTAGCGCCACGTATTGGGAGTGATGACACTTGATCTAAGGCCAGATAGATATGATTAATACTTGAAAAGTGATTCAACAAATGTACTGCCGTTTTTTTACCAACACCAGGAACACCAGGTACATAATCAACGGGATCACCCACCAAAGCTAAATAGTCCACTAGTTGATCAGGTTTCACACCAAACTGCTCAACAATATCGTCACTGTTAGACCATTGGTTCGCTGCATAATCCCAGATAAAATCCTGTTTACGTAGCAACTGAGCAATATCTTTATCCCGAGTCACAAAAACAATAGGTTTTGTGGAACGTTTAACACGTTGAGCCAAAGAACCTAAGTAATCATCGGCCTCAAAACGCTCGCATGCAAAAGTATTGATGCCTAATATTTCTGTAACCTTTCGACATATAGTTAACTGAAAGGCCAATTCTTCATCTGGAGGTGCTCGATTAGCTTTATAGTCATCGTAAATTTCATTCCTAAAGCAGGTTCCTAAGCTTTCATCAAAAGCTGCAGCAATAGGATCACCCTTGGTCCTTTCCAACAGATCCAACAAAAATAATGTGTAGCCGTAAACGGCATTGGTTGAATATCCATTTGAAGCCGTCCAACTGTCAGGCAAGGAAAAGTAAGCCCGAAAAATATAGATAGAGGCATCGATTAGATAAATGGCAGATTTAGGTTGTTTTGATATTGTTGATGACATTTAAGACTTCATTCCGACCTTAAGTGTACTGAGCAACTGAGGTAGAACTTCCCCTGATTTTCCTTGCAACATAAACGGTGCCTGATCTGACAAGGGTGTTGGATGCAAATTAATTTCAACCACAGGTATACCCAAAGACAACGCCTCAAAAGGCAACGATGCTGCGGGCTGCACTAACGTTGATGTCCCTACACTGAGCACCACGTCAGCTTCAGAAATTAATTGCCATGCACTATCCAAAGCTTCTTCCGGTAAAGCCTCACCAAACCACACTACAGTCGGACGTATTAATGAACCACAGTTTTGACAGACAGGTGGTTCTGACACGTTCCAAAAATCATCATTGTTCAAATTGGCCTGATAATGATGGCCATAATCAAAACATCGGCTCGCCATAATATTGCCATGCAGCTCTATCACCTTATGACTCCCCGCCACTTGATGCAATCCATCCACATTCTGAGTAACCACAGTCAATCCTGAAAGCATACGCTCCATCTCAGCTAGTGCCAGGTGCCCTGAATTTGGCTCGGCTCGCGCCACCATTTTTCGACGCTCTTGATACCATTGCCAAACCAGTTGTGGATTACGCAGAAAGGCCTCAGGGGTCGCTAACTCTTCAGCAGAATATTTTTCCCACAGCCCAGTTTGTGCATCACGAAACGTAGGAACTCCACTTTCCGCTGACATTCCCGCACCGGTAAGCACAACTATTTTAGACGCCCTGCTGAGGGTATGAATAAACTCTATGGGTATATCCATATATCTCCTTCAAAGTTGATCAAACCCGCCGCCAAAAATCATGACTTGCCACAAATTCGTAGAAAAAACGGCATATACCCACTAAAAGATCTATTAACAATGGAAAATAATTATCATCTCGTAACCAACGATACCATCTAACTTATCTAAATTGTGGTTTCACATTTCCAATGCACTTCGAGTGAAAGTTTTAGGCGAAAACTTATCATTTGTTTTATAAAAAGAAGTAAGAGCATTCAAAAACTGTTGAGTTCGTTCTGGCAAACCATGCTCCAAATACTCATGAACCTGATCAACAACATTTTGTTTAAAGGTCGAACTATCATCACGGTCACCATTTAGGTTATCAGCACTTATCACAAAGTTCTTATCCGCTGCCACCGTGAAGATCCACTCTAAAGCTTGTGGTTTCACTTCCACCTGTTCAAATGCTTTTTGCTGCGCTACATCACGACCATCAGGTTGATACCAATAACCAAAATCTACCAACTGACGACGCTTTTCACCGGCAATACACCAATGCGAAATTTCATGTAACGCACTGGAAAAAAAACCATTGGCAAAAACAATACGGTGCAAGGAATTGTCATCACTCTTAGGGAGATAAATAGGCTCGCCTTCACCCTTCATCAATTCTGTCTGGTATGACTCTCGGAAAAGATCATTAAAGATTCTAATTAGGTCGGTATAACAGTGTTTATTCATGTGTTTTTATCGAACTGTCTAGGTACCTATGTAGGTATCTACATAAGTACTTATATGAGTGCTTAAGCTGCACTAGCATACCAGGTTTTTATGGCGCGCTATGCTACCCCAGCACACCACATGCTACAACGCCGATCAATAACATCCGGTATAATGCATGATTCGCCTGAGACCACCCCCCCTAATAGAACCTAGCAATAAAAAATCAATATCCCTCGCTATCCACATTACCGAGGGGAGGTTCATGGTACTATTGGACTCCTTGTTAGCTACGTCATTGTTGCTAGGGTTATTTCAGCATTGTATCTATGATCAGTACTCGCGCAAAAATCGAACTCAAAGAAATACTATGCCTCTGTTTACCTATTATTGGTGCCCAGGTTGCACAAACCATGATGGGTTTTGTCGACACAGTCATGGCTGGTCGCGTTAGCGCGCTAGATCTTGCAGCTGTTGCTATCGGCTCCAGTGTTTGGTTACCGATATATTTAACGATTGCCGGTTTACTACAAGCGACCACTCCCATTATCGCCCATCACTTTGGCAGTAAGAACTCTTCAGGTATTACCCATACGTTCAACCAATCACTCTGGCTCGCAGTTGTTGCAGGTATCATAGGATTCTTTTTACTCAGCAATGCAGAGCCCTTGCTGATGATTATGGACATAAACCCTGAATTAAGAGGAGTATCGATACAGTACCTAAACGCAGTGGCCTGGGGTATACCTGCAATATCCCTATTTCAAGTTCTTAGATACCTTAGTGAAGGCATAGGCCACACTCGTCCTATCATGCTATTTAGTTTTCTGGGCTTACTCATCAATATTCCCGCCAACTACATTCTTATATACGGAAAATTTGGCGCCCCAGCACTAGGCGGCGTTGGTTGCGGCTGGGCCACGGCCATCGTGATGTGGATTATGCTGTTATCTATGCTTATCTATCAATGGATAACCCCTAGGTACAAAGAGTTATTGACTAAACACCAATGGCGTCTCCCTCAACTTCAACCTTTGAAAGAGTTACTTTTATTAGGTGGGCCCATTGGGGTTGCCATTTTCGTAGAGGTCAGCATCTTTTGCGTTATAGCATTACTTATTGGCTCTTTGGGTGAAACCATCGTTGCAGGTCATCAAATAGCGTTAAATTTTGCTGCCCTTGTTTTTATGGTGCCACTCAGTATATCTCAAGCCTTAACCATAAGAGTGGGTCATGCCTTAGGTGCACAGCGAAGCACAGATGCCTGGTATTCAGCTACGGTTGGTGTAAAGGTTGCTCTTTGTTTTGCCGTCATAAGTGCCTCCTCTATTTTGCTAGGTAGCACACACATTCCCTATTTATATACCAATCAAACTGAAGTCATCGCCATTGCCTCTTCACTACTGGTATATGCAGCGATTTTTCAATTATCAGATGCCATTCAAATCACATCAGCAGGCGCATTAAGGGGCTATAAAGACACAACTGTACCTATGCTAATCATCTTGTTCGTGTACTGGGGAGTAGGATTGCCGCTAGGCTATTCACTGGGACTCACGAACACATGGGGCACCCCCATGGGACCACAGGGTTTATGGATAGGGCTAGTGATAGGACTTACCTTTGCCGCGATTACACTAGGCGCGCGCCTCAATTGGCTAAGACGCCGTTATGCCGCGGCTTAACCAAGACTATAAACAATCCTTCCTAGTTAATTTTTTACTTACTTCATCCAGGCTAACAAACGTAGTAGCGCCTATAACGGCAATAATTACCGCATTAATCGTAGCAACCATTACCATTGCTTCTTTATCATCTTGCTCAAAACAAAATAACTATGCCGTTCAATTTGATAATTACCTATACCGATTGGGTAACGCGACTCTTCAAGACGTTTCTATTGATAAGTTCCACCAAGATTTAATCTATCCCGACGAAGCTCATGCATTGCCTAGTAAACGACTGCGCACACTACCTATATCTGATATCCGATTAAACATCTCTGATCTGTTCCGCCTAAATAACTACCAACTACTTCTTAACATCATTAAACGAAACACCTCTTTAGGTAAGGTAATGAAACCGAGCCAGCAGCTTATTTACGAACGAGAGATACTCTTTTCCCTGAGTGATTGCCAACAGACACTAGCAACGGACAAAAAGAGTTCAGATGACACCAAAGCCATTATTAATGGCATATTAGACATAAAGAAAAATGAAATTAGTCATCACTACTGGAACGGATTATTTTCCAGCATAGAGTTTGAGAAACTTTTCTCAGTGAGCAAATCGCCTTTATCCAAACAAGAGCTACAAAAGCTCATCAACATCACCCAAGCTCTGGAGCATTATCAGATGATTGGACAGGAACTACAAAATCCTGCATTCAACATAAATACCCAGGAACTAGAACAGCACTTTCAACAACTACAAATCGAAAACCTGATGGGTCGTTTACTGACAACATTAACAATCACATCTCAGTATTTAAACCGAGGATCACAAGTCCTAAAAAAAGCCAGAAGCGAACATAAACTATGCGCACGATCACCCAATACATCACAACAAAAAATACTAAAAACAGTTTTCTTTAAATATTATATTGGTGACATACAGCCCTATATTTCGTTACTGGACCAACAAAGTAAGAAAATCTTCAATAGTATCAAAGGCATTTATTCCAAACCAAAAAATCACTCTCAACAGAAACCATTACAGGTATTTTTTGAGACTATTTATGGGAATAGAGACAGCCAGAGAACGACTAGTACGGTAAATTTCTTTGATCTAGCCATAAAAAAACACACG
>Ga0105348_1001893_pt1 | contig 13330 bp, 10 predicted proteins | sample EN8Hudsemesocosm_2_FD_83504 | JGI IMG/M metagenome (GOLD analysis project Ga0105348, IMG submission 83504) | Methane-oxidizing microbial communities from mesocosms in the Hudson Canyon - EN8C Hudson Canyon | ecosystem: Environmental > Aquatic > Marine > Cold seeps | place: Hudson Canyon... | reverse complement strand
TAGTACTCATATTATTATTTTTTTGGCTAAGCTTATGGCCGTTTATTTTAAAGTATAGTTATCGTTTCTTTCTAGCTTTAAAGGCTGCTTTACGAGAGTCCTTGGAACTAAAGCTATTATTCTTTCCCTTAACCTGTTTCGATTTATAAGAGCGCGTGTTTTCTTCCTCAGGAATCAACTGATTCGCACCACTACCAATCAAATCCCGACGCCCCATTTTAATCAGTGCTTCGCGCAACATCGGCCAATTTTTAGGATCGTGATAACGCAAAAAGGCTTTTTGCAAACGTCGCTGTTCTATTTTTTTCGGTACATTTAACCGCTCACTTTTATAACTCAATTTTTTAAGCGGATTCTTACCGGAATAATACATTGCCGTGGCTAATGCCATTGGCGATGGATAAAAGGTCTGTACCTGATCTGGTCTGAATTTATTTTTCTTCAGCCAGAGCGCCAAGCCCATCATATCTTCATCTTCACAGCCAGGATGCGCGGCAATAAAGTAAGGAATTAAATACTGTTTTTTTCCCGCTTCTTTAGAATACTTTTCAAACATTTTTTTGAAAGCATCATAGGTATCGATACCCGGTTTCATCATTTGATTAAGCGGACCATCTTCCGTGTGCTCGGGTGCAATTTTTAAATAACCACCAACATGATGTGTCACCAATTCTTTAACATATTCCGGATCACGAATCGCCAAATCATAACGAAGGCCTGACGCAACAGAAACACGTTTAATTCCCGGCATCTTTCGCGTTTCGCGATAAAGTTCCGTGGTGTGTTTGTGGTCCGTGTCCAAGTTTTTACAGATGGTAGGGAATACACAGGACAGCCGTCGGCAACTTGCTTGAATGTCATCGTCCATACAATTCAAACGATACATGTTGGCAGTTGGTCCACCTAAATCGGAAATGGCACCGGTAAATCCAGGGACCTTGTCGCGAATTTGTTCCACTTCACGCAAAATAGATTCCTTGGAACGACTTTGAATAATACGTCCTTCGTGCTCAGTAATAGAACAAAACGTACAACCGCCAAAACACCCACGCATAATGTTCACGGACGTTTTTATCATTTCATAGGCAGGAATATTGGCATCACCATAACTGGGGTGCGGCACTCGCTGATAGGCTAGATCAAACACACTATCCATTTCTTCCGTGTGCAACGGAATCGGTGGAGGATTCACCCAGATTTCACGATTACCGTGTTTTTGTACCAACACACGTGCATTGTGTGGATTGGATTCTTGGTGCAGCACTCGAGAAGCGTGGGCATACAGAGCGCTGTCCTTACTAACCTTTTCAAAAGACGGTAAGCGAATATAGGTTGTTTCTGGGTTTAAATTCTCTTTACCCTGCAACGGCATGGGCACAATGCGAATCGGCTGAACTTCATCACGATCAATTGCCGTCACTTTGTTTAATGCATTATCTGAGTTTTTATCACACTTGCCGGTAGCACCCTCATCGCCCTGCTCTTTGTAATCGTATGGGTTGGGCATTTTATCAATACGCCCAGGCCAGTCGATGCGAGTGGAATCTACTTCAGTCCAACCACCAGGCAAGGTACTTTTTACAACCGCAGTGCCACGAATACTAGGTAAGTCTTCTATGGTACGTCCTATAGAAATCTGATGGGCAATTTCAGCAATAGCGCGCTCGGCATTGCCATACAATAAGATATCAGCGGTGGCATCCAACAATACCGAGCGACGAACTTGATCACTCCAATAATCATATTGGGCGATGCGTCGTAAACTTGCCTCGATACCACCCAATACAATTGGCACATCACTATAAGCTTCTTTGCAGCGCTGACTATAAACAATCACTGATCGATCGGGACGCTTGCCGCCTTCACCATGGGGCGTATAGGCATCATCACTACGCATTCTTAGATCAGCCGTATAACGGTTAATCATGGAATCCATATTGCCGGCAGTTATCCCAAAAAATAAGTTCGGTTTGCCCAATGCCATGAAATCGTCGGGATTTTTCCAGTTTGGTTGGGAAATAATACCTACTCGATAACCATGGGACTCTAACAAACGTCCCATAACAGCCATGCCAAAACTGGGATGATCCACGTAAGCATCACCCGAGACTATGATGATGTCACAGCTATCCCAGCCCAGCTCATCCATCTCTGCACGAGACATAGGTAGAAATGGTGCCGTGCCATAACACTCAGCCCAATATTTCGGATAGGCATTCAGGTTGGGGGCGGTTTTCATCATAGGGCTATATTCACAAGGTTAAGGCACAGAGAGCAGGCTAATACGGTTACCGCAGAGGCATTTCTAAGCAGGTATATATAAAGTCGCACATTTTCCCAGAAAACATGCCCTAGGCATAGCGAATGAAAGATTGATTTTGTAACTACCTTTAGCCTTACTCTGCGCAAGGCTAATCTTCGAAATAACCTGATATAATCACTATAACCTACTGAATATATTAAAGTATATTGTCAATTAAAATAACAAGTAGCCCTCGTAATTCCATTATTGGGATTACCCCTCAAAAGCACTTACCGCAACAGCATCAATTGCTGCCGAAACCATTCATGGGCAGAAGTCCCTGAATGAAACGGATGCCAGACAATATCCAAGTCAAAGGAGCCCAACTCCATAGGTAATTTCATGATTTTCAGCGGTAGCTTATCAACATACTGTCGAGCCACTTCATAGGGAATAACCACCAACAAGTCACTTTGTGCCACGATAATCGGTGCCATTAAAAAGTTCGGTGTGGTTAATGTCACATTACGCTTGAGATCATTCTCCTTTAACCACTGATCCACCATGCCTGAGCGCTGACCACCAGACACCCATATCTGGTTTGATTGCAGAAACTCCTGCTCTGAAATCTCATCACCAAAATCCGGGTGGTCAGATCTAACTAGACACACCAGCGTCTCACTACGCCAGTACTCCGAAAGCAGTCGATTGGGTAATTCAGGAAAACGAGCCAGGACAAAATCATATTCACCCTCCTCCAACTGAGCTTCGGGGATATCGTGACCTAACGCATGAATTTCAACCTTGATGGACGGCGCTACCTGTTTGAGGTGTTTCATTAAACGTGGCAACAGCACTAGTTCAACATAATCAGTAGTCGCTATATGAAAGGTTTGCTCACTGGAACTGGGGTCAAACTCCGGCTCAGGTGCCAAACTTTGATCAATAGCCGCCAGCGCCATCCGTATAGGTTTTTCTAGACTTAACGCTTTGGGCGTAGGCTGCATTCCCCGGCTGGTCCGCACTAAGACCGGATCATTCAAGGTATTCCGCAACCGATTCAGAGCATTACTCATAGCAGGCTGCGTTAATGCCATCCGCTCGGCGGCACGGGATACATTACGCTCACGCATTAGAGCATCAAACGCACGCAGCAAATTCATATCAAAGCTTCGTATATTCATGCGAGGAATACTAGCATTTCAACTATCAATTTCACAAATAGCATTCTAATCGCTATGGTTTACCGTCCCGCGAATACCCTTGGCATCATGCTCATGACTGGTCTATTTTTACAGGCCGGACTTGCTGACTACTTGACGGACCAAAGGAACGGCGCCAATGATTGGCCCACACATTTTCAAACTTAACTGAATAACGAGATAGCTATGACAGATTACAAAGCCCCGCTCAGAGATATGCGATTTGTCCTTAATGAAGTGATTGGACTGGAAGACCATTATCAATCCCTAGGCCTAACCGATATCACTTCCGACCTTATCGATTCAATTCTTGAAGAAGGCGCGCGCTTTTCTGAAACAGCTCTAGCACCGATTAATCGTAATGGGGATGAAGAAGGCGTTAAGTTTGATAATGGTGTCGTTACCACACCAAAAGGTTTTAAAGAGGCCTATAAGCAGTACTGTGAAAATGGCTGGGCTTCGATTACCGCTCCAGCAGACTTTGGCGGACAAGACTTACCCAATAGTTTAGCGACCCCATTCCATGAAATGACCATGTCTTCCAACCTATCATGGCGTTCATACCCAGGATTAACTGAAGGCGCCATTCTCGCTATCGAAAAACACGCCAGTGATGAATTAAAAAGCACCTATATGGAAAAAATGGTTGAGGGGACTTGGTCTGGCACCATGTGCTTAACTGAGCCTCAAGCAGGTACCGACCTAGGCATGCTGCGCACTAAAGCAGCTCCTAATGCTGATGGTTCTTATGCCATCACCGGCACCAAAATTTTTATTACCGGTGGCGAACATGATCTCAGCGATAATATCGTGCACCTCGTGCTTGCAACACTGCCTGACGCACCGAAAGGTAGTAAAGGTATCAGCTTGTTCATTGTACCTAAGTTTCTACCAGACGCAGACGGACAACCTGGCGAACGTAACACAGTTGCCTGTGGTTCCGTTGAACATAAAATGGGAATTAAAGCGTCCGCTACCTGTGTTCTCAATTTTGAAGAAGCTAAAGGTTGGATAGTTGGTGGACCACAGCAAGGTCTTGCTTGCATGTTTACCATGATGAACGATGCACGCTTTCAAGTTGGCCTACAAGGTCTAGGTATTGCTGAGATGGCCTTCCAAGGCGCCTTAGAATATGCCAAAGATCGAATTCAAACCCGTTCACTCACCGGCATAAAAAATCCGGATAAAGTGGCAGACCCTATTATCGTCCATCCAGATGTTCGACGCATGTTGCTGACTCAAAAAGCGCTAACTGAAGGCTGCCGTATGATGTCCTACTATGTATCAACGCTATTGGACAACGAGCGTTTTGAAAAAGACCCTGCGAAGCACAAAGAAAATACAGCACTACTCTCGTTTTTTATTCCTATTGTTAAATCTTTCCTCACCGATGTGGGCCAAGAAACCAGTAGTTTGGGTGTGCAAGTATACGGCGGTCACGGCTTTATTCGCGAATGGGGCATGGAACAATTAATGCGCGATAGCCGAATTCTTATGCTGTATGAAGGTACCAATGGTATTCAAGCGCTGGATTATATCCGTCGTAAGTTACTAGGCGACAAAGGCGCTACCTTAAACGGCTTCATTGACCAGATCGGCCAATTCTGCGATGAAAACTCCAGCAGTAAAGCGACTGAAAAATTAATCGCCACACTTCAAACCATGCTAGTTGAATGGAAAGAATTGGGCACTAAAGTAATGGATGCATCACAACAGGATCCTGAAGAGATCGGTGCTTGTTCTGTGGATTTCTTACAATATTCTTCTTATATGACCCTTGCTTACTTCTGGGCATTGATGGCAACCACAGCGCAAAAACAAATTGAAGCAGGTAATACTGAGGCTGATTTCTATAACAGCAAAATCACTACCGCCCAATTCTATTTTGATCGCATCCTACCGCGAACAGAAACCCATCGCCGTAGCTTGCTTTCCGGTGCTGATAATTTAATGCAGTTAGATGCTGAACATTTTTCGTTCTAACACACATTTTAGAGATAAGTAAAAAAGCACAGGCTTGTTATTCATGGCAGGCCTGTGTAAAACCAAATAATAATAAGAGCTCTACCCGTCGAGGGAAATCTCTCATTAATGCTATCTGACAGAGGATGAACAATGAACGCCTTCACTTTCGCCACCAGCAAATCCATTATCTGCGAATCTGGTGCGGCGTCTCGCATTGCAGAGATCTGTGCCGAACAAAATATTCGCTCAGTAATGCTGGTCACAGACCCAGGCATTCAAAAACTGGATTTACACCGAGGCGCACTCAACAGCCTTGAAAATGCGCAAATGCCAGTACACATATTTAGCGATGTCGAAGCTGATCCACCAGAAAGCGTCGTTTTAGAAGCTGTGGCCATAGCCAAGGAAGCTAACGTGGACGCCATCATAGGTTTCGGCGGCGGCAGTTCCATGGACGTAGCAAAAATCGTTGCACTGCTCGCACACCCACAGTGCCAACAACAGTTGAGCGATATCTATGGCGTAGGAAATGCTAAAGGAACTCGCCTACCACTGATTCAAGTTCCGACTACTGCTGGAACAGGTTCAGAAGTAACACAGGTTGCCATTGTCACCACCGGTGAAACCACCAAGATGGGCGCTGTTACCCCCCTGTTTCTACCTGACATCGCAATACTCGACGCAGACCTAACCACAGGTTTACCGCCACATGTAACTGCAGCCACCGGTATCGATGCGATGGTACATGCTATCGAAGCCTATACCAGCAAAGTTAAGAAGAACGCTATGTCTGACTTGATGGCCAAAGAAGGTTTACGCCTAATGATAGGCAGCATTCGCAAAGCAGTACATGAAGGCAGTGACAAAAAAGCACGAGAAGAAATGTTATTAGGCGCCATGCTGGCAGGCCAAGCCTTTGCAAACTCACCGGTTGCTGCTGTACATGCACTAGCCTATCCACTGGGCGGTCATTTCCATATTCCCCATGGTTTAAGTAACTCTTTGGTGCTGCCTCATGTCATGCGCTTTAACGCCGCTGACACGACTAGCAATGCAACTGAGCTATATGCGGAACTAGCACCCATTATTTTGCAAAACGATAATCTCACAGGCTCCGCCGAAGAAATCACCAACCAACTTATCGATGGCATTGAAGCACTGATCAAAGACGTTGGTTTGCCAACAACCTTGAAAGAAATGAACATCGAAGAGGACTTCTTGCCAAAGCTGGCAGAGGATTCCATGTTGCAACAGCGTCTATTAGTGAACAATCCGCGTGAAGTTAACTATGATGATGCATTAGCTATTTACCAAGCTGCCTACTGACACTATTTACACCATGACTTTTATATAAAGCACTATGCAAGCTAACTAATAAAGATTGAAATCACTATGTCTGAAAAGAAAATTGAAACCCGTGAAAACTATTTTGCCTTTAAACCAATCACCACCCGCTGGATGGATAATGACGTTTATGGCCATGTGAACAATGTAACGTATTACTCTTACTTTGATACGGCAGCTAACGCCTACCTGATCGAAGAAGGTGGGCTAAATATTGAAAACAGTCCTATCATTGGATATGTGGTGAACTCAGGATGTAACTATAGCAGTGGCATAGCTTATCCAGACAAGATCGAGGCGGGTTTGCGGGTTGATCGCTTAGGCAATAGTTCCGTGCAGTACGGAATAGCCATCTTTAAAGAAGGCGAAGAGCAAGCCTCTGCCAATGGACATTTTGTGCATGTATTTGTTGATCGTGAAACCGATAAACCGGTATCGATCCCGGAAAAAATGCGCAGCGCTTTAGAAAAAATATTAGTTAAATAATTTTATTGAATACGAACAAGGAGCAACCATGCTTGCAAAAAGCTACCCCTATTACCTGGCCAACAAAGCTGTCTATGCGAACGAAGATCTCAAGGTCTACGACAAATACACAGGTGAAGTAGCAACAAGCGTTGCAATGGCTGACGCCAGCGTTATTGATCAAGCGATTGCAGCCTCTGTAACGGCAGCAGAACCAATGCGAAAAATGGCGGCCTTTGAACGCCAGGAAGTACTCGACCATTGCGTAAAGCGTTTTCGCGAACGTTTTGACGAACTAGCAGAAGCCCTGTGCATTGAAGCCGGAAAACCCATTAAAGACGCTCAAGGTGAAGTGACCCGCTTAATCGACACCTTCCGTATCGCGGCTGAAGAATCAACTCGTATCGGCGGTGAAGTTATCCCTATGGATATTAGCCCACGTGCTAAGGGGTACACAGGCATGGCGAAACGTGTACCCATTGGCCCTTGCTCGTTTATCAGCCCCTTTAATTTTCCGCTAAATCTTGCAGCCCACAAAGTAGCTCCAGCCATTGCTGCGGGCTGCCCATTTGTACTTAAACCTGCCAGCTTGACTCCTATCGGTGCCATTATTATTGCTGAAGTATTAGCCGAAACCAATCTCCCGGAAGGCGCTTTTTCTGTGCTGCCATGTCGTCGTGAGGGTGCTGGCTTATTCACGGAAGATGATCGTTTAAAACTATTAAGTTTCACCGGCTCACCGGATGTAGGCTGGGAACTAAAAGCAAAAGCCGGAAAAAAACCGGTAGTGTTAGAACTTGGTGGCAACGCGGCTTGTGTTGTCGACCACGACGCTGATATTGATGATGCTGTCGCTCGCATAGTATTCGGCGCCTTTTACCAATCCGGCCAAAGTTGTATTGGCGTACAGCGTATTTATGCCCACGAAAGCATATATGCTGAATTTAAAGTAAAATTAGTCAGCGCAACGAAAGCGCTAAAAATGGGTGACCCCAAAGACCCTGAAACTTTTATCGGTCCAATGATTTCCGAAAAAGAAGCAACTCGCCTGGACACCTGGGTAAAAGAAGCGGTAGATGCCGGTGCAACTGTGCTTTGCGGTGGTAATCGTGATGGCGCCATGTTGGAAGCAACCTTGTTAGAAAACGTTGCGGAGAAACAAAATATTCTTGATGAAGAAGCCTTCGGTCCCGTTGCTCTCATCGACACCTTCTCCGATTTCAATGCGGTATTGGATAAAATCAACGACAGTAAATTTGGCCTTCAAGCCGGTATATTTACCCGTGATTTATACAAGGCACAAAAAGCCTGGGATACCTTAGAAGTGGGCGGCGTTGTTATTGGTGATGTTCCATCCTGGCGTGTCGATCATATGCCATACGGTGGCGTAAAAGACAGCGGCGTCGGTCGTGAAGGCATTCGGTACGCCATTGAAGACATGACCGAACTGCGCCTTATGGTAATAAGAACCACAGAAAAAGATGCTTAACCGCCTCTCTTTTTGATAGTAGCGATAAAGAGCTTTTATACTTATTCCATCCAATGGGATAACGTATAAAGGCTCTTTTTTATTGCGCGAGTTTTAGTACCTACAGACAACCAACCAAAACATTATCTCAACTACATGAAGGTGACCCCATGCCCTACTTCCAACATAAAAACGTTAACTTCCACTATGAAGATATCGGCTCAGGGGAAACCATTATTGCACTACATGGATTAAGTCAGAATAGTGGTTACTGGACCGGGACAGGCATTACGGATGCATTGACAGAAACGTACCGCGTCATTGCTCTTGATATGCGTGCCCATGGTCTAACCACGATTTCAGGCTCCGATAAAGGCTATGACATAGATACTATGGTAAGCGATATCGATGCCCTGGCAAATCACTTGGGCTTGGATAAATTCCACCTTCTCTCCCACTCTACCGGCGGTATGATTGCTGCGCGCTATGCGATGAAAAATGCCATCAAGCAAGTAACAATAGAACCCGCAGGAAATAATCATCACTTACTTTCTTTGATACTTACTAATTGCAGTTCAGCAACCAACTTTATTAATAAAGGGCCTGACTTAGACGCGCAAATTATTGAGTTGTTGGCACAAAGTTTTGAAAACCAAAGCTGGGAACAGCTAGTTGAAGGGCTCAAAATAAATTCAGGCCCACTTTTCGCGGGCATTGCAGCAGCACAGGATAGCGAACGGCAATTTAATCTTGCTCTTGAATTAATGCGCACAGGGAATGGAAAAAGCATTGCCGCATTTATACGGAGTTTTTATAACGATGCTGACCCCAAGATTGATGATTTAAGAACCATCAACTGTCCAACCCTTGTGATCAGTAGCGAGTTAGACCCTCTATTTATTGCGTCCGGAGAACTTATGGCCCTGGAAATTCCGAACGCTAAGCAGGTTATATATCAGAACGTGGGGCATATGACCGCGATCGAAACCCCAAAACAACTCATTAATGAAGTAAAATGCTTCTTAGATGAAACTAAGACTCGATAACGGCTCACACCATGCAATCAGATCCAAAAAAGTTAGTTGAAAAGAATCAAAACCTGACCCATTCCGAAATGCTGAAAGTCGAATCTCATGTGCAAAGGGATGATGGCGAGTGGATGATCAATACCATCATGATTGAAAGCTATACAGTGCCCTTTAAGTTCAAACGCAAAGAAACCTACAAAAACCTCAAAGGTGCACGGGTCAATATCACCTACTATCCAGGCACAGAAACCGTGGCAGGTTTAGAGTTTGAGGTAATGAATGTGGTGCGAATCAAACGCGCTTAATAGAGCCTATAACATTCGCCCATTCCCGCCTCATTACGTCCGCTCAATCCAAACACCTTTAACCTTTAGCACGCCTATCTCCAGCGCTACTAAAACATACTCCAATAACGTCATAACTTATTGTATTAATTGAGTTTAATATAGGCAACAATAATTCGAACCTGCTCATTCACATCATGAATAGAGCTATCACCAATTATAATTTCAAGCTAGCTATGCACACTGCTAGGCTACCCACCTTTTCTAGTCTGAGTGGATAACCGCGCACCCTCGCCTACTATAATTTTTAGGCGTATCCTCTGTTACCCCCTCGGCACCTGAGGCTTCACCAAAGGAACATACAAAATGACAGCATTGGTAAATTACGAAGTTCAAGGCAATGTCGCCGTAATCACACTTAACTCTCCCCCAGTTAATGGCCTTGGCCAGGGTTTACGCGAGGGTATCCGTGATGCTTATCAAACTGCTACCGCTGATAATGATGTTAAAGCCATCGTTATTGCGTCCTCCAGCAAACTGTTTTGTGCCGGTGCTGACATTAGTGAATTTGGTACCGATAAAGCCTTTGCCGAACCCGATTTACCAAATTTATTAGAAGTTTTAGAAGAATCTCAGAAACCACTTATAGCTGCCATCAACGGCATGGTGCTAGGTGGCGGTATGGAGCTAACGCTAGCTTGCGACTACCGCATCGCACTACCACAAGCTAAATTGGGCCTACCTGAAGTTAATCTAGGCCTACTACCCGGCGCAGGTGGCACTCAACGCTTACCCCGTTTAGTCGGTGCTCAAAAAGCCGTTGAAATGATTACCTCTGGCAAACCCATTAGTGCCAAAGAAGCAGAAAACTTAGGCGTCGTTGATAAAGTTTTAGTTGATACAGACACCGAAGATTTTCTTGCCGCTGCGATTGAATACGCTAGAGAACTTATCGCTTCAAATTCGCCAGTAAAATCCTGTGCAAACTTAAGCGTCGATACTAGCGAGCTTCCAGAAAATTTCTTTACAGAATTCCGTAAATCTATCGCTCGCCGTACACGTGGATACTTTGCACCTGAACGCTGTATTCAAGCCGTTGAAGCCTCTATTGAGCTACCCCTCAAAGAAGGCCTGAAGAAAGAAGGGGAATTATTCCAAGAATGTATGAACACTTCTCAAGCCCGCGCACAACAACACCTCTTTTTCGGTGAACGTGCTGCAGGACGCATTCCTGGCATCGACCCTAAAACACCGCTACGAAAAATTGAAAAAGTCGCCATCATAGGTGCTGGCACCATGGGCGGCGGTATCGCCATGAACTTTGCCAACGCTGGGATTCCCGTAAAACTTCTTGAAATAAAAGAAGAAGCGTTAGAGCGTGGTTTAGGTGGAATTCGTAAAAACTACGAAATTACCGCAAAAAAAGGCAAGCTCACTCTAGAACAAGTCGAAGCCAATATGGCGCTTATTCAAGGTACGCTATCCTATGATGACCTATCCGATGTGGACTTAGTGATCGAAGCGGTTTTTGAAAATATCGACATTAAAAAGCAGGTTTTCAAACAGCTGGATGAAGTATGTAAACCAGGCGCTATTCTCGCGACTAATACCTCTTACCAAGATGTAAACGCCATCGCCGACGTTACCAAACGCCCTGAAGATGTTATCGGATTACACTTCTTCAGCCCTGCAAACGTAATGCGTTTATTAGAAATCGTTCGCGGTGAAAAAACGGCTGATGACGTTCTATTAACCACGCTTAAAACAGCGCAACGTATTAAAAAGGTACCGATTGTTGCGGGTGTCTGTTGGGGCTTTATTGGCAACCGTATGTTTGAACCCTACGGACGTGAGGCAACACGCTTAGTACTTGAAGGGGCAACACCTGCACAAGTCGACAAGGTGCTAACGGACTTTGGTTGCGCCATGGGCTTCTGCTCCGTGATTGATTTAGCCGGCATTGATGTGGGTTTCTTGGCCCGTGAAGGTATTCGTGATCAGTTAAGCCATGACCCAAGCTACCAGGTAGTTTGTGATCGATTAAATGACATGGGGCGCTTTGGTCAAAAAACCGGACGAGGTTTCTACATCTACGAAGGCCGCGATCGCTTAGAGGACCCTGAAGTTAACGAGCTTGCTGCAAGCGTTGCCCAGGAATTAAATGTAGAACGTCGTGAAATTTCTGAACAAGAAATGCTAGAACGAACTATTTATTCCATGATTAATGAAGGCGCACTGATTCTGGAAGAAGGTATCGCCTACCGCTCTAGCGATATCGACTTAGTATTTATTAATGGCTACGGATTCCCTGCGTGGCGCGGTGGTCCAATGCAATACGCTGATGAGATCGGCTTAGATAAAGTACTCACCGCCATCAAGAAATATCAAAAAGAATTGGGTGAATACGGCGAAAGCTGGTTCAAGCCAGCTCCTTTGCTAGAAAAACTTGTTGCCGAAGGTAAGTTGTTTAAAGACTACATCATTGAAGGCTAAATGACACAGCAGTTAATAATCTAACTACATTGGATTAAACACATAACGAGACTGGTAAGGAATCTAGTCTCGTTTCATCAAAAGTCTTATCTGGAAAATATGATGAAAGAAGCTGTTTATTGCCGTGATGAACTGGGGATTGATCCAGAAATCTATAACGTAGACGGTGGCGGTATTTCAGTGGGTCACCCTTACGGTATGACTGGAGCGCGTCTTGTGGGACACGCCCTCATTGAAGGTAAGCGACGTGACGTTAAATACGTTGTCGTTACCATGTGTGTTGGCGGCGGTATGGGAGCTGCAGGATTATTCGAAGTCACTTAATCCATCATAAGTATTCACCAAGGGTGATTGATTTCACAACATCCCTTGGTGTTTCGTAAGTTTTTTAAAATAGCTCAAATTCAAATAAAAAGGCCTGCCTGACATTATTTCACCTCTCGCATGAGAGACAGGAGATTCTATGAGTACTGAACAATTTTCTCTTAGAGGAAAAATAGCACTGGTAACAGGAGCATCTAGCGGTATCGGAGCCTGCGTCGCCAAAGGCTTAGCTAAAGCCGGTGCCACAGTCGTTGTTGCCGCCAGACGCCTTGACCGCCTTGAATCCCTAGTAACAGATATTGAACGCGCGAACGGCATCGCCCTGGCCGTTCAAATTGATGTGCGCGATAAAGAAAGTATCGCTGCTGCCTATGATAAGGCCGAACAAGAACTCGGCGTTATCGATATTATTATTAACAATGCCGGTGTAGCCGACTCGAAGAACTTCACCAAAATTGATGATGACTCCCTCGATTTCGTTATGGGTACGAATTTCAATGGTGTCTGGAATATTG
>Ga0105348_1001891_pt1 | contig 13337 bp, 12 predicted proteins | sample EN8Hudsemesocosm_2_FD_83504 | JGI IMG/M metagenome (GOLD analysis project Ga0105348, IMG submission 83504) | Methane-oxidizing microbial communities from mesocosms in the Hudson Canyon - EN8C Hudson Canyon | ecosystem: Environmental > Aquatic > Marine > Cold seeps | place: Hudson Canyon... | reverse complement strand
CTTTCAGGGGAATATGAGCTAGCGCCAAGCTTTACCCTAACGATAACCAACAATGGCAAGCAGTTATTTGTACAAGCAACTGGACAACCTAAATTAGCACTTAATAGCCAATCGGCAACAGAATTTATTAATCATGCCGTTGGCGCAAAAATTTCCTTTGAAACAAACAAAGAAGGCAAGTCACTATCACTTACTTTACACCAAGGTGGCCAATCAATGCCGGGAGTAAAGCGCTAACAACAGACTTGACAGCACTATAAACAGAGTAAAGACGCTAAAACTATCGAGTTAACGTAGTCACTGATGTTACCCATGGCTCTAGCGTACTTCCCCACTGAATACTTAACGCATAACGTGGCGGAGTAATATCTTGCCAATCGCGTTTTTTTAACCCGATAAAAATGGTGTTATGTGCAAGCGGCACCATGATATTTGGCGTAGATAACGAGTCTAAAATTAGCCGATAGTTATTACTTTGGCTATTGAAATAAGTCCTTGCTAAACCTGTTACTATCAAGCGTTTTTTGTTAGCTGGAAACCTAGCAGATAACTCCTCATAGCTTGTAGCAGCTTCGACAAAGATTAACCGCGAACGAGTATTTCGCTCTTTCGTTAGGTTTTTATTGGCTTGCTCGACGAGTCGCTTGTTTTCATCACTTGGCTCTTTTTTACTCGCCAATAAGGCTTCTTTATAGGCGAGCGCGGCCTTTGATAGCTCAGCTTTATACAAGTCGCCATCAAACTCAAAAGCCCAATACAGTTCAACTGGCTCAGACCTATGAGATTTATCATCATCATGCCTATTAAACCCTAGTGACAATAAATCTTCTTCAGAGATAACAAGCTCTCTTCGGTTATAAGAAATGTTCTCCTCTATACTGGGTGTTCGCCAGTTGAGTGATAATGTAATACCTGAGTTCTCTTGTGCTAGTCCGTAATTTCGCGGTAAAGATAGCTCTCGCTCAGTTAATAATAATTCACTAGTAACCTCACCACTTCGGTTCTGCGCCACGCGGCTAAGCAGTGCTAAATTACTGCCAATAATAATCAGTAAACCAATAACTAGATATTTTTTCATGATAAAGCTCCTCGATTAGTAGCACTCATTCGAATACGCTTAAATACCATTAGCGCAAGTAGCGCACTTAACCCTAAAAGGAAGAAAAATATATACTTTGGCATCCAATCCCACCACCAATCAAAAAGCTTGGTGTATAAAAACAGCATAAAGAATACATTGCCGGTATTAACAACGCCTCCCCAATGCCTTTTCACGCCAAGCCAAATAGCAAACGAAGCAAGAATAAAACCTGCTATTTGGTAGAAACCTTCAATAACATCAAAATCCCATGATAAATAACTTATCCTTCCCCAATTCGAAAGAATCAACATCGGTAAAAATAAGATAATCATCGCCATGACTCGATAAATAACATCAAAGCCAGAAAAGCGTTTCTGATCAAAAAACTGCGGAATGAAGAATATGATGAGAGCCGGCAGGAAGAAGTTCTCTGGACGCTCGCCAAAACTTATCCAATACATGCCACTCCATGTGCCAAGTTTCATGGCAATAAAGCTGCTAATACTCAATATGCCAAAAAACACCAGCAAACGCGCATTACAGGCATAAGCAAGTACAAAACTAAACGCAGCCCATACAAGAAAGGCGTTAGGTGATGGCGTTATATTAAATATTTGCCCTAACATGGACAGATTCAAGACAAAGCAAGCGAGACTAACTAACGCTGCGATTTTTGAAAAGTAAGCACTGGTTTCTTTTTTTGACAAATAAAGCGAGAGTAGAAAAAATGAAATGGGTGCAGTAATCAATATTGATACTTGCCCCCAAGTATCAATATGTCCCCAGAATTGATAGAACAAAAAGAACAGACTAACAGCCATTGCTAGAGCGCCAATAAATGACGCTATCTTCATCCCTAAAGTTAACTGTTTGGCCTGCGTTGTGATATCGACATCATGACTTTTAGCAAGCGTATTTAGCAGCGTTTGATGGTAGGCATTTATTGCTATAGCGCTCTCTTGGTTAAGGCTGAGCACTCCTGCATCTTCTAATTCAATCAGCTCTTGTTTAAATGCCTGAACTTGCTCAACCCGTCCTTGCGCATCAAGTTGTGTTATTAGCTTATCTATCATTTTTACTTCCTGTAGCTTTTCTGTCGCACTAAATCCCTTCTAAAGTAATTCGATAAGCATTTGAATACAATAATTAAACAGCCTTTATTATTAAAATACTGATTGGAAGGAGTCGTTATGTTTTATGTTAGCTAACTGACTCACCAAGCTGTTTTGTATGTGCTCATGAAGAAAGTTTCCCATGCTAATGCGTTTTACGCCAAGAGTGGCTAAGGTTGAAAAACCAGCTAATTCAGGCATACACATAACATTGACAGGTAAATCGGTACTTGCCGCAATATCAGCGATAGCCTCATTTTCAACAATACATGGTACGAATAAACCATCGGCCCCAGCAGATTTGTATAACGCGGATCTTGCTTTAGTTTCTGCTAACATATCTTCTACACCTAACAAAAAAGTATCAGTCCGAACATTAAAAAACATCTCAACGTTCTCTTCACTTAACAGTTTTTTTACCTTAGCAAGGTAGCTAGCAAATTGCTTTGCTGCTTTTAACGTACGACTACCCGTCGTTTTATCCACTAAACTGTCTTCAATATTAACGCCAACGACGCCAACTTGAGCAAGTGCTTTCAAGTAACTTGCGGTTACTTTAGGTTGTTCACTAAAGCCAGCTTCAATATCTACCGTTAACGGCAACTGACAGCACTTTGAGATGCGAGTGACCATAAAGAGTAACTCTTCAAACGGCATGTATTGGCCATCGGCATAACCGAGCATTTTGGCAATGGCGGCGCTTGAAGTGCCAATGGCCTGAAAACCTAACTCCTGTGCAGCTTTAGCGCTTGCTACATCCCAAACATTACAAATCAGTAACGGGGTACTTTGTTGGTGTAGTGATGTAAAGTTTCTATCTTTCATATTTTGCTCCGACTTAGTTTCAGCACTCAACTGTTTAACATAATCCACATGATTGATATGGCTTAAGTGAAATCAAATGAGCTAACGATTATCAATTAAGCAAATTTTGCGACTTTGCCAATAAAAAAACCAACGATAAAAATCGACCAGACATATAAGCTATGCTTATAATACAAAATATCATGTCTATATAATTCTACTTTTATTATGATAAAAAAATCGGTAAAAAATATTAACTTATTGCACACTTTTGAGTGTGCTGCCAGACACCAAAGTTACAGTAAAGCTGGGAATGAATTATGTATTTCACAAGCAGCGGTCAGCCAACAGATGCGGCAATTAGAGCAAAGCCTAGCTCAGCAATTATTTATACGTAAAGGCAAAGCCATGTTGTTAACTCAGCAAGGTGATACGCTGTTAACCGCTACCCAGCAAGCTTTTCAAGGCATAGAAAAAGCGCTAAATGAAATAAAAAGTGAATCCATTGCCGGTAGTCTTACTATTAGCTCAACCCAGGCTTTTACTACATTATGGCTGATGCCAAGGCTTAATAAATTCTCTTCGTTGTTTCCAGATATCACAGTTCGAGTGACGTCTTCCGCACAATTTGAAAACCTTCAAGAGCAACATATTGATTTAGCGATTCGATTCGGCCCCAATGCCAAGCATCATACAGAGAGTAATTTGCAGTGCGATTATTTTGGTGAAGGAAAAGTTTATCCGGTATGTTCAGCACGACTTGCCCAGTCAATGCAATTTACCAAGGCAGAAGATCTACTTAATACTTGGTTAGTCAGTTTAGATAATCCAGGTTGCTATGATTGGCCAACATGGTTTGAGCATAATAACTGTAATCATTACCAAAACCATCAACAATGGACCCAAGTCCATAGTACAGACATGTCGTTAAACGCCGTCTCGAATGGTCATGGGGTAACGCTAGCAGCAAGCTACTTATGTCAAGAGCAACTTGCTTCTGGTCAACTGGTTATCCCGATAAATATTGCTCACCCCAATGTCGTTAAGCGCTATTTCGTCTATCAAAAAGATTCCGCCAAAGCTGAACGCATAAAGCTTTTCTGTCATTGGTTAAAGCAAGAAATAGACGCCAATAATTAATCATCAAGCCGCCCCATCAAAAGAAACTTTAGCGTTGTTTAGTTTTACCACTATGCTTATTTTTGTTGTGACTGCTCTTATGACTACTGGCTTTAACTAAGAACTTGCTTGGTTGTCTAGTTTTATTTGATTTAACAGACTGTTTTACCGATGGTTTAGAAACAGCTGCTTTATGCACACTACCTTGATTACTGGCTACAACGTTACGCTGCTTGTGCTGACTATTTATATAAGATTTTTTCCCCTGAGCTTTAACTTGCTTCGATTTAGCCTGTTTCGCTTTAACATGGTTCGGTTTAGCTCTATGCAATTTAGCTTGGTGCTGTTTACTCGTTTTGACTTTAGCTGTGTTAACGCGTTTTTTTACCACCACACTATTTTTGTGATGTTTAATCACCTTATTTCGGTGAGACACTGGGTGCGAACTTGCATATTTTTTATTTAGTCGTCCGCTGCTATAAGCTACGCCTCGTCTGTGTTTTGGTTGATGGTACCAACGCTTTGCATGATGGCTTTTCACTATTCTTTTTCTTGAGTGATAACCTCTTCCTTTATAGTGATTCACTACCACATGGCGATTATGCCAATGAAATGCACTAAAAAAGAAATGGCTACTTATGTGTACTCCATGCCCCCAATAAAAGTGGCCATAATGGGCAGCATAATGATGCGGTCGATGCCAATAGACCGGTGGATAATGAGACCAATGCCAGTGACCATAAACAACACGCGTATCATAATAAGGCACGTAAATCACCTCAGGTTGCGCCGGCTCAATAATGATAACTTGCTGCTCTTTAATGACGTCGACGTTAGCCATTTTCGCTAAACTGCCCGCTTGCTCTGCTTGACGTCTTAAGCTTTGAATACTGGCCATTACTCTCGCTTCATCTTGTAAAAAAGCATCACCTAACCTTTGCATCCAAGAAAGTTCTTCACTAAGCTGGGACATAACGCGAGGAAAAGGCAGAAGCGCTTTGACACTAGCGTCCCAGTCTTTATGTTCAGATTTTTTTGCTATTTGTGCTGTGCTCAACGCTGATTTTTTTTGCAACCAACGCTCTGCTTCTATCACTTCGATTGGATAGGTTGATGCGATTAATATATGGGTAAGTAAGGTGTCAGGATATAGCGCAATCGGCGCTAATAATTGCGCAAGTTCAGCTTCAGATAAAGCAGACTCTTCTACTTGAGTGTATTCATTTGCCGTTACCGTTGTCGAAAACTCCGTTGCTAGATAAGCGAGCATAAACACAAAAGTATAAGCACTTAGTTTGGAGGTTGTAGCTAACATAAAGTCACCTTGATGCATTTCTAAAGATATGACTAAGCATACGCTTATGAAACTGAACAAGGACTGAACACTAACCTGAATATATAGAAGTAAAAGTAAGGCGGGTTTAGTAGAAGGAGTAAAATCAGAACCAAGGTAAATTGACTAGTTTCACCTAAAAACAATTGAGTTTTCTGCTTTATTTAATAATACTTGAATTAAGGTAATAGCAGAGTTTGATCAAAATAAAAGAGGACTTATGGCGTACCACTTTATAACATTTACTGTCCTGGTTATTCTCAGCACAAGCCAAACACAAGCAGCTTCAAACCATCAATTAGAAATATTTTACCCTAGCTTCTCGCAATTAGAAGATGTTGAAAAACGCTCGAATACAGTTAATGCTGATTATATAAAAATAGTAAAATACTTAAATAATACTGGTTTAACATACAAGTTTTATTCAGCGCCTTGGAAAAGAGCTCTTCTTAATTCAAATAACAATACAAATGCCCTTATTGTGTACCTTGATAGAACCCCTGAAAGGGAAAAGTTTTATCATTGGTTACTTCTACTTGGCTCTACTCAGAATATTATATATGGTCCAATTACGCTGTTAGATAAAAAAACAACTATCAGCACTCTACAATATACAGGAGGAACAGCTGTATGTATTCGCGCCTCAGAGCAATGTAATATCTTCAGGGGAATAGGCTTTAGTGAAGAAGATGAAAACCTTATTATTTCTAGTAGCGCAAAAGTGATGTCACATGAATTGGCTAAGAAAGGAAGAGCTGATTACTTCATCGTTGATAAAGATTATTTTAAAATGAAGAGTCAATATGACTTATTACTACGCAGTTATAAAGCATTATTTCCACTTAAAAAGAAAGGGATTTATATGGCAGCACCTAAGAATATCGACCAAAACTTACTAAAAAAACTAACCGCTGCGATAACAAAGCAATAATCACATATCGGCAAAAATCAAAGTAAACTGTGCACCTGCCAGTTTTTCAGACGCAGTGATAGTTAGCTCACCATGATAACTAGTCACTAAGTCCCTTACGATAGCTAAACCAACACCGTGTCCTGCTTGATAAGTATCAGCACGAACACCACGCTCTAAAATACTTGAAACTTCCTTAGCGTCAATACCAATGCCATCGTCTTCAACGATTATTACTAATCGCGAGTCTTGCCGCTTAATAGTCAGGGTTATTTTACTTTTCGCCGCTTTATAAGCGTTATCAAGTAAGTTACCTAATAATTCAAGGAAGTCTGCTTCATCACCTTTAAAGGTTAATCCGTCGGTTAAATGCGATGTTAGTATATTGCCTTTATCTTGATAAATTTTTGCCAAGGTATTGAGTAATTTATCTGCTATAGGCTTGATTTCAATACCGAGTAACCAAGAAGAGTGACCTGCACTTTGCGCGCGTTTAAGTTGATGGTCTATAGTCGAATTTATCCGGTTAATTTGCTCTTGATTAACCGTTGTTATATCACTTTGCGCTTGTAAAACAGCCAAGGGCGTTTTCAAACTATGGGCAAGATCAGACAATGCATTACGATAACGTTGTCGTTGTTTTTGCTCAGTATCAAGTAGTTGATTCAGCTGTGAAGTTAATTGTGACAACTCTTTAGGGTACAAGCCCGTTAACCTTTCCGCTTTGCCCTGCTCTATAGCTTTAACCTCTCGCTCTAAACTAGACAGCGGCTTTAATGTCCACATCAACCACACCAGTTGTAACAACAAAATAATAAACATTAACACGGCTAAACCAAGCCAAAGGCGTTGTTTAAAATTATCGATAAGTTTTAAAAACACCTGTTTATCTTGAGCGATATGAACTATCAGGGGAAAGTCTCGACCGCTTTCAGAAAAGCTCACCGCATAGCTATAAATAAAATGAGGTAAACCGTTTAACACAATAGTCGAAAAAGATTTCTCGCCAGTGGTGAGCGATGACAGCTCTATCGGTAAGGGGGTTGGTAATGATGATGTTAATAAAGATTGTGAGCGCCACAAGGCTGCGTTACTTTGGCTATGAGCATTTGCTGAAATAAAAGCATATAAGCCAGAGCCATTGATATTAAACTGATTTTCAATCAAGACTTCAGGCATTACTAAGCCTTCTTGTTCAACTTCAGCTACTGCTAGAATTGAGTAACTATAAGCACTTAATTCTTTTTCAATACTCCTTAACATATGCTCTTCAAAAGAGTTCATGATGATAAATGCAATACTCGGCAAGATAATAAGTACCATGGCTAACAGGCTTATCATCAAACGTACTTTCAATGAGTTTGAAAAAAGTTTCAAAAGTGGCCGTAACATTTGCTTCAAAACTGCCCCTAGTGAGTAAAGTTAACTAAACGATAACCTTGCCCACGCTTAGTTTCGATAAAGCTGTACTTGTTATCAGGATCAAGCTTTTTACGTAAACGCCTAACAAAAACTTCAATAACATTAGAGTCTAAGTCAAAATCTTGATCGTAAATATGCTCGGTTAATGTGGTTTTAGAAACCACCTCACCTACATGTAACATTAAATACTTGAACACCTTAAATTCATGGGCGCTTAAACTGATATTTTGTTGCGCTACTAACACCTGTGATGTCGTGGTATCTAAACTAAATGGGCCATTTTTAATTAATGAGCTTGCCTTACCAGCACTACGTCTTATTAAGGCATTTAACCGCGAGCTTAGCTCTTCGACATGAAAAGGCTTAGTGAGATAATCATCGGCGCCGGCATCTAAACCTGATACTTTGTCTTGCCAACTGTCACGTGCGGTAAGAATTAATATCGGAAAATCTCTCCCCTGCTCTCGTAGTTTTTTTACCACACTACTACCGTCTAGTTTCGGCAAGCCTAAATCAATCACAGCAATATCATAATCATATTCAAGCCCTTGAAATAAGCCAATCTCACCATCACTAGCAAGATCAATAGAATAGTTTTGTTTTAATAGCTGCTGCGAAAGCTCTTGTTGCAAAGCTTCATTATCTTCAACTAAAAGTAGCCGCATAGTTATCTTCCTTTCAAATTGCTAAAGACGTTAGTTCTTTTCTATTTTACCGGTTTTGGCGTTGACCTTTTTAGAGACTACCTGACCATTAGGCTTAACAATTTTGACTTTATAGCCGTTATTATTTTTTTGTTTATTCACCTTTAACACTTTACCGCCATACTTTTTCTGGACAATTTTTGCCGCCTGCTTTGAGCTGGTTACTTTTTTATCCGCAGCAGTCGCTTCACTGCCGTAGCAACTAACAACAATTATCAGAAATGTAAGTAATATAATTCGAAATTTCATCTTAATACCAAAGGTAAACTTATATATCAGCCAGTGTAAAAGAATGCTTAACGCAAATAAACCAAGTTTATCGCTATGATAATAAAAGTTAGCTGAATAGAGGCTGAATGAACGCTTAACACCATGCTGTTTAACGCAATGGCCATTAAGGTAATTAACGTGTTCAGCTTGAGTTCATTTACCTTGCGCTTTAATAACATTAAATCAACACAGAAGGATTTAATGATGAACAACTTTATCAAGCAATCAGTCAATAAACTTACCTCAAGACTTTCACCTATCGTGCTAACTACCTTGCAACTTAGCTTAATGCTAACGCTAATGACGTTAACAATGCCAAGCTTTGCCAGTGATGACACTAACGCTTTAACAGAATTCAGTAGTTATTCGCAAGGAGTCCCAGCCCAAAAAACTACCGGAGATCCTGCTAAACAATTAAGCCAAAATGTTAAGGAAAGAGTGATGCAAGGTGAAAGCGATCAAAGTAATCACAAAGCATTAAATATCACCCGAGAAGCACATATCAAACAAAAACAGTTACAGGCGCAAAAGATAATATCTGCTAATTTTTCTAAAAAAGTGAATGACTCTACAAACAGTAGCACTGTGCAAAGTAGAAGTTACAGCGATGGTAGCTTTGCTATTTATCAAGGTTATTCACAACTGATTGAAGATTATGATGTAGATGGCTTTTATCAAAGCTTTAGTGTTACCTTTGATGCCGACCTAATTACTTATAGCCCTTATAATCAGGCGATAGTGTATGCAGAACTATATTTAAGTGAAAATGGTGGTCCGTGGCAACATTACTACACCACAGATGACTTTATCATTTATGGTGAAAGCTCAGATGATGATTATGAAGTCTACAGCACATTAAGCCAGGGATTTAACCCCAACCATTATGATGTTCTCATCGATCTTTACGAGGTGGGTTATCCGACAATTGTTGCTTCGTACAGCAGTGATGATAGCAATAGCCTTTATGCTTTACCCCTTGAAAGCAGTGATTATGACCCTGAATATGTTGAGTATTATGAAGAAGTGCATGTTCACGGTGGCAGCAACACAGCATTGGTAATTTTCATTTTAGCCCTACTTGCCGTATTACGAACACCTAAGTTATTAGCTACTGCTAAGTAACCTCAGCTCAAAATACAGACCACTGAAAATAAAAAATTCTCAAGCTACTGTTTTCTTTACTCAAAAAAAACAGTAACTTGAGACTCAAAAATATCTAAACAACTCCCCCTGACACCACTAACTAGCATAAGTTTTGCCTAATCCTTACCTAATCCTTACCTAATCCTTAGTTAAGTCTTAGTTAAGTTTTAGTTAAACCTTAGCTAAACCTAAAATAAGCACTTTACAAAATAGTACAGTCGAACTATTATACACAAAAACACAGTTGTACTATTTTATATTAAGGACAAAATTATGAAGTTTAGTTACTTCAATAACGGCGGGTCGAAATTTGGCTTAAGATCTGTTGGCAGAGGGATCACTGCAACCATGAGTGCACTTGCCCCGAGACTGAGCTCTTTTCTTGGCGAGAATATATTAATGAAACCCTATAGTCGGCGCAGGTATAGTTTTGAGCAAATACAACCAAATAAAGAATTAAACTTACCTACCTCAATGGGAATTGCTCACATCAACTTATTTGGTACTGGTAAAAAAGTCGTTATTCTTAGCCACGGATGGGGAGATAACAGCAAGAGTTTTCAAGAGCTCATTCTATCACTAACTAAGCAAGGCTTCCTCGTGGCGGCAATTGATCATATTGGTCACGGCAAGTCATCAGGTAGTAAATCCCATTTACTCAGTTTCATTGAAACCCTTGAAATTTTAATTGAGCATTTTCATGAAGAACGTATTGAAGTAATAGGATTAGTTGGTCATTCAATGGGGGCTATTGCTACGTTAAACTTGCCTGACTACTTATTAGAAAATAGGAAGGTTATCTTAATTTCATCGCCAGTTAATTTCTTTGAGTTAATGTTCGAAAAAGTTGAGCAAGCAGGTATATCAAGAAAACTATTAACCCGAGTGTTAGAAAAAATCAGCCATCAGCATGGTAAAACAGTGCAGCAACTGACCACCGAAAATAACCGTAATAAGTTAGCATTAGACGTGACTTTTATTCATGATCGTAAAGATAGATATGCGCCTTTTGCTGACGTTACCGACTATCTTAAAAAGCAAAACACCAAACTTATCGCAACAGAAGGGCTTGGTCACAGTAGAATTTTAAGCGATACTACTGTCATCAATGAAATTTCACAGGTTTTATCGTACCGATGAACAAAGGCGAACGCACACGTTTAGAGATCCTTAAACAAAGTATAATTTACAGTAGCCAGTACGGCCTTGCCGATATCACTATTGGTACTGTATCCAAGCTATGTAGTTTATCTAGAACAGGTGTTATTTCACACTTTGAAAATAAAGAAGATATGCAAATAGCCATCCTGCAATATGGCGAAGAATTGTTTCGAGAGCGTGTCATTAAAACCGCTTGGCGAGAAAATCCGCTAGAGCATGTGACTAATTTATTAGAAAACTGGGCTGACTGGACCAGTGAGATGTTTCAAGAGCATCAGGTCAGCTGCCCGTTTATCAAAGCTGTGGTTGAATTTCAAAATAGGCCTGAATCAAAAGTAAGAACCTTCACTATTGAACAGCAAAACAGGCTCATTAGTTATCTTACCCATAGAATTGAACGTTGTGTTGAACAAGGTCTGTTAACCGATAAGATTAGCAGCCTGGCGATAGCTTATGAACTATATAGTTTATATCTTGGTCACGCGATCACACAGCACACCGCACCAATAAAAGCCTCTGACACCTTATTTAAAAACAGCGTTGCTAGACTGATAAAGCAATATCAACTGACTGACTAAGCTTTCTCAATATAAAAATACGGATAATTAGTTTGATTTTTCTCTATTCTTATCTTGCTTTAAGCGCAATCTTGATTGCACTAACAAGCATTGCTTCATGACTTGCAATAAGTCTTTAGGTCCGTAAGGTTTAGCGATAAAACCATCCATACCGGCATCAAAGCACTTCTTCCGCTCTATTCTCGCATCACTGGCTGTTATGGCAATAATGACTGTTCGTTTATTACCAGCGTCCTCTAATTGACGAATTTCTCTGGTAGCCGTTGCGCCATCCATCACCGGCATATGGCAATCCATTAAAATAATATCGAAAGACCCTTGCTTCCATGCTTCAACAGCTTGCTTACCATCATTAGCCGTCACTACATTAGCAGCAATACCTTGAACCATATTTACACATACTTTACGGTTAATCTGGGAGTCATCGACAACTAAGATTGATAGCTCATGTTCTTTTAAAATGGGCTCTATTTTGAATTCGGACTCAGCTTCATCAATATTTCTCTCGTTAAGCATCACTTTTAAAATAGTTTTATGTATTATTTCAGGTGACACAGGCACCTCTAATAATGCTTTGATACCTAACTCCCGACATTGTTTACTATCGGCTTGATTAGCATAAGCAGAAGTCATAATCACCTTGAGGTCTTTGGCAAAACTAGTTTGTTGTAATAATTTATATAGTCCGTAACCACTTAGGGTTGGCATATTTTTATCAATGAAAATCAAATCAAAATGTTCGTTTTTCTTATCGAACTCTTTTAGTGTGGAAACAGCGAGAAAAGGATCATTTAACACCGCAACCTTCATATGCCAAGATAGAAATAACTCTGATAATAAACGCGTATTAAATGGTTGGTCATCAATAACTAATACTCGCTTATCATGCAAGCATTCAAGATCTTCTTGAGGTAACTCAGCGGTTGGATCCGCTTTAATCAATTGCAATGAAAAAGAAAAACAACTGCCTAAACTAAATTGGCTTTCTACTTTTAGTTCACCGCCCATAAAGCTAACTAGTCGATACGATATTGCCAATCCCAAGCCAGTGCCACCAAAGACTCGTGTGGTAGAGTTTTCAGCTTGGTTAAACTTTTCAAAAATACGATCTATCTTGTTTTCAGCAATCCCAATACCTGTATCAATCACCGAGAATCTCACTTGATAACTAGTTTCAGTTACATTTTCCACAGACGCTTTGAGGGTTACAGAGCCAACAGGGGTAAACTTAATAGCATTACTCATTAAGTTAGTTAACACTTGTTTCAATTTAGATGAGTCGCCAATCACGTAATGCTTAATATCACTTTCAATCACTATATTAAGCGCAAGATTTTTTTCTTCAGCTATAGGTTTAAATAACATAGTAATGTCATTTAACAGTTCATGTAGTTCAAAGTTATGCTCATCCTTTTCTAATTGGCCTGACTCAATTTTTGAAAAATCTAAAATACTGTTAAGTAGATCAAGCATATGATTTGCACTTTTTTGAATGGTTTGGGCAAATTCATATTGCTTTTTATCAAGCGGCGTTCTTAATAACAACATAGTCATGCCATACACGCCATTCATTGGCGTTTTAACTTCATGACTAATATTGGCTAAAAACTCACTTTTAAGCCGGTTGGCTTGCTCTGCTTTCTCCTTTGCTTTTTCAAGTTTTAAAAATGACTTATCGAGCGTTTTTCGCATATTATTGT
>Ga0105348_1001890_pt1 | contig 13338 bp, 11 predicted proteins | sample EN8Hudsemesocosm_2_FD_83504 | JGI IMG/M metagenome (GOLD analysis project Ga0105348, IMG submission 83504) | Methane-oxidizing microbial communities from mesocosms in the Hudson Canyon - EN8C Hudson Canyon | ecosystem: Environmental > Aquatic > Marine > Cold seeps | place: Hudson Canyon... | reverse complement strand
GATACTAAAATAAAAATTTTATACATTTTCTTACTCCTAGTAATTGTAATATGACGTTGTGTTTTAGTAGATGCCATTTTAATCTTTAACTAGTCTAACAGCTCTGAATTATTGCCTAGTGAACTAATTATTTTTAGATGAATACCATTGAATTGTCCAATAAATTTGGAAATATTAATCATGTTACAAAGTGTTGGTATGACTCCCTATGCCAAGTTAAGTATACAAATTTCTGTCAAATGCAAGACCACAGTCTCAAGATCAAGCCAGGTAGCCAGCATTCAGCCTCCTACGAGAGCTTGTTTTTGAATTCCAGCTCCCCTCATAAGGTTTCTAGTGGACAATAATTATGGCTGGAAATTACTCACTCTGTAGAGCACAAATTGGATCAATACGAGATGCTTTCAAAGCAGGGTAACAGCCAAATAGAGCACCTTCTACTACTGAAAAAAGAAATGGTATAACGACTGTGCCCCAGGACATACTCACTTCCCAGTTAGAAAAATAGCTTATGAGCGGTATACTGAGTAAGGTGATAAAACATCCCAATATGCCGCCTAAAAAACCAATGATTATTGCTTCTTGAAGAAACTGGATAAATACATCTTGAGTTCGAGCACCTATTGCTACTCGCAAGCCTATCTCATTGGTCCGCTCTTTTACGGTTAATATCATCAAACCATAGATTCCAGCACCTCCAATAATGAGAGAGAAAATAATGAGTAATTTAGTTAGTGTTGAGAATTTATCGGCTGATTCTACCTGACTCTTTAGTACTTTCACTTGATTAAGGATGGAAAAATCATTAGGTAACTCAGTTTTATTCAGTCGATGGCTTTGGCGTAGATTAAACTCAATATTGTTAGTTACTCTATCCATAGATTCAATACTTGTAGTTTGAATTTCAATTCTTTCTAAGTAATTATGATTAAACACTCTTCTAAGTGCCGTAGTAACAGGAATGAAAACCAAAGCATCTTCGTTGGTTCCTTCTGGGCTTAATCCTTTTTCTTCTAGAACACCAACAATATTAAAAGGTACTTTTCCAATGAAAATTGTTTCTCCTATTGGTTTTTTTTCTTTAAAAAGATGCTTTTTAATATCTGCGCCGATTAAGGCGACTCTATGATGATTAATTATATCGTAGTCTTCGAATAGGCTTCCCTGTGAAACCTTACGATTACGAACGTTTATGTAGTCCTGCGTGGAACCAATGACGCTTGCAAATGTATATAAGTTTTCATATTTAACTTGCTTTGTGCCCGTTTTGATTGGGACCACATAATTGATATCAGAGACTTCTTTTTGTATAAGTTCTACATCTGTAAGAGTGAGGTTTCTATGAATACTTCCTATGCTTCCCTGGTCTTTTCTCGTACTTATTGTATTGGAATTAACGCTGAGTAGGTTTTTTCCCATACGTTCAAGTGCAACCTGAAAGCGCTCTTGAGCGCCTTCACCAATTGATGCAATAGCCGCAGCTGCTGCTATGCTAATGGAAATGCTGACTACGGCTAGCCCAAACCTTATGGGGTGCCGTAGCAAAACCTTAACTGAATACAAAAGGTTAACAGCCTTCTTCATTATAGATAAGTTATAGGGTCTAATCGAGCAGCTTCTCTTGCCGGATAAATTCCTGCAGCGATGCCTATTCCGATTGAAATCAAGACTCCTATTAGCAACTGCACACCTAAATCAGGCACAGGTATATCAAAGACCAAACGAATCAAGAACACTCCGAGAAGACCCAACCCACTACCAATTAAACCACCGATGCCAGCAATGAAAGATACTTCCGTTAAAAATTGCCATAAAATATCCGAAGCTCTTGCGCCAACAGATTTACGCAAGGCAATTTCAGCCCTTCTTTCATTAACCATGATGAGCATCAGATTGGTGATGACAACCATAGCTATCAGCAGAGCGACTATTGCAACACTAGGGAGAAGTGTTTCAAATACTTGATTAGCCTCCCTCATCATCTCACGCTGCCCTTTTGGCGTATAGATACTAAAATCAGATTGCTGTTCACCTTCAATCCCGTGCCGCTCTCTCATTAGCTGCTCGATTTGACCTACTGTTTGTTCTATAGCATTTTCATCCTCAACAATGAATTTCCCCATCATTAAGTAGTCTACATTCATCAACCGCTTCATCATGGTTGTAACGGGAACGTGTGCCTCGTTATCACGATCTAGGCCGTGTGGGTCAACACCTTGATGCTCAAGAACTCCAATCACTTTGTATGGTGAGCTATCGATACGAATAGTTTTTCCGATAGGGCTTTCATCAGCAAAAAGTTTTTGCGCCAGAACATGACCTAATATAGCAACCCTTGATCTTGCTTTTATATGTTCTTCACTAAAAAACTGCCCCTCTTTTACCCCTCTGTGCCATACGAAATCGGCTTGGGATGAATGCCCCATTAATAATACTTGTTCACTGTTACCTTGATATTTTACCTGTCCACTAGTTGACTGAACCGGGTCCCATGAAATGATATTTTCTATTTGTTCTGAGACATAACGCAAGTCATCTATTTTCAACGTTTCTCTAGATCCAGACTCTCGTCCACCTCCCATTCCTCCAGCCCCAGCAGCTATCAATAGACTATTTGCATTGAACATTGCATCTAGCTGACCCATTAACTTATCGCGTGTTCCGCTACTGACAGACATAGTTATCGTTAACATCGAAATGCCAACTATAAGCCCCAACATAACCAAAAATGTTCGCCCTTTGAAACGCCACATCATTCTGCACGAGGTTGTAACAATATTTTTGATTTTCATTTAACAATTTCCCATTAAATATTCTGCTTTACTATCCGACTTTATTCGTCCGTCTTCTATTTCAATAATCCTATTTGCATAAGTTGCAATTTCTGGTTCGTGAGTTATATAGATGATAGTGCGGCCGTTTTTATTAAGCTGAGTTAAAAGCTTTAGAATTCCTCGACCAGACTCCCTATCGAGGCTGCCTGTGGGTTCATCAGCAAGAATAATATCAGGATCATTAATAAGTGCTCTTGCAATAGCTACTCTTTGCTTTTGTCCACCAGAAAGCTCATTGGGGAGATGTTTGCCACGATCTTCTAATCCTACAGAACTCAAAAGTTTCATTGCGCGATTCTTTTCTGTCTGTTTCTTAGAATAAAGCAAAGGTAACTCAACATTCTCAAGAGCTGTTGTTCTAGGAAGTAAATGGAAAGCTTGGAATATAAACCCAATTTGTTGATTACGAATTTGTGCTAATTCATCCTGATCAAATTTCTTAACGTTTTTTCCATCTAAAAGATAGGTACCTTTTTCTGGCGTATCAAGAAGTCCTAATGTGTTCATTAACGTCGACTTTCCCGACCCTGAAGGACCAAGAATGGCAATAAACTCGCCTTTTTTAATAGTTAAAGATACATTATCGAGAGCCACCACTTTTTGACCATCTCGATTATAAATTTTACTAATATTAGATAATTGAATCACTTAACTCTCCTCAAATTGTGAAACGATGGCAACCTTATCGTCTATTTTTAGACCACGGGTTACCTCTATTAATGCTCCAAATCGCTTGCCTGTTTGTATGTTTTGTTTCTCCAATTTTCCGTTTTTTTGTACCCAAACAAATTTTTGTCCTTTATCTGAGGACACAGCTGTTTGTGGTAAAACGGGAGTTGATTTGCTTTTATCAACTTCAACTTTGATAAAAGCTGTCATTTCTGGCCTAAGTCTGTAGCTGTCAGTATTTTTATATTCAACTACGGCAATATAATTCACCACATTATCCTCGATCACTGCTTGAGGCCGAATAGCCGTGATAGTGCCTTCATAAGAGGCTTCAGAGTAAGTATCGACCGTAAAAGAAACTCCCTGGCCTACCTTTATTCGTCCAATATCGGTTTCATCTATATAGGTCCAAACTTCAAGACGGTCCAAATCGATAATAGTTAAGAAAGTTGGTGCAGAAAAATTAGCACTAACAGTTTCGCCTTCTCTCGTGGAAATAGATTCAATAACGCCTTTCAAGGGCGCATTAATTAGAGTCCGATCCAAATCAATTTGCGCTAATCTCAGATCAGATTCTGCTAACCTGTATCTAGCCACCGCTAAAGTAAATTCGTGCTCTGTTTTAAGTCTTTTAACTTCGGACGTGACTCTTCGTTCGGCTAACTTTAATTCTCTTTCAAAATTTACTTCTGCAAATGTCTGATTTGCTGCAGCAATGTCAAGCTGCGCCTTAGCTCGGTTTCGACGCACTAAAAACTCATCATTTTGTAAGCGAGCCAGTGGTTGACCTTTTCTAACAGTACCGCCAACATTTACAAACAATTTTTCGAGAACGCCTGAAATCTGAGAGCCAACACGAACCTTGCTACCTACTTGGGGTTTAATAATTCCCGTTGCAGTAACTGTATCTTTAACTTTGAGATACTTGACTGTGACAAACGAAGCACGATCACTTGAAGGGGCAGCTTGCTGCTCATTTTCTAGCGGAAGTAATTGTTCCCAAAAATATGCACTAATAAAGATGCCAAATAGTATTAAAATAGCTATTTTCTTAAACATGCCGCTTAACTCTCCTAACGATGACAACTGTAAAAATAACAACACCTAGGAGGGGAACTATAAGTGCTGTCATGTACATCATTATTCAGCCACTTTCTCAGTGACTACCTGCAGCTTTACCCATATATTCAAACATCGCTTCGGTAATACCATGATCTGCTCTTGCTTGGGGCACATTATGAAATAGATCATTAAAAGCCTTAATTTTTTCTTCATCTTTGCCACTTATACAGCTGATCATTAGATTCCAATGCTCCATGAGATCTTGAGCTCTTTTTTCATCTGGTTTAACATTTTCGTCAAGAAGCTGTTGAAGCGCCGCGCACCACGAAGCCCAACTCTCTTCCAAGGTCGAATTATTTTTCTGTGCATCTATATGACTTTGCTGGTGAGCAGCTTTGACTGTATCTTCACTTAGATATTTTCCATACATGACTTGTCTCCAAAAAAATAGTAATTGTTCCAACAGAATGTTTTTGCGATTGATAATACTTTCTGTAACTTTCACTAGCTTTAGGGCTAGTTTTTACCGAATAAGACATATCTACATACTGCAGACAAAATGAAGCTTAATTGCTTACGTAAGGTAAGTTGCAAGGAAAAAATCTGACTAATAAGAAAATCATTACAAGTTCGCGAGCGCTTAAGTATTTGGCTTAGATGTCTTTCTGGAGTGCAAAAATAGGAGAGTGAGTATACTTTTTAGCGTAAAAGTAAGAAAAATTCAAAATATTGCTAGAACCTTACCCTACGTAAGGTCTTATAGTTTACGTTAGGTCGCACAACTAGTTTACAGAGAGCTTGAGGGTTCAATATATGGCTTGGAAAATTGGGTTTATAACACGCAAAACAGGGCTCACTACTAGAGCAGTTCATTTTTATGAGGAATCAGGTTTAATAGGCCCCGTTAGTCGAACTGCGAGCGGACACCGAACCTATGATCGCAAAAATTTACTGCTGTTACAGCATATACAAACTCTAAAAATGCTTGGTTTTTCGTTATCAGATATAAAACCTATCTTAGAAGGCAATGCTGTTACATTAAAATCTAGCATCGATAAACTATTTTGTAAGGTAGAGCAACAAAAGAACACGCTCGCTCTGATAGCGGCAAGACTAAACAAATTGAGTTCATTACTTTTGCCTGATACACAGTCCAACGATGACATGGATGAGGTATTAATCAAGCTAATGGATACGGTAAGAATGTATGAACGCTACTTTACTGCTGAAACAATCGAAGAGTTACACAGTTTATCAAATGAAATGGGACAAGCAACAGGCAAAAATGTTGAGGAAACTTGGAACACATGGACTGACTCGTTAAAAAATCTTATTACTGAGGTAGTTCCCCCTTCAGACCAAAGAGCGCAGCAAATAGTGAATCAGTGGAAACAAATGTTGATGCAAGCCTGTGGAGACGATCTAAAGAAATGCGCTTCTATTTCCGAGCTATTAAATAGTGAGCACCAAGCAAGAGCTGACCATGGTATTACAGAAGATATGTTTGAGTTCATGGTTAAAGCAACGGGTTGTCAGCATCCATTTTGATAGGAAATTAATTGTATAAAGTTTGTTGCATAAGTTGATATGGGACAACGGAAGCTAAAGACAGACAAATAAATATTATAAATATGGATTACACACTGTGCCCAATTTAATTCGCTATCAGGAAATCCCTGGTAGTTTAGCTATTAGTTTTCTACAGTCTTTGTTTACAGTTACCAACACGAATGGACTTACTCAAAGTGATGTTCTAGCTGCTGCTGGTATTAGTATTGACGATGCATCCGAAAATCAACGTATTTCAGGCAATAAATACTGTCACTTACTTGATGTCGCGGCAGACATGTCACAAGACTCCGACTTTGGTCTTCACGTTGGTGAAGCTATTAAACCTGGCCACTACGGAGTGCTAGGTTACGCCTGTATGAGCTCAATTAATTTTGAAGAGATTTTTTATCGCGTGCAACGTTACCAGTATCTTGTCAGCGATATTGGCTCAAGTACAATTTGTTGTTTAAATTCTAAGCATGACAACATCATCAAATTCAAATTTGAGTGCAAGGTTTTACCATATCCTCCCCGACAACTCGCTGAAGAACATTTGGCAGGCGTAGTAACATTCGGCCGATGGATTTGCGGAATTGACAGAGCCCCTTTAAAAGTCCACTTTCAACACTCTGAACCACAGAATATAGCAGAGCATTTGCGCATATTTTCTTGTCCTGTTTTATTCAATCAGGATGAAACGGCTCTCTACTTCCCGATAAGTTACATAGTGGATAAACTGCCACAAGCTGACCCTGTTGTTTCTCAAATGATGGACAGCTATGCCGAAGAACAATTAGTCAAACTCCCCATAGGGGGGGAATTAATTAACCAGGTCGGTGCTGCTGTAGCAACATTATTACAAAATGGTGAACCAAGCTTGGAAAATTTGGCAAAGTATATACAGGTCAGCCAGAGGTCATTGCAACGTAAACTTAAAGAGGAGCAGTTAAGCTATCAAAGTTTGCTAGACAAAATACGTCATCAACTGTCACTTGTATACATTCAACAAAAGCAACTTTCTTTAACAGACATAGCTTTCCTTTTAGGATTTTCAGAACAAAGTTCATTTCAACGAGCATTCAAACGATGGACGGGACAAACTCCTGGGCGTCATCGTAGAAATTCTTACAACGCCAATCACAACAAATAACCCCCTGATAATTTAATCAACACTGTCGTCATCAGACAATTCTTTCACCCTCCCAAGTCAATATTTATATTGCACCCTATGAAATAGTTACTCGCCAAAAATGCAATCTGATAAAAATAATAATGGAGCTCATATGCAAAAAATAATTCAAACATCTAAAATAAATCTACAGTCACTTAGTAAAAATAAAAAATATACAAATTTCAGTTTAGCTATCACCTTAGCACTCTCTTCTAACGCCTGCTTTGCAGACTATGACCCCGAGCACTGGATGGAGGAGGTATTTAGTGGTCGAGCTAATGTACCGTTTAATGAAATTATTATCCCCGGTACTCATGACAGTGGTTCTTATGACATTAGTTCCTCAAGCAAAGTCGATGAAGAGTGTAGTGATAATGTACTAAAAAGCCTGACCAGCAGTATCACGGCAGACTGGGCACAAACCCAGACACAAGACTTCAAACAACAATTAGAGGGTGGTATTCGCTACTTCGATTTACGTATCACTAAAGAGGATGGTGAGCCATGGTTATGGCATTGCATGTTAAGCGTTAAACTGAGTGAGGCCTTGGAAGACATAAATAACTTTGCAGCTTCGCACCCCAAAGAGATCATTATTCTGGATTTTCAAGATATAGAAGTCAGCAGCATGATTGATGATGTGCATAGTCTTATCACCAACAAATTTGGTAGCCGCCTAATTAGCAGCAGTGTTTATAAACCTGACTCACCACTCCAGAATTTATGGAACTCAGGCGATAACATTATTGTTGTGGGGAATGACCGAGATGACGGCGCAAACGGCCTATTAAGATATTCACCCAATACCTACTGGGATAGAGGTGATGACCTGAAATCAGACTGGGCGAATACTGATAATGATGATGATCTATATGATGAAGTCTCTGAATCACTTGCCAGCCGAAATATGAACGAACTCACGGTAGCTCAAACTGTTTTAACCCCTGATAGCAGTGACATCCTTAATCTGACATTTTCGGATTTAAGAGAATTGAATGATGATATAGACCACAAAATAGGCACATGGATGGGCACTTGGAATTGTGATGGTATCAAGCCAAATATTGTCATGACTGATTTTTATCAGGATAGCAGCGTGGTCAAGACTGCCATTGGTTTGAATAGTATAGAAGGCGCACCTGACACTGAAATATTAGCAGGCACTGCAGAAGATGGGGATCAACTCGGTTATTCACTCGCTACCGGCGATTTTAATCATGATGGTTATATGGACTTAGCTATGGGCGTCCCCTATGAAGATATTGGCACCCTGGCCAACGCAGGCGCAGTAAACATCATTTATGGTGGGCCAGATGGTTTGGCACAGCGTAAGGGGCAATGCCAAATTTTCCATGAAGACAGCCCTAATGTAGTAGGTAACAGTGAAGCCGGTGATAAATTTGGCAAAAGCTTGAGCTCGGGAGATTACAACCAAGATGGTTATGCAGATTTAGCCATTGGCTCCCCTGGTGAAACCATTAACGGTTACACCAATGCAGGTAAAGTCACCGTTCTATTTGGTGGTACCAATGGCCTAAATGGTATTGCATCAAAAGAATTCCATCAAAATGTCAGTGGCATTCCTGGTAGTGTAGAAGCAGGAGACCAATTTGGCTTTGCACTAAGCTCGGCCGATTTTAATAATGATGGCTATACTGACCTGGCAATTGGCGCACCTTACGAAGACATAGGTAGCTTAAGTAGTGCCGGTAGCGTAATTGTGATAAATGGATCGCTAACTGGTCTCAATGCAAACAGTACCAGTGAATGGCATCAAAATATTTCAGGCATAAATGGCACAGCAGAAGCAGGCGACGAATTTGGCTACGCATTGGCAAGCGGCGATTTTAATTACGACGGTAACGCTGATCTGGCAATTGGTGTACCGGGAGAAGCAATTGGCAACGATAATGATGCCGGAGCCATCAATGTCATTTATGCCAATAACAGCGGTTTAAGTTCAAGCAATGATCAGGACTGGCATCAGGACACCAGCGGCATCAAAGGTAGGTCAGAACCAAATGACCGATTTGGTCAGGCTTTAGCCAGCGATGACTTTGACAATGATGGCTATGATGATTTAGCAATTGGCGTACCGGGAGAAGATTCTGAAGCCGGCGCTGTTAATGTCATTTATGGCAGTGCAAGCCGCTTAAATGAGGCGAAAGACCAGGTATGGGAAGAGGATACTTCCGGCATCAAAGGTGATAGTGAATCTGATGATCATTTCGGCTATTCATTATCGGCCGAAGATTTCGACAATGACGGTTATGCTGACTTAGCAATAGGTGCCCCTTGGGAAAACCTAAGTTCGGCCGATAACGATGACGAAGGAGAAATCCATGTACTTTACGGCAGAAGTAGTGGCCTGAGTGATGATGACCAGATCTGGAGCCAAGATGAGAACGGTATCAAAGGTACTTCTGAACAAAATGACAACTTTGGCTTCTCACTGATATCAGGAGACTTCAATGGCGATGGAAAGCCTGATTTAGCGATCGGTGCAAACAAGGAAAATACATCCAAATACACTAACGAAGGTCAGGTTCATGTTTTGTACAGTGATATTGATGGAATTAGTAGCAAGGACCAAATTTGGCATCAAAAAGAAAACTAATTAAGCACGAATTTTCTTTATTTCAGCTATGGAACTCATTTTCGATAGCTGAAATAAAGAAGTAAGCATAACTATTTTTATCAACGTTAAAATTAAATTACTAAAGGTAAAAGAGTTATTATTCAATAAAGTAGCTACCATAGATAAATTTTATTCAATTTCAGCAGATTCCATCTGGTATGAGCTGAGAATTTCTTGGAGTTTTCCTTGTTGATATAAAATATTTAATTCCGCATTAAATTTATCAACCAATGTTTTATCAGTGTGCGCTTTCGCAAAACCTATATAATATTTTAACTGCTTATGTGCTCCAGCATACCTAACATTTTTAATATTCAGTTTTCTTAGTAACGAATACCCAACATCTCTATTTGAATAGACCGCATTGACCCGACCACTCCCTAACTTTTTAAATCCAGACTCATCGTCTGGCCGTAAATCGATAGAAATTGGATTAACTCCATTCTCAATCATTTGACTTTTTATTTTTTCAAGAGAGCTTGAGGTATTAGATGGGCCAAACACCCCCACTTTAAGTCCCGCAACGTCTTTACTTTGAGAATAATTTAAATTGTTGTCATCTCTTACAAAAAAACCATATTCCGTTTTCATTATGGGCGGTGAATAATGCAACCATTCAGCTCGTTTTTTGTTCCAGCCAATCACAAACAAACCATGAGCATCACCATCCTTTACACCTCTTTGAGCCCTCCTCCAAGGTAGTAATCGAGAACTACAATCAACCATTATTCTGGAACAAACTAAACTAATAATATCTGCAGCCGGGCCTGAAACTTTGCCATCAATCGCATAATTGAAAGGTGAAAAATCTTGAGTATGAAATTTGAGTTCCTCAGATAGAATAGTATTAGATACACTTAAGGAAAATATAATAAAGAAGCTAAATACAATTTTTTTTAACATTTTCGTTTACTCCAATTTTATTGACGTAATTAATTATATAAACATACATATATCTCAAACGAATCAAAAAAACTTAAAACTCATTTGACGAATATATGCTCATTATTTTGTTAGTAACTCCCTACTGCCAAAAGATACGAATTCTGCAATAAATTATTTCAACCATTTATCCAAAATTTTCTGGTACTCACCATTTTCTTTCATTTCTTTCAGAGCCGATTCGTACTTTTCTGCAATATCCATTAAACCTGGATACATAGAGTTTTTTACAAAAGGCATCGGGTAACCTTTTCCATAAAGTGGAGTGTCATAAAATGTGATTTGATCTGATATGCCGTTTAGCTTAGCGGTATACTGGCCTACCGTTTTATCAGCAATCACCAGGTCAATACGTCCTTTGGCTAATTTTTTCAGGTTAGTTGCCAAGTCTTTTGCTGGACGCAACTGCTTATTGAAAGATGCACTTATGCTTAAATCACCTTTAAATTCAGTACTACCGTCTTTATAGGGAAATGTTTCCCAAAAAATCTTCTTATAGGAATTCCCAGGAATGATACCTACTTCCAGGTTACCAGTTACAGCAGATTCGAAACCTTTAAAACCACTTTTCTTTTTGTCTTTATGAACAAAAAACACAAAATCACTCACCCACATATCTTCTTTAGGATAAGCAACAAAAGGCTCTCGTTTAGTTTTCCGGCTGGTAGTAAAAACAGCCTCAACCTCACCGTCTTCAACTTGAGTCCAAGCTCTTTTCCAAGGAAGAATTTTAAACTCAGCATCAATACCAAGCTTTGTTAAAATATGGCGAGCAATATCAACATCGATTCCGACGACTTTACCATTTTTTTTAAATTCAAAAGGGGCAAATTCTTCACCCACAACAGTAAACGTTTGAGCGTGAATAGTGCCCGCAAAACACAGCAATAGCGGGACTAATGTTGATGTAATCATGTTTTTCATTGTTTCATCCTCATGTTTATTTTTGGTGCCTTCACTCCTTAAAGTTAGCGCTAAATTTGTTATATACAAGTTAAAAAAACAATCAGAATTAAATGTCGCACAAGGTCAATTTCTAAGTCTGTATCAGTCAATATTTTTCCCTATAACTATGAAATAGTACTTTGTGCTAAAAAAAATGGGGCCTTTATTAAAGAACTTAATAACAGGGTTGCATCGCACATCACGCATTAACACGATTATTCAAAATTTAATCAGGATAAAAATAAAAATGAATATTAAAAGAATGATAAATTATGCTTTATTGGTAGGTGCCTCTTTAAGTACTAGCCTAGCTTATAGTAATTCCGACACCCCTTATGAAATTGGTGTCGGAATGGCTGACATTACCGGCCCTGCAGCAGAGGTCCAATTTGGTGGTTATGTAGATTTCACCCAATTGGGTAAAGGAATTTACATGCGTCAGTTTACCCGCAGTTTCATTATGAAAAGCAATGATGGCAACCCATCAAGCAGTGCACGCTTTGTATTAGTGGAAACAGACTTGCCCATGCAATCAGCCGGTGTGTATGCAGCGGTAATAAATAAACTAAAAGCAAAGTATGGTAATTTGTATAGTGAGGCGAATGTTAATGTAGCAGCAACGCATACCCACTCTGCACCGGGCGGCTATTTTAAGTCATATATGCTCAATGCTTTGGCGGGTATGACCTTCCATCAAGATTATTTTGATAAAATCGTTGATGGTATCGTAGCTTCTATTGAACTGGCACATAACAACCTTTCTCCCGGCAGAATTTATCTAAACTCGGGTCAATTTTCATATGAGAAAAATACCACAGGAGAGTTTTCGCCCAACTATCGTGTCAGTAAAAACCGTTCTCCTGAAGCATATTATTTGAATAAGGATGTAGATGATTACTTGCTGCCCAATGGTGGTGTAAACCCTGACAACGGTAGCAACTATGATGATACTAACCGTCAGTTGGTCCAGTTAAAGTTTGTCAAAAATGGCAAACCGATTGGTATTTATAACTGGACGCCAGTTCACCCGCATGTTTCAGGCCCAACTAAACGATTAATTAATAGTGATAGCTTTGGCTTGGCTTCTTATTTGATTGAAAAACCTAGCAGTGCCAACTACGTCAGTAATGATATGCTAGTTGCCAGCTTTGCTATGAGCGATAGTGGCGACCTAACGGCCAACCTGAACGACGATGCATTAATGTTCGATGACATAGACGACTATCAGCAACACTACCAGGCAGACGGCACTCATGATTATGAACGAATGGCATTCAGAGCCAAAACCATTGTAGCTTTGTCAGAACAGCTTATGAATGAACCTGGTACTGAATTAATCGGCGAGATCCAATCTCGACAAATGTTTGTACCCGTTCAAAACTTTCCTATTGCAGCTGAATTTATTAAGCCAGAGCAAATTTATTATGCCCAAGAGTTAGGTGAAACAGTCTCAAATCGTCGCACCTGTTCGGGTGCTGTTGGTATGGGGCAGTTCGCTGGCCCAAGCGAAGATGGAGGAGGTTTTT
>Ga0105348_1001883_pt1 | contig 13353 bp, 12 predicted proteins | sample EN8Hudsemesocosm_2_FD_83504 | JGI IMG/M metagenome (GOLD analysis project Ga0105348, IMG submission 83504) | Methane-oxidizing microbial communities from mesocosms in the Hudson Canyon - EN8C Hudson Canyon | ecosystem: Environmental > Aquatic > Marine > Cold seeps | place: Hudson Canyon... | reverse complement strand
TGAAGGCAAGACCGGAACTTGAAAATGCCCCCAAAGCCCGGGTGGCGAAATTGGTAGACGCAACAGACTTAAAATCTGTCGTCCTTCGGGACGTGCCGGTTCGATTCCGGCCCCGGGCACCATATATTTCAATGACTTACCGATACTTTGAATTCTAAATTAAAAACCTTATTTTAAATGTAGACGCAATGTAGACGTCTACACTCACATAGAGTTCTTTAAAGTTAAAATCCCCCATTTAAAATTTGTTTTAATCCTTTAGCTGTTTCTGACACCACTTCTAATGGCACTCGTAATTTATTGGCAAATATTTGGCGACCTTCGCAGTCCAGGCTGAACCAGTATGTAAGGCAGCTAACTACGTCTAGATCTTTTATTTCGTCTGACTTTGTTAACACATATGCTTTGTTGTCTGGAAATCTTTGCGCAAATTGTTCAATGAGTGCAATACCAACAAAATTTTTCACTTTAACTTCTGTGTTAAAAACTTCTATTTCAATGTTCATGTCTATTTATCTCTATATGATGGGTTATGTTTGTACATGATGTACATGATGTACATGATGTATTTAATGCTGCGACCTGTTATCGATAATAAGTACGTGGTAACCGTCACTTCGTCTAATTGGGTCGAGGTCTACTTTTATATCAATGCGCCTTAATGCCGGTGCGATGCGTTTAATTGATGAAGCTAAAGCTTTGGGGCTCTTGGGGTAGAAACTGGATTCGGTATAGTACGGTTTTAATTTTTCAAGAAGCTGACTGAAGGTGCAGCTAATTGACTTTGCTGGAATGGTATCAAGCATTTTAATAATGCCTGTTGCGGCTGGGTTTGAGTCAATGCTAAATAAGTTACCTTTTATTTGATTTTTAAAATAAATATCTACGAACTTATTATGGTTGTACCCTAGAGCGGTGCACATAGCAGTACCGAGTATTGCGAAATCCATCATTCTTGGTGAATCGGTCAGTTTTATTTGTGGAACAATAGAAATTGCTTTCGTGAATAGGTCAATAATTGCTCCTAACAGCATTGGGTGGGCTTCTCTAAACTCCTTGTCCAGCTGAAGTTCTGATTTTCTGGATTTTGAATTGATGCGAGGTAGGTTCAGCAGAATGCATCTCTCGTAAAAATCAGGCGCTGAAGCTATTGCACCAATACCGTTCAGTATCACAGGTTTTTTTATCTCAGTGGAGCACTCATCCATGTCGCTAAAAAGTTTCCTTTTTGAGTAAGTTCCTCCAGTCGATATACAGCAAAAAGCATCTTGCTCTTCACGTGTTAGGTCACTTAGATTGTTGTAACTAATTATGTGATCATTTTTTGCTGCGACAAAAATGTCTTGGATAGATTTTGGCGCTACACGAAGTGACATTGAAGATGGGTCAATAATTGATTTGATATATTTTTGAGTCGTTGATTTTGCGCATCCTTGCTCGCCATCAATCAATAAAATTGGGTAGCTGGTTTCAGGTCTTAAGGATTCGAGTAAAAATGCTATCACAAGAAGAAAGTCATCATTATCGGGGACATTTATAAACTTTTTTATATCTTCAAGTTTCCCATTTCTTTTAGGTATCGGCAGGGGGCGGATGCCGCTAGATTTTATAAAACAAACGTTTGATTTTTTTACAATCTTCCATTCTTCAAGGCTAATTTCAATTGCTTGGCTATTTTGTACAGCTAGGTCTACGTAGTAATTGTCACCTGATTTAGCACACCTGTTGTGTGTGATAATGCTAGGAGATTGGAATTTCGCCTTTCCTTGAATTACTCCAAGTGCATCATTGAGAGCGCTCTTTGATGCTATCTCATCAAATGATTGGAAATATTCATATAGAAGCCAGTCTTTCAGTTTATGGCTGTCAATTGGCCATATTTCAGTATGATCTTTTAGTCGTATGGAAATGAAACATTCGTTGAATTGGTTCACGAATGTGTTTTGATTATTTATGAGTGATAAAATCTTCATCGAAGTTTGGTCATTATTTTTTGGCATGATAAAGCCTTTTCGCCAAGCAAAGTTAGTTGAACTAATATAGTGAATCAACTAATCTGCTTATAGCGCTTTTAATAAATTGGCGTTATGTGACTCAAGGTGAACTTGGCGGTGAGTCTTGAGTCACGTTTGTTTTGTTAGTACTTTAGTTTTCACATTTCATACTCCGAAGTGGATGTATGAACTCTAGAATTTATAAAGTTGTCTAAGTCGCTTTTCCTGTACCTTATTGCTCTAGAGCCAACTCTTATAAATGGTATTGTTGCTCCTGCCCACCTATCTCTGTTTAAGAATGCTTCGCTAACAGACAGGTAATTTGCTGTTTGTTTGTTATTGAGGAGTTCCTCGGTCTGGTTTTTCATTAGTGCTTTCCTTTTTAGTGTTGTCGTTGATATATTTTGCGAAATCCTCATTTTTTCCTGTCGGTAGCTTTAGTACTTCAGGGTCAAAAGTTTTATCTGGACTTTTAGTCATTAGTTCTAGAAGAATCTTAAGGCTTGTTGGTGCGCCAAGTTTTGAAGGATCTTTTTTAATAGCGCTAACATGTTGCTTGGATACTCCCAAGAACTCTGCAAGGTCTTTGTCCGATTTAAGGTCTGCGATTTGTTTGAATTTATCTAAGAATACTGATGCTGCGATGCTTTCTAATTTGGTTAATAATTGTTGGGAGGTAGCGCAGTACTCAGATATCCCATTTATGGACATGGGCCATATACCTGGATCCTTTTTAAATAACGCTTCAACTATTTTTAAGTGTTCAGCGAGCAATAAATCTTGATCCAGTTCTAGTTTTTTGATTATTGGGTTTGGGATTTCCCAGACGGAGGATAGCGATGAAGGGGAGTCGCAGTTGTTAGTTTCAAGTAAAAATGAAAGCAGCTTTTTATTTGTACTTACTTCTTGAGGTGGTTTGCTTTTGATTTTTTTAGCTCTATTGTCGCGAGCTATTTTTTTTGCATTGTTGTAATTGAATTTTCGGATTCGTTCAGCGATGTGTTCAGGCGTTATTGACTCAACTAGTGAAGAAGCCATCTGAAACCCCCTTTTATCCATGAGTTTAAGGCGCAGCCCAATACTCATGCCCGCCTTGCCTGTTCTTATTCCTGATATCGTGCTTTGGTCTACATCTAAATAGTCAGCAAAATCCTGGTCGCTATCGGTGTCGAATCCAAATGATTTTTTTGCCGTATCTAAGAGCTCAATGTCGTTCATCAATCTGTATCTCTAATTAGTTATATTGACAGTCTGTAAATATCATAATATGATTTATATAGACTGTCAACTAGATTGTTTTATGTTGTTCTAATGTATTATATGGAATATGAAATGAATAATTTTGATGTTTTAGAAAGTGATTTAATTGATATTGCAAATAATTTTCTAAGCTATTTATTGGAAGAGTGGAGTGTAGTGAGTAGGGTCTTAAACTATGATTGGGGGATCGTGTTTGGGATAGCTTTATTTCTATTGATATGGTGGCGTTACAGCATAATTCTTAAGTTATCTATTTTTCTATCAATGCTTTCTTCATTGGCTATTCCAGTGCCTTTTTTTCTCGATATTTATTTGCCATCCTGGAATTTAAAACCTTTTAATTTTCAGTCTAAATGGATTTATTTTTATGCATTAAACTCTGTGGCTACACTTTTTCTTAGTATTGTCTACTTACGCTTAGCAACTTCAATAATTGAGTGGTCAAAGACAAAGTTAGTTCAAGAGTCTATTGTTGAAAGAGGTGGGAAAACAGATGTTCGAAATCTTAAAAGGCTGTACCCAAACATAAAGCATAAATATAAGCCTCATATATACTTTTCAGCACATCAATTTTTTTTCGGTAGAGGCCTAAAGAAAAAAGTCAGCAAGATCACAGATAACCTCGTTAATAAACAGCATATAGCTGTAACCGGACCTACTGGTAGTGGAAAAGGTGTTATATTACAGTCACTTATGATTCAGGCTATAATTAAAGGGCAAGCCACTCTATATCTTGACCCCAACTCAGATAACATAGCGCTTCGGGCCCTGGAGCAATATGCGAAAAGGTCAAAACGACCATTCATTTTCATAGATCTAAACGGCGAAACTGCACAGTGGAATCCGTGGTCAAATAAATCTCAGAATGAAATCGAAGAGCTTTGCGCTGCAGTTTTTGGTTTATCTGACAATTTTGATATTGCTGATGTATACCGCCTTATCGATAGAGATGCAGCAATAGCATTTTCTAAGGTAGCAGCTAACAAGAAGTCCAAGCCTGCTCAGCTTATTCTCGAACTACTTAAAGTCAATTCTTCAATCTCTACAGAAGCCAAAAAATTCTTTAAAGATCTTTCGCAGCTCTCTGATATGCCTGTTGTCAATATTGGTCATGGTTTAGATCTGCTTGATGCGATTCAAAAAAAGAGTGTTATTTATGTTCGTGGATCTACGCGAAATCCTCGTGTATTAAAGCTTCAAAGACTGTTTATTCTGGCAGTTATTCATGCTGTTGAAAAAAGAAGTGAGGAAGAGCTTAAAGGGCCTCCAGTATTTCTTGTAATTGACGAATATAAATATAGCGTATCGCCACAATCGACAGAAGCCTTGGCGACAATCAGGAAAATGGGCTGTCATATGGCTCTTGCCTCACAAAGTTATACCGACCTTAGAAATTGTCCAAAGGATATGGATTCCGAGTCGGTCATTTCGTCCGTTATTGAGAATGCAGCGATTCACGTTAACTATAAATCGAATGATGTTGATTTGGCTGAGACTATAGCTAAATCAACGGGGTCAATCTCTATAGATGAGGAGGTTCGAGACCTTGAAGTAAATGGTGTGTGGGCAGAGGAGTCAAATGGCCATAGGTCATTACGTAAGGGTGAGCGTGATCTCATAGATACCAACATGATCATGAACCTTCCTGAAGGCTGTGCAGTACTTCGCTGGAGTGGCTTATCCAAAATTATCCATGTTTGTCCTGTGTACGTTGATATGAAAGCTACGCTACCTAAATCAACTGTTTTTGTACCTTATCAAGATTCTAGCAGTGATTTAAAAAAATTGTCTGAGGGTCTTATTGATGTTGAATAACAACTATAAGGAAAGATGTATTTTGCGTGAAACCAAACGTAAGAAATTGCTAGATTTTTTACGTGATGAAATATGGTCGTCTGTTCCAATAATTGCTCAAATTTTAGGACTTTCCGTGTCAGCAACTTATAAAACACTGAGTTCATTTGAGAAAAAAGGAATCATACAGTGTCACCAAGATAGCGCACTTAATTTTAAGGTCTGGGGCATTACGCGAGAAGGTCTATTTGAGGCCTGGGATACAGAAGTAGAAATTCAGAAGAGAACTCCATTTGAACCATCTAAATTCAAGCCGATACAGGCTCATCATGAGCTAAACCTGCAGCAAGCACGGATATTTGCTTTGGATAATGGTTTTACTAACTGGAGGCTAGGAAAGCACTTGTCGAATGTCGATAAACGCCCTGATGCAATTGTTCGGGACCCTCAAGGAAATGTAGTCTTTGTAGAATTGGAGCAAGTTATCAAAAGTAGGCAGCGAATTGAAAAGGTATTCTCAATCTATCTTCAGAAAATAAAACAAGGTGAACTGAATTATGTTGCTTATGTTTGCCCAACGGAGTTATTTGCAAAACGTCTTCAAAAATTATTTAACTCAATCAAAGAAATCCCTGTGGCGGGAACTAGAGTTCCAATCACGGATAAACACAGATCAAGGTTCCAAGTGACTGACTTGAGTCAGTGGCCAAAATCTCGCTCTCAAACTTAAATTTTATCTACGTCAAAAAGGTGAAAATATGCAAAGAAAACAACTTGATAATATTATTAATGATCAGCTCGGTTCAAATGAAATGCTTCAGCCGGAGGTTTATGAGTTGTTGATGAGTATGATCCCTCGAGTCATTCAAGCTGGCACTATATATAAAAATGACAGCCGGTATAGGTATGGGGCTTGTGAAGTGAATGAGCCAAATGCCATTAAGCGAGTAATTAATAACTTGTCTACGACGCTCAAATCTAATGAAGGTTATAAAGCAGGGTTAGTTGACACAACACGTGAAACACTTGAACGTCAGCACGAAGCCCTGTCTTCACAACTAAACCAAATACTCCCATCTAATATCGACGCTGAAAAGAAGGACAAATTAATTGTCGATATCGCTGATGTCTTTTTAACGAGCTGGTTAGTCGTTGATTCACTTCCAAACGAAAGTGGTTGGGGGAGTGTTTGGACTCAGCGCTGAAACATTATATAAGACTCAAACCAGGCCTCAAAATTCTGAGTTTAGGTTTGGGTCTATTAATGCAACACTGCTAGTGGCTAATACTTGGTAAAGTTACTAATGGCTTTGAATGAAGCGGGTTAATCTAATCACGAGAGTGATGAATTATCGAAATGGAGAAAAGCGATCCATTTTCATTACACAAAACTATTATTTTTAAGTTTCAATTTTTCTAGGACTTTTTCAAGCCCTAAGCACTTGCTCTGAAAAGTTCATGCTTCTGCTATGTAAATTGGTGATGCCAGGACAAATGTACGATTTGACTCTATGACTTTAGCAACAAAATCGAACTCTTTATGTTCATCAGGAAAGAACTCTGCTATCCAAGTTTCTATGGCGCTTTTAGTCTCATCTACGGTGTCGGGAGCTAAAGGCTGATTTTCTGAGCTATGAATTATAAACCCTTCTTCGTATTTTTTTGCGATATGTTGTAGTGCAACTCTGTAAAACGTCGCGTTGTGAGTATAATTCACACTATCTTTGTAACCAATTAGGCTGCCAATTGATCCAACCATCGCAAATGTGATGCCCTCATATACTCCTCCCCAGAAGGCTATATCATTAGCTTCATCTGAAGACTTATTTATGATATGACGTAACTTTAGTTTTCCGCTAACGTATTTTTTATTGCTTCCTAGATCACCCACTAATTTATTCTTTTTTAGGTGGCTTTCTACGAAAGGGATTTTACCAATGGAACTATCTGGGGTAATAGTAGTGCGCTTGGATTTAACAGTCGATTGAATTACTCCCAAGCTTCCTTTTAGTTGATGCTCTCGATCTATATTACTTGTAGGTTTAATCTGTGAGTAGAGCATATTAATTTTTGTGTCAGATACATATTCGTAATACTTCAAAACCACACTCCTATAAAATTTGCTTTCCTGCATAATAAGAGGGGGCTTTTATACGTACCGCTCAATTTATTATCTGATTGATTTTATTATACTTATTTATGCTTTTGTGTGACAAAGCGAGCTATTTTAAATATTTCCTTATAAATCGAACTAGATATAGATCTATTAGCAAAAATTGTGTTGATTGCGTTAATAAACTCCTAAAGCAAGGTCAGATTTTATACATCAAAGATGGATGAATGAGATGGGAAATAGCATTATCCCATCTCATTCACCCAACACATTCCACCACCTAAAGAGCCTTCAAAACCAAAGAGCAAAAACACCTACGCTAGGGCTCCGGTATTTCGAGGATGCCATCCTCTTGATTGCCTCGTGCGGCTGGACGCCGCGTCAGCACTCAATTCACCTCGCGTCATTCTCGCTGAACGCTTCATTCCTTGGGAAGGCTACGCCCTCTTTAAATAGCTCTGGCGCTGGACGCTTGTCACGATTCAAATTCACCCGTCCGGCGTCGGCGCTGGCGCTTGACTCCCCTCCTTTTCTCGGCTGCAGGCACAATGTTAAATTGTTGTTGCCTTTGTCCCTAAAGGGATCGCTGAACGCGCCCGAAAAACGAGGGGAGTCAAGCGCCGCTAGGGCGGCCTGTGACGCCAGACGTGAAGAACCGAAAAAGTTTCGCTGGGGCTCACTGTTTTCTTTTCGTCGCTGGGGCTCCTCACTCTTCACTTGGTTGGCACGCTGGACGCGCGCCAATTCTGGTGCGCTGTCGCTTCCAGAACAGAGTCGAGACTCTCTCGCTGGGGCTCTTTCACCTCTCTCCATTCTGGGGAATGGACTCTGCCGTTCTCCGCTCCTGGGGGAGCTGCGTAAAAATTTATTGGCTGGACGCCATATAAATTTTCTTGCCCTCCGTGCTGTCATCGAACTTAGTGTGTTTTCGTCCGCCTTTGTGTTAATTTTCTCTTTCGAGAAAATGATCCCCCAACTAAGGAATGTGAAATTGGCTAAGAAAGGTGAAGGCATATTAGAATTGTTAATGGTGTTACCTTGGTGGTTAAGTGTTGTGATTTCAGCTCTCACTTATGTAGTTCTAGCCATTATTATTCCCAACATCACCTTTGAATCGGTTTTGTTTCAAGGAATGGCAAATGGCGCCTCTCAGCTTGCGCTGATCTTTGCGCTAGTGCTTCTCATACCTGCACCTATTTCAGCCTTTAATAGTTGGCGCAAACGCCAACTACTGGACAAACAAGAAAGTATTGAATCGATAAAAGATCTAAGCTGGAAAGAGTTTGAAGAACTTGTGGCAGAAGCCTATCGACGCAAAGGCTTTAGAGTCATTGAAAATAATCAGCTTGGCGCTGATGGTGGTGTCGATGTCCGACTCGAAAAGGATGGTCAAACTCACCTTATTCAATGCAAGCAATGGAAAACCCAAAAGATTGGGGTCGCCGTGATTAGGGAAATGTTCGGCATTACGACGGCAGAGAAGGCCGCTAGCGTAATGGTGATTTGCTCAGGCAAATTTACACAAGACGCTGTAAAATTCGCGAAAGGTAAACCCATTGAACTTATTGAAGGGACTCAACTACTAGAACTGGTGAAGAGTGTTCAAGAAGGCGTTGAGTTAGAAGAAAAAGTTCAAGAAAATTTGATACAAGAAAGAATAGAGCCAGAAAAGAGCGCTTCAGAAAATAAACAACAATCCCCAAAAACAGAATGTCCAAAATGCGGGAGTGAGTTATTGCTGAGAAAGGCCAAAAAAGGTCCCAAGACAGGCAGTGAGTTCTATGGCTGTTCTTCATTTCCAAAATGCAGGCACACTCAACCTTGTTGAGTGAGGTTATTTCAATTGAAACCTATCGCTTGTTGATTAAAAAGCAATTCTGACTTTCTATGTCTGAGAAGCAAGTATGCCCTTCGGGGTGTACTGGCACCCGTGTGACCCGCGCCGGTTTGTCCACCTACTTGCTTCTCAGCCATTAACGAAAGTTCTTGAAAGTGCCCATCAACAAGACATAGGGCACAAACATGAAACAACACATTCAAATCAAAGATGTTCAAGGTAATTACTGCACCGTCACCAGTCACGACCTAATCACAGCGACAACCCATCACATTCAATCGAGCTTTTCTAATGGCCTTACGCTCTCAAATCCTGCCAATGCCGCTAGCCACTTACAAGCACTGATAGGCCATTTAGAACACGAAGTCTTCTATGCGCTTTGGCTTAACTCTCAACATCAAGTTATTCAACATGGCGAGCTCTTCCGTGGCACGATAGACGGTGCCAGTATTTACCCAAGAGAAGTCGTCAAAGCAGGCTTAGCCTGCAATGCCGCCGCCGTGATATTCGCACATAACCACCCAAGTGGTCATTCAGAACCTTCAAGTGCAGATATCCAAATAACCAAGCGCCTCAAAGAGGCACTAAGTTTAATGGATATCCGAGTATTAGATCACTTCGTGATCGGATCAATCACAACGTCAATGGCTGAGAAGGGGCTGCTTTAGCAGCCTTACCACTAGGGCAAAATAAATCCTTATCGCGACAAAACCTGTCGCTTTAATTGATATCCTGAGGATATCAACCAAAAAGGAGGAATTTAGATGTGTGATTTAAGCGAAGGTTTCAAACTTTGTACCTGCAATACCAACAGCGAAAAGCAACTCACAGATAAACCGTATTGGATCTTGTCTCGAAAAGTACCCAGAAAAAAGGACCAATATGGCGACCATATTGTGGGTGAGTGCAGTGTGGATTTTCAATATGACTCTGAATTAAGAGCGTTCATCTTAAATGAGCTGAGAAGCCGAAACTGCTTTGATCAAGACCTAAACCTTAAACAAAAAGACAAGCTCGATATCGTCACCGCCACTGAAACCTACAGTTATGAATTACGTAAAAATGGTTGGCAGGTATTTCACCCAGAGTTACCAAGAGCAAAACATACAGCGTATGCCAAAGGGAAGTTGGTGCCATCATAGGCTGAACGCAAATAATCGTTCGGATTTCGTCTGTAAATTCAATAGCTAACACCTAGGCTATTTGGTAGCCTAAGGCACTTATAAGAAAAAAGCATATAGAGAACGGCTTTACCAAAAATTATTGCGTCAATAACAAAAGAACTGGCCAGTATGGATACAAAAGCAAAAAAACAGCTCACTGAATCGGACATTATCTCCAAGTTCATCATGCCTGCGGTTGAAAAGGCAGGGTGGGACTCGATGCTACAAATCCGCCAAGAAGTAAAACTACGTGATGGTAAAGTGATCGTGCGTGGTAACGTCGGTATGCGTAAAACAGTGAAGTCTGCTGATATTGTTTTGTATTATAAGCCCAGCATGCCTTTGGCAGTGATCGAAGCCAAAGCCAATAAACACGAAATAGGCAAGGGTATACAACAAGGCTTAGACTATGCGCGTTTATTGGATGTTCCCTTTGTATTTTCCAGTAACGGCGATGGTTTTATCTTTCACGATAAAACCGCACCCGCCAATGGCGGCTTGCTAGAAACAGAAATAAGTCTAGAAGACTTCCCAACACCACAAGCGTTAAAAGCCAAGCTAAATGCTTTTAATGCCTACACGCCAGAACAACTAAGCTACTTAGAACAAGATTACTATGATGATGGTACGGACAAAGCCCCGCGCTATTACCAGCTCAAAGCCGTTAATAAAACAATAGAAGCCATTTCTCGAGGCGAAAAGCGCATATTATTGGTGATGGCCACCGGCGTAGGTAAAACTTATACCGCTTTTCAAATAGCGTGGCGTTTGTGGAAAGCGAAGAAAGCAAAACGAATTTTATTTTTGGCTGACCGCAATGTCTTAATCGACGACCCAAAACGCAAAGACTTCCAGCCTTTTGGCGAAGCGATGACCAAGATCACAGGTCGTAAAGTAGACCCTGCTTACGAAGTGCATTTGGGCATTTATCAGGCCTTAACGGGGCCAGAAGAACACCAAAAAGCCTTTAAAGATGTCTCCAAAGACTTCTTCGACTTAATCGTTATTGATGAGTGTCACCGTGGCAGCGCCGATGAAGAGAGTGCTTGGCGTGAAATATTAGAATATTTTGACTCAGCCATTCAGCTAGGCTTAACCGCCACGCCAAAAGAAACGAATGAAGTCTCAAATATCGACTACTTTGGTGAACCGGTGTTTACCTATTCTCTAAAAGAAGGCATCGAAGACGGCTTTTTATCCCCTTATAAAGTTATTCGGGTCGATATCGACATAGACGCTCAAGGCTGGCGTCCTGAGAAAGATCAAGTTGATAAAAACGGCGAAATAATTAAAGACCGTATTTACAACCAAAAAGATTTTGACCGCACCTTAATTATTGATGAACGTACCGAGCTGGTGGCTGAAACCATCACAGCTTATTTAAAACGTACCGACCCGATGGCTAAAACCATCGTTTTCTGTAACGACATCAACCATGCTGAACGTATGCGCCGCGCCCTAGTGAATTTAAACCCAGTGCAAGTCGCAAAGAATGAAAAATACGTGATGAAAATCACGGGTGATGACGAGTTAGGCAAAAACCAACTCGAAAACTTCATGAACCCGAAAAAAGCCTACCCCGTCATTGCAACGACCTCAGAGCTAATGACCACCGGAGTAGACGCTAAAACCTGCAAGCTCATCGTACTCGACCAAAACATTCAATCCATGACTAAGTTTAAACAAATCATTGGCCGTGGTACCCGCATTGATGATCGCTACAATAAACTCTGGTTTACTATTCTTGACTTCAAAAAGGCCACCGAACTGTTTGCAGATGAAGCCTTTGATGGCCCGCCTGAAAAAGTCATGATCAGTACACCAGAAGAAATTATTGACCTGGAAAATACTGATTTTGATCAAGAACTCGGTGCTGACGATGAGTATGATATTCCGCCAACTGAAGGGCAGCCAGTAGAAACAGAAAAAGGCGAGTATGTGATTGACGGCGAAGGCTTTGAAACGCCTTATGGTAGGAGTAATCAAGCAGAATGGGGTGGCGCAGATGATGAACGCTTCATTAAGTTTCATGTGTCAGGCGTTACCGTCAGTAAAATTGCTGAGCGTGTGCAGTACTACGACACCGACGGCAAACTGGTCACAGAATCCTTCAAAGACTACACCCGCAATACCGTACTCAAGCAATTTGAATCCTTAGACGAGTTTGTAAAGAGCTGGAACGAAGCAGAGCGTAAGCAAGTCATCATTGACGAACTCGCTAATCACGGTGTTATTTGGGAAGCTTTAGAACAAGATGTCAGTAAAGACATGGGACCATTTGACCTCATTTGCCATGTTGTCTTTGATCAGCCAGCGTTAACCCGTAAAGAACGCGCCGACAACGTTAAAAAGCGTAATTACTTCACCAAATACAATGACACAGCGCAAACGGTATTGAATTCATTGCTAGATAAATATGCCGATATTGGCGTGACAGAAATAGAGTCGAAAGATGTGTTAAAAGTCGCACCATTTAATACAATGGGACGCCCTTTAGAGATTGTTAAAAATGCCTTCGGTAGCCCAAAAGCATACAAACAAGCGATCACTGAATTAGAACAAGCATTGTACGACGACCAACACAGCGCCTAAACAAATTAGTCATTCCCGCGCAGGCGGGAATCCAGCTTTATAAATAGAGAATCAAATGTCCATTTCTTCCGTCATAAAATCCATTCAAGACATCATGCGAAAAGACGCGGGGGTCGATGGCGACGCCCAGCGTTTAGGGCAGCTCTCTTGGTTATTGTTCCTCAAAATATTTGACGCTCAAGAAGAAGAGATAGAGTTTGAACAAGAACATTACAGGTCACCCATCCCAGAACAATACTTATGGCGCAACTGGGCGGCCGATAATCAGGGAGTTACAGGTGATGAGCTATTAGACTTTATCAATAACCAGCTAATCGCCAAACTCAAAGACTTAAACGCCCCATTAGCCACTAACCCGCGTGGTTATGTGGTCAAAGAAGCCTTCAGTGATGCCTTCAACTACATGAAAAACGGCACTCTGTTGCGTCAGGTAGTGAATAAACTCAACGAGATTGATTTCAACAACTCCGAAGAGCGCCATTTGTTTGGTGATCTGTACGAGCAAATTCTAAAAGACTTACAAAGCGCCGGTAACGCAGGCGAATTTTATACCCCAAGAGCGGTGACGCGTTTTATCGTGCAGATGATCAACCCGCAACT
>Ga0105348_1001875_pt1 | contig 13395 bp, 12 predicted proteins | sample EN8Hudsemesocosm_2_FD_83504 | JGI IMG/M metagenome (GOLD analysis project Ga0105348, IMG submission 83504) | Methane-oxidizing microbial communities from mesocosms in the Hudson Canyon - EN8C Hudson Canyon | ecosystem: Environmental > Aquatic > Marine > Cold seeps | place: Hudson Canyon... | reverse complement strand
GACTGCACCCCTACTGCCAAACACCAACTTAGCAGATTACGCACTGAAACAGCCCAGAAATTTTCAACAGACTAAAAACACGAACCAACAAATAAGGCATCTTTTCAGATGCCTTATTCCTAAAACAGCTTACTTAGCCACTCAATGTCTAGCGCTATTCAACTCGTCGCCAAACTTCCTTATACGTCAAAAAAGGGATAGGAAAACGCTTCCACGCCTTCAACTCAACACTTCCGTCCTCTTGCATCTCAAGCTTACACTTGAGCTTCTTGCCTGATTTAATATCGTAATACTCGCCTTTTTCCCATGTATCCTCACCATCAAACATAAGACGCCCAACGATCTGAGCAGACCCCGCTAAACGAGCGAAATACATATGTCCCTTTTTTACGACCTCCATTCTAGCAATATTCACATCATCAGAATCATATGCATTCCAGACACCAACAACATCTGTCTCCACTATCGCAAAGGAGGACAAGGATTTTATACTGAAAAAACAAGCAATTAGAAAGAGTTTTAAAGATTTCATAGGATCACGTCTAATATTTATTGTATTTGTAAGTTAGATTTAACCAGATTAAGGGTAGCATTTGAACCCCTGCATACATGACCAATAACGATAGACCAAGACATTGCAAGGACTGACCACCGAAGCAACAAATAAAACACGCAACCAAAACATGAAGTCTCACACTATACTAAAATATATTTAGAGAGGATTAATATATGATTCATGTTATTGGAACACTCAACGGCAGCATGATTGATATTCCCTGCAATCTCAATTTAGTAGCGGACGATAAAAAAAAGCACCCATACACTATAGATTTAGCACCGCTAAATCTAGGCACACCTGTCGATGCCGATATAATTTCAGCTATTGAGTTCGCCATCAACGACTTACACTTCTACAAAGATCAAAGAACCATCAGCTATGACGATACTGCTAGCTATGTCATTGATTGGGAACTTGAAATCATTGAAGATAATAACAGTCCATTAATAGAAACTGAATTCAACAGCACATGGAAGAACATAAAATCCGAACACACATTAAATTCATAGCGACTAACAAACAACAATGAACGCAGTAAAAATAGAACTAGTCACATTCTCAATCACCACCATATTAAGAGATACACCAACTGCCAAAAGAGTCCTCAATGCAATACCATTTGAATCTATATGCAATACTTGAGGTGAAGAAATATATTTCGCTGCACCGTTATCATCGCCACTAGAAGCCGATGCGACTAATGTAGTTACTGTAGGCGAAATTGCCTTTTGGACAGAGGGCAACTGTATTGCTATCGGCTTTGGAAAAACCCCAATCTCACAAGGCTCCGAAATCAGATTAGCCGCAAAAACAAACATATGGGCCGATTGCACTTTAGATATCGAACTAATGAAAACCATCAAAGCTGGCACAAATGTCAGGGTATCATTTCTAGATACTTAACAAACACTATCCACAGCACCTAAATTTTACGCATAAGAAACTGCCCTACCATTCCCCTTGAATCAGTTACGAAGCGTTCCATTGACCAACCTGCCTCGACAGCCAATGACTCGATATCTTGCTTGGAGAACTTATAGGAGTTCTCTGTATGAATGGATTCATGCCGCTTAAACTCTATCGCAGAACCATTAATACGGACCTCTTGATTCAAAGTACTGACTAGATGCATCTCAACTCTAGACTCATCCTCGTTATAAAAAGCACTATGTTCAAATTTATCAATATCAAAATCCGCATTTAATTCACGATTAATCCTTGCCAGCACATTAAGATTAAATTCAGCGGTAATACCAGCATCATCATTATACGCACTTTCAATCAGGCTCTTTTCTTTTTTCAAATCTGCGGTTACAAGAAACCAAGAGTCTTCCGACAAAATATCATGAATATTTTTGAATAATTTAAGAGAGTTTTCTCTATTCAGATTACTAATGGTCGAACCCGGAAAATATACCAGCGCACTTTCAGCATAATCTTTTCGAGGGAGATTAACACCTTCTGTAAAATCACCGACAACAGGGATAACAGACAAACCTGGATACTTACGCTCTACCCCACACTTACTACTTTCAATAAAATCAACTGATACATCAACAGGTAGAAAACTCTCGATTGATTCTAACTCACTAAAAAAAAGTTCTGTTCTTTGACCACTACCACTTCCTAACTCAATCAGTGATTTTATTGGACCGACTATCCCTCTAAGCTCAGGTACAAAATCCCGCATAAGCTCTAATTCAGATCGAGTGACGTAATACTCATCTAATCTTGTAATTTCATCGAACAACACAACACCGACTTCATCATAAAAGTATTTTGGATTTAATGTTTTTTGACCAAAAGTAACGAGACCGCTGATAACATCATCATGAAATTCAATATCTACGGAATCCGCAGCTACCTGCTCACATACACCCATACTTAACTCCATTTATAAATTGTTATATATCCCTAGCTAAACGCAGTCCCGTAAACTGCCAACACTGATGAGGATAAAAGAAATTACGATAGGTTATTCGACTATGCCCTAACGCAGTTGCAATTGAACTTCCTCTAAGTACAAATTGATTACACATAAACTTCCCATTGTACTCCCCAACCGCACCACCACTTATCTTAAAGCCAGGATATGCCACATAAGGACTTAACGTCCATTGCCATACAGCCCCGTATAGATGACTTGACTCTTCTTGCGCCGCAGCCAACTCCCACTCCACCTCGGTTGGCAGCCTAACACCAGCCCAGCGCGCAAAGGCATCGGCCTCAAAATAACTAACATGGGAAACTGGCTGCTGTTCGTTAACTAACTGCAAGCCATTAAGCGTCATCTGATAGTAACTTTCATCAATTTTCTGCCAATACTGAGGAATTAACCTCCCCCCTTTAGCAAGATCAGCCCAGCCATCAGACAACCACAGTAGTGGGTTCTCATAGCCACCATCTGCGATAAACTCTAGCCACTCACCATTTGTCACTAATTGTGATGCTATCTGTGCACCACCATGATAAATCTTGTGCTTAGGCGCCTCATTGTCATAATAAAAATCGCGAGAATCCGCACCTATAAAATAATCATTAGCGACAATATCAATCCAAGAATTACGGCCTTCAATTAATGGAAGACTAAAATCACTCGACGTTGAATAAACTGGATTTAACGGCGAAAGAGAAAACAAACTTAGAATATCAGTTAACATCAACTCTTGATGTTGCTCTTCATGATTCAAACCAAGCTCTAGCAATGAAAGGATTCTTTCTAACAAAGGAGTTTCTACACGACCGAGAAACTTAACTACAGACTTATCGACATACCGTCGATAAGCTAATATTTCATTAACACTCGGCCTCGTTATCATGCCTCTCTGGGCTCGAGGATACTGTGCCCCAATGGAGTTGTAGTAGGAGTTATAAAGAAAATCAAACGACACATCAAACACAGTGTATTCACTATCATGAGATTTCAGTATGAAGGTTTCAAAAAACCATGTCACGTGTGCCAGATGCCATTTAGTGGGACTAGCATCAGGCATTGACTGTATAGCTTGATCTTCGTCAGTCAGCTTTGATGCCAAACCCTCCGTTCTTTGCCTAGTAGACTTATACCTACCGATTAATACATCCAATGCATCTGTAGAGACCACCATATCTTATCGATTCCTTGAAAAAGCTGGCTTTCATATCGAAACATACAAACTTAGAGTAAAGAATATATGCCACTTTGATTCAAGCACCAAGCGCAATCAATTTATTACTTGTAATTATTCCCTGAAGCCACGAATCAAACAACCAGATAGAACCCTATACACCACTAAGGTAAAACGTTTTACTTTGCAATCTAACACCATTAACTATCACCGTAATAACATGCTCACCTGGATAATGTTTCCTTGTAGATAGCTGCTTAAAACTGTGCCTTTTCTTTACGCACAACTCTCGATCAGCCAGCAAGCCATCTCTTAACATAAACACCTTATTTGAGGTATGCCCAGCTGACTTGACAAAATCTATAGCATACTCAAGCCTAATCGGCCCATTATCAACTGAGCAATCTAGACTTAAAATAAGATCGATATAGCCACCAACCTTAGCGTGACTAACATCTAACTGAAACGTTGATACCTTTATTCCATTTGATTCCTGATAGCCAAACAGCTTCATCGCAGAAGCATCACCCTTCTTTAACAGCGTTCTACAACCATGCTTTACTAGCCGATCAACATTCTCACTCAATCCTTTCCATCTACAGCAAATATCTAACACCAGCTGTGGATTATCTTTAGAAATATCATTTAGGTTATTGGCTACCGACTTACGCACATAATCAGACTCATCTGACTTTAGCTTTTCTAAAATAGGCAAAATAGCACTAGGATCTCGCTTAAACTCTTTTAGCGGTCTAGCCCATGGTAAACGCGGCCTACATCCTTCACTTGCTAAACGCCTGACATGGTGATTTTTACTGCCAGCCCACGCTACCATAACCGACATCATTAATTCCGAATCTCTTTCAATAAATGGCCGGACAGCAAACTCAGAACTTGAATATTGAGTAAACTCCTCCAACACATCGATGGACAGCTGCCAACAATCCAATCCATATGTTTGCACATAATCAGGAAATATCATGGCCTCAAACCCTGAGAAATAAACAGCTACATCTCTCAATACTTCTAAAGCTGCTACGTAGGGTCGATTAAGTATCGTATGAATACATTTTCTAATATGCATCATCCGCGCCTTTAATTCACGTGAGGACCACAACTCATCAAACACCAGTGCTAAAAATTTAGTTTCATCAAACTCTGAACAAGCGGCATTAATTCTCTCTCCTAGCAAACTAACATAGGCGTGATCATAGTTATCTTTTAACAAGCTAGTCATTCGGATACGTTTCAATGTTCAACACAATACCCCTGCTCCGCTAAAGAACGATAATAATCTTTTAAGGTTTTACCATCTTCATCATCAAACTTTTTATTACTCACCTCAACACACTCAATACGATCAACCCTAAAGTTTCGAAAGTCCTGCCGCAATTCACACCAAGCAGCCACAGTCCATACCTTGCCCCAGAAATTCAATTCTAAAGGTCTTAACTCACGCTTGGTTTGGGTTTTCATTTGATCAACATATTCTATATGCACCTTCACTTTCGCAGTAACAGCTCGCCTTAAAACTTCTATATTCTTAGCAACCGCTTTACTATGAATGGGAAGAGGTACATCTAACGGTGTATTCTCCAGCTTACTTAATAAACTTTTAGGAATACTCTGCTCTACTTTCTTCAATACTGTTAATGCAGCATCTTTGAGACGACTATCAGTACACTGCATGGTGAGACGAAGTCCGGTTACAAGTGCCTCCAACTCCTCTGCAGTAAACATCAGCGGAGGAAAGTCAAAACCCGCCTCTAACCAATAACCCTCACCGGGTTCACCGTTGATTGGCACACCACTTAACAGCAACTTTTGCATATCACGGTAAATAGTGCGTTGTGAGACTTCCAACCATTCAGATAACTGTTTTGCTGTGACTTTACGCCGACTTCTTAAATACTGCGTAATCTGAAAAAGTCTATCTGTAGATTTCATTACCGCTCCAATTAAGAGGGGACAATATAGGACAACCCTACTGACAACAGTATGTCAGCAGGGTTCACAAAAATATATTCGGGGCTAAAGATATTTAAACCTGAGAACTAAAAAGCCCCTCTCTGTCCATGACAAAGAAGGGCTTTCAGATAATGACTATACCAAATGACTAGTGTGCGTAGTAACTGGTCGAACCTTCCCATCTAGAATTCATAATGGATATACCACCTAACACACCAATATTATTATTTATTGCATCCGACACATCGCCAATAAAGATCTTATTTACGATAACAGAGTTTAACTTCAGTTCGTTCGAAAGAACTAGCTTGCCGTCTTCCACATCAATATCATATTCCCAAAGTGCGCCTCTAATCTCATCACCTGAATTAGTTTTATCATTATAATCATCGCCATCATTAACACGTCGAAAGGTCATCCAGTCAATCACACCTACTTGATTACCGCCGACACCACCATCTGTATCTTCATAATAGACGGTCTGAAGGCCTACATTACCCTGGTCAAGTAACGACCCCTGTTCAGTAAGAATATGAGCACCGGTACCTGAGCTTTTGGATGAGATTTTCATGACCCGATCTGAGAACCGGTTAGCAGCAAGCTCATCTAAACCAAAACCGAACTTAGCATTGGCAATGACAGCTCCCATGGTCGAATAATAATTACTGCGGTTAACTAGATGCAAAGAACCAATACTGGCATTACCTGTACCATCGGCCTTACCAATTTCTATATCAGCTATCGTGATATCTTCCCCATCGGCTAGATTTCGCAGGATTGCACCACTGGCCAGAACACCACTTGCGTCAGTTGTCACACCGAGGTTAGTTAGGTAAGCATTCTGACCTGCATCATTAACTAAAACATCACCTTGAGAACCTATGTGACCTGTCGTAATAATGACACCATCACTGGCTGCATCAATTTTTTTACCTGTGATGGATAACATACCATTGGTAGTCGCCGTATTATCCAATTGATCAACGCCAGTAAAATTACCGATCTTGATATCTACAAGAGCTATCCGACCAGAACCACTACTACCATCGCCGTCAGAATCTACATAGAGGAATTCTTCAATATCATTTTTGAAGGTCTGATCAATCGTAATACCTTCTTGACCAGTGACATGACTCAGCACTTCATCTTCCAGCGCTTCCAATGCACTTACCGATAGCGAACATCCGGCCAGTGATATAGCTGCCAGTAGTCGTGTTCGAGTATTCATGAATGATCTCCCTGAGCCAAGCTGCTCTGAGTTTTGGACTCTTTTATTATTATTTCTTTTGATTTCCATATAACGCTATCTTTACACGCCATTTATGCCGATATACGCCAATACTATCGCAGTAGCAAAAGACTTGTACCCTACCTTTAGTTGGGGAAATAGGGCTTCTAACATTTAAACGGGGGAAAACTTTACCTATGCTTTAAAGCAGACGACCTAAAACAGTGTTTAGGCCGATATACATACAATATTTATTTACTTGTACTGCTCCATATTAATACCAAGGTTGAACTTGTCATTCATGGAAGTAGCCTGTTGAAGTGATAGATAGTTACTCTGGTTAATGATTTGTATGGACCCTATATTCCCCATACCTGATCCATCGGATTTGCCGATTTCAACAGAATCGATCGTTATATCAAGGCCATCAACTCGACCATGGGTAATTAGGACACCATTCTCAACAGCATCTATCTTCATACCTTCTACCGTTACCAAACCTTGCGTCACGGCAGTATTATCTTGCATATCGGATCCAATAAAATCTCCCACTGCTATACCCTTCAAGGAAACAGCCCCAGCAATGCCATTGCCGACACCATCTCCGTCAACAAAGGTAATTTCTTCAATATTCTGCTTGTAGGTTCGATCTATGGTTATTCCTTCTTTACCCGACACATGACTCATTGCACCGTCGTCGAGCTCTTCAAAGGCCTGGACATGATTTGCTACGACCAAGAAGATAAAGGCATTAGTTATCAATTTCATAGGCACTCCAATCTTTTTGCTTGACCCTAACACCTACACATCAGATAGAAAAGACGTTAAATGTAGCCAATTTCACAACCCACTTAGCGAGATATTAAACACCTACTACTAGAAACTACCATTTTAGACTTATATAAAGGCCAGTGTCATAGAGGTACTCGCACCCTATAGTTAAGCAGTGCCTTATATAAGAGCACTCCCTAAAATACATCACCAGGCACGCGGACCCAGCCTTCCATCAACACTCGCGCACTACGACTCATAACAGCCTTAATTACAGACCATTCACCATTATTCTCTGCTGCTTCCGCTCCAACACGCAGGGTGCCCGATGGATGCCCAAAGCGTACCGCTTTGCGTTCTCCGCCACCAGCAGCGAGATTCACCAGCGTGCCTGGAATCGCAGCAGCAGTACCAATGGCCACAGCAGCAGTTCCCATCATAGCGTGATGTAACTTACCCATGGACAATGCACGCACGAGAAGATCAACATCACCTGCAGATACCTGCTTGCCGCTAGAAGAAACATATTCAGCAGGTTTAGCAACGAAGGCAACCTTTGGCGTATGCTGACGCGTCGCGGCTTCATCGATATGATTTATAAGCCCCATCCGAATTGCACCATGGGCACGAATGGTTTCAAACATAGCCAGCGCCTTATCATCACCATTGATGGATTCCTGTAACTCAGTACCCGTGTAACCAATCGCCTCCGCATCCACAAAAATAGTCGGAATACCCGCATTGATCATAGTCGCCTTAAGCGTACCCACACCCGGTACTTCAAGATCGTCCACTAAGTTCCCCGTAGGGAACATAGCGCCTTCGCCATCGGCCGGATCCATAAATTCCACCTGCACTTCCGCAGCAGGAAAGGTCACACCATCAAGCTCGAAGTCACCCGTTTCTTGTACAGCGCCATCAGTGATAGGCACATGAGCGATGATCGTCTTTTTAATATTGGCTTGCCAAATACGCACGATAGCCACGCCATTCTGAGGGATTCGACGGGCATCGACCAAACCATTGCTGATAGCGAATGCACCAACTGCAGCCGTAAGATTGCCACAATTGCCACTCCAGTCTACGAAGGACTTGTCGATGGACACCTGTCCAAATAAATAATCGACGTCGTGGTCCGGCTCACTACTTTTATCAACGATCACGGTCTTACTCGTACTAGAAGTTGCGCCGCCCATGCCGTCAGTCTGTTTACCGTAGGGATCAGGGCTACCGATCACCCGCAGCAACAGTTTATCCCGTGCCTCGCCAGCCACTTGCGCAGTTTCTGGAAGATCTAGTCTGTTAAAAAAAACACCTTTGCTGGTACCACCACGAATGTAGGTAGCGGGAACTTTAATTTGAGGTACATGGGCCATGGGAAAAATATCCTACTTAGGAGAGATGTCTAGATGAGGTGGTGCGGTACTTATGCGGAACTAAACTGCACCGCGATATAAACTGATCTGTTAAGTTTGCGCTACTGGGCGACCAGTAGCGCTGACCTTTCAGTATTTTTAAGCTGTCGCTTCAGACTCTAGAAAGTCTTTAGCAAAACGCTGAAGTACACCGCCAGCTTCGTAGACAGATACTTCTTCTGCAGTATCAAGACGACAGGTCACTGGCACCTCCACCGTTTCACCATTCTTACGATTGATCACTAGGGTCATGGTAGAACGCGGAGTAGGCTCTCCGATCACATCGAAAGTTTCAGTACCGTCAATACCATATGTCATGCGAGTTTCGCCAGCCTTAAACGCCACCGGTAATACACCCATACCGACCAAATTGGTACGGTGGATTCGCTCAAAGCCTTCAGCCACAATCACTTCCACACCGGCCAAACGTGGACCTTTGGCCGCCCAATCACGGGAAGAACCTTGACCATAGTCAGCGCCAGCTACAATAATTAGCGGCTGTTTACGCTCCATGTAAATCTCGATCGCTTCCCACATACGCGACACTTTACCTTCTGGCTCGATGCGGGCTAGTGAACCCTGCTTGACCTCACCATTTTTCTGCACCATTTCGTTCAGCAATTTAGGATTCGCAAAAGTCGCACGCTGCGCAGTCAGATGGTCACCACGATGGGTCGCGTAGGAGTTAAAGTCTTCCTCCGGCAGGCCCATCTTGTCCAGGTAGGCACCCGCAGCGCTATCCAACATGATCGCATTTGATGGCGACAGATGATCTGTTGTGATGTTGTCACCCAGTACCGCCAATGGACGCATACCTTTCATGGTTCGCTCACCCGCAAGCGCGCCTTCCCAGTATGGAGGACGACGAATGTAGGTACTCTGCGGACGCCAGTCATACAGTGGGCTTTCCGCTTCTTCAATCTCACCGAGATCGAACATCGGAATATAAATCTGCTTGAATTGCTCTGGTTTAACACTGGACGCTACGATGGCATCAATCTCGTCATCACTTGGCCAGATATCTTTCAGCGTAATTTCGTTGCCGTCTTTATCGGTACCTAGAGAATCTTTCTCGATATCAAAACGTATGGTACCGGCAATTGCGTAAGCTACAACTAACGGAGGCGATGCCAGGAACGCTTGTTTCGCATAGGGATGAATACGACCATCAAAGTTACGATTACCGGACAATACAGCTGTTGAGTACAGATCTCGGTCGATCACTTCCTGCTGAATTTTAGGATCCAGCGCACCACTCATACCGTTACACGTAGTACAAGCATAGGCAACAATACCAAAACCCAATTTTTCCATTTCCGGTAGTAGACCGGCTTCTTCCAAATACAGTTTGGCCACTTTAGAACCTGGCGCGAAGGAGGATTTAACCCAAGGTTTACGGATCAAACCCAACTTATTGGCATTACGTGCTACCAATCCTGCAGCCACGACGTTACGAGGGTTACTCGTGTTTGTACAGCTGGTGATAGCAGCAATGATGACCGCTCCATCCGGCATTTCACCTTCTTTTTCTTCCCATTCGCCCGCAATCCCTCGAGACTCCAGATCCGAGGTCGGCAAACGACGATGCGGATTGGAAGGACCTGCCATATTTCGGCATACACTCGACAAATCGAACGTAAGAACTCGTTCGTACTCAGCGCCTTTCAGGTCGTCAGCCCACAGACCGGTTTCCTTTGCGTACTGCTCTACAAGCGCAACCTGTTCAGGTTCACGCCCTGTCATTTTCAAATAATCAATTGTCTGCTCATCGATGTAAAACATACCCGCAGAAGCACCATACTCTGGCGTCATATTCGAGATAGTTGCACGGTCACCGATGGTGAGATTCGCAGCACCTTCACCAAAGAACTCCAGATAAGACGACACGACTTTCTCATTACGCAGGAATTCAGTAATAGCCAAAACAATATCGGTTGCCGTGATACCAGGCTGACGCTTACCCGTCAGCTCAACACCAATGATGTCTGGAAGACGCATCATGGACGGACGACCTAGCATCACAGTCTCAGCCTCCAACCCACCAACACCGATGGCGATAACACCCAGCGCATCAATATGAGGCGTATGGCTGTCAGTTCCAACACAGGTATCAGGGAAAGCCACACCATCGCGCGACTGAATCACGGGAGACATTTTCTCCAGATTGATCTGGTGCATAATGCCGTTACCGGCTGGAATCACATCTACATTCTTGAACGATGTTTTAGTCCACTCAATAAAGTGGAAACGGTCTTCGTTACGTCGGTCTTCAATAGCTCGATTCTTTTCAAACGCATCCGGATCAAATCCTCCGTGCTCCACTGCTACCGAGTGGTCAACGATAAGCTGAGTTGGCACAACCGGGTTTACTTTGGCCGGGTCACCACCCTGCTCTGCAATAGCGTCACGCAAGCCCGCTAAATCGACCAATGCCGTCTGACCAAGAATGTCATGACAAACTACGCGGGCTGGGTACCAAGGAAAATCCAAGTCCCGCTTGCGCTCTATTATCTGCTTTAGGGAATCGGTTAGCGTAGCCGGATCGCAGCGACGCACAAGTTGTTCCGCCAATACACGAGAGGTATAGGGAAGTTTGGCATAGGCCCCAGACTGGATCGCGTCGACTGCCGCTCGGGTGTCGTAATAATCTAAATCAGAACCGGGTAAAGATTTGCGGTTAGCAGTGTTCATAGTATTGAAAATCCGTCGAATAATGTTCAGGAAGGCGGGGTTCGTGCGAATCAAGTGTCACAACCGACTCCCTTTTCTTAATCATAGTGTCTTATATAGTGAAAAACAGCGACCATGAAACGGTCGCTGTTTTTCAGCGCAAGCTTCAGTACAAATCACAGGGGTCGATTAGGCTCGATCTTCGATCGACACCCACTCTGCGCTTTCTGGACCTGTGTATTCGGCACTTGGACGAATAATACGGTTATTAACGCGTTGCTCTTTCACGTGTGCTGTCCAACCAGTTACGCGTGACATCACAAAAATTGGCGTGAACAGTTTTGTTGGGATATCCATGAAATGATATGCACTTGCATGGAAGAAATCGGCATTACAGAACAGCTTCTTCTCACGCCACATTACCTCTTCACAACGCACAGAAACAGGATATAGCACGGTATCACCCACATCTTCGGCCAACTTCTCCGACCAGATTTTAATGATATTGTTACGTGGATCAGACTCACGATAAATCGCATGGCCAAAACCCATAATTTTTTCTTTACGAGCTAACATACCCATCATTTCTTGTTCGGCAGTATCAGCATCTTTGAACGTCTGAATCATATCCATTGCCGCTTCATTAGCACCACCGTGTAACGGTCCACGCAGGGTACCAATAGCTGCTGTCACACAGGAATGAATATCTGATAATGTGGAGGCACAAACACGCGCAGTGAATGTTGATGCATTAAATTCATGCTCAGCGTAAAGAATTAATGAAACATTCATTACTTGTTCATGTAATGCATTGGGTTTTTCACCACGCAGCATATGCAAGAAATGAGCGCCAACAGACTCGTCATCAGTTTCGGTTTCGATGCGAACACCATCGTGACTAAAACGATACCAGTAACAAATAATGGACGGGAGCACCGCAATCATACGGTCAATATGGCCATCCTGCTCAGAAAAATCTTTTTCTTCTTCAAGATTACCCAACATGGATATACCGGTACGGCATACATCCATTGGGTGAGCATCAGCGGGAATCTGTTCCAACACAGCTTTCAGTGCTGCTGGTAAACCACGCTGAGACTTAATTCTCGCCACAAAGATATCTAGCTCAGTTTGATTAGGAAGATGATCCCTCGATAATAGAAATGCCACTTCTTCAAACTTTGCTTTTTCTGCCAACAACGCAATGTCATAACCACGGTAAGTCAAACCAGAACCAGTTTTACCCACTGTACATAGTGCCGTTTCACCAGCAACTTGACCACGCAGACCTGCACCAGTCAGTTTTTTTTCAGCCATTGGACGCTCCTTAAATTTATCTGTATTTCGTTAACACGTTATTTGTTAAGGCATTAAGGTATTCATAAGCTGCTTCTGACAAACAGCGCATGTAATAACCTCTATTTATTTTTGCCTTGTTCAAACAGACTATCTAATTTCTTCTCGAAATCGTGATAGCCCAAGAAATCATACAATTCCATTCGTGTTTGCATGATATCGATAACGTCTTTCTGATCACCTTTTTCAAGGATATTGCCATACACTGCAAGTGCAGCTTTATTCATTGCCCGGAAGGCGCTCAAAGGATAAAGCACCATACCCACACCACATTCTGCCAACTCAGATTTATTATAAAGCGGGGTTTGGCCAAACTCGGTG
>Ga0105348_1001873_pt1 | contig 13400 bp, 9 predicted proteins | sample EN8Hudsemesocosm_2_FD_83504 | JGI IMG/M metagenome (GOLD analysis project Ga0105348, IMG submission 83504) | Methane-oxidizing microbial communities from mesocosms in the Hudson Canyon - EN8C Hudson Canyon | ecosystem: Environmental > Aquatic > Marine > Cold seeps | place: Hudson Canyon... | reverse complement strand
TCGATGAAAGCCGAGCAGAAGCCTGTTGAGCCGACACCAGAGTCCTCAGAGGAGCTTATTCCTCCACCTATCGATATATCCAAAGTAGTAGAGCCGAAGTCTGTGATGGAGGAACCGAAGGTCGAGGATGATGTAAGCATGGATGAGCCTGCCCAGGTGCCGGAAAATGAAGAGGAGCTTACCGAGGATTCTATAGAAGCTGGTACAGAATCGAACTTTTCAATGGGGAACATAATCTTAGTTGCTGGCCTAGTGGTAGGGAATCTGTTGATTATTGGACTTGCCGTTTTCGCCTACAAAAAACTCACCGGCCCAGATGTAGCTGCTGAGGCCTTAAGTGATGATGGTGAGGAGGGGCTGGCTGAGGAAATAGAGAATGAAGAGGATTCCGGTGACGATACCGAAGTCTCTGAATCTGATGACGATTAGTATGCTGCCAAAACACAGATATAACAAAGTACTGTCGAGTCTAGTGTCATAGATGTGTGAACTGTTAGGTATGAGTGCGAATGTTCCTACTGATATTTGCTTTAGTTTTACCGGGCTTATGCAGAGAGGCGGAAGAACTGGTCCACATAAGGATGGTTGGGGTATAGCCTTTTATGAGGGGAAAGGGTTTCGTGAGTTTAAAGATCCGCATCCCAGTGCTCAGTCTGAGATAGCTAAGCTGGTTAAAAATTATCCCATTAAAAGCCATATTGTTATTAGTCATATTAGGCAGGCCAATTCTGGTCGCGTGTGCTTAGAAAATACGCACCCATTTTTTCGAGAATTATGGGGACGGCAATGGTCTTTTGCACATAATGGCCAACTAAAAAGTATTAAAAAGTTGCCGCTGCGTTTCTATAAACCTATAGGCAGTACTGATAGCGAGCATGCATTTTGTTGGTTGTTGGATCAATTACGGTATGCCTTTCCTGATTTACCTCCTCGTGAAAAAGCTATGTGGCGGTTTATCTATGAGAAATGCTGTCAGCTAGCAGAATACGGTGTTTGTAATATTTTATTAAGTGATGCTAAGGATTTGGTGGCATTTAGTACGACAAAATTGGTTTGGATAACGCGGAAGGCGCCTTTTGCTGAGGCTAAGCTAAAGGATGAAGAAGTCGTGGTGAATTTTAAAGATGAGACGACTCCTGATGATGTTGTCACTGTGGTTGCCACCGAGCCTTTAACTTTTAATGAGGAGTGGCATTCTTTCCAGGAAAATGAAATGTGTGTTTTTAAGAAGGGAGCGTTGGTTTTTCAACAAAATAAGTAGTCTTATCGCAGTTTAGCAATGCTTTAGTTCTTAGGTTAAAAGCTCTGTATTAAGAGCTTCAGAAGCTCTAAACCCAGTATTGAATGTTGGGTTTAGAGCTTCTGTTAGATGCTCCAAATGCTTAGACCTAGCCTGTTATGAGATAAGCTATTTAAGTGACCAATCTACTGAACTGTTTCATTTTCCGTAAATATTCCATCAAACAAAATACTCGATAAATACCGCTCACCTGAGTCCGGCAAGATGACAACAATGGTTTTACCTGCGTTTTCTGCTTGATTGGCCACGTTAATAGCAGCAGCGACTGCGGCACCACTTGAGATGCCTGCAAGTATGCCTTCTTTTTCCATCAGTAGGCGTGCATATTCAATGGCGTCTTCATTAGATACTTGTTCAACAGCATCAATGATTGAAAGGTCTAGATTTCCGGGAACAAAACCAGCACCAATACCTTGTATTTTATGAGGGGAGGGGGTCGGCTCTTCTCCATTGATTGTTTGCGTGATAACGGGAGAGGCAGTAGGTTCTACGGCAATGCTTTGAATAGCTTTGTTCTGGGTTTGTTTGATATAGCGTGAAATGCCGGTAATGGTTCCGCCGGTACCTACACCTGAGATAAGTATGTCGATTGCGCCATCAGTATCATTCCATATTTCAGGACCTGTTGTTGTCTCATGGATCTGTGGATTGGCAGGGTTATCAAATTGGCTGGGCATAAAATATTGTTCTGGAGCATTGGCGACGATTTCTTCTGCTTTTTCTATAGCTCCTTTCATGCCTTTTGCGCCGTCGGTTAAGACAATATTGGCGCCTAAAGCTTTGAGCACTTTCCGACGCTCAAGACTCATGGTGTTAGGCATGGTTAAAGTGACCTTGTAGCCTCTAGATGCAGCTACGAAAGCCAATGCTATCCCGGTGTTGCCACTGGTAGGCTCGACAATGGTCATGCCTGTTTTCAATGTTCCGGATTTTTCTGCATCCCAAATCATATTGGCACCGATGCGGCATTTTACTGAGTTTGCTGGGTTCCGGCTTTCAAGCTTGGCATATATGATCTTGTCGGTAAGGTTTTTTAGCTTTACCAGCGGGGTGCGACCTATTGTTTGTGAATTATCTTCAAAAATTTGACTCATTGATGTGGTTCCTTGCGGTAAGATATCCTGGTTTTGTGGAGGCTAACGCCAACCCGGTATGATGTCCAGTTACGCCTTGTCTGGTAAATGAGAGGGGCGAATTGATGATAGGTTGATTCTTGATATGTCATCTAATTGCCTTTAGAGTACTGCCATCAAAGTCTGTATAGACTTTAATCAACAATCTGAACGAAGTGGTATTAAATATGAAGTTTACGGGTACTGAAGAATATGTAGCTACCGATGAATTGCGTTTGGCTGTAGACGCATCGGTTGCGTTACAGCGGCCTTTACTTATCAAAGGCGAGCCTGGCACTGGTAAAACAATGCTTGCAGAGCAGGTAGCTGAGGCATTCGGTACACGCTTGGTGCAGTGGCATGTAAAGTCTACGACTAAGGCTCACCAAGGTTTGTATGAGTACGATGCTGTTTCTCGTTTGCGTGATTCACAGCTTGGTAACGAAAAGGTTCATGACATAAAGAACTACATCAAGAAGGGTAAATTATGGGAAGCCTTTGAGTCAGATGAGCGAGTTGTTTTGCTCATTGATGAGATAGATAAAGCTGATATCGAATTTCCGAACGATTTACTGCTAGAAATCGATAAGATGGAATTCTATGTTTATGAAACTGGGGAGACTATCAAGGCTAAGCATCGCCCGATTATAATAATTACCAGTAACAATGAAAAAGAACTTCCTGATGCATTTTTGCGTCGCTGTTTCTTCCACTATATCAACTTCCCTGATAAAGAAACCATGCGCCAAATTGTTGAGGTTCATTATCCAGGAATTAAAAATGACTTGGTTAGCGAAGCGATGAACATCTTTTTCGATGTTCGTAAAGTTCCAGGTCTTAAGAAAAAACCATCAACTTCTGAGCTAATTGATTGGATTAAGTTGCTGATGGCAGATGAAATTCCTGTAGATATTTTGCAAACCCGTGATACTCATAAAGCAATTCCGCCGCTGTATGGTGCTCTATTAAAGAATGAACAAGATGTTCACCTGATGGAGCGTCTAGCGTTTATGAGTCGTCGTAAAGGTTAAAATATGCTAATTGAGTTTTTTCTCCATGTGCGCAAGTTCAAGGTTCCTTGTTCTATTCGTGAATTGCTTGATTTATTGGAAGCCTTAAAGGCGCGAATGGCTTTTGCAGACATAGATGATTTCTATCATCTATGTCGCCTCGTTTTGGTTAAAGATGAGAAGCATTACGATAAGTTTGATAAAGCCTTCGGTTCCTATTTTAAGGGACTGGAGAACATTGATGACTTTTTAGATGTAATGATTCCGGAAGAATGGATTCGTAAGGAGTTTGAGAAACATCTTACAGAGGAAGAAAAAAAGCAGATTGAATCCTTTGGGAGTTTAGAAAAGCTCATAGAAGAGTTCAAGAAGCGTCTAGAAGAACAGAAAAAGCGGCATCAAGGTGGTAATCGGTGGATCGGTACTGGGGGAACTTCTTCTTTTGGTGCTAACGGCTACAACCCTGAAGGTGTTCGTGTTGGCCAGGAAAAGGGTCGTAATCAACGTGCCGTTAAGGTTTGGGATAAACGAGAATATAAAAATCTTGATGATGATGTTGAATTAGGTACGCGAAATATCAAGGTTGCACTACGTCGTTTAAGAAAGTTCGCTAGACAGGGTGCACAGGAAGAATTGGATCTCGACGATACTATTTCTTCGACTGCTAAAAATGCAGGTTATCTTGATATTAAGATGGTACCGGAGCGACATAATAGCGTTAAAGTTCTTATCTTCTTTGATATCGGAGGTTCTATGGACCCTCATATTAAAGTGTGCGAGGAGCTTTTCTCTGCCGCGAAAACCGAGTTTAAACATTTAAAATATTATTACTTTCACAATTTTATTTACGAATCTGTGTGGGAGGATAATATGCGTCGTAACGCTGAGCGTACTGATACTTGGGATATTCTGAACAAATACACTTCAGATTATAAGGTGATCTTCGTGGGTGATGCTGCTATGGCGCCTTATGAAATCACCCATGCTGGAGGTAGTATTGAGCACTGGAATGAAGAGCCTGGGGAGGCTTGGTTTAGGCGAGTGAAGGAAACCTTCAATAAGGTGATTTGGTTAAATCCGACGCCAGAAAAAGGCTGGGATTATACAACCTCAACTAGTATCGCTCGTGAACTAACAGAGTTTAATATGTATCCATTGACGCTTAAAGGGATGGAAGCTGGGATGAAGTATCTGAGCAAATAGTGTTATTGAATTACTTGATATCGCTGACTTATTTCAAAAAAAAGCACCAGTTCCTGGTGCTTTTTTGTTTTTCAGTACTGTTTTCTAGAGGTTATTTTTTGGGTTGCTTTGATTGGTTTAAGTTGTAGTTTCACGGCTAATCATCGAAGCTTACGCTTGGTAAAGTAATATTTGGCACGCTAACTTTTTCGGTTGGAGCCATAATGTCAGCGGTTCCTGTTACTACACTCTTACCTGTTTGGTTTTTTACATCGCAGCTTATTTCTACGCTGTGATTCTTTTCTTTCTTTGATTCGATAGTGAGCGTGACGGTTAGTTCGTCACCTATTTTAACGGGGCGACGGAATTTCAATGATTGGCCGAGATAAATAGAACCTGGCCCTGGTAGTCTAGTTGCGACAGCAGCGGAGATTAAGGAACCCGTCCATAAACCATGTGCAATTCTGCCGCCAAACTGGGTTTGACTGGCAAACTCTTCATCTAGATGTACAGGGTTATTATCGCCAGAGGCAATGGCGAAAGTCTTGATGGTTTCTTCGGTGCAAGCTTTGGTAAAGGTTGCCGATTGACCGATGGTGAGTTCATCAAAAGTAAAGTTAGTCAGTAAATCTTCGTTGCTCATGTTGTTCCTTAAAGGTTTTGGTTAAGCCATGAAATTAATCGGTCGGATACGGCGTCGCGATTGATTTCATTGAGTAGTTCATGTCTGGCACCTGGGTAGAGGCTACATTCTATGTTGTTGCTGCCTGCAGCGATAAGTTTATCCTCAAGGGCTTTTACCCCTTTGCCGTTTTTACCAACAGGGTCCTTTGCCCCACTGATAAGTAGAACGGGTAGTTTATTGGGGATATTTCTCATCGCTTTCAGGCTAGAGATGGAGGCAAGTCCGCCCAATAAATCCATCCACAGCTGTGTAGTGCAATCAAAGCCGCAAAATGCGTCGGCAACGTATTTGTCCACTTCTTCTGGGTCGCGTGATAACCAGTCAAAATCTGTTCGAGTTGGTTTGAATGCATTGTTAAAGCTGCCAAAGGAAAGGAAGTTCATAAGAGCGCTGGTTTCCTTTGAGCCCACACGCTTCGATTCAATCCACGCAACTTTTTCACCAGCCTTATAAATTAGCGGTGGCTCCCAAACTGAACCAGAAAGTATGCAGCCTTTCACAGAGGAACCGTGGTTAATGAGGAATTGACGAGTAATGAATGACCCCATGCTATGACCCATAATAAAAACGGGTGTAGTAGGGTAGCTATCCTTAACCCAATCGTTGATCTGTTTTAGGTCGGATGTCACCAGTTGCCAGCCGTTCTGATCGGAATAGTGTCCGAATTCATCTTGTTCCGTGACTGTTCGTCCGTGACCTCGGTGATCATTTGCTACAACGGAAAAGCCTTGCGCTACTAATTGTTTAGCAAATCTTTTGTAGCGAGCACTGTGCTCTGCCATTCCATGTACTATCTGGACCACGGCTTTTGGAGTAGTTTTTTGTTCGTTATGCCAATGATGTACAAACACAGGCTTGTTATCAACACCGTTAATATACAGCGTGTTTTCAGTGAAGGTGAGTTCTTTACTTGTGGCTTCAGGTTTGGTTTCCATCTCGACTGTCATATCAATACCTTCAAGGCTTTCCAATAGCTTGTTCGATGATAATAGATTATTAGTGGTGTTATTACATGTACAGGGCATTGTATTCTGGATGCTTCTTGCTGAACCATTGCTTGAAGTGAGACTGTTCTTGTTTTGTAAGGTGTAGTCCAAGCTTGGTTCGACGCCATAGAATGTCATCCGGAGTCATAGCCCATTCTTGGTTGATAAGATACTCTGCTTCGGCCTCATAAAAAAGGGGACTAAAGCATTCTCCTAAATCCTCTGCTTGATTAGCATTCTTAAGAATTTGAAGACTGAGGGTGCCGTAGGATGCTACCAACCGCTTTTGCAGTTTTTCTGGTAGCCATGGGTAGGCAAGCTTTAGCTCTTGCTGTAATGCTGGAATGTCGCATTGATTCAATTGGTTGCCTGGCAAGGGAGCGTCGCTAGTCCAAGGTTCACCTGGTTCATCTAGATAGGGTGCGATGAGATCAAGAACTTGTTCGGCGACACGTCGATAAGTGGTTAGGCGGCCACCGAAAATATTTATCAGAGGACTATGACCATCTGGGCAGTCGAAATCTAATAAATAGTCATGGCAGGCTGTATCAGAATCGTGGCATGAATCATCATAAATAGGTCTTAATCCAGAGTATGACCAGATTATATCTCCGATATTGATAGGTTTCTTAAAATAATCTGAGACTGCCTGACAAAGATAGATTTCTTCTTCTCTTGTTATTGATTGCGGTTCGGGTGGTCCTTCATGGACCATATCTGTTGCCCCAATCAAGGAATAATCATGCTCAAAGGGAATAACGCAGATTAAATGATTGTCCTCGTTTTGTAATATATAGGCATGTTCGCCGTCATAAAGTTTAGGAACAATTATATGACTGCCTTTAGATAGTTTCACCCGACAACGTGAATTACTCTTTATAGAGTTTGAGAGAAATTGATTGGTCCATGGACCAGTAGCATTGATTAGTGTTTTGCATAAAATCGATTTTTTTGAATGGTCGAGTAGGTTTTGAACTTCTACTTCCCAATAAGACTCAGTTCGTTTTGCGTTTAAAACCTTATGGCGCCCGAGTATGTGCGCACCTTTTTCCTTGGCTAGCAAAGCATTCAAAATGACGAGCCTAGCATCGTCACCAGTGCAGTCAGAATATAGATGGCCTATATCAAATTCGGTTTTAAGTGGTAAGCCTTGTAAGTGATCTTTTAGTGATAGCTTGTTAGCAGGCTCTAACTTTTTTCCACCCAACTTATCTTGTAGAAAAAGTCCTAGCTTGATAAGCCACTGTGGGCGCCTTCCACTGTGGTGGGGTATAACGAACTCTCTAGGGGTGACTAAGCAGGGTGCTCTTTCAAGTAAAATATTTCTTTCTTGCAGTGATCTGTGAACCAACTCGAATTCAAAATTTTCTAAATAGCGTAATCCACCGTGAAAGAATTTGCTGCTCGCTGAAGATGTGCCGCTAGCTAGATCGGATTGCTCACAGAGGGTCACCTGTAAGCCTCTACCCGCAGCGTCAGCAGCAATTCCTATACCATTAATTCCTCCACCAATTACAACTAAGTCAATAATGGGGCGTGTCGTCACATTAAGCCTCTATCTGTGTTTAGTCCGTGTTTTCAATATTCTATTCAAATATAAAGCTATGCGTGAAATAGACTTTCGTCAACTGAAGTATTGATAATGATGAATGGTTGAAGCGTTTGGATTGAGCGGTCTAAATGTGAACATGACCCTATGGTATCGTGATTAGGCTATTTTGTTATTAATCAAGTAGCTACTGGGTAAATAAAGTTGAATTAGAGGTAATGATTTTGTCGGGTATTCACTACAGCATTAAAGCAATAAAACCTGAAGCGCACATTTTTGAAGTGTCTTGCAGGGTCGAATCACCTGATGACGGTGGTCAGAAATTATTTATGCCTGCGTGGATTCCTGGAAGTTACATGATCAGGGATTTTGCGAAAAATATTGTTCGGTTTGAGGCTAGCTCAAATGGCCAGCCTCTTTCTGTAAAAAAGTTAGATAAAAATACCTGGCAGTGTGCTCCTTGTGAGGCTGCTATAGATATTACCTACGAAGTCTACTCCTGGGACCTCTCTATTAGATCTGCTCACCTTGATACTACCCATGCCTATTTTAATGGTACGAGTGTGTTTATGGCTGTGGTTGGGCAGGTAGAACAGGCCTGTACTCTAGATATCGTGCCGCCTGAGGGTGAGCAGTACCAGCAATGGAAAGTGGGTACATCGCTACAGTGCGCTGACGGCGAGGAGGGGGCTGCTCTTTATGGGTTTGGTCGTTATCAGGCTTCCAGCTACGATGACTTGATTGATCACCCAGTCGAAATTTGTGATTTCACCTTGGCCACTTTTGAGGCTTGCGGTGTTCCACACGACATTATTATATCTGGTCGTCATCGAGCATCTTCAGATCGGCTTTGTGCTGATTTGAAGCGAATATGTGAGCATCACTTACAATTCTTTGAGGGTCCTGCGCCAATGGATCGTTATGTGTTTTTGGTTTGGGTTGTAGGTGATGGATACGGTGGGTTAGAGCATAGATCATCTACTAGTTTGTTGTGTAGTCGAAAAGATTTACCTCTATCTAAAGAGGAAGAAATTAATGATGATTATCGTGGGTTCCTTGGCTTGTGTAGTCATGAGTATTTTCATACCTGGAACATAAAGCGCATTAAGCCTGATGCTTTTCTACCATATAATCTATCTAAAGAAACGTATACAGAGCAGTTGTGGGCCTTTGAGGGGATTACCTCATATTATGATGATCTAAGTTTGTACCGTTGTGGTCTTATATCTAAGGAATCTTATCTGGAATTATTAGGTCAGGTCTTCACCCGAGTACTACGCGGTAATGGCAGGAATAAGCAAACAGTAACGGAGTCTAGTTTTGATGCTTGGACCCGTTTCTATAAGCAAGATGAAAGTGCTCCAAATAATATTGTTAGCTATTACACCAAAGGCTCTTTAATTGCTTTAGCGTTGGACTTAACAATCCGTGAGAAAACTCAGGGGGACGCTTCGTTAGATAATGTGATGAAGCTGCTGTGGCAGCGTTATGGCAGTGTCGATAAGGGGGTTCCCGAACAGGGTATTCAGGCGATTGTTGATGAGGTTTGCGATGCTGATATGTCGGACTTCTTTGAGCGAGCACTATATTCAACAGAGGATCTATCTTGGTCAGAAATGCTTAAAACTGTTGGGCTGTCATTAAATGCAAGACCAGCAGCTGATTTAAAGGATTTGGGCGGTAAACCAGCATCAATTGATACTGGCGGATCTGTGCTGGGAGTTAGATTGGCTGCTACTTCTACAGGTGCTCGGCTTGTTCAAGTGTTGGATAATGGTGCAGCCCAAAAGGCGGGGTTGTCTGCAGGAGATATCATCATTGCTGTTGATGGTATACAGGTGAGTGCAGGCAATGTAGAAAAGCGTATTGCTCAGTATCAAGCTGGAGAAAGGGTTGAGGTCCACGCCTTCCGTCGAGATGAGCTAATGATCTTCCAAGTTGATCTGTTGATGGCGCCCAAAGATACTTACTATCTTAGTGCTCAAGTTGGTCAGGCTAGTTCCTGGCTATGAAATAGCCCACGAACTAAGGGGGCAAGTGACCTGCGCACCAGAATCGTGCAAAATCAATGACGCATAAAGCCAATTTTGGTATTCCGTTTTAGGAAGATAGCTGTTATTTTGCTCACCCTGATGAACTGAACTATCGGTCATCAACGGTGTGGGGAAACTCTACAATTAGAATTACAAGCTCGCTTGTTCTGTCATGGAAGTGAACTGAGCGACCACCTGCCGAGTTAGATTTTCCAACAAAATTAACAAGATCAAAGCCCAAAAGTGGAGACAGAACCATGCAGGTAGATTTCTGGAACGGCAAACGTGCCCCAGGTATATCCGACGAAATAAATCTTGATCAGTATGAGAATGCGGTAGAAGTATTTGAAGAAGCATTTAAACAGTACGCAGATCGTCCGGCATTTACTAACTTAGGTCTAACCCTAACCTACGCAGATATAGATCGACTCAGTGCCGATTTTGCTGCCTATATCCAGAACGAAACTGACCTGCAACCTGGTGACAGAATTGCAATTCAGATGCCTAATTTGCTTCAGTATCCAGTTATTCTATACGGTGCGATGCGTGCGGGTCTGATTATTGTAAATACCAATCCACTGTACACTGCTCGTGAGATGAAGCACCAGTTCAACGATTCTGGCGCCAAGGCTTTGGTGTTTGTAAATCTCTATGGAGACTTGGTAGAAGAAGTTCTACCAGAAACTGATATAAAGTATGTTATCCAGACTACCTTGGGTGACATGTTGCCATTCGTAAAGCGCACCTTGATTAATACTGTTGTTAAGCGTGTTAAGAAAATGGTTCCCGCTGCTAACCTACCGACAGCGATTCCTTTTCGCAGCGTTTTAAAGAAAGGTTCGAGCTACGCATATAAGCCTGTTGCTATTAAGGCGGGTAATATCGCGATGTTGCAATATACCGGTGGAACTACTGGTGTTGCTAAAGGAGCGATGCTTTTGCATCGAAACTTAACGGGTCAGATGGCGCAGATGAAGGCTGCCGAAGGTCAGTTGGGTAGTGATGGTGTTCCGTTACAAAAGAAAGGGCAAGAGATTATTGTGGGCCCGCTGCCCTTGTATCACATCTATGCTTTTATGATGCATTGCATGATGGCAGTTTCCTCCGGTAATCATAGTGTCTTGATTACTAATCCACGTGAACCAAGTCTGTTTATCAAGGCGATTAAGCCGTTTCAATTTACTGCTCTAACCGGGATTGAGACCTTGTTTGTTGGTTTGATGGATCATCCTGAGTTTGCTTCTTTGGATTTCAGCAAGCTTAAGTTAACAGTATCTGGTGGAGCTGCATTATCAAAACCTACTGCTGAGCGTTGGGAAAAAATCACAGGTTGCCCGGTAACTGAAGGTTATGGTCTAACTGAATGTTCGCCTGGCGTGAGTGCGAACCCTGCTAACGGACTTGGTCAATTGGGCACTATTGGTATGCCTATGCCAGGTACTACGGTAAAAGCCGTTGACGATGATGGTAATGAAGTGGGTTTTGGTGAACCTGGTGAGTTGTGTGTGAAAGGTCCGCAAGTGATGCAAGGCTATTGGCAGCGTCCTGAGGCGACAGCTGAGACTATTGACGAAGATGGCTGGTTGAAAACCGGTGATATTGCAGTGATAGCGGAAGATGGATACATCTCGATTGTGGATCGCAAGAAAGATATGATTCTTGTATCTGGTTTTAATGTATTCCCGAATGAGATTGAAGAGGTGGTTGTATCTCATCCGAAGGTTGAGCTTTGCGCTTGTATTGGTGTCAAGGATGAAAAGTCCGGTGAGGCACCTAAGATTTTTGTGGTTAAGTCTGATGCGACATTGACCGTCGATGAAATCAAAGCACACTGTAAAAAGAACCTTACGGGTTATAAATTGCCGCGTCATATCGAATTCCGCGATGAATTACCTATGACAGCTGTAGGTAAGATCTTACGTAAAGATCTACGCGAGCCGGAATCTGCATAAGCGCTTGTTTTTGCTCTAGGTTAAAAAGGGGAAGCTTTGCTTCCCCTTTTTTATTTTATGCTCTTTTCTTTTAGGATTACTTGTAGATTACACGGTGATTATTACTGTGTAATCCTCTTGGAGTGCTATGCTGAGGCTATAACGGACTTGATTTTAATGGGCTTTGCTTAGGCGTGATGTGGACAGGAGACGGTGATGAACGAAACTTTTTGGAAAGATAAGCTTCCGAAAGATATACCCCAAACAATAGATTCTCATCAGTACGAATCGATTCTTTCGGTTTTTAATGATTCCTGTCGAAAGTTCTCAAATAAAATAGCATTTACCAATTTGGGCTATAGCTTAACCTTCAAGGAATTGGACCACTTAAGTGCAAATTTTGCGGCTTATCTGCAAAACGAAACCACCCTTAAACCGGGTGACCGTATTGCGATTCAGCTACCGAATGTTCTGCAGTACCCGATAGTGTTATTTGGCGCTATGCGAGCGGGATTAGTGGTTGTGAATACTAATCCGTTGTATACCGCTACGGAAATTGAACATCAGTTTAATGATTCTGGTGCAAAAGGGTTGGTGGTGCTAGCCAATATGGCGCATGTCGTACAAGAAGTGATAACTAGGACTCCTGTGGAGAATGTCATTATCACTGAATTGGCCGATGTTCTGCCCCAGCCTAAGCGATTTATTATCAATTCGGTTGTTAAATATATTAAGAAAATGGTGCCAGCTTATAGTTTGCCAAATTCTGTGCAATTCACAAAAGCACTTAAACTAGGTGAAAACTACACGATGAAGGAGGCGACTCCTAAGGGTGAGGATGTAGCTGTTCTGCAATATACCGGGGGAACCACTGGCGTTGCTAAAGGTGCCATGCTGACACATACCAATATTGTGTCGAATATGTTGCAGGTTCAGGCAATGTTAGGTGCAGATTTAAAAGAGGGGAGTGAAATCATGATAGCGCCACTTCCTCTTTATCACATTTATTCATTTACCGTTAGTTGTCTCGGGATGATCAAGTCTGGAAATAATTGTGTACTCATCACGAATCCTAGAGATATACCTGGGTTCGTCAAAGAGCTTGAAGCTTTTAATGGTAAGTTCTCTTACTTTGTTGGTTTAAATACTTTGTTTGTTGCTCTTTGCAATGATGAAGATTTCAAAGGTCTTGATTTTAGTGCGCTCCACAATACCGTTTCAGGTGGTATGGCGTTGCAGAAAGCAGTCGCAGAAAGATGGCAAGAGGTGACTGGTTGCCAAATTGGCGAAGGGTATGGAATGACGGAAGCGTCACCGGTAGTGACGGTTAATCCTCCGAGTGCTGTAAAGCTGGGGACTATAGGGCTCCCGGTCCCATCTACAGAGCTCAAGGTGATCGATGATGAGGGCAATGATTTACCTATAGGTGAGGCCGGAGAGTTATGTTGCAGGGGGCCTCAGGTTATGAAGGGATACTGGCAGCGACCAGACGCTACGGCTAAAACTATAACGGAAGATGGTTGGCTTAAGACCGGAGATGTGGCTGTTATTATGGAAGACGGTTACTCCAAAATTGTAGACCGTAAGAAGGATATGATTATCGTGTCAGGTT
>Ga0105348_1001870_pt1 | contig 13410 bp, 12 predicted proteins | sample EN8Hudsemesocosm_2_FD_83504 | JGI IMG/M metagenome (GOLD analysis project Ga0105348, IMG submission 83504) | Methane-oxidizing microbial communities from mesocosms in the Hudson Canyon - EN8C Hudson Canyon | ecosystem: Environmental > Aquatic > Marine > Cold seeps | place: Hudson Canyon... | reverse complement strand
TTATACTTTCGGGTTTATTGCCTAGCCACCGAGCAGACGACTGCGACGACTACAACAGGGCCCATATGTCAGCGAATACACAACAATCGCGTTTAAAAGACCTCATCGCCAAAGGTAAAGAGCAGGGATACCTGACTCATGCTCAGGTAAACGATCACTTACCCGATGACATCGCCAATCCAGATCAAGTAGAAGACATCATCCGCATGATTAACGATATCGGTATTCCGGTATCTGAAGTTGCGCCCGATGCTGACGCTATGTTTGTAGCCGGTAACGATACCGATAATGACGCTGCCGAAGAAGCCGCTGCAGCATTAGCAGCCGTTGATAGCGATGTTGGCCGCACAACTGACCCAGTACGTATGTATATGCGTGAAATGGGTACCGTTGAGCTGCTAACCCGTGAAGGCGAAATCGTAATCGCTAAGCGCATTGAAGAAGGCATCCGTGAAGTGATGTCTGCGCTTGCTTATTATCCAGGCACTGTTGATACCGTATTAACGGCTTTTGAAGCAGCAGAAGACGACGTTAATCGCATTGGCGATGTATTCAATGGATTTATCGATCCATCTGACGAAATCCCAACACCTCCTCCTCAAACTCAGCCTAAAACTGAAAAAGAAAAAGCTGAAGATGGTGATGGTGATGGTGATGATAGCGAAGATGATGACGATGACGAAGAACCTACCGGCATGGACGTTGAAATGGTCCAAGGTCGTTTCAAAGAAGTTCGAATCGCTTACGATGCCTTAGAAGTTGTTTTAGCTAAGCATGGACGTGCAAGTAAAGAAGCCGAAGCTGCTTTTACAGCGCTTACCGATGTGTTTGCACCGATTAAGCTAACACCTCGTTATTTTGAAGCATTGGTAAATAATACCCGTGAATCACAAGAAGCAATTCGTACTCAAGAACGCGCCATCATGGTATTGCTTACTCGTAAGTGCCGCATGGAACGTAAAGACTTCATTAAGTCTTACCAGGGTAACGAAACCAATCCAGAATGGGTTGATGATCTGATTGCTGCTGACAAACCTTATTCTGCAAAAGTTGCTGTGTATAAGTTCGACATTCAGCGCGCACAGAAAAAGATTAAAACAATTGAAGAGAATGTGACGCTATCCATTCCTGAAATCAAAGAAGTTAACCGTCGCGTATCGATTGGTGAAGCTCGCGCACGTCGTGCTAAGAAAGAAATGGTTGAAGCTAACCTACGTCTTGTTATCTCGATTGCGAAAAAGTATACCAACCGTGGTTTACAATTCTTGGATTTGATTCAAGAAGGCAACATCGGCTTGATGAAAGCGGTTGATAAGTTTGAATACCGTCGTGGTTATAAATTTTCGACGTATGCTACTTGGTGGATCCGTCAGGCGATTACTCGCTCGATTGCTGACCAAGCACGTACCATTCGTATTCCTGTGCACATGATTGAAACGATCAATAAGTTGAATCGTATCTCTCGTCAAATGCTACAAGAAATGGGCCGTGAAGCAACGCCAGAAGAATTGGCCGAGCGTATGGAAATGCCAGAAGATAAAGTTCGTAAGGTACTTAAAATTGCCAAAGAACCTATCTCGATGGAAACTCCAATCGGTGATGACGAAGATTCGCACTTAGGTGACTTCATTGAAGATACCATGTCTGAATCTCCAATCGATACAGCGACTACTGGTGGTCTAATCGATGCAACTCGTGACGTACTGTCTGGTCTAACCGCTCGTGAATCAAAAGTTCTACGTATGCGTTTTGGTATCGACATGAATACTGACCATACTTTGGAAGAAGTGGGTAAGCAGTTCGACGTAACACGTGAACGTATTCGTCAGATCGAAGCGAAGGCATTGCGTAAATTACGCCACCCTACTCGCTCTGATCACTTGCGTAGCTTCTTGGACGAGTAGAAAGATAAATAACATTTCTTTCTAATTGCTCAAAAAGTACACAATAAAAACCGGCTCTTGCCGGTTTTTTTGTTTTTCGGTGAGAATAATGAAATTTATTAATCAGACGTTTTTCTTTTTTAAATCAAAGGGGTGGCACTCTTTGTTAAGCATGGTTATAATCAGTTCCGTTATCAATAGATAATACCACTATCGTTACATAGATAGCGGGGGCCTTTAGCTCAGCTGGTTAGAGCATCCGACTCATAATCGGCAGGTCCGCAGTTCAAGTCTGCGAAGGCCCACCATTTTTACTCAATTTAGGACGCTGTGTTTTAAACACAATTTGCGTCCTTTTTTGTGCCTGCTATTTCAGCCTCGATAACTTTTTGGAACTTTGCCTGTCCAGCGCTTAAAAGCCCGAATGAATCCGCCCGATTCACTATAGCCAAGTTTTAAAGCTATTTTTTCAACCGTTAAATTAGTCGTTTGTAAAAGATGAATCGCTTTTTTACTTCCTTCTTCTGCTACTAATTCTTGAAAACTTAGCCCCGCAGCTTGTAGCTTACGAGTCGCTGTGCGTCTTGTGATATGCAGCTCGTCTGAGATGTCTTCTAAACGAGGCATGACATTTTCACAATCACGTATATATTGCCGAATTCTATCAATAACATTTTCTGGCCCTAATAATTCGACCTTCTGTGTTTCGCAATGCTCTTCTAATAACTTCCGCGTTAACAAATTTGCATGAGGTAGTGGACGAATTAGGTATTTTTCATCAAATACTATTTCGTTATGGGCTTGGTCCAAATGAACATCACACTCATAACACTGCTGATAAGCTTCGATAGATTTTTCTGCATTAGTTTCTGATGGTGAAAAGTCGAAACGAACATTTTTATAAAGTGATTCAGTTAACGAACGTGGAAATATATCTCTAGTAGAGATCATGACAAAAGAGAAGTCTCGCTCTAAATAAAAACGCCTAAGGTCCCCTAGAGGATAATGGTCATTAAATCGTAGAATCGCGTTACCATCTTGTTTGAAAAATGAAATATCAAACAAGGTGTAAGATAAACGGATATATTTTAAAAAGAAAATAATTGCATCTTCTACCGTCTCGCATGCCGCTGCAGCCAATCCAATAGAACCAAATGCATTAATACGAAAATACTGACCGGCTTTGAATGCCAGCTCAGAATCAGGGATTGCGTCCACCATTGCTCGGGTGAATTCAATATCTTGCTGAATGGTAATCTTTGCTTTGGGATTGTTTAATTCTGCCAAAGCAATGCCTGCCTGTTTCAGGATAGAGCCTGGCTTTACACCATAGCTTTCAATCAACTTAACTAAAAGCGATATGCCGATGATTGACTGTAACTGATCTGTGGATGCAAAATTCATTAGCAGAATATGTCCTGTTTACTCAATATTTTCTCGATGATGTCTCAATAAGGCAATTATAAGGTCTTTATTATCATTAACCAATGACCGCTATCTGACTACTATAGCGCTATTAACATTGATAATAATTGGGTAGAGAGAATATGAAGCGCTGGAATGGCTGGGGTGACGAAAAGAACAACTTAGATTTTGAGCTAAGTAAGCCTGGTAAAGACTTTATTGAAGGCCGTATCGGCAAGGCTAAGCCACTACCTGACGCTACCCTTGAGCAGGTAATTTCTCAAGTGCCTACATCTCGCATACCTTCACACGAGCTAATTAGCACAGATGCCGAAGTACGTGTACGGCATAGCCGTGGTCAAAGTATTCCCGATTGGTTAGCCATGCGCAGCGGCGACTTTGGGGTTTTCCCTGATGGCGTTGCATTACCTGTATCTACCGAACAGGTAACTACCCTTATCAACTTCGCTTATGAAAACGATATTATCGTTATTCCCTATGGCGGTGGTACTTCAGTTGTTGGCCATATCAATCCTGAGCAAGGTGATAAACCCGTTCTGACTATCTCTTTGGCAAAAATGAATACGATGATTCATTTTGATAAAGTCAGCCAGATAGCAACCTTCGGCGCTGGCGCTTTAGGGCCCGATGTTGAAAATGCATTAAAAGAAAAGGGCTATACCCTAGGACACTATCCCCAATCTTGGGAACTATCATCCATAGGCGGCTGGGTAGCAAGTCGTTCTAGTGGTCAACAATCGTTGCGCTATGGACGTATTGAAAAAATGTTTGCTGGCGGCTCAATTGTCACGCCTCAGGGCATAATGGATATCCCGACGTTCCCTGCAACTTCTGCGGGACCAGATATTCGTGAATTGTTTCTTGGCAGTGAAGGCCGCATGGGCATCATCACTGAAGTAAAAGTACGCGTTATGCCATTAGCAGAGAAGGAAGAATTCTTCGTTGCCTTCTTCCCTAGTTGGGAAACTGGCGTTGAAGCAACTCGTAATATCGTGCAGAGCAACGTTCAGCTATCAATGATGCGTCTTAGTAATCCTATCGAGACTAAGACTCACATGACCTTAGGTGCCCCACCGGTCTTCAAGAAAGTATTGGATAAATACTTAACTCTACGTGGCTGCCCAGATGGAAATAAAGTTATGTTTACCTTTGGCACCACCGGCAGTAAAGAACAATGTCGCTCGGCGTTAAAGCTGGCTAAAAAAGGCATCCGTAAATACAAGGGTATTTTTACAGGTAGCTTGCTAGGTAAGCGTTGGGAACATAGCCGTTTCCGTGCACCGTACTTACGACATGGTCTTTGGGAAATCGGAACTGTTGTTGATTCCATGGAGACCTGTGTCGATTGGTCCAGCGCAACTCAAGCGATGAACGACATGGAAAATGATATACGCAATGCGATCAAAGATGAGGGAGAAGTATCCCATCCATTCACTCACCTTTCTCATTTTTATGGCCAGGGCTGCAGTGTTTACACCACATTCATGTTCCGCGCGGCGGATGATTATGGCCAAACATTAGAGCGCTGGAAAAAACTTAAAAAAGCGGGTGCAGAAGCGATCGTTAAAAACGGCGGAACTATTAGTCATCAACACGGTGTTGGTAAAGATCACACGCCGTATTTAGAAGCAGAAAAAGGTGAGCTAGGTATTAAAGCGCTAAAGAGCCTTTATCATACTTTTGATCCCCAAAAGCTTATGAATGTGGGTAAGCAAGTTGATTAATAATCATAAAAATTAATCTTAATCTTAATTAAGGTCATTATTTTAGCTAATGACTGACATCATTAAGTACATACTATGTGCTTAATGATGTTTTTCTAACATCCATATAAGATAATATACATTCAATAAAAGAGACATCCTTCTTATGTGAAATTCTACTTTTCAGCTTTCCCTTTATTAAGTTAGTATTTCTTACGCCCACCACGCTTCATGATCAAATGGGACAACTGCTTCCTTTCCTTTGGGGATAAGTACTGCGCCATATCGGCCATTAAACTCACTCGAGTTGCCATTTGCTGCTGATGAACCTTATTCAAACTCAACACAGCTTGTTGATAGGCTATTTTATCGAAAGGTTCTTGCATGAATACCTGCATAATATTTCTTCTAGCAGATTTCATAGTGACTTTATCTGAACGCCTTAGCGCCTTTAAATCAGAAATACGTAATTCAAATTCTTTGCTTTTCTCTGTCGGTAATACCGCCAAAATCTCCGCTAACCGCTGCTCCATCTGAACGGACTTATTACCTCGATCCATATGAGGTTTGAAAAATCCACCAACCATAACCCCCACCAGCAATACATTCAGTAAAACGGAAAAGGAAATAAATACCTTCATCTTTTTATTCATCGAAATTCACCTCAGCAAGAAATAAACTGCTTATATCATCATCTACAGCCGATACTTGCATTGTACTCATATTAAAATCAGGGTTCTGCCAACCTAGTAGCACACCTACCAACATGCTACACGCCAATGCATAAGCCGGTTTTGGAAAAATTAAGTTGCGTATAAGTTGCTTAATAAAGTTTTCTTCATTCGCGGGCATATTTTGAAGACTAGCTTGAGCAATAATACGATTTGCTAAAGTAGGACTCGGAGGGACTCGCGTCGCACTGTTCAATAACTGATTGAGTTTCTCACCACTCGTTTTCATGATCTTTATCCTCAGTGATATTGAACTGTGTTTTAAGTGCTGTTTTTCCACGCATAATTAAAGACTGCAAGGCCTTTAACTTAAGGCCCATTACATCGGCTGCTTCAGCATTACTCAAGTCTTCATAAAAGCATAAATTGAGCGCCATACGCTGCCTTTCAGGTAAATTTTTAAGCGCTGCTTCTATTGCTGAAAGCTGCTGTTGAGAAGCGTCATCCCCGTCATCGCTTTGAGCATAGTCTTGCCCTTCAAATGCCATTTCTTGCGATGATTTTTTCTTATTAAAATCATAACAAGCATTAACGATAATACGATAAAACCAAGTCGTAAACTTACTACCTTTCTTTTCTTTCCAAAGCTCTGGTTTATGCCAAAGCTTAAGAAAAGACTCTTGTACTATATCTTCAGCATCAGACTGCTTGAACAATGTACGATAAGAAAGCGCATAGAAACGCTCCGAATGCCTAGTGACCAAGATCGAAAAAGCATCATGATTATATGCTTTTATCAAACTCATCAACTCCTCATCAGAATATTGCTCTAAGCTCTTCATTGCAGAGTTCATCAAGTATCAATCTTGTTCAACAGTACGATTCTTTGACTTATGTGAACGCTGTGCTTTTCGATAACTTTTCATTTCCTTCTTGCTTATCAAGCCATTAGCATCGGCATCCATCGTATTAAATCGTTCTTCGTGAAAGCTTAATACTTCTTCTTTTGATAACGAGCCATCATTATTTGTGTCGATTAATAAGAATTTATTATGAGCCTTATTCTTGTGGCCTTGTCCGCTATGGCTCTTACCATCCATACCAGCATAAACACCTGTTGAAGCAAACGTGATACCTAGAAAAAGGGCTGATATTGTAAATTTGTTCATATGTAACACCTGTATATTATAAATACTCAGTTTAAGTATTTATGCTTTATACGAATGACGAATGAAAAGTCTTCGCTTGCTTCCCTATTATTCTTAAAATAAGTTCATATTGATTAATATAGTTTAAAAAAATGATGAATTAGAGCACAAACAATAGAAAGGAAGGTATTTAAGCAGAGAGGAATAAGTTGCGTAACTGAAGCAGAGGAATGAATAATCTATAGGGGCTTAATAATTAGCATTTTCGCGATTAATCACGAAAATGCACGCTAATACCAAATTTATTGACCAACTAGGTAATCTTCACTTCTAGCGCATCAATTAACGCATGTGCTTTTTCTGATGTCTCTATACCGCGGTCCGTTAGATAACCACCATCAATCTGAGTAATCATACCTTTACTGTGTAAACGCTCTGCCGCTTCAACCAACGAAATTTCCGCATCGTGATGCACTTTAATTCCTTCTTGCATTGAATGCTGACTGAATTTAACAAGTAAGTTCAGTTCATCTACAACGTTGTCGTGATATGGCATGTTGATTCCTATACGTTTTATGGTTTATTCAGACTACTCCTGCCCCTATTAAGACGCAAGGGTCAAATTGCGGATTTTGGACAAGAAAAAGGCCTAGATATCAGATACCTAAGCCTTTTCTTTTCAACCTATAATCTAGATCAAGTTTTTACTGATCTAAAGGCTCTAATTTGCGACCCACTGACCTTCCTTACTTCTATCAGATGCATTCACCCAAACATGTGAGATACCACCCTTAATAGCTTTTAGAGCTTCGTTATCTTTGCTATTGGTTGGCGCGCTAAATGTATAACCAAAACCTAATAGTCCACAAGCTGCTTGTCCTACTAACCAAGTACCTTTAGTACGGCTGATATTCCAGCTACCGTCTTGTGCTTTACAAGCAAAGTGATACTGCGAAGAGCAGCTAGCGTCATCCCAACGACCATTACCCCACTGCACAGCGCAATCTTGGTTACCACCCCAGTTATTGGGCTCATTTTTATCCCAAGACCAAATACTGGCTTCCATACGACCGTCGGTATAGGTTAAGTCATCTAGGTTAACGATATTGCCACCATTTTTAAACGCTTGCGTGACATCCGACTTTTCAATTTTATCAACTTTACCACCAGTGAAGAATACACCAATGGCGCCAACCCCTGTGCGATCTTCCCAAATACGATCAATCCTTCCTAAACCTGTAAATGCTAGGTTTTTCATACCTGAATTATCAGAACAGCCGCCGTCTTTCCATAAAACCACTTGTTTATTTGAAGCACGAACTTGAGCTTTTGTTAGGGAGTCAGGGATATTTTTACAGCCATTACTCGCGTAAATTTTACCATCCAGCTTGTCGTTGAGAATGTTTAAAAGTTCTTGATGACGACCATCGGTATGATCTTCAAAGTATAAAATAATTACTTCTTCAGGGTTTTCATTCAGCCAATTACTTACTTCTTGAACACCATCTTTAACGAAGCGATCGGTCAAGCTGCAGCCTACGTGCAAGTCACCAACGCTCTTTCCGATACCGGAGTGACATAATAATAAATCAGGCCCCCACTCCCAAAATTTCGCACCGTGAGTTTGAGCAGTCCAATGAGCATCCAACTCAATAAATCGTGCACCAATGCGTAATTGATCGTAGATTGAGTGTTTTTGCTGCGGGTCTATATAACGAGTCGCATTGCGATACGCTTCTGAGTTATAAGAATTATGCGAACCTAAAATATTGTTATCAATCATAGGTGATTTGATATCTAAACTGCGTTGGTGGTTTAGCGCCTTACCTGCCCAACTACTTTGAAAGTCTTTGATCGGATCAGGTGGCGGAGTCGCTGGTGCTGAACTCATTGCTGATGCGCCAATAGACGCCGCTAAGCTTATTGCTAGCGTAAGATGCTGTTTAAATTTCATGTAATCACCCTAGGGTTGACAGAGTAAAATACTCTGAGACTGGCTATTATTTTTTTATCAGTCACTAGGTATGAGTTTTCTCATCCTAATGTGTACGTACGTTTTACAACGGCTTGGATGAAACGTAAACAATCAGTCATAGTATTGGCCTAATCTGAGGTAGTCTTTTTGTAACCTAGAAACAAAAAAAGAGGCCGAAGCCTCTTTTATACATTCAAATAACTAACCTACTTAGTTACCCCAATGCCACTGCTGATTAGATCCACCATGGTAGCTCCACTGCCCAACTTGAGCACCTGAACTATCACCAAAAGCATCAACCGCAATATCACTGTTATGACGGCTGCGAATTGAATTACCTACCCAATCAAAACGGAGGTTATTACTATCAACACAATCGTAAATACTAATGCCGCCATCGTTATGAGTTTGGCCACGATTATCTAAGCACTTACCCGTTGCACTTCGCATGTAGCCATTTGAAGCATCATAAACCCACTTCTGAGCATTGCTGCCATTACAGCTCCATAAGCGAACGTTAGTGCCGTTAGCTGAACTACCACCCTCTACATCTAAGCAAAGGCTGCTACGTCCATCACGCAATTCACGGAACAAGGCCTTGCCCTTAGGTGGCTGCCAGTTACCTTCTACTTGGCTATCGTTGTAGTTCAACCATACTTTGCCATTACCGCCTTTCGCGGTTTTTAGGTTCTGGTTATCTTTGCTATTAGTTGGAACAGAGAACTCATAGTTTCCAGCAAGAGAAGCACACGCTGCTGTACCTGACGTCCACTTACCTTGATAAGAACTTAAGCTCCAAGAACCGTTATCTTTATCTTCACAGGCAAAGAAATAAGAAGAATCACAATTAGCATCATCCCAGCGACCATTCTCCCACTGCAATGCACAATCCTGATTACCACCGGAGTTATTAGGCTCATTGTTATCCCATGACCAAACACCTGCTGCTAAACGACCATCGTCATACGTCATATGATCTAGATTGACGATATTGCCGCCATTTTTAAACGCTTGTGTTACATCTGCAGGCTCAATGCGATCAACGGTTCTACCAGTAAAGAAAGCACCAATTTTAGCGATGCCTGTTCCATCTTCCCAAATACGCTGAATGCCACCAAGACCATTAAAAGCGGTATTTGCTAGAGAGCTGTTATTTGCGCAGCTGCCATCTTTCCACAAAACAACCTGCTTGCCAGTTTCTAATACGTCTGCACGGCTCAACTCATTTGGAACTGATTTGCAGCCCCCTGAGGTGTACATCTTGCCGCCAAGCTTGCTGTTCAGTGCATTCCATAATTTAGTATGCTCGCCATCAACATGATCTTCGATATAAAGAATGATCACTTCAGCAGGATTCTCATCTAACCAGCTACGAACTTCCTGCAAGCCATCGGTCAGCTTCCGATCTGCAAGGCTACAACCAACATGAACATCACCAATGCTCTTACCAATGCCAGAGTGACATAACAAAATCTCGTTACCCCAATCAAAACCATCAATCTTGTAAGTCCAGTGTGCATCTAGCTCAATAAAACGCGCGCCCATACGCAGCTGATCATAAATAGTATGCTTCTGCTGCGGATCTAAATAACGTAGCGCGGTGCGATAGGATTTTGAATTATAAGTATTGTGAGAACCAAGAATATTGTTATCACTCATCGGCTCATGCAGATCCAGCTCTCGCTGTGATTGCAAAGCTTTACCGGCCCAGCTGGTTGTGAACTCACCAATTGGATCTGTTTTAGGAGAAGAGCTCATTGCAAATGCGCTGGCAGAACCAACCATTCCAATTGCTAAAGCTAAAGTCGTTGCTAGTTTCATGGGTTTACCTATATGAGAATTAGACTGCTTATTTTTAAGATTTTTTTTATTATTATCTTCATTTCACGGCGATTTTTTTTCGCTTGAAATAAGTACGTTCGTTTTAACTTAGGAAAAGTAACATGTAAATAAATCTTCCCCGTATGGCTCAAATAGGAGTTTTTATAGGCCTAAAAAGACTAATGTAAATACTCAATATGCATTGGCACAACCAATCAAACACAATCTAAAAAACCACTATAAACCAATAATTTTAATGATTATTTATTAGGATCTTTATAATTATGTGTCATAACAGGCCTCCCAAACAATATCTTGACACTGTAAAGATATATCTATAATTTAGTCCTTAGCCATGAATAAGATCAATGCATTTGAAACCTAGGAAACTATATGAGCCAAGCTAATTTAGATAAATGGCATCAAGTCATTGCCAATAAAGACATGAAATTATTACGAGAAATTTTACACGAGGATGTTGAATTCCATTCTCCTACTCTATGGCAACCTAAAGTAGGCCGTGATATCACTCAATACATCTTGAAAATGGTCATCGACATTTTTCAAGACTTCGAATACCAGCGTGAATGGGTAGACGATAATAATCTTGCCCTTGAATTCAGTGCTCGTGTTGATGATAAAAAAATCAAAGGCATCGATTTAATTCGCTGGAACGACGAAGGTAAAATTGTCCACTTTGAAGTCATGCTGCGCCCTATGAATGGCTTGCAAGTAATGTTCGATAAAATGACTCAGCACCTACAAGATGCGGGCTTCCTTGCTAAATAGATAAAATCGAGTTGAACAGAAATCAATAGCATTCCATACTGCGCAACAGACAAATTGTGTATAAATACTGTAGATAACCTATGATTTCTGTTCAAAACGAAGACTTCGATTTCCCTCTAGAATACCAACAATTACGTGAACGCAGTGCTCAAAGCGGCGCCATCGTGATGTTTGTGGGTCTTGTTCGTGACTTCAGTGAAAATACTCATGTTAATAGCATGACCCTAGAACATTACCCTGGAATGACTGAGAAGGTATTGCAGGGCATTGCCGATCAAGCATTTGATCGCTGGCCGCTAGATGGCATTCGTATTATCCATCGAGTCGGTGAATTACACGCCACCGATCAAATCGTTTTAGTTGGAGTCAGCAGTGCACACCGAATTGCGGCTTATGAAGCTTCACAGTTCATAATGGATATTTTGAAAACCGAAGCGCCATTCTGGAAAAAAGAAAGCACCCAAGATCAGCAAGGTGATGAGGCTGAGCGTTGGGTGGATGCAAAATCCAGCGACTCAAAGCAAGCCGCTGATTGGAATAATTCTGGTAAATAAAATGAACCGCTATATCAATAGCGGTTATGAAAAATCAGCTATGACATCACTGGCTGATTTTGTTTTTCTTCAATACTATTTTCGATGCTTTCATCTTTAGCATCAGTCTTGCTAGTATCAATAACACCAGGCCAAACGGGCTGAGTATCCATTCCCGTTAAAATTCTCGACAGTTTAATCACTCGCTTAAAGACCGATTCAGAAACCACTGGAATTTCGTGTTTCGCACAAATTTCTCGTATACGAGTATGGGCTTTCTGATACTGCATCACGGTTAAATCAGGAAACAAATGATGTTCAATCTGATAATTCAACCAGCCTTGCATAAAGTCACGGGTATCACCGCCACAATTATAATCCACTGAGCCAACAATCTGGTGCAAGTAAAAAGTAGCTCGATCTTTATGATGCTCATCAAATACATAAATATCTGAGCCCGCATGATTCGGTGCAATCACGATATAGGTCCAAAGATTAATCACCACTTCGGCAATCAAAATATTAATCAACGCACTGGCCCAAGCTTCTGGGCTGAATAATAAAAACACTGCTGGCAAGGCAACAAAGCGGAAACCGATATAAGGTAACCAGCAGCGCCAAACAACCTGCCAAAAACGTTTTCCAAAAGGTGACCAAAGGCCCATAGATGAAAACTCAATAGATGTTTTTTCTTCTTTGTTCAATAAAGCGTTAAGTGTATTAGGTGCGTAATAAAGCGGCTTCCAAACCATGGCGATAATGCCGACCAGAATAAAGCGTATTGGCATAGGAAGCCCAGATTCTTTCATCCACTCAGACTTATACTGCGGCGTATCCAGATCTGCCTGCTCACCCAGATTATAGTGATGCAATATATCGTGTTCATGATGCCACGCTTCTGGTTGCATCCAATCTAACCAATGAATAATACGGCGCCAGCCTCTGCCATAGGCTTTGCTATTATAACGGGCTGGTGCTCCCGCAACATTTTCATAACCGCGATGGCTAATATGATGAGAAACAATGGTCCAGCGAGCAAAGCTTGCCGCCGCTAATGCCATAATCGCTACTGGGTTCACACCAAGGCCAGCCGTTGCTAAACCGATAAATGAAAAAGCCCAAACGACAATTTCTATTTTTTTAAATTGAGCTAAATCTTTATCACCTATGTCTTGCTTTAATTCAGCACGGAGATTATCAATATCATCTCCAAAGGCTTTTAAATCTAGAGGTAAGGGAGTTGTTCTCATTAATTAAATGCTCTTATGTAATACGCACAGATTCGCACGATTATTTTTCGGCGATCTTAACATAGATAGAGCGATTGATACTGAAAGATTAGAGAGCAGATATGAGAGCTTACCCAATAAAGTAGACGCCTATCTTAACCAAAAGGTAGGTAAAACATGCCAAGAATACTCAGCTCTGAACGAGTCATTGAATACTCAGTAGAGTTCAAGAT
>Ga0105348_1001868_pt1 | contig 13414 bp, 9 predicted proteins | sample EN8Hudsemesocosm_2_FD_83504 | JGI IMG/M metagenome (GOLD analysis project Ga0105348, IMG submission 83504) | Methane-oxidizing microbial communities from mesocosms in the Hudson Canyon - EN8C Hudson Canyon | ecosystem: Environmental > Aquatic > Marine > Cold seeps | place: Hudson Canyon... | reverse complement strand
CTACACGTATGCTGATGCAAGTTCTCCTGCTGATAACTACCCTGATCAAGTTGCTATTTTCTCTGATTCTTCAGAGCATACGGTAAACACAGTTGGTTTCTACGAGAATGATAACTTCTCAGCTCGTTTAGCTTATAACTGGCGTTCAGAGTACATGATTCGTGAATTACCAGGTTTCTACGGTAACCGTGAACATCAAGCCTACGGTACCCTAGATTTTAGTACTACTTGGTCAGCGACTGAATACTTAGACGTTACTTTTGAAGCGGCTAACATTTTAGAAGAAGATAGTGTTCAAATTGGTGTTGCACCACTTACAGCAGAAGTTAAAGATGAGCTTAAAGGTGGTTACCCAGCATGGAGCTTCGATGGCGAAGCTACATTTAAGCTAGGTGTTGCGGTTCGTTTCTAAGAAACAATCGTTAACTAAAAACTAACTTTTAGTTTAAAGAAAGCCCAGCATTTGCTGGGCTTTTTTATTAGTAAAAATTATTTTTACTTATTGTATTTTAAGTATGTTTTAAGTGTGATTAATATTTTTTAATGCTATTTTTTCGCTAGTTCAAATAGTATTAATATGAGGCATTGTTAATAACTTTTCGACTATCACAGGCACTCATTCAGTGATATAAATAAGGGTTATTGATTTAGTCAAAGATAAGCTAAAAAGAAGTTAAAGAGGGTGTTATGACAATTAAAAGAGTCGTTATTGTTGGCGGTGGTACTGCGGGATGGTTAGCTGCAAATCATCTAGGAAAACAGCTGCACAATAATGAGCAGGTATCTGTCACCCTGATTGAGTCACCCGATATACCGCCGATTGGTGTTGGTGAAGGCACGGTGCCTAATATCAGAAAAACTTTAGCGAGCTTTGGCATTAGTGAAACTGAATTTTTCAGGCGCTGTGAAGCCACGTTTAAACAATCCATTAAATTTATTAATTGGATGGATAAAGACAGCTCGACCAAAGAAAACTACTTCCATCATTTATTCGATGTGCCAAGTAAGTATGGTGAGGATCTTACTGCGCAATGGTTTAAGGAAGGCAAAGAAAAACATTATGCCGATTTTGTCTCTGCACAGCATAGTGCTTGTGAGCAAGCCAAAGCCCCCAAGTTCATCACTACGCCAGAGTACCAAGGTGACTTAGGTTATGCTTACCATTTAAATGCAGCCAAGTTTGCAGAGTTGTTAGCTGAGAATGCCACAGAAAAATTTGGCGTAGAGCACCTTAAGGCTAATGTTAAGCAAGTTGAGCTAAATGATGACGGGGAAATTTCATCTCTCATAACGGATGCGTATGGTGAGCAAGCTTATGACTTTTATGTTGACTGTACTGGTTTTGAATCACTACTCATAGATAAAACCCTTAACGTACCTTTTGTCGATAAATCAAAAGAGTTATTAGTTAATACAGCGCTTGTAGTGCAAGTGCCTACCAAAGAAACTGATGAAATCCCGCCTTATACTTTAGCGACCGCGCATCAGGCTGGTTGGATCTGGGATATTGCATTAACTAATCGCCGCGGTGTTGGTTTTGTTTATTCTAATAATCACATGACTGATGAAGAGGCTAGCGCTAAGTTAGATACTTACTTAGATGGTAACAAAGAAGGTTTAAGCTATCGGAAGTTACCAATGAAGGTTGGCCACAGAGAAAAATTTTGGCATAAAAACTGTGTGGTTTTAGGCTTAGCGCAAGGTTTTTTAGAGCCCCTTGAAGCAAGCTCCATTTTATTGACTGATTTTGCCGCTAACTTTTTAGCTGATAGATTTCCAAAATCAAAAGCGGATATGGCAGGCTTGGAGAAACGTTTTAATCATGTGATGGGGTATGCGTGGGATCGCGTAGTTGATTTTGTTAAATTGCATTACTGCATTTCTGATAGAACAGATTCACAATTCTGGTTGGATAATAAAAAGCCAGAAACCATTCCTGAAACCTTGAAGGAAAGATTAGCCTTGTGGCAGCAATTCACGCCACAAAAAGAAGACTTCTTTAGCAAGTTTGAAGTATTTGATTATGATAATTACCTGTATTTACTGTATGGCATGGACTTTAACACTAAGTTAGCGGTAAAGGATGCAAATTACCGACATAACGCTGAGCAGCATGCGCAGAATATTGTTGATATGAGTAAGCAGCTTAATAATGCACTACCGAATCACAGAGAGCTAATTAACAAGATCAAACAATACGGCATGCAACCGTTATAGAGCTAATCGTATAGTATTTAGGGTAAAAAATTAAGATAAGGTAAAAGGCTAGCAACTCATGGTAGCCTTTTTTGTTAGCGTGCTTATTTTAAGTAAGCTGGCTAGTTATTCTCAGGCCATTTATCAGCATATAAGCTTTTTAGTTGCTGTTGATGGTCTATAAAGTGCTGGCTAACTGTTTGGCAATATTTTTCAATATCTGCTGTTGGCGCGACCTTAGTCGTTTCAGATGCGCTAGATAAACGCTCAGGAAAACGTTTTTTCCCTGCAAACAAACAGTACCAACTCGGGACGAAATAAGTTAGCTCAGCATTATGACGTTTTAAAGCCGCTTCAAAATCACCATCCGCTTGATCCCAGCTGTTTAATAGTGCTGATAGTCTAGGGGAATTATTAATGTTGTTTCTATTATCACACCAATAGTCACTATCGGTCCTTGTATTTAGGCGATAATGCGCGACGATATAGTCTTTAACGCTATCAAATACTTCGTTAAGTTTACTATTGTAAATTCCTTGCTGTTCCTCAAGAGACAATTGACTTGGATTTTCAGCATTCGAGGCCGTAATAAAGCTTTCTACCGTATGTTGAATAAGCATTAAAGCCGTGGCTTCAAGTGGCTCGATAAAGCCTTGAGATAATCCGACGGCCAAGACATTTTTGTGCCAGTGCTTTTCATTTCTGCCTAGGCGCATTTTGATCACTCTAGCGGCAAAATCTTGACAACTCGGCCCAATATGCGCTCTGAGCTCTTTTTCTGCTTCTTCATCAGAAATATATTTTGATGAGTAAACATAGCCGTTACCATAGCGAGAGCTTAGCGGAATACTCCATGCCCAGCCTGAAGACAATGCAGTTGAGGTGGTTTTTGAAGGTATGCTTGCAGATAAGTCTATGGTTGACTGGATTGCAATAGCGCTATCATTAAATAAGCTGTCACTGTAATCATTAAAATCTACCTGGAGAGCTTTACCAATAAGTAGGGCAGCAAAGCCAGAGCAATCAACAAATAAATCGGCTTGATGCTGGCCATTATGCTTGGTGACTAAGGTGTCAATATTGCCGTCATCAGTAAGCGTTACTTCAGCAACTGTGTCGGTTAGATGCTTTACCCCTAAGTTAAGCATGCGCTTTTTTAAGAAGTTACCGACTAAGGCAGAGTCGAAATGGTAGCCATAATCCATTTTGTTAGTGAGCTCTTCACTTGCAATAGGGCTTTTATTTGCTGTGACTAAAGCTGATTGAATCCAATAGTTATCAGGATGTGCGTTAACGTCAAGTCCGGCTCTTCGCAATTTGGCATTATGCATAAATGCACTACCGGTTTTCCAATCAGCTTGGGAGTAAAAAGGGTGTATATAGCTTGAATAAGCACTGTCTTCGTTATCTGCTAAGTTGGTCCAGTTCGGAAAACTAATACCGCATTTGTAGGTCGCATGACATTCGGGCATCCACTCTTGCTCAGTAATACCTAAGTGCTCAAAAAAGAGTTTTAGTGAAGGCGTGGAGCCTTCACCCACGCCAATTTTGCCAATATCTTCAGACTCAATAAGTACAATTTCAGCGCCTTTATTCCCCCAAGCTTTTTCTAATAAGCTTGCGGTCATCCAACCAGCAGTACCACCACCGACAATGACTATTTTTTTAGGTTGCGAATTGGCCACTAAATTACTCCACTATTAAGCTTTTACTTCAAATTCATTTTGTTTAATCGTCAAACGCGTTATCTGATGTAGAGAAGCAAGGTGAGCGAAGATTAAAGGTAATACTCCTTTAGTACGAAGCTCTTCAAATTCAGCAGAAGAAAGTGAGTTCAAAACATTTTCGTCAATCATATATATACCATTGAGTAAGAAAGGTTTCTCCTGGCTAGCTAGTTTTACATTTAAGGCTTTTGCAACAAATAATTTTTTACTTGCAAGTGTCTCAATGATAGCTTTAGTTTGTTCAGTAAAGCTTGCCACTCTAAGTAGGGCTTCAGTTCGTTGTGATAAGTATTCTGTTTGTTCTCCTTTATCATCAAATAAGGCATTACCCGCTTCGCTAGTTATTAATGGGCTTTTTTCATCAAAACACACTAAAACTTCATCGCTGTCATCAGCTGTTTTTACCAAAGAGAAAGGAGCGTTATTAAAGCCGACAGGAGCAACAGGGCAAGACCACTCAGTGTCTTGACAATAAAGGTTTATACCGGCTTTAATGCCCATCATAGCGACACTAGTGAATTGACCTGTCTCTTCATTTTTTACAAAAATAATCGGAAACTCAGTTGATAACGGAATAAAGTCCTGTGCAGTGACAGGTATTAAATGTTGGTCTTTAAAACGTGAAACATCATTTTTATGTAGTACTTTTAATTTTGCGTGCACTTTGTTATTTAAAGGTGTCATGAAAAGATTTACTCCAGTTGTCTTTTAAGTTAGTAGTTAGTCATCATTGATGAGGAAAAAACATACAATGAATGAACATTTATTTGTTGTTGACGCTAGCGAATGAAGAGATAGACAGCCTGCCTTTGTCAAGGTCACCGCAATAGCTTTGTTCTGATGTTAAATTAGCGCTATGTAAAACATTGGCAGGATAAATAATTAATCTATTTACTTTTGCCTCAATTGTTAGAACTTGTTCGAATACTGATGTTGTGCTGGTTAGGTAGCTTTTATGCTCACCACTGTGTTTCGCTACCTCTTGGATCATCTCTGGTAACAAGTGCTTTTGCTTCGCAGTAAACTCAGAAATGTTCAGAGGTGTGTATTTGTAAAAACTGGTGCCCCCTAATTCCTTTGCTGATAGATAGTGAACAAAGGCGTAATCATTATCATTACATGAATCTACATGAGGCATTTTTTGGTTAGTGTTGAGTTCACTCGGTTTACATGTGACTAATGATAATAAACTACTATGAAATGTACTTTGTGTTTTAGCGTCGCAAGAGATAAGTGGAAAAATGTCAGTTTCAAAAAAGTCTTTCAACAGACGGGTGTAAGGCATTGGCATTTTATCTCGCATACCCGGGAAAAGGGTATTGTCAGAGAACATCGGGTTTAAGTAAGCAATGTGATGAGCAAAACTTTTGACTGGGGCTATGTCCAATAAAAAATTATCAATAACAATTACTTTCAAAGAAGTGTCGGGAATTGAAAGTTTTTTTATTTTTAATTCATTGTTAATTTGGAGGTTTTTCATAGCGGTACATTCATCTCTTACAATAATATTAACGTTTAGCTTAATGCTATATTGTAATGCTTTTTTAAATTTTTCAACATTTGATATATCCAATATACTTAGGTTTGACAGCGCTGTCAAAGTGATGTTTAAGCTAATGAACTACCAGCGTTCAAGCGAATAAAGCGCCCTATAAACAAGCAGCATATTAACTTAGGCTTATGCAATTCCAGTGATGATTAGCGTGAACCATCATGATGCTTTGTTGAAACAATGAAGAAGATGAAGTGCAAATTAAGTAATTTGTTTAATCTTGTAACTATACTCGCTTTAAATGTATTTATTTTTGACAGCGCTGTCAAAAGTAGGGATAGTTAGACAATTATCAATATTAAACGCAAAATGATTGTTGCAAAACAATACAGAATAAAGGCCCATTAACATGCATATAAAGAAGATGAATAAAAAAATCTTAGCAATTACAATTGCTGCTAGTTTATCACTCATTGGCTGTGAACAAGCGCCAGAACGAGCGATTGATACTGGTGAAAAGATTAATTTACAAGCAATTTATTCAGTAACACAAGATGATATTGACAGTATCGCTAAAAACTTAGACGTGAATTATCGTGTAGTAACCAATATCCTTTCTGATAAATGTGATAGCAAAATAGCTGACGGTAAATGTTTTGAAGTTGAGTTAACTTTTACTGCGAAAGAGGCTATCGCCGCTAAAGATTGGACTATTCATTTTAGCCAAATCGCCCCTATTCAATCATTTGAAAGCGAAGACTTTACTGTTAAACACTTAAATGGAGACCTACATGTTATTGGTTTGCAGGATAACTTTTCGGGTTTTTCTCAAGGCGAAACAAAAACATTAAATTTCCGCGCAATGTTTTGGTCTTTAGCAGAGTCTGACGTGATGCCAAATTACATTGTTAGCGCACCGGGATTAACTGCTAAAGTTGTTGAAAGCACTAAACCTTATATTGATAAAGACACTGGTTTAGAAGTATTACCTCATGCACAAACATTCACCGATGAAGCAAAGCAGTTTAAACGTAGTGCTAATGATAAAACTCAGTGGTTAACAAGTGAGAGCTTATATCAACGAAACGCTACTTTAGTGAAAGACGAGTTGGCGGTGGTGCAAGCGATTATTCCAACACCCAAGTCAGTCAGTATTGATGCTAACAAAGGGTTTGCAGATATTAGTCAGGGGATCTCGGTATCTTTAGGTAATGTTCAACCTAAAGACGTCGATGCCGCAATTGCACGACTTAATACTTTAGGAGTGAAGCAAAATCCTGCCGGATTGCCACTGCGTTTAAGTATTTCTGCGGATAATAATAAGGTAATTGGTAGTTATAACTTAACAGTAACGGAAGAGGAAATCGTTATTGTTGGTGTTGATGGAAATGGTGTTTTTAACGGTTTACAGTCTTTAGCAAGCTTAGTAACTGTTGGCGAGTCACGAATTCCTAAGCTAGCTGTTAATGATGAGCCACATTATGCCTTTCGTGGCATGTTAGTTGATGTAGCACGTAACTTTCATTCAAAAGAGTTTATCTTAAATCTGCTTGATCAAATGGCAGCTTATAAACTAAATAAACTGCATTTACACTTAGGTGATGATGAAGGTTGGCGTTTGGAAATCCCAAGTTTACCTGAGCTTACCAGTGTTGGTGCAAAGCGTTGTTTTGATGTAACCGAGCAACATTGCTTAATGCCGCAGTTGGGTGCGGGTGTTGATGAAAACTCTTCAGTTAACGGCTATTATAGTGTCAGTGATTATCAAGAAATCTTGCAAGCAGCAACTGCACGTCATATTCAAGTGATCCCATCTTTAGATATGCCGGGCCACTCACGTTCATCAATAAAAGCAATGACAGCTCGTTTTAATTACTTTAAAGCTAAAGAGCAAGAAGATAAAGCCAGTGAATTTCTACTGGAAGACTTTGAAGATAAAACTACATACTCGTCTGTTCAGTTCTACGGCGATAACACCATTAATGCGTGTTTAGAGTCATCTTACGATTTTGTTATCGAAGTGATGAAACAAGTTAAGCGCATCCATGCTAGCGCAGGACAACCTTTAACTCGATACCATATCGGTGCTGATGAAACGGCCGGTGCTTGGTTAGAGTCTCCCGCCTGTAAAGCGTTTGTCGCTAACAATGATAAAGGTGTTACCAAAATGAGTGAGCTAGGTGCTTACTTTATTGAACGTGTTGCCGGAATATTATCAGAGCTTGATATTGAAACAGCTGGCTGGAGTGATGGCATGGAGCATACGCGTAAAGAAAATATGCCCGCTATTGTTCAAGCAAATGCTTGGGATGCATTATTTTGGGGGGGGCATGATAAAGTTCATCAGTTAGCTAATCGTGATTGGCAAGTAGTAATATCAAGCCCTGATGCTTTATATTTTGACTTTCCACATGAAGCAGATCCAAAAGAGCATGGCTACTATTGGGCATCTCGCCACACTAATACAGAAAAAGTATTTCAATTTATGCCTGATAACTTACCTGTTCACGCGGAATTTTGGCTAGATAGAGAAGATAATGCTTATACCGCCGACGATACTAAAACACCACTAGCGAAAGGGCAGAAGTTCTTAGGTATCCAAGGACAATTGTGGAGTGAGAATGTTAGAACAGATGATATGGTTGAACATAAAGTCTTTCCGCGTTTATTGGCGTTAGCTGAACGTGCATGGCACAAAGCGCATTGGGCAGTACCTTATAATTATCAAGGCGCTAAATACTCACAGCAAAGTGAACACTTTACTGCACAAATGCAAAAAATGCGTGATAGTCAGTGGTCATTATTTGCTAATACCTTAGGCCAAAAAGAATTCGCCAAGCTAGAGCTTGCACAAGTTGATTATCGTTTACCTACTGTGGGGGCAATTGTTAAAGACGGAAAGTTACATGCCAATGTAGCGTTTCCGGGCCTAACTATTGAGTACCAAGTCAATAATGGGAAATGGCAAACTTATCAACAGCCTACTACTGTACAGGGAACAGTTAACCTGAGAAGCCGTAGTATAAACGGTCTCAGAGCAAGTAGAACTACCCAAGTAAAATAATTTCCTTAAAATTTTCTAGTTGATATTTTTCGAACAGTATCAACTAGTTAATTTACAATTGTTCACAAAAAAGTAAAAAGCTGATATTTTATCCTAAAAAATAAATGACAACGCTGTCATTTGTCGATAAGATGAAAAAATCAAAAAAATATTAATTGTATGAAAAGGCAACTCGGGGTCGGTATGTTGACAAGTAGTAATAAAAATAAGGAATTACTTTTTGGTATTGATGGTGGTGGCAGTAAATGCAAGGCCATTATTATGAATAAAGATAATGAAATACTTGGCACCGGAATATCTGGGCCAGGTAATCCATTACACGGCTTTGACCAAGCAACTAACTCAATAACCGAATCAGCTAAATTAGCCCTTGAAGATGCGGGATTATCTGAACTTGAACTAAGCGACATCGTTGCAGGTGTTGGCTTAGCGGGCGTTAATCTTCCTGTGCTTTTTGATCAAATGGCTGCATGGCAACACCCTTTTAAGGCAATGCATTTAGCAACTGATTTATTAATAGCTTGTCTAGGTGCCCATGATGGCAGTGATGGCGCGGTTATGATTAGCGGTACCGGTTCTTGTGGTTTTTCCTGTGTTGATGAGCAACAAACTATTGTTGGTGCTCATGGCTTCCCACACGGTGACAAAGGCAGTGGTGCTTGGTTTGGTCTGCAAGGGGTTAAACAAGTGTTGTTGTCCCTTGATGGTATAGTGCCAACTACCTTGATGAGTGATGTGTTACTTAAGAAATTAAACTGTAAAGACGATACTGACTTAGTTGAAGCAGTCGCCAGTCAAAAAGCGACTTACTATGCTCAACAAGCAAACCTTGTTTTTGATGCCGCAGAGCAGGGCGATAAAGTCGCGCTTGCTATTGTGGATGAAGGCGCTGAATATATTAATAGTATTGCTCGCACCTTACTCACTAAAAATCCACCTCGCATTTCTATGATAGGTGGCTTAACTCCACGGTTAAAACCTTGGTTAGCTGATGATATTAAAGCCAAGCTTGAAGAACCTATTAGCCCGCCTGAAGTAGGTTCGGTGCTTTTTGCTAGACAACAGCAAGCAAAACAATCAGTTCAGCAATCTGCTTGATAGCTTTATAATTGCTTTCAACCATCATTACTTGAGAAAACAGGGATCATAAATGACACAAACACGTTTCCATGCTAGCAGACTATTTGACGGCCAAGCTTTCCTTGATGACCAAGTGTTAACTATCGTTGATGGTAAAATTACACATATTGATCAAGATACTAATAACGTAGATGTTGTCGCAACAGGTCTTGTGGTTCCAGGCTATATTGACTTGCAAGTAAACGGTGGCGGCGGGGCATTATTTAATGACTCTCCTTCTGTTGAAAATTTAAAAACGATTATGCTAGCCCATGCCAAGTTTGGTACTACGGCAATGACACCTACTTTAATCACCGATAAAGTTGAAGTGATGGAACAAGCGGCTGATGCCATTGCACAAGCTTTAACTGAAGGTGTACCAGGCATTGTTGGTGTTCACTTTGAGGGACCACATTTATCTGTGGCAAAAAAAGGAACTCATTGTGAAGACTATATTCGTCCAATATCTGATGCTGAATGGCAAGTGCTATCTCGCCAAGATATCGGTCAAGTTATTGTTACCTTAGCGCCTGAAACAATTAGCGCTGATGATGTCAGTCGCATGGTGAAACTCGGCATTAAAGTTTGTTTAGGGCATACCAATGCGGATTTTGAAACTGCACAGCAGGCAATTAATGCCGGTGCAAGTGGCTTTACCCATCTGTTCAATGCTATGTCACCATTACAGGGGCGAGAGCCTGGTGTTGTTGGCGCGGCTTTACTGAATAACAATACCAGTTGTGGTTTAATCGTTGATGGTTTTCATGTGGATTATGCGAGTTGTAAGTTAGCTATTCAGGCTAAACCACAAGGTAAAATCTTTTTAGTTACCGATGCGATGCCGCCAGTAGGTACAGATCAAACTGAATTTGCATTATATGACCGTACTGTTTACGTCGATAATGGCAAACTAACTTCAACGACGGGTGAATTAGCGGGTTCTTCATTAGATATGGCATCTGCTGTTAAAAATACTCATCAAAAATTGGGTATCTCGTTAGATGAGGCAATTCGTATGGGCAGTTTATATCCTGCACAGTATTTATATCAAAGTCTTATGGTCTGCCGCGGTGAACTTAAAGAAGGTAAGCAGGCAGATATGGTTGTACTTAATGATGATTTATCAGTTCAGTCAACCTGGATTTCAGGACAAAAGATTGAGTAGAAAAACAAGTTATACATTCAATTTACGCAATAATTATAAAATAACGCAATAAAACGAGGAAGTTATGGAAATGTCAGTTACACAAGATAAAGAAGAACAGCAACCCCAGGTGAGTTCTTGGTTACCTATGGTATTAGCCGGTGCGATGTTTTTTATTTTAGGTTGTATCACCTGGCTTAATGGGGCAATTACACCGTTTCTACAACAAATGCTTGAACTCACGCCATTACAGGCGTCGTTTATTATTTCCTCTTTTTATATTGCAGTAACGATTACTGGTATTCCTTCGGCAATGTTAATTAAAAAGGTTGGTTATAAAAATGGTATGGCTATAGGGTGTACCATAATGGCGGCCTCATCATTGTTATACATTCCTGCCGCTAAATTGCAAATGATTGAGATATTCTTATTCTCACAATTATTAATCGGTGTAGGACAAACTGTATTACAAACAGCTGTTAACCCATACGTTATAAAAATGGGGCCTGAAAAGTCAGCTGCTGTACGTGTATGTATTATGGGCTTATTGAACAAATTTGCTGGTGTTATTGTGCCTATTGCCTTTGCTGCAGTTGTCGTAAGTGGAGTTGTTGCAGACGGTGAAGCTTTAACACAAGCACAAAAAGATGTGATGGCTAATAGCCTAATCTTGCCATATATCGCTATAGCGAGTTTAATTTTTGTTTTTGCATTGTTTGCTAAGTTCTCACCATTACCTGATTTAGTTTTTGAAGATAGTAGTAGCACCGCTAAAGGTGAAGTTAAAGAAGCCTTAAGCCACCCTCACTTAGTGTTAGGTGTTATCGGTATTGCACTTTATGTTGCTGTGGAAGTGATTGCGGCTGATACTATCGGCTCTTATGCACTAGCTATTGGTATTGCAGATTATTCAGTGATGACCTCTTATACTATGACGTGTATGTTACTTGGGTATGCCATTGGTATTGCACTAATCCCTCGTTTTATGTCTCAACAAAACGCCTTAGTTATGTCAGGCATTGCGGGTTTAGTCACCGTAGCAGCTGTAGTGCTTGGTAGTAATGAATCGTTTGTCCTTGCTAATATCTTTTTAACACCATTTGGTGGTCCAGAGTTACCAGATCCACTGTTATGTATCGCTTTACTTGGTTTTGCTAATGCAATGGTATGGCCAGCGATTTGGCCACTAGCATTAGCTGGGTTGGGTCGACTAACAGGAACAGCTTCAGGTTTACTTATTATGGGTATAGCCGGTGGTGCTTTAGGGCCATTACTTATTGGTTTAGGTAACGTTGCGGGTTTAGGTGCACAAGGTGCTTATTCCCTGATGATTCCAAGCTACCTATTTATTCTATTTTATGCATTAAAAGGTCATAAAATTCGTTCATGGAAATAAGTAAGTAATACCAAAAGCTAATCTGTCGAGTAATTTCGGCACTTTAAACATAGATATAAAAACCTCAAGCCAGTTTCATCACTGCTTGAGGTTTTTTTTGTTAAGAATATAGGTGAGTTAACTGTATGTAGTGGAAAGTCATAGCTTAGTGGTAATTCGTGTTTAAAACATCGTTCTCTGGTTGTAACTGGTGTTGACCTTAGTTAATAAGGTGGCTATTATTAAATTACTTGAGGTCAGACCACTGAAGCGCTGGTGTAGTTCAATGATTTAGCTGCGAGCTAAACTATACAAATTGAGTTGTTACTAATTTAAAAGGATTTAAATATGAGTGAAGCACAACGTAAGGTTACCGTTATATATTGTTGCGATGATGATCTGTCATTGTATCGCAAAACCCGCAGTTTCAACTTAAACGCTTACGGCGATATGATTATTCCTCAAGATTTCAAACGTGGTAAAACTATCGTCGCGGTATGCGATGGTGAGATAAATGTTATTAATAGTATTGGTGACAAACTAGTAGAAGAGTTCTAACCGATAACACCAATAAAACACTAGCAGGCGTTATTAGTAAATTTAGCAGCTGTTGTTATTATTTGACTCGTTATTAATATTTAATTTTTACTGTCAACGTGCTTATAGCGCCTCCTTCATGAGTGTTCTCAATCACATCAAATTGAAATCAACAATCACCATTTAGCTAAATTGCGTTTGTAATAGCGTTATTTAAATAATGCTATTTAGCGTAATGCCTGACTATCACTTCAGGTAAGCTTATTCTTAAATGTAATTGCATTAATTAAAGTGAGACTTAACGAGTTTTATATGCTTATTTTATTGCTAGAAAAGTCAATTTAATGTAAATATCTCCGTATGGGAACATTGTCTGTTTTTTTTACAATGGAAAGTTAAAGTAAATATTTAATAATCTTACCTATTGAAAAATAAGGGTTTTATTTGCTTGGTATGCAATTTGCTATTTAAGAGCTAGAAATGTAGTGCTCAAACTACCAAACATAAGAGTGAAAAGGATTTAACAAGGAATATTTATGAAATTTAAATTTTTACAAGCAGCGGTTACCGGTTTAGCTTTATCAGTATCAAGTGTGGCAAGTGCAGGGGTAATTGATATCGACTTTCTAGTGGATGGTGATACCTATACTCAACCATGGTCTATCTCAAACAATTCAACAGATGGTGTATTACTTGAAAGCTTCGTTTTTGATTTACGTCCACTAAATACCTACTGTTACGATATCAGTAATTTTGATTG
>Ga0105348_1001867_pt1 | contig 13414 bp, 7 predicted proteins | sample EN8Hudsemesocosm_2_FD_83504 | JGI IMG/M metagenome (GOLD analysis project Ga0105348, IMG submission 83504) | Methane-oxidizing microbial communities from mesocosms in the Hudson Canyon - EN8C Hudson Canyon | ecosystem: Environmental > Aquatic > Marine > Cold seeps | place: Hudson Canyon... | reverse complement strand
TGAATAAAAGGTGTGGTTGGGGTTGCTGCATTGCCATCACCACCATTTACGTGGATATGGGAGTTGTCACCGAAATCGACTATGGGCGATAGGGTTATTGACCCAGAGCCATCGGCAGAGCTTTTGCTGTAAGGAGAGGATGTTTGTACAATTCCAATGCCAACTGCAGAGAGATCTTGCCATTTGTTATCAATCAGTGTGCCGTTGAAGTCTTGTAGGTCGATAGTGGTAGCTGCTGTAGCTTGTGTTGTAAAGGAGATGGCTGCAATTAAGGTGACTAAAGGAATAAAATATTTTTGCATGTGTATTCTCTGGTATTTAAGGTTGTTTTTAACGCTTCTGTACTAAAGGAGGCATAGTTTTTTTGTACCGATAAATGTGAGCAAAATTGATGCCAGGAATAGTCGGGTGGAAGGCGGGGCAATCGGGCTTAAATTCCACCAATGATTTTGAGCAGGTAGTCATCGCTCCTGCCTTGGCGCGTGCGAATGGCATATTCTAATTGTTTAGGGTTAGCCGCATTAAGATTGTTTATAAAATAATACGTTTCTTCCGTTATTTTATCTTTTATTTCGTAAGCGATTAATTATTAGCGTAATTCCCAGTCACTAAAAACAATGCCACACTATCCCCTGTAATTAACAGTAGGGGATTTTGTTCGGTTGTATTTTTTAGTTTGTAAGGTAAAATGTTCATCAGTCTTGACTGCCCCCTTTGGCTGATCAGCTGTTTCATCGCAATCCATTATACAGCCAAGGTTTCATTGATTTTGGCTATGTCACCGTTAAGTGAGGAATTTTTAAATACTCCAATTTTACAATTGCTTAGTAATGCTATGAAATATTACACAAAGACAGATATATCAAGCGCCCATAATAATTGATTGTTTTTTCCACACTTAATGGTGACAGAGTTTTGATTTTTGATCATTCTGAGTGGGAATTAGGGAATAAATCATTTGGTAGAAATCTTAATGACTGGTTTGAAAATTGCTAGCTTTAACCTTTTGCTCGTTTGTTGGATATAAATGATTAAGTCAATACAAGTTGTTTTGTTATTTTTATTTTGCTCTAGCCTATCAGCGGTAGAAATAGGTAAGTCTATTCCTTCATGTAATCGCTTGGATTTATCAGAATATAAAAATAAAGTGTTGCTCATTGATTTTTGGGCTACTTGGTGTCCTCCTTGTAAACAATCAATGCCTTTTTTAAATGCGCTACGGAATGAGTTAGCGGATAAAGGCTTTGAAATAATTGCGATTAATGTTGATGAAGAAACAGAGGTTGCTCAGCATTTCCTTAATAATTATCCTGTTGACTATCCTGTGGTATTTGATCCTAAAGGGCATTGTCCATTGGCATATGATGTGAAGGCGATGCCTTCTTCATACTTTGTGGATAAAAAAGGAAAAATACGTTATGTGCATTTGGGATTTCGTCATCAAGATGAGTTAGAAATTCGAACCCGAGTTCTAGAGCTATTAAAGGGGGAACTTTAAATGCTTTGGTATGTTGGTATTAAAAGAACTTGTTTGGTTTTATTTATGCTATTGAGTGCAGTTTTGCAAGCGGGGTGTTCTGTCGCGCCGTGGGAGCGAGGTAACTTAGCTAAAACACAGATGCTAATCGTACCTAACCCAAATCGTACGGCATTAAGGAGGCATGTGTTTGATAGTAAAGAATCCTCCCAAGGAGGAATGGGTGCAGCAGGAGGTGGTTGTGGCTGTAATTAAAAAAGGGAAAAAAACCTTGGCAGCTTTATCTTGTGCTGCTATGGGCTTGCCCGGAATACAGGCTAAAGCAGCGGTTCCTGTTGCTGAACCAGAGAGTAATGTGCAGTATGGTTATTATCGAGAGCAAGGTGACCGGATGCAGGCAGAAGTCTATCATGCTGATTTTATCTTGCCGTTTGCCGATCGAGTTGAATTTACCTTTAGTGCTGATTTTGATACTTATGTTGGTGCTACACCTTTATATAGTGCTCCTGATTCGGTGCCTGATATTGTATCAGCGGCATCAGCAGAGTTTGAAGCCGCTTGGCATATGGCCTCTCCTTTATTATTTTCTGATGAGAGTACCAGTATTGAAAATACGATAACACAAGAAATTGTACTGAGGGAGGGTTTTAATTATTTTGTAGACCCTTTTAATGGTGATTTTAATGTCAAACCAGAGTTTAAAAAGGAAGGGAAAGTAAGAACAATAGAAGAGTTTATTGGTTTTTCTGTTGACGAAACGGCAACAACTAAACAGGTAAAGGCTGAGCAACCTCGTGAAAGTAGGAATATGCCTATATTGGGTGCAAACCTATATTTAGGTCCTGTAACTTTAGGGCTTTCCGGTGGGTTTTCTAATGAGCCTGATTTTAATTCAGCCTTTGGTTCTAGTAATCTTAGCTGGGAGTTTAACAATAAATTATCAGCAATATCGTTAGGTTATTCTTTAACAAGTAATGAGATAACTCGAAGTGGAGGACATGGGTCTGGTCATCACAGTGGCTTTGGTGAAGTGTTGGATGAGACTAGTACTTTTAATAGTTTTACAGGGGGCTTTTCACAAGTATTGTCAAAAAATACTTTGTTGCAATTAAATGCAGGTTATACAGCTCAGCGAGGGTACCTGTCTAACCCTTATAAATTTGTTTATGTTCGAGGTGAAGTAACAGCTGATGAATACTACAATTTGTTAGAAGAAACACAGCTTGATGATGGTGACTGGGCAAAATATACAGACCTTGAAGTAGTGGGTATTGATGTTTTTAGAGAAGTTAGACCAGAAGATCGTGATCAGTGGTTTTTTGCAACCCAGTTAAACCAACATATTCCAGCACTTGATGCATCTGTACATTTTAATTATCGGTATTACACTGATAGTTGGAAAATCAGATCTCATACTTTTGAATTAGATTGGTATCAATCTTTACCGTTTGGAATGACGGTTACTCCACATGTTCGGTATTACTCTCAATCAAGTGCTGAATTTTTCGGGCCTTACTTTCTTGCTCCACGGGAAGATGGGCATTATTCAAGTGATTATCGTTTATCTAGTTATGGAAAGGTTAGTAGTGGATTGTCTGTTAGTAAGCAATTTGCTAAAGGGGTTCGATTAGATGCTGGTTTTGAATATTATATTCATAAAGGTTCTTTAAAAATGGGGGGCGATGGTGTCGGTGATTATGCAGATATTACCTCTTATTTATTAAATGCTTCATTAAATGTTAATTTATCTAGTTTAAGTAGTTCTATGGGGGATCATAAAGGTCATGATATGCAGGCTCATCACGGTGCACATCCTCCTGCAGGTGTAATGGCTGGGCATATGTTGGGTAAGGCTGGAGATATGATGGTGGGTTATCAATATATGTATGTTGATAAGGCTGGCGATACAGTTCGAGGTGCTTATAATGCCAGTGATGAGTCAATTGTTAATAATGCTTGTGCAGGTAAAGTATGTAATTCTAAAGCTAGAGAAATGATTATGCATATGCATATGTTTAATTTTATGTATGCACCAACTGATTGGCTTAACCTAATGCTAATGCCTAAAATTATTAGTATGGAAATGGATATGGAAATCTTACCAGGTGCAGATCCTGATGAGGCTCATGAAGGCGCGCATTTATCAGAAGGGCTTGGTGATACTTTAATGATGGGATTATTTAAATTATATGATAACCATACGCATCATTTACATTTAGGAGTAGGCGTAAGTGCTCCAACAGGAAATATAGATGCAACATTGAGTGGCCTTGAAGATACTGATTTGCAAGGGTATGGGATGCAGCTAGGTAGTGGAACGTGGGATTTAAAACCGAGTTTGACTTATACCGGGCAAGCCAACTCTTGGTCTTGGGGGGCTCAAGCGAATGCAACCAAAAGACTACAGCATAGAAATAAAGATGGTTATGCGCTTGGTGATGAAATTCAAGGTTCTGTTTGGGGGGGGTATAGTTTTCTTTCTTGGCTTTCTGGTTCTGTTCGTGGGATTTATACTGCTCAAGGTTCAATTAGAGGGGAGTATGATGGGGGAAGTCTTCTTTCTGCTCCTACCGATTTTCCTGAGAACTATGGTGGGGAGTTTTGGGATGTAGGGATTGGTATGAGTGTATCACCTTCTAGCGGTAATCTTGCTGGAAATAGCTTTAGTGTAGAATGGTTACAGCCAGTTAAACATGATTATAATGGTTATCAATTAGAACAAGATGGTTCTTTATCCGTTCGTTGGGGATATGCTTTTTAAAGAGGTAATAAACATTATGTTGTTTGTTAGTATATTCTTGTAATTAAATATAGTTATAGTAAGCAAAATTTTTTTAAATATGAATTTACCAATCAAAGAAAATACTGTTCTGTATGCATCTTTTTGCCTAGTGGCTTTATTATTAGGGTATATGTTTAGCGATGCCTTATTTTTTATGTCTAGGCAGTGGGAAAGTGAAGAATACAGTCATGGTTATTTAATTCCGGTTATTTCTTTTTGGTTTATTTGGAGTAACCGAACTGTAGTTAGTCGGTATTTAGAGAAGGGAAGTTGGATTGGAATAGCTGTTGTTGGGCTCGGTCTAGTGATTGGCTTAATGGGGGAGTTGGCCTCATTATATGTGGTGACTCAATATGCTTTCTTACTGATTTTATATGGTTTATCTTTATCAGCAGTAGGAGTAAATGGCGCTAAGTTTTTATGGTTTCCGCTTGCTTATCTGTTTTTTATGATTCCGCTACCTGCGTTTTTATACAATAGCCTTTCATCTCAGTTGCAATTAATTTCATCCCAATTAGGTGTTATGGTTATCCGTTGGCTTGATATTAGTGTATTTTTACAAGGTAATGTCATCGATTTGGGAGTGTATAAATTGCAAGTTGTTGAGGCTTGTAGTGGTTTACGTTATTTATTCCCTTTAACTAGTTTTGGTTTTTTATGTGCCTATTTTTTTAGGGCTAAGTTTTGGATGCGCTTACTTGTTTTTTTAACAACATTGCCTATTACTGTACTGATGAATAGTTTAAGGATCGGTATTATAGGAATCCTTGTAGAGTATTGGGGGATTGAACAAGCAGAAGGTTTTTTGCATGACTTTGAAGGTTGGATTATTTTTATTGGCTGTTTAGCTGTGTTGTTTGCTGAAATGTGGTTATTAAGCAAAATTTTTATGCCAGAAAAAACATTTTCTCAAGTTTTTATCGTTGATGTGGAATTTGATAGTCAGGATACTGTTGTAGAAAAAAATATAAGGGCTACAAACACCATTTTTGGTTTATCCAAATCATATATAGCCGCTTGTATCCTACTACTCGTAATGCTACCTCTTTCAATTATGCTGGGTGGCCGAGAAGATATTGAGCCAACTAGACAAAGGTTTACATCATTTCCAATGAAGATGGGTTCTTGGAAAGGTACTGATATAGGGATGGAGCAGCAGTTTATAGAAAAATTGAAGTTTGATGACTATATTATCGGTAATTATTCTAGAGCCACCGATAGATTGCCTGTTAATTTATATGTTGCATATTATGCCTCTCAGCGTAAGGGGGCCTCTGCCCATTCTCCAAAATCTTGTATGCCAGGAGATGGCTGGAGAATTGGCGATTTTGAACAACGTCAAGTAAGTGATCTTATGACGGCTAAAGGGAGCTCATTAATAGTAAATAGAACGGTGATTAGTAAAGGGAATAGTCGACAACTGGTTTACTATTGGTTTCAACAGCGTGGACGAATTATTACTAATGAATATCTAGTAAAACTATATTTGTTTTGGGATGCTTTAACACAGCAACGTACTGATGGAGCCTTAGTTCGTTTAGTGCTTACTTTACCGGAAGGAAGTGATGAGGCTGAAGCTGATAAGAAAATGGCTGATTTTTTAATAGCTATATTTCCTACATTAGAACAATATGTACCAAGTTAAGTGATAATACTTTGGAAGTGAGGCTTTTGACCTCCCCCTTTGGAAACATAGCTATCTACACAAGTATTTTCTTTTTCTCCATAAAGAAAAAGAATAAAGATAAGATGTTGATTTTATTCTCCTCACCCCAGCCCTCTCCAGCAGGAGAGGGAGCAAGAGACGATCTCAACCTATTGTTATTTATAAATAATAAAGTTTTGTAGGTACCTATGCTTTGGAAAAGGGGGAATGTGGGGGATTTTACAAAATAATAAGCAATTGATATTAAACTCATTGTTTTTATAATAAAATCTCCCCCAACCCCTATTTTTCAAAGAGGGGAGCTAAAAGCCAATACTTTCACAGCCTCCTAGGTTCTGTTTTTATTATTTTAATGTAATTTCTGTAACTGTAACAAAAGTGATTCTATATTTATGTATGAAATAACCAAGCTTCATCAAAATTAAATAATAATGGTTTTATTTTTTTCTTTTGTTACGGCCATTCTTATTAGCCTGGTTCTGATACCGCTATTAATGCGATATGCTAGTTTTTTTAATATGGTTGATGAGCCAAATGAAAGAAAAGTACATTCGGTTGCAATTCCTAGGTGTGGAGGTTTAGGTTTAGCAATAGGTGCAATAGTTGCTATTTTTCTTTTTATTTCTTTAGAAAAGGAATTAGTCACTTTTATGGCAGGTAGCTTGGTCATCATTATTTTTGGCTTGCTTGATGACCGTTTTGAACTAAGTTATAAATGGAAGTTTTTAGGTCAATTTTGTGCAGTTTTTGTTGCCATGTCTGGTGGTGTTTATATAGTCGTTATTCCTTTTTTTGGTTTGGACCCTGGGTTGTTAATTATTTCATTACCCTTAACGGTTATTTTTGCTATTGGAGTGACAAATGCAGTTAATTTGTCTGATGGGCTTGATGGTTTAGCCGCTGGAATAATGTTGATGACATTTTCATCTATTGCTTATTTAGCTATAGATGCAAATGGCATAGATGCAGCAATCATTGCTTTGGCTATAGCGGGTGGGATAGTCGGCTTTTTGTGGTTCAATACACATCCTGCAATTATTTTTATGGGGGATACAGGTAGTCAGTTTATTGGCTTTATGGCTGTATTTCTTACTATCTATTTAACTCAAAATGTAAACCCAGCGTTAAACCCTGCACTTCCGTTATTATTATTAGGATTGCCTATCTTAGATACATTAACGGTAATGGTTCGTAGAATTAGAGCAGGAATCTCCCCTTTTTCACCCGATAAAACTCACATTCATCACCGCTTGATGGAATATGGGTTTTCACACCCAGAAGCGGTTGGTTCTATTTATGTATTACAAGGCATTTTCTTAGCATCAGCACTAAGGTTTCGTTATGCTTCTGATATTGTTGTAATCGGTACATATTTGATTATTTCAGCTACTATATTATTGTTTTTTTATTGGGCAGGAAAAAGGAAATGGCTCTTACATAAAGCAGAAGAAGGTGTAGATCGGCGAAGAAGTCGATTATTGAGAAGTAATTGGATTTTTCAGTTTTGTCGCTACTATATAAATTATGCGATAGCTTTTTTCTTAGTTACTCAATTGTTTTTTATAACGGATAGAGTAGTAAGTCTATCAAATGAAATTTATTTGGGGATGGGCTTAGGAATAGCATTTTTTTTAATGTCTTCAAAAAAAATACAGGATATTTGGGTTAGATTTAGTGTTTATACCGCAGCAATTGTAGCTAGCGTTATGGATAATGAAATACCAGAGTTAGTTGCTCATACGCATTGGTTGATGGATGTGTTTTTGTTAGTGCTAATTATCGTGGTATCCATTGCTATTCGAACTACACGCAAAGAAAAATTTAGAATTACCACCCAAGATGTTTTAGTCGTTTTATTTATTATTGCCTGTATTTTTCTTGTTGATTTAAAATGGATTGAACATGTCGCTTTTAGGTTGTTTTGTTTAGTGTATGCTTTAGAGTATTTGTTACAAAGAGAAATTTATAAATTCAGCTTAACTAGGTATTTTGCTATGTTATCGGGTGTTATAATTTTTTCTATTGTTTTCTCAACTCTTTAGTTTTAAAGAGTACCGCAGATTTGTGTAAAAAAGAAAGTCTTTATGGGTAGGAGGGGCCTTTGGCCGCGACCAAAGAAAGGTCAAGGGCAATCGCGGCTAGAAAGCCCCACCCCTTCTATAAGTGTTTTTTAAAGGGTTCATAACCCCCCAGTAAATAATCAAAATTAATAGAATTAGGAAATTATATAAATGAGGAAGGAAATGTTAGGTAAGAAGTCGTTAGCATTATGTTTAGTAATTAGTTTTGTTTCTTTACTGGGGTGTGATGGTGCTGAAGAGCGTGAAGCAAAATATTTAAAAAAAGCCCAAACTTATTTTGATGATGGAAATTACGACAAAATGAGAGTTGAGTTAAAGAATGTATTACAAATCAACCCTAAAAATATAGACGCTCGTTATTTAACAGCCTTGGCAGCAGAGAAAAATCAAGACTGGCGTAAAATGTATGGAAATTTAGCCGCTGTTATTGAAGCAAAGCCAGATCATTATGATGCTCAGTTAAAACTGGGTAAGTTAATGTTATTTAGTAAGGATATAGCAAAGGCTTCAGAAAAAGCAGAGTTAGTTTTGGCCGCTCAAGCCAATAACCCTGGAGCATTGGCATTAAAGGCAACTATTGCATTAACTAATAAAGATATTGCAACAGCAAGGACTTTATTGAATCAAGCCTTAGAATCTAAGCCTGGTCATTATGATGCTTCTTTATTAATGATAAAAATATTGGGTGATGATAAAAACATTACCGAGGCAAAGAAAATTTTGGAAAAAGCTCTGCTTGCTAACCCTGATAAATTACAGTTAGAGCTGGTTAAGGTTAATATTTTATTACTTGAAGATAAAAAAGATGAAGTTGAAGCGCTATATGCCTCCTTATTAACAAGGTTCCCTGAAAATGAGGGACTTTATTACAATCTAGCTAAACTTTATAACTCAAGGGAAAAAATTGACTTAGCAGAAGGTGTGTTGAAAGAGCTGGTTGCCAAAATGCCTGAGAAAGACCAGCCAAAGTTCGTCCTAATTGAGTTTTTAACGCATCAACGAGGGACAGAGCAGGCAGAAAAAGAATTGGATATTTTAATTAATGAAAATCCAGATAATTTTGGTTTTAGATTCGCAAAATTGGCATTATATAAAAACCAGCCTGAAAAAAATCAGAAAATCCTAGAAGGTATTGTTGAGGATGATAAATTAGGTGCTGCTGGTATTGATGCTAGAAATAGATTGGCTGGTTATTTTAATGCTAAAGGTGAATATAGCAAGGCGAGAGTATTAATAGAGGAAGTTATTGAGCTAGACTCTAGAAATGAAAAAGCTTTATTACTAAGGTCAGGGTTATTATTAAAGGATAAAGATTTTGATGCTGCACTTGCAGATGCACGAAGCATCTTAAGAGATAACCCTGAATCTGAAAAAGCACTGATGGTTTTAGCTGTTGCTCAACTTCAAGCTAAAAACTTTGAGTTGGCACAAGAAACATTGGAAAAAATCATAAGTATTAACCCCAAGAATGCTGTTGCAACAAAAGACCTTGCTAGAATCAAATTAAGGAATAAAGATGAATCAGGAGCCATTGAACTATTAGAGAAAGCTAAGGTTCAATTGAAGGAAGATCAGCAAGTTTCTATTATGTTGATTGATTTATATGGTAAACAAAAATCATGGGATAAAGCTGAAGAAATCGCTAAAGAATTATTAGAACAATCTGAGAATAAAGAGCTTGCTCATTATAAATTGGCTCAGTTATATATGGGGCAGCAGAAATTTGAGAGTGCCATTGTAGAGTTTGAAAAAATACGAGCAACCAAACCACAAGCAACTGATGTTCTTGCTGGCTTAGTAAATAGTTATCTGGCGATAAAGCAGGAAAACAAAGCAGCAGACCTTCTTGATGGTTTATTATTAAAGGATAAAGATAACCCTGTTTTATTAACAATGCGTGCAGAGTTATATAGGCAGATGAAGCAGTTATCTGAAGCCGAAGCAGTATTTAAACAAGTGGTAGAATTAAAGCCACAAGTGGAGTTAAGCTATAAAAACTTAGTCTCAATTTATATAATTCAGAAAGATATTAATAAGGTTATTGATGTTTTTCAACAAGGATTAAAACAGATTCCTGAAAGTAAATACTTTCTAATGCAGTTGGGTGTTCTAAATACTGTTGATGGTAATGTAGATGCTGCAATTGATGCTTATAGAAAGTTATTAGTTCTTGTACCAGGAAATTTGTTAGCCGTTAATAATTTGGCTTCTTTATTAACAGAGTCAGCAGATGAAAGCGCTATAGAAGAAGCCTATGCTTTAAGTGCGCCTTTAAAAGACTCTGAACATCCTGCATTTTTAGATACTTATGGATGGGCCAATTTTAAGAAAGGAAACATAGATATAGCACTTTCTGCTTTTGAAGCAGTGATTAAGCAAAAAGGAGTAGTGGCTGAAATGCGCTATCATTTAGGGATGGCTTATATTGAAAAAGGTAGGGTAGAAGAAGCTAAATTGGAATTAGAAAAAGCTATTGCAAGTGATGCAAAATTTAAAGAACTTGATATTGCTAAGGCAGCTTTAGAAAGCTTGAATAAGGCACAGTAACTGTAATTGCTCAGCTATTTTTATCGGTAAGAGGTAATGCTATTAGATTTAGCTTTTGTAGCCTTGATGAAACAACGTGGAATCAAGGTTTTGCTGAAACTTTCCTTGATTTCGTTTTACTGCATCAAGGCTACATTTTCTTAAAATAAATTTTCTACATGATTCCCTCTCCCCAACGGCTAGTATAAATTCTGGCAGTGTTATTTTATCTACTTTAGTTGTCCCTAGATAAAAACTGAAAATGATTTGCTGTCAAAATTTATGGGTTTAAATATTTGAGAGGAAGTAGTCCCCATTTATTTTAATTAAAATATGGTAATTTTAACAACTTGAATCTATATTCAAGAGAGACGTTGTAAATGTTTATTTTATTCTGCAATTACTTCTTGTTAATTTTAAATTTATAAAAGGCTGTTTATAACCTCATCATGACAGATAATGCTGATCAATTTTTAGCTATTAATCAAGCTGCTGATTTAATACTTAAGCATAAGGTTGAGAGGTTACAGGTTTTTCCTGCTGCAGCACTTAAGTTGCTTCGGTTGACTAATGATGAAAAAACTAAGGTAGGTGATTTATCTCAATTAATTGAAACCGAACCGACCTTAGCAGCCAAGGTACTGCGGAATGTAAATTCTGCTGCTTTTGCTTTGGCTCATAAAGTGACTTCAATTAAGCGTGCCGTTAGTATATTAGGCTTCTCTTCTGTGCGGCAACTGGCTCTGAATCAATTGCTTTATAATAAGTTGATTCATCACCAAGCAAATAAAGAATTTGATCAGCTATTTTTTTGGCAACATTGCTTGTTTGTTGCTTCACTTAGCAGAGCTATTGCAAAAGCCTTAAATCATCAAGATCCTGATTTAATGTATTGTGCAGGTTTAATGCATGATATTGGGAAAATTGTTTTAGAAACACATGGTAAGGTTAGTTACAGTGATTTTCTTGTTGCTTGTAAGGGAGATGAACAGACGACTTTAAAGGGAGAACATGATTTTTTTGGTTTAAATCATGCTGAAATGGGGTTTGTTTTTTGTCAGCAATGGGATATTCCTGAGCAAATTGCAGCTATCGTTTATTGCCATCATGAGTTACCAAGTAATGACTCTCCTTATGTGAAATACACTAATGATATTTCAATCGTTCATTTTGCTAACTACATTGCTTGGATGCAAGGTATTGGTTCTACAACATTAAATAATCCCCCCGAATTACATTCTGACATCTCTCATCACCTTAATATACAAAATTTGGATCTTGAGACACTATTGAGTAATGTCGATAATGAAATGCAACATACCCGTGAATTTTATGGTATTCAGTTTCCAGGTCTTAATAAATTACGGGCGACATTAATTGAAACAGCTTTATTGTTAAGCCATTGTAAAAAACCGATTGATAGCTCCCCTAAAGTATTACCTAATGATAACTTTGCGAGTTTAACGGTTCCTCATAAAAGCCTTGATGCAGATAAAATAGTACCTTGGACTTTGGCTGCTATTCAGGCGGATTTTAAATTTGAACGCATTGTTTTTTTTGAAGTTAAAACTAAACAGCGAGGTTTGCTCGCTTCTTATTGTTGGCCTGAGTCATTAGGCAATAATTTACAAAAGCAGTTAATTAAAATAGAGTCTTTACCTAAAGTTATTTTGAATGGCTTAAGGGAGCGTAAAGCTATGGTGATTAATGATACTCAAGCTCATTTTGTTGAAGGCTTTAATGTTGAAGAGTTTTTGCTAGTACCCGTATTGAGCCAGAATAGGTTAATAGCATTACTTTATATAGATAATGGGAAAAGAAAGTCTGCTCTTGCTTCTAATTGTATTACTCAAATCACACCAATTGTTCATGAATTAGGTGTTGCGTTAAATAATGCTAAGCGATTTCAGCTTGAGAAACGAAGGGCTGAAGTTGATGCTTTAACGGGCTTGCTTAATAAACGGATGGTAGCTGAGTATTTGACAGCAACATTTCAGGAAGACAAAGAGCAATTAAGCAAGGTAGCAGTAGGGTTTATCGATATAGATTTTTTTAAGAAATTTAACGATAGCTGTGGGCATGAAGCGGGTGATGATGTGCTTAAAATTGTTGCTCAAATAATGCAGACACTAACAAGACCAAGTGATTTTATTGGGCGTTATGGTGGAGAGGAGTTTGTCTTTGTCTTACGCAATACAACGGCTAAAGGTGCACAGTGTTATGCAGAGCGTATTCGCTTAGAGATAGAGCGTAAAGGAAAAATCCTTGAGCAGCGCTTTCATGGTCATGCGTTGACCATAAGTATCGGTGTTAGCCTTTATGATCAGAAATTTAGCAGTTATAAGCAGATGATAGAAGCTGCTGATGCGGCAATGTATACGGCTAAGCATCAAGGGCGGAATTGTGTAGTTGTGGTGTAGGTACTAATTTGTAGAGCGGACTTCAGTCCGCCATAGATATATTTTTAGGCTATGTCACCGTTAAGTGTTGATTTTGTTAGTCCTTAAGTCCTCTCCTGCTGGACGCCTGCATGGATGCAGAAGGTAGAGTAACGCAGGAGCAGTTACCGAGAGGGTTTGGGTCGACTGCATGGATGCAGGAGGTAGAGCAATGCAGGAGCTATTGCCGAGAGGAGAAAACAAACAGTATGTAATTCAAATTCCTTTTTATCTCTTGATTTATAAGAATATATTAAAGAAGAAGAGAATCATTTAAATTTCTCCTCACCCCTCCCTCTCGGTAACTGCTCCTGCGTTACTCTATTACATATCCCACTTAAGTAGCGAACGTCATTGAGTGATTAACAAAGCTCTGAGCATTACCTTTACTGATGCATTTCAATCCTTCAGCATAAGCTTGATATAACGCATCAACAGTCCGTG
>Ga0105348_1001866_pt1 | contig 13418 bp, 9 predicted proteins | sample EN8Hudsemesocosm_2_FD_83504 | JGI IMG/M metagenome (GOLD analysis project Ga0105348, IMG submission 83504) | Methane-oxidizing microbial communities from mesocosms in the Hudson Canyon - EN8C Hudson Canyon | ecosystem: Environmental > Aquatic > Marine > Cold seeps | place: Hudson Canyon... | reverse complement strand
GGGTATTGATTTATAAGGGCGCGTAAATACGTCCCTGTAAGCTCTGCTGCAACGTCCTGTTGCAGAAGCCTGATAAATCAACACCCTATACCCACAGAAAAATATACGCTGAGTAGTTACAAATTTTGTTAAATTTCTTAGCTTAATCGCACTGGGCTGACACTTCACTTTTATAGCAATGAATTAACCGCAGATTTTGTCCATTTTGTCTCTCACCAAACGGTGAAAATTCATCTATATAGCCTTGTTGACAGCCCCCCAGCAGTCATATTTATTTTTTAAACCTAAATGCAATAATAAAATTGCTTATAATTGCACTCAAATAAATAGCTTACTTGCGAGAACAAACCCCATTGGCAAACAGATCACAAACCACTTATGAACTCTATCTTTGTGAGAAACCTTCACAAGGCCGTGATATCGCTCGTATTTTAGGGGCTAACCAACGTAATGATGGCTATTTACAAGGCGATAAACTGATAGTCAGTTGGTGTATTGGTCATTTGTTAGAAATGGTTCCGCCTGATGAATATGATTCAAAGTATAAACGCTGGTCGTTAGCGCATTTACCCATTTTGCCGAAAGACTGGAAAATGGCGGCAAAAAAATCGACTAGCAAACAATTAACGGTGCTAAAAAATCTGTTGAAACGTAGCCATAGTGTGGTGATTGCAACGGATGCTGATAGAGAAGGGGAAACCATTGCCCGAGAAGTACTGGACTATTTTAACTATAAAGGTTCAAGTCGACGATTATGGTTGTCGGCATTAGATACGGTCAGTGTTCAACGTGCTTTGGATAATATTCTCCCCAGCAAGGATACTGAGCCGCTTTATTATTCAGGATTAGCTCGAGGTCGGGCTGATTGGTTAATAGGCATGAATTTAACACGCGCTTTTACACTTTTGGCGAATGATAGACAAGTGCGTTCAGTTGGCAGAGTGCAAACGCCTACTTTGGCGTTAATTGTTAAACGAGATCGTGAAATAGCAAACTTTAAAGCAGTCCCTTATTATGAGGTTATGGCTTATTTTAAGACCAATAATGGGATAGAAGGTGAGCTACTGGAAACAAAATGGCAGTATTTAGCGAAATCATCTGCAGGGAAGGGGGAGGAGAGTAAGCAATGTTTGGATAAACAAGTCGCACTAGCTGTAATTGACCGTTGCCAACAACAAATGGGGGTTGTGACTACAGCAACCACGGCAAGAAAGAAACAGCCACCACCACTACTATACAACCTCTCGGGTCTACAACAAGAAGCCTCAAGGCGCTGGGGATATGGGGCACAAGATGTGCTTAATATAGCGCAGGCGCTTTATGAAACCTATAAACTCACCTCATACCCAAGAAGTGATTGTGAATATCTACCCCTGAGTCAATTTAATGATGTCAATCAGGTGCTACAGGCAGTGGCTAAAAATGATGCTAGTCTGAATGAACTGATTGCACAGGCCGATAAAAAGCAACGCTCCAGAGTATGGAATGATAAAAAAATTACCGCTCACCATGCCATTATCCCAACCCAGGCAACACCCGGGCTATCTCGATTGAATGAGAAAGAGTTTAATCTTTATAATTTGATAAGGCGACGCTATATTGCACAATTTTATCCAGATTATGAGTATGATCAAAGTACTATCGTGGTAACAATCAAGCCTGATAAATTTAAAGCCAGTGGCAGGATTGCCCGTGTAAAGGGCTGGAAGCAAGTGCTGGAAACTGAGAAGACTCAATCCTTAAAAACTGCAGCGAGTGACGATAATGCACAAGAACTACCTGCTGTAAAAAAAGGAGAAGAGTTACTTTGCAATCATTTAAAACTGCTGGATAAACTGACTAAACCACCCAGGCACTATACTGAAGGTACTCTGATTAAAGCCATGGAGACGGTTGGTACTCAAGTGACCGATAAGGTGATGAAAAAGATATTAAGAGAAACTGCGGGCTTAGGTACACAAGCCACTCGAGCTAATATTATTCAAACGCTGTTTCATAGGAAGTTTATCCAGCAAGAAAAGAAATTACTAAAAGCCACACAGTTAGGCTTTAACCTGATTGATGCTGTGCCTAGTACGCTAAAAGATCCTCTACTAACAGCGCAATGGGAACAACAACTGGATGATATTGCCAATAATAAAGGGCAGGATCTGAATGGTTTTTTACAACAGCAAATTAATTTACTCAAAGCCATTGTTGTGCAAGTTAAGTCCCCTGCAACCACTAATAAGGCGCTTAGTACATCAACTCAAAGTACACAATATAGGGCGGGTGATAAATGTCCTGAATGTGCAAATACACTTGAAATTCGTAGTGCGGTTCGAGGCAAGAAAATTGGACAGGATTATATAGGCTGTAGTCATTTTCCTGATTGCCGGTTTTATTTTTGGCCATGATTTACATAGCATAGTAATCAGCATCTTAAGGAACATGCACGAAATAACTTAAGCAATTATTCGGGGCGCAGGTCTTCAGAGACTGTAAAAGTATTGGCTTTTAGATCCCCTCTTTGGAAAAGAGGGGTTGGGGGAGATTTTATTACAAAAATAATTCATTTGATATCAATGGGTTACTGGATTGTAAAATCCCCCTCTATCCTCCTTTTCCAAAGGAGGAGGTCAAAAAGAGAATACTGTCACAGTCTCTTCAGTCTGCACATTAAAAGCAGCCTAAAGGACTGCGCCCCAAAGTTGTCGGTTTTATTTTATGTACATTCCTGTCGTGACGGCTATCTAACTGCAAGTAATAAGAGGGGGGGGGATAAGAAAAAAAGAAAACCACTTTTTGATCAACCCTAAATACTGTTGTTCTAATCCAGATAATAAAGCAATACAAAAGGTGCCATAACGATCATCGCTAGAAAAGCTGTTTCTTGAACCCGCCAGGCTAGTGTTCTATCTGGGCTAGACTTTATTAGGGGGAAATTTAATAACAGCATCACACCGTAAAACCAGGCAAACGAAATAGGCCAGATAAACATCCAGAGGCTTAGCGAAAAAATCCAGATTAGGAAAATAGCAAAGCTTTGACAGTGTTCCTTGACGGTTATTTTTCCATGCGTTTTTTCAAAGGACTTTCTTGACCAGCGAGCGATAAGAACTAAGAAAATGCCAACCATTATCACAATTAATAAAGGATACAAGGCTCTCATTAATGACTAAAAAGTAATGTAATCAGCAAAATACTCAAAATTATTGCCGGTAAGCTAATAACGGTCATTGCCTTTGTTGTAGTTACATTAAATTCACTGCGTAAGCCCCAATAAAATACTCTTAAGGAAAGTAGGTCGACAACAAGTCGTAACACAAGAACAGTAAAAACTGTGTTGATTTGTTGATAATCAAGCAGTAAAAAGGGCAGTTCAAAAATTAAAACAATTTGAGGGGCAAGACTTAAAATCAGCAACGTTAAGGCATCTTCATAACATAGACCTGACTTTTTCCATGTATTTAAAATAAAATGGATTATCCAGGCAGTTATTAAAAACAAGATCAGCGTTACAAGTACCCCGCCAACTAAACCACCGATAACATAAGATAGCGTGCTGCTAACCGTTAAATCATTAAACGTTCCTTCTATATAGGGTTTTTGCAGAACAATTGGAAATTTAATTAAAAAATAGCTGAAAAAAATAACTAATGCTGTGCTTCGTCTTTCCTGAAAAGAAAAAAGAGAAAAGGCATCTTTAGGGTTGCGAATTAGAAGATTTATTCTGTTAAATAAACTAAGTTGGCTATCTTCAGTTTTCATACTAGAGTCTGTGAATGCATCACACTGCAATACCGTCTGTTGCATAGACTTTACTCTTCTCAGTCAGATACTCCATCGACATATTATCTGTCTCAATTAAATTCAAAACCCAATCACCATTTTGCCAAACAAAACTCCAGATAGTGATCACATCGCCAAGTTTTTTGTCACCTTCAACTACTTTGCCTGTTTTTTTATCGATCATAAAATCACGCATTTCAGCTTCAATTTCAACAGTAATACGGTTTTTATTGTCATCTTTAATATTCTGAACTAAATAGAGCGGTGTGATGGACTTAATTTTTACATTTGATACCTTGTTCTCTAAGCCTTCTTTTTCCCATTTATCCAGTAAAAATTGCTGGTTTTGCATATACCAATCACTCACATGGTCTTTTGCTAATGCCATTTTTTGTTGATCCCAGGCTGAATGTACCCAGTAAAACACTTGAGTAAAGCGATCTTTAAGTTCTATCCATTCAAATCGGTTGTCAGATAGTGCAATCTGTTGCAGTAATTTTCTGGTCCGTTTTATTAAAATATGTCTTTTAATTGAATACCAGATGATTAAAGGTGCAAAAAATAATAGTATGCCGACCATTAATATCTGCCCCCATAAGGTTTTACTGGCCTCTTTGATAATACCGCCTGGGCCTGCTATAGCAACATCTGAATAAAACAGTACCAGCCAAAATAACAAGAAAAATCCTGTGAGACATGATGTTATTGATTTCATTATCAGCTCCTATTTAATTATTAATATTTTATCTTTCAATTTGTTGATGATTACCCATAAGCGAATTAGGCCGCTTTACGTCCACCAATCAGAGAATAACAAAATCAATGACTTACGATTTTGTTATTCAAGAGCTTCCGCCATATTATACGGAAAAAGAAAAAATCTAACTGCCACGCGTCATCCCCGAGGACTTTTATCGGGGATCCATTCAGAGTAAATTAGATTCCTGCTAAGATAATGCAGGAATGACGGGGTAGATAAGTTGGCTTTTTTAAAATGGGGGAGAGTCATGGGTAATCAGAAATTTGTTTAGTTCCTGCTTAGAATCAAAAGCTATCAAAAAATAGTTTTACTAATATGTCTTAATTGGCTAAATCTTTTACTCGTTGAACCCAACAATCGCCTTGTAAAGAAGACCATTGAGCATCAACTTCAAGATAAGCTAAGGCCGCAGTTGGCATAAGTTTTCCATCAGCGGCTATTGAAATATCAGGTGCCAGGTAGCTGAGTAAATATTCAAGACCTGGGTTATGGCCAACCAGTAATAGTCGATGAACGGAATCTGGAGTTTGTAATAAAGCCTGGCGTAAATCAGCTAAACGGGCTTCATAAATTAAATCATCTGTTTTAATAGTATGACTAGGTAAACTTAATGATTTACATACAATTTTAGCTGTAGACAGTGCACGGTTTGCAGATGAACTGATGATTAAATCAGGTAACAGTTGTTGCTCATTTAACCATTCGCCCATTTCTTGGGCATTTCGTTTCCCTCGATTATTTAAAGGTCGATTAAAATCTGAGGTATCAGTGTTCCAGTCTGATTTACCATGCCTTAAAAGTAATAACTCTTTATTCATCAGCGTATCCCCCATCTTTAACTCAAAATTCTTTCTACCAGCTTAACCCAATAGCTTGCACCAACGGTCAATATTTCATCATTAAAATCATAATGGGGATTATGCAATAAACAATCACCATCAGATGATCCATTCCCCAGCCATACATAACAGCCTGGCTTTTCATGCAACATAAAAGAAAAGTCTTCAGAACCCATGCTAGCTTGAGGGCTTAAGTCCACATTATCAATACCAACAACGGATTGAGCAACATCAATTGCAATAGCTGTTTCAGAATCGCTATTACTGGTGACCGGGTATCCGGCATTTTCAGGGTTAATATTTATTTGAGCCTTTAAATCAAAACCTTGAGCAATTGATTCAACAAGTTGCATTAGTTTTTCTTTAATCAATTGCTGAACCCCTGAATTGAAACAACGATAAGTTCCTCGTAATACAATAGAGTCAGGAATCGCATTCCAGGTATTTCCACCATGTATCTGGGTAATACTCAGTACGGCAGGGTCGGCTGGATTGATATTTCGACTGACGATAGTTTGTAAAGCTGTAATCATTTGCGCAGCAGCAACCATCACATCATTACCCAAGTGGGGCATTGCAGCATGAGTAGCTTGTCCAGATAAAGTGATCTCGAAACAATCAAAGGAAGCCATCATAGGGCCTGTTTTAATTGCAAAATGGCCGAGTGGAATATCAGGAAAGTTATGTAAACCAAATACACAATCGGCAGGAAATAATTCAAATAAACCTTCATCGATCATTTGTTTAGCCCCTGCACGGCCTTCTTCGGCAGGTTGAAAGATAAAATAGACGGTGCCATCAAAGTCAGTGTGAGCGGCTAAATATTTTGCAGCGCCTAATAACATGGCCGAATGACCATCATGTCCACAGGCATGCATCTTTCCAGAATTTTGAGATTTATAGGAAAGCTCGTTTTTTTCTTCAATAAACAGCGCATCCATATCTGCACGTAGCGCAATCTTTTTACTGCTGGTTCCAGCTGATAAACTGGCTACTACGCCTGTTTTGGCTAATCCTTCATGCACAGTTAAACCAAAACTTTGCAATTTTGAACTAATAAACTGAGCGGTATTAATTTCCTCAAACGCCGTTTCAGGGAATTGGTGGAAGTGCTGACGCCACTCACGCATTTCAGCATGCATGGCTTGAATCTCTTTATAAATGCTCATTATTCAAATATATAAACAGTAGGTGTTAATTTAGATGAGTATATACACAACACAGATTAAAAATGTATTTTTAGATTTGTGTTTAAATTTTTAAGGGTGTTTTAGGTGCGAATGAATCAGTTGATAAATCGCGACATAGACAGATTTATCCAGTTAAAAACTATTGTGTAAAAAGTTGGTGTTCAAGGCATGTTATACCTTAAATAAAAAGTTAAATTTAAGGTTTTTCATTGACATAGGGTATGAGGGAGAGAGTAATATGTACTGGTAAGTGAAAAACTTATTAGATGGCAATAGTCACTAGGGTTGTTACACTTACGATTAGAAAAACTGTTCGAGCTGAAGCTATAACAGAAGTAAATTGGCAATTTTATCTGTTTGGAAAAAACTTTTGGTAGCGAATAAGGCGTTAATCATAGCCGCTTGGTGGTGGTAACAGTTTTAATCTCATTGACTTTTATATCTGTTAACAGTTGAAAGGGGATAATTATGAGTAATGTCTGGCTTACCCGTGCCTATCTATTCCGGCTTAATAAAAAAAGTGACGGTGATGTAGTCATTGCTGTTAAGGATGATCGTGTAATTGCTGCTGCGACAAGTCCAAAATTTAGTCCGTCTGCTACTGCTACAAATTCACCTTTTGTAATTTTATTGCAAGGCATGAACATTGCCGATACGGATGGAGTAATATTATATTCGACTGTTGAACCATCTGAAATGTGTAAAGGAATGGCGCGGCTGTATAGAGTAAATTGTATTTATTATAAAGGCTCTGGCAATGTCAAAATGAAGCATGTAAGCAGTATAAGGAACCCATCAACGGCCTCTGCTGGCATGTTTGAAGAGCCCTCTTTCGGCTCCGATACAGCACTCTCTGAGCAATTAAAGACTGTTTTTACTACCCATACAACGTTGAAACCGCGGCATGAATTTGAAGTTCCAGCAAATATCGAAGACCTTCCAATGAATACTTTGATAACAGATGCCTCCGTTCTTGATGAATTTTTCATGTATTTGGTCATGGAAATGGCCCGACGTGCCTTTGGGCGATCTGGTTTTCATGAGCGAAATCGATCTGCTGCACATTACGGCAAGAATATTGCTTCATTACTTGTTGATGAGTTCGGTACCGTGTTGTCATGGGGCGTTAACACTAATCAAAGTGGAAAATGGCGTCATGCAGAGGTGAATACCCTACTTAGTTTTGTTAAAGGGACGGGGGGTAAAATTCCAGATGGAGCCACACTATATACCACTCTAGAACCCTGTGAAATGTGTGCAGGGATGATTAAACATCTGAGTAATGGATCAACCATTCGTGTTATTCAGGCAATGAAAGACAGCACATTAAAGGGAACGGTTTTAACAGAAGACCCGCCAGACTCTATTAAAGTCTCGGCAAGCAGTGCCAAGTTTTTTCTGAATGCAAGTACAAATGGTAGGCTTCCTCTAAATAAAACAGCGCTATTACCCGATGCTCTCTCAAATGAGTTTAGTGACTGGCAGGGAGGTGATGGCCGAAATACACCCATGACCCAGTTTTTTAGCACCAACACTTTTGTTAACAGGATTAGCACAGCAAGACAGCATTGGTTTGAATTATTATGGAACCATCTGCAGCAGAAATTTTACAGCAAACATAAGGTTTTTTGTGATGCTAACGTTGGTCGAAAGTATCGAACGCGTAAAGTGGGATGGTCTAATGTCACTGAATCGGCTGTTTTTCCGGAGCAGGCCGTTAAATTAGGGACAATGCTGACAGACCCTCGAGGCAAGGCCGCGATGGTTGATATGCGCTATTTATATAATAATTTGCAGTATGTATTTGACAGCTTTGATGCATTCCTTAGATCGGTACCCAATAGTTTGGGTAAATAATCTGGCAAGTCTGCCAGGAAAATGTTGGAGCGCCTTGCTCTTAAGTCATCTTCTGATGGAATAGAGGGTGGGGGCTGAGAAATATTCATAGGATGTGCTGAGGGATGAAGCGCATCAAATTAAAATAACAAAGATATACTCGGCCACCACTTCCGCGTTGCTCTGTTACATACGATATAAGGTGCACTTCCTGTTGCTCACTGTCGCACAGGATTTGGTCTTGCAATGCCCATTGCATCGCGATGTTTCTTGTTACAAATGTAGGCTATTGCATTTTGCAATAATTCTAAAAGCAAATAATTCTGCTTACAATATTGTTAAGGAAAAAATAGAACCCGAAATTAAAAAGAGAATAACCAATAAAGTAACTTGTTTCAGGGCTATTTCCACCTAAAGGCCACAGTTAGCTATGGGTAGATAACACCTGTTGAGTGTCACTTGTTATAGGAATCTAAGTAGATTCAGTCATGAACATACTAAACAGACATGTATCACAAATACGTTGATAGCCTTATTTAAGAAAATATATAGTGAAATCAATGTAAAGTTTTTGAGGGTAGGCCGCTAAATAATTGGCAATTTAACTATCATTTAGCAGCTGAAAGCATTTTTGTATAAAGGGATTGTCAGAAAATTGCCTAATAAAAATTATAAACGGGGTAGTCGATTTCCCGATTAAAGTGATCTATTTTTTAACATAGCAACAGGAAATGACGGTTATGGCAAATAAACGAATTTTAATAGTCGGTGGTGTTGCTGGGGGCGCAACTTGTGCTGCTCGAATCCGGCGATTATGTGAACACTGTGAAATTATCATTTTTGAAATGGGTTCTTATGTCTCGTTTGCCAATTGTGGGCTCCCATATTTTATTGGTGATGTGATTGTTGAAGAAGATAAATTATTAGTCGCCACCCCTGAATTATTTAAAAACCGTTTTAATATTCAAGTCTGTACTGATAGCCAGGTCACCTCTATAGATAAAGCAAATAAATCGATTGTGGTTAATGATCTGCTAAGTGGTCAGAGCCGAGTTGAACACTACGATGCGCTAGTCCTTTCTACCGGGGCTTCAGCTGTATGGCCTGATATTGAAGGCATTGATTTGCCAGGTATTTATGCTTTACGCACGATTCCTGATAGTCGAAAAATACGTAGTGCACTGGAAAATATAAAACAGGCTGTCGTCATGGGGGCGGGTTATCTTGGGTTGGAACTGGCTGAGAATTTAACAAAAAGGGGAGTAGAAGTTACCCTGCTGCAATCATCCAATCAATTAATGCCAACGCTCGATAAAGAAATGGCCAGTTATATTGAAAAACATATCAAGCAACAGGGTATTAACTGCCGTCTCAATAGCAAGGTTAGCAAATTTCAACAAACTCCTGAGCAAGCATTAAACTTAACCTTAGAAAATGGTGATGCGATTACTGCCGATGCGGTGATGATTTCCATAGGTGTAAAACCTCGAGTCGAATTAGCCGAACAGGCTGGGCTGGAAATTGGTGATCATGGCGGTGTGCGAGTGAATGAACATATGCAAAGCAGCGATGAAAATATCTGGGCTGTGGGTGATATGGTCGAAGTGCGTCATGTTATCACCAAGGAATGGCATTTATTTCCATTAGCAGGACCCGCCAATCGCCAAGGCAGGCTTGCTGCTGCACATATAGTCGGTCATGAATTTGCGGGGGCATCAACAAACATGAGTTATCGTGGTGTACAAGGCACCTCGGTATGCGGGCTTTTTGACATGACAGTGGCAACAACCGGGGTGAATGAGAAGCAATTGAAAGCAGCTGGCTATACACAATATGAAAAAGTCTACCTGCACCCTAGTAATCATGTCGGTTATTACCCTGGTGCTAAACCTATTCATATGAAACTTATTTATGACAGTACGAATGGCAAAATATTAGGTGCTCAGGCATTAGGTGAAGCGGGGGTAGCACGACGTATTGATGTTATATCTGCATTTATTCAAATGGATGCAACGGTCTATGATCTTGAGGAAGCCGAGCTTTGCTATGCCCCACAATTTGGAGCGACTAAAGATCCAGTGAACCTGGCGGGAATGCTGGCAGCCAATCAGTTACGCGACAACCACCCACTGGCACGCTGGGAAGAATTGATGGAAAGTCATGTACAAGTTGTTGACACTGAGAACCAAGAGGAAGCTGATCAATTACTGTCATTGATTCTGGATGATCCCTATCAGCAGGCACAAATTGTTGATGTGCGCACGGTTGCTGAATTTGAAAACAAACATATACCTAATGCCATTAATGTCCCTTTAGACTCTTTACGTGAAAGGCTGGACGAGTTATCACGTGAACGTGAGGTCTGGGTCGTTTGCGGCGTGGGTCAACGCGCTTATAATGCCACCCGTATTTTGCAACAACATGGCTTTCATGTTAAAAACTTATCTGGTGGCATGCAAACCTATCATTCTTATCTGGAATAATCATTGAAGAGGGATATCATGGAACAAGCTAATCGTTTTAATCACTTTTCAATAGCTCATCAGCTAAAGCGCCGACTTCGCATTGTCGTGCCTAGTTTATGTAAAGACCCTGAACGCACCCATATTCTGGTTATTTTATTACTTAAACGCGAAGGCATTGAGCAAGTGAAAGTCGTTCCAGCGATTGGCTCAGTTAAAATTGAGTTCAACCCACAGCTTTTACCTGCAGACAACCTACTTATTCTTCTTGATTCAGTGTTAGATAACCTTGGCAAGAAGCCCCTTGCTACGATTCATGCCTTAGAACATAAAAGCCGACATGCAAATCACCCCTTAGAAGACATTGTTTTTGGCATTGCTGGTATGAGCTGTGCATCATGTGCTTTATTTCTTGAGATACTATTACAACGCCAGTCTGACGTTATTCACGTTAATATCAATTATATTTCCGAAACAGCCAGGGTGACTAGCTATCTCTCTACAAAAGAACTATTTACAATCGTTAATGACAATGGCTATCAGGCTTTTTCAATTGATACATTAAGTCAGCGGAAACTAGCATTCACATTGGAACAGGAACATTTACTGTCTGCTAAATCACATCTTAAAATACTAGGCTTTCTAAGCTTACCTGTATCAATACTGAGTTTATTTGCAAGCCAATCTCGTTCTTTATTATGGGTACAAGCTATCTTTGCAACTTCGGCTATTGCACTTGGTGGTCGTGATATTTTTAAAAAAGCCTTAGCTCAAACTCGGCAAGGTTCAGCCAATATGGATAGCTTAATTGCCTTAGGCGTTGGTGCAGCATACAGCTATAGTATTCCTGCATTATTTAAACCAACTCGTCACGTCTATTTTGATGCTGCGACCGCTATTATAGATTTTGTTCTACTAGGTCGGTATCTGGAAGAGGTCGCAAAAAACAAAGTGGTTAAAGATATTCGTCAATTGGTTGACCTTCAACCACAGCAGTCTACCTTACTTAAAAATGATATAGAAAGCCTGATTAATGTCGAAGACATTAGCGTTGGGGATATTATCTTAATTCGTCCAGGTGAGAAAATTCCTGTTGATGGCATTGTGGTCAATGGACTTTCCAGTGTTAATGAATCGATGGTTAGTGGATCTAAAACGCCGTGTATTAAAGAAATAGGGCATCAAGTCTTAAATGGCTGTCTTAATGGCAGCGGTGCATTAGAAATTCGTACCACTGCAACGGGTCGAGATACTGTGTTATCGGGTTTAGTTCGTATGGTCGATCAGGCTCAGACATCCAAATTATCAATCCAGACGACAGTGGATCGGTTTTCAGCTGTTTTTGTTCCCTCCGTTATCGTACTTTCAGCTGCAACTTTCGGTGGCTGGATATGGAAAGGTGAAACAATTGCCCATGCACTCGCTAATTCGATTGCGGTAATGCTTATTTCATGTCCTTGTGCATTAGGGCTTGCTACACCCGCTGCCAGCATGGTCGGCACGGGACGCTCAGCACGTCGCGGTATATATATCCGTAACGGTGAAGCATTGGAATCTGCTGCAAGTATTGATACTGTCATTTTTGATAAGACGGGCACTATTACCGAAGGCAATGCTATTGTAACGGAGCTATTCAATATATCCTCGCTGGAGGACACACTTTTAATCCAATTAGCTGCGTCTGCAGAATTTAAATCAGAACATTTTTTAGCTCAGGCAATCGTTCGTCATGCTAAACAGAGTGATATTGAATTATTAAAATCATCTCGTTTTTATAGTATGCCAGATCAGGGTATCCGGGCGACGGTTAATAAACAACGCGTATTGTTAGGTAATGAGCAATGGCTAAGAAAACAAAATATAGAACTCAGTAGCTTACAATCGACTGCTAAAAAACTTTCGGCACAAGGTAAAACACTGATTTACCTTGCTATAGATGACAAAGCGGCAGGTTTATTTGCGCTCACTGATCCGATCCGAAAAAATGCAGAATATGTGATCAATCAGCTACACAATCAAAATATCAACACCTTAATGGTTACTGGAGATACAGAAGCCGCTGCACTGCATATCGCCAATCAAGTAGGTATAGAAAAGGTTATTGCACTGGCTGATCCACAGAAAAAATTACAGATCATTAGAGATTTACAGCATCAGGGATTTCAAGTTGCCATGATCGGAGATGGTATAAATGATGCACCCGCCCTTGCGGCTGCAAATTTGAGTTTGGCAATTGATAAAGGCAGTGATATTGCTATTGAATCATCCGATCTGGTTTTGCTACATGGTGATATTACTAAAGTATACGATGCGATGCGCATTAGCAAAGAAACACTGAGTAATATCAAACAAAACCTGTTCTGGGCCTTAGCATACAATACAGTCGCCATACCTTTTGCTGTAGCAGGAAAACTAAGCCCAACCGTAGCATCGGCAGCAATGGCTTTGAGTTCTGTTTCTGTGATTGCTAATTCATTGCGTATCAATAAACAGTGATAAATGGTCTTTGTGGACTAATGATTTTGGTTTGATTAGATATTATCTATCATTCCAGATAAGT
>Ga0105348_1001864_pt1 | contig 13432 bp, 8 predicted proteins | sample EN8Hudsemesocosm_2_FD_83504 | JGI IMG/M metagenome (GOLD analysis project Ga0105348, IMG submission 83504) | Methane-oxidizing microbial communities from mesocosms in the Hudson Canyon - EN8C Hudson Canyon | ecosystem: Environmental > Aquatic > Marine > Cold seeps | place: Hudson Canyon... | reverse complement strand
CGAGCTATCGTTAGCCCAAAATGTATCAGCTCTGCAGAAAAACCTGATCTGGTGCCGGGCCTTATTTCTGCGATGCGTTCTGACACTGGAATTGAAGAAGCGGTCAAGGAAGGTTATAGCCTCGAATATCTACGAAATACTATCGCACGTATAATCGGAGCTGACCATCCACACCTCGACCTGCTTACCGACCTTACTCCAGCAATTACACTACTGCGATCTTCATTTACACCTGAGACAATCGACCCGCAAGCAATGACAGACGAGATCATATCGCTCATTCTATCCGTAGCGAACGACCCTTCGACCTAGTCTGCAATCGAAACATATAACGGATCGATGGAATCAACGGGTTCTGACTGAGTTGAAAACTACATCTAACGATAAGGTGGGTGATCTTGTTACATGTCTGGTCTAACGTCAAAAGCCGTCACTCAAACATTCATCAAAGGAGACCTCTAAGGCGGTTTTAAAACATAATGAACCAAATGCCATGATGTCGGCTACTGGCACGCTTGTGCCAAACGAGTCACTGAAGGCCGTGGTTAACTTGGCCTTATTATCATGATTCAACTTGCTAGCAGAATTCAGGCTTTGGAGTTAAAGCTGTACAAATTTAGGTGACGATAAACCGCTAGCAGTAGAGCAAAAGCGAACATTTTGAAGCAACTAAAAATGGAGCAGGCTAACTATGGCTATGAGTTTAAAGCGATCCTTTTTAATATTTGAATTAATCTTATTTTTCCAAGTTTTTTATCTTTCAATGACTAGAGTTGCGAACTTTGGCCATTGTTTAAAATCTTCTTTCATCCTTCCCAGTTATCCGTTGAATGACGTGATACTATCTTTAATTGTTTGTGATAAGTGCGAGATATTTGCCACGTATTGTTCTTCCACGCAATGAATTATCTGAAGACATTGTATAAATCGACACTCTAATTAAATAGATTAAACCCTGAATAAGAAAATACACATGTTTACAAAACATTTGCTTTGCACAGCTGCCGTTGTACCTGCAGGAGCTAGTTTGGCTGGTGATAATAATGACTATGAGCGATCTCATGAAAGAACCTATGAAGTTAGCTTCACCAACCTTACACCGGGTCAGCATATTACGCTGCTAATGATTGCATCACATCGAGCTGGCATGACCTTTTTAGACTCTTCAAGTGAAGAATTAGCTAGCTTGGCCGAAGCTGGAAATGGTCGTCCAATGGCTGATAAATCACTTGAAATGTCTGTTGTGACTTCAGCTGTTGTAGGCGAGACAGGAAATCCTATAGGTGGATGTTCGACGGTATAATTCATGCTAAAAAGAATGATCACCTTTGTTTTGGTGCAATGTTAGGCAACACTAATGACGCATTTGTTGCATTGATGGGTATGGATCTTCCCAAAGAACGGCGGTCAGTTACTTATATAGCACCGGCTTATGACGCAGGCACCGAAATCAATGATGAGTCCTGCGCAACCTTACCTGACCCAGCCTGTAGTGGAGAAGAACTTTCACCTGATGATGAAGGTGAGGGATTTGTGACGATACACAATGGTATTAACGGTATAGGCGGGTTGGATGTCGCAGCGTATGACTGGCTTAATCCAGTTGCTAAAATTGTTATTGAACAAGTTCGTTAGGAATTAAAAAGCGGCGAAAGAGTTATGATCATTTAATACCCACATTCACCATCAAATTAATGGCTAGAAAACTTGGGTTAGGCGCGACTCTCCAATAATAAAGGGCTGAATTACACGCTACCCGTAGTAAAGAAATTTTACCACCTACGCATTGAGCGTTTATACCGAGAAGGGGTTAGGATAAGAAACAATAAATATTTTGTTTAGAGATCTTTAATTCTAGGCAGATCGCTTGAAAAAGTACCGGCAAAAATCATAACGTCTACTATAGTTTATCTATACAGCTCCCGTAATTATTTGTTTTTTAGCAAGCAGTCTCGCCGGTTTATCAACCTATAAAGGTTATTGCCATATGAAAATATTTGGTCGCTTAACGCTTCTAACGGTCATAACCACGTTATTCTCCGTCTCAACCTCATTTTTCCTGATCATGCTACACACTAGTCGTGAAATAGCAAATACTAAATGGACATCAGCTTAAGGGCTAAAAACAAGTCGCACATTCAACTCTCGAACACATTCACTCATAGATATAGAAAAGGTAGAAATATGACTGTCCATTATGAAATAGAAGAAAAGACAAATATTATCCGTACTTATGTGAAAGGTATTTTAACATCTGCTGATATTTTGGAACATGTAGAGAGACTATTGGCGGATGAAGCGTTAAAAGATAACTTTATTGAAATAGTCGATTTGAGCGAAGTGGTGGATGTATCGATTACCTTTTCTGATCTTTCGAAATTAAAACCTATATTTTCAGAATGGGTCAAACGAGGGCACAGTATTTCAATTTTTTATGTGCCAACACCTCTTGGTAATGAATTTAAGGTTTTTATGTCGCCGATATTTCAGGCTTCAGGATTAAACATACAGTTCTGTAAAACAAAAGAGAATATAGAAAAAACACTGAAGATAATCGAAGGGTAATATACTGATTTATTAACAACGTAGTGAATAATTTTATCCCTCAATTCTGTTTCGTCCAGTTGTTTTCGCGATGTAGAGGTTTTCATCTGCGGTCTTCAACATAGTATCGATACTATTATTGGTGGTGCAATTGTATCCGATGCTTGCTGTTATCGATATTGAATGTTCACCGCACACTACCACAGCCAGCTCCATTGCAGCTCGGAATTCTTCTAACTTTAGAGTAACGTCTGAATTACCCAGGTTAGTCATAAATACCACAAACTCCTCACCGCCTACCCTTGCCACTAAATGATTGGAAAAATGTTTTAATAATAATGATGAAAAGTAAATGAGTACTTCATCACCAACATCATGCCCATAAGAGTCATTTATATTTTTAAAGTGGTCAATATCCAGCATCGCGATTGCAGTCTTTTTTGCTGATTCAATTGCCGAATTTAGACGTTGAGGGCCTTCTGTAAAAAAATATCTTCGATTAAATAGATTAGTTAAGTAGTCACGGTTTGCCAGGTCACTAATGGTATCTATATGATCCAAAATATCTACATTTTGATCAATTCTGCATATAAGTTCTTCATGTGAAAAAGGTTTTAATAAAAAATCATTGGCGCCATTTTTTATAAATTGAACGCCAAGGTCATTATTGCCCTGAGCTGACATTCCAATAATGGCTAGTTGTGATCTTTCATACGTCTTACGGGCCTCTACAGTTAACATGAATCCATCCATATCCGGCATTCTATAATCAGTGATTAATAAACGAATATCAGGATTGTCTTTGAGTACTTGTAGTGCTTCATTGCCGTTGCTAGCCACCGAAACCTGGAAATTACGAATCTCTAACATATGAGTCATTAATGCGCGAAAGCTAGTTGAATCATCAACAATGAGTATCTTTATTTCATAATTTCTATAGAGGCGACCGGCCAGTTCAACTGTATAACTGTATGAATTTATACTGTCCTTTAAAATGTAATCAATAACCCCTTTATCTGTCATCATTTCTCGTAATTCTTCACCAAAGGAGCCTGTAATAATAATAGATTTAACATTTGCCCGATTCAATAAATCAATGATTTCACCTTCTGGGGCATCGGGTAGGTTCAGGTCACTAATGGCTAAATGATAATTTTGACGATGCTCTTTAAGAAGTGCTTTGGCCTCTTTGTAACTCGCTGCAATGTGTACTTCACATTTGAAGCTGTTTTCGAGTTTTGTTTTGAGAAGGTACGATAGAGAGCGGCTATCTTCAATCACCAATATGGGCTTTGGGATTGTAAGTTTTTTCATAAATGAAGCCACTGCACCTCTAGGGGCTTCCCTAAACTTAGTCATACGCACCTCTTCAATAGCGACTACTAATAATAAATATAGTACATGGGAATGAGGCTTTCAACCTGGTAGAAAATGGCATGATTGCTCATTAGTATTTTCTGGGGTTATATGCATGCAATAAAATCATTATTAGACATGGAGAGCAGGCTCTTAATGAACTACCTTTAATAAGTAGTTAAAGTGCAACGGCTAGTCAAGTAAGCGCATTATCAGGATACAACCAACGCTCTTCAGAAAATAATCGGTAAGGACGACAATAGCAATGGCTAAAACCAGTGAGAAAAAGATCCATTTGGGTGAAATTCTAGTTGTTGATGATAACCCTAATAACCTGAAATTATTAGTTTCCATGCTCGCTGCTGAAGGCTATCAAGTTCGTCCTGCCAATAGTCCTCAATTAGCTTTGGACTCAGTTAAAACATGGGTTCCTGATTTAATTCTGCTTGATGTAAGAATGCCTGTGATGGATGGCTATGAGGTGTGTAAACGTTTAAAAGAAAGTAAACATACCTGCGAAATTCCAATTATCTTTGTCAGCGCGCAAAAGAATCTGGAAGATCAAATTAAAGGATTTGAAGTAGGGGGGGTAGATTATATTACCAAACCTATTCGGCGTGAAGAGGTACTGGCTAGGGTGCGAACGCATATTTCGTTGTACCGAATGCAGGTTAACTTAGAACATCTTGTTCAGGCTCGTACTTCGGAAATTATCAAAACCAATGAAGCGCTTATAAAAAACGAAGCGAAATTCAGACGCTTAATTGAAGGCTTAGGAACAGAATATTGTATTTACGCTTATGACATTGAGGGTACTTATTATTATGTCAGCCCTACCATCGAGGGGATGCTCGGTTATACACCCGAAGAATTTCAAGCTCACCATAAAGAATATCTCACTGAAAACCCATGCAATGAAGTGGTTATTCAGCATACGAATTTAAGTATCAATGGGAAGAAGCAAGCGCCTTACGAAATGGAAATTTACCATAAAGACGGTAGTATTCTCTGGCTTGAGATAACTGAATCACCAGTGTTTAACTCGCTGGGAGGTGTAGAGGCCGTCGAGGGAATTGCTCACAATATTACTGAACGCAAGCAGTTTGAAATTGCTCAAGCACTTGCTGCTACGGCTTTTGAAACACAAGAAGCCATTATGATTACCGATGCGAAAGGCATCATTCTTAAAGTGAATGAGGCTTTCACTAAAATTACCGGTTACAGCTCAGAAGAGGCGGTAAACCAAAATCCGCGATTTCTGAAGTCGGGTCGGCATGATGAGGCATTTTATGAGGTGATGTGGCGCATACTTCTTACCAAAAATCAGTGGAATGGAGAGATTTGGAATCGGCGTAAAAATGGTGAGATCTATCCAGAATGGTTGGGTATTACGGTCGTTAAGGATAAGGCAGGCAAAATCGCACATTATGTCGCAAATTTTCTAGATATTACTGAGAGAAAACGGGCAGAAGCGAAGATAGAGTATCAATCTTACTACGACTCACTGACAGACTTGCCTAATCGGCGCCTAGTGCTTGATAGGTTACAACAAGATTTAATTCGCTCAAGGCGTTTCGGCAACGCAGGCGCACTACTTTTTCTTAATCTAGACCGTTTCGAAGCGATTAACGATTCTCTTGGGCATGCAGCCGGAGATGAAATTTTAAAACAGACCGCCAAACGCTTAGCTGAATTGTTAAGCAGCAAGGAGACGGTCGCCCGTGTAGGTTCTGATGAATTTGTCGTGATGTTGCCTGAACTGAACCATATACCAGAACATGCAACAAGTTTGGCGCAGCGATTTGCTGAAAAGGTAAAAAGTAGTTTATCTATGCCTTACCCCTTACACGATCAAAAGCTGCATATAACAGCCAGTATTGGCATTTCGGTTTACCCATTAGGTAATGAGAACGCTGATGACGTTCTTGGAAAGGCTGATATTGCGATGCACCGTGCCAAAGAAATGGGCGGCGATAATTTTCAGTTTTATTTACCGAATATGCAGCATGCCGCCAGTGAACGTCTTTCGATTGAAAATGATTTAAGGCAAGGGTTAGAAAATGATGAGTTTTATTTGAATTTTCAACCACAGCTCAATAGCAAAGGGGAAATATGTGGCGCAGAGGCGCTCTTGCGTTGGCAAAATAAACAAAGGGGTTTAGTTTCCCCGCTAGAATTTATTCATATTGCTGAGGAGTCCGGTCTCATTATCCCCATAGGTGAATGGGTGATTAAAACAGCCTGTAAGCTCATTAAAAAATGGAGTGATGCGGGCATAAAACTAAAATTAGCCGTTAATGTCAGCCCCAAGCAGTTTCAACAGGTTGATTTTGTAGCACTAGTATTAGGTTATCTTTCAGATAGCGGAGTGGACCCCCAGCAACTCGAATTAGAATTGACTGAGAGTTTGTTGGTAGCCAATGTCGATGACGCCATTAATAAGATGCAAAATCTCAAGTCGTTTGGTATCGGGATAAGCATTGACGATTTTGGCACGGGTTATTCTTCGCTCTCCTATTTGAAACGCCTCCCCATTGACAAGTTAAAAATTGACCAATCTTTCGTATTTGATATTTCCAGTGATACAAATGATGCTCAGATTGTTGAAACCATTATCTCTATGACACAGCATCTTAATCTTTCTGTTATCGCAGAAGGAGTAGAAACTGAAGAACAGCTACGTTTTTTATATGACAAAGGCTGTCATCTTTATCAAGGTTATTTTTTTAGCAAACCACTGCCAGAGCAGGATTTTTTGGCGTTTGTTAAAAATGCACCCGTTAAAGTACCGATTGATTGAAAATAGAAAATTATTATCTGGTAACAATTCACTCCGTCATCCCCGGAGTGTTTAATCGGGGATCCACTAGCCTGAAATATAGAATCCGGCTTAAAAGATCACCAGAATAGCAGTGAGGGCTAAGTAGTTACTAACAAGTAAGAATGCGACCTTTGATAAGAGGGCGATTAGCGAATGATTTATAACTATATTCGATTGCATGAGGAACCGTAGACATGAAAGTCACCTATTTATTTATGGTCTTGATGGTTACAACAGGCATAGTTAGCCATGCCATTGCCTTAGAATTTGATGCGGAAGGATATAATGCGCTTGGTTATCAAGGAACCAATGTGCATTTGAAAGCAGGCTATTATTTAATGACTAACGGTGCCGATATAGATGAAGGCTTATTAATTATTCGTGACCCGATGGGCAATATTATTAGCGAGTCGGAAATAATTGATGACACGGCTATCTACGAAATTGTAACTAAAAACAAGTTCAACTGGGGCTTAGTCGTTGCGCGCTATGTTCATGGTTTAAAAGATGGCTCCAACAATGATGGCTACGTGATTGTGGGCAACACCGTTGTTAACACATTTAAAAGCCTAAAAATATACGGTGGCTTTGAACAACAGTACTTTAAGGACGGACGGAACGTAAAGCACCTACGCTATGGCATCGGTTTTGGTGCGCCAGTATTGAATGGTCAGCTTTTAATGGGGTATCTCGCTAAGCGCCATACTCAGATAACCACCGCTGGATATGAACTAATTGATGGTGACAATGGTTATGTACTGGGTTTAAAAGCTGATTATAAGTTTAACGATAGTTGGACATGGAAGCTTTTGACCGAATTTGCATGGGAACGTCAGTATACTGAAGTGACCCCAGCTATGTTCCCATCACCATTACCAGCAATTCGTCCACCAGAAGATTTTCCGTTGTACGCCTTATCAGCAGAAAATTTAACTGACGAGTCTATTAAAATCAGCAATAGTCTGACTTACAAAGTAACGACTGATTTTGAAGTGGGTGTGGAATATAAGTATATGAAAGGTGAAGCTGTATTGTTACACGATCCGGGCATGCTCGGAGCGTTCGTTCAATATAATTTTTAAGCTATTATCAATACCAGCAGCCATAAATATAATCTGAGAAAAACACTGATAGATAGTATCCTTGATGTTAGTGATGCTGAAGAAAATAGGATAAATAAATGATTGAAGCACCTTACAGGATTTTTATTTACTCATCACTTTTGCTGATTTTATTCATCGGCGGGCAACCTGCTCATTCGCAAGAAGACACTATACAATTCACTTCTGAGGAAAAATCCTGGATAGCTGAACACAGGCAGATCAAGCTGGGATTCAATCTGGATATGGAACCCTTTCTTATCAAAAATGGGCACTATTCGGGGGTCATTCCGGACCTCTATGAGCAGATAGGGGCGTTGACAGGCCTTGAGTTTTTGATCGAATCAGGCGAATGGCCACAGATTATCCAGCAGGCCACGCAAGGCAATATTGATGGTCTCTTTATGGCCAGCCCCCCCCTGATCAAGAAACTTGGTTTGTTACAGACCCAAGGTTTATTTGATGTCATTCCTACCTTGTATACCAGAGCCTCTGCGCCGTTTTCGATTAGTGAATTTGATGACATCAAGGACAAGAGAGTCGTCTATTTAAAAGGTACAAAGATATTACAGAAATTTCTTGAACCCTACCAGAATACGAGCCAGATTATTACTGCTGATAGTATTGCCGAAGTCATGAAAATGGTAGCTGAAGGTAAGGCAGATGTTGCACTCGGGAATAATTTCAACACCTACTACTTGGACAAATACCTTATAATCGGTCTACAGCCGGCGTTTTTTGATTTGGAACATAAATTCACTGTCGTGGCAGGCATTCGCTCTGACTGGCCGGAGTTAAGCCGTATCATCAATAAAGCATTGGGTCACATTGGTAAGCGTGGTGTGCAGCAGGTGGTCAACCGCTGGGTGTCTGCGGCACCCGCAGGAAAAAAGAAAATAGAGCTAACACCCCAGGAGAAAGCCTGGCTTGAAGCACACCCTGAAGTAACGCTTGGCTTCCACTCGGGGAGCCAGCCGCTACTAATCGTAGATAACAACGGGGAGCAATCAGGCATTCTAGTTGATGTCTACAAAGAACTGGAAAACCTGACCGGGCTAAAAGTTCGTGGCGTAGTAGGTCAATGGGATGAAATCATTACCAAAGCCAAATTGAGTGAAATCGACGGGCTGTGGATTAATGCCCCTGAGCTTGCCAGGAAAACTGGGCTTATACAAACTCAATTCTTCACCAGGGGAACGCCCACCGTTTATGCCAAAGCCACTGCGCCCTTTGAAATCAACAGCCTCAATGATCTCAAAGGGAAAAAAATCGCCGTACTCAAAGGCAGATATATATCTAAAAAGGTGCTGAAGCCTTATATAGAAGAGATAGATGTTATCGAAACTAATACTCCCCTTGCTAGTCTTAAAATGGTTATCGAGGGTAAGGCTGATGCGGCATTTCTACTCCAATATCAAAACTTTCTGATTGGCCAGCATGCGCTTGTTGGAATCGAAGCTGTTTATTTCTCTGAGGAGAATGCTGCCAATGCGGTCACTGGCATAAGAAAGGATTGGCCGGAGTTCGTTTCTATTGTCAATAAGGGACTTAATGCGATGGGGCAGGCCAAGCTCAATGCAATTAACGCTAAGTGGACTCTGCTGCAATCAACGAATAAAAAATCATCAACCGTTGTTCTTACACAAAATGAGCAAGGGTTGTTAGCGCAGAAAGGCCAGATCAACCTCTGCGTAGACCCTAGCTGGATGCCCTTTGAACAGATTAACGAGCAAGGCGAATACGAAGGCTTGGTAGCTGACTACATGGCATTGGTTTTCGGCCGTTTGGGCATCTCCTTCAAATTGTATCCAACTAAAACCTTTGATGAGTCCCTATCGAAACTGGAATCAGGGCAATGTACGATCCTCTCCTCATGGGGGCCGACAGAGGGAGCCCCCGAGCCAGGTGTAGCGTCTAAGCCATACTTGATGCTTTCAACTGTGTTTGCCGTCCAACAGGACGAGGCATTCATCAACGATATTCAGGCGTTTGCTGGTCGCCGTATCGGCGTGGTGCGCAACTATCCGCTGCAGTACGAAATGGAAAGAATGTTTCCCAATAACAAGCTGGTATTGGTTGAGAATGAGGATGTCGGCGTTCAAATGGTGGCCAACGGCGAGCTAGATACCTTTGTAAGCACCCTGAGTGGCATCAGCCATTCTATTCAGAAACAGAGCCTCTATAATGTGAAGATCGGTGCCGTAATTCCAGAGAAGAGCCCGGTTACCATGTTGGTCAACAAAAACGAGGCAACTCTGGTTCCGCTTCTCGACAGAGCAATCGACTCGATCACTCCCGAGGATCGCAAGCGGATTACCGCTCCCTGGATGTCCGTCCGACTTGAGCAGGGGGTCAACTATGAGTTGGCCTGGAAAGTTGGGGGCGGGTTCCTGCTTATATTGGCCTTGATCCTGTTAATTAACAGACGTATGTCAAAAGAGATCACCGCCAGAATAAAAGTGGAGCAAGAACTTAATACAGCTAAAGACGTAGCGGAACAGGCAAATGCAGAGTTGGAAATATTCAAAAAACTGGCTGACTCCACGGCCCAGGGGATAGGAATGGCTCGTCTGGATACAAAAATTCACTATATGAATGAGGCGCTCTCCAAGTTGCTGACAGGAAAGTCTAACAGCTCTTTTTTGAAAAAAAGTTTTATTGATTATTATCCTGAAGAGTATCAACAGAAGATGGCGAATGAGGTGATGCCGGAACTTATGAAAAATGGGACATGGACTGGCGAACTAACACTGATCAATTCTTCGAATGAAGTCATCCCTACCATCGAAAACTTTTATCTTATTAGAGACAACAAGGGAGAGCCACTCTATGTCGCGGATATCATCACTGATATCTCTGAGCCGAGGCGCATTCAGGATGTCCTCAGGGAGCTTGAGACTAGCAGAGACCTCGCATTGGATGCGGCGAATATCGGGGTGTGGACCTCCTATCTGGATGGGTTTTCACCAGAGAAAGAGTTAACAGAATATAGCTGGGAAGGAGATTCACGGATCTGTCACCACTTGGGCCTGCATAGTGATTCGAAGATTGATGATATCCGTATCTGGATCAACACAATACACCCCGAAGATCGCGATATTGCTGCCGCCACACTCAAATCTGCTTTAAAGGGCGATAATCTTTATGATACGGAGTACAGGGTGTTATGGCCAGACGGCTCCGTTCATTATTTATTGGTTCGGGGTGAAGTCAGTTTTGGTGAAGATGGTACGCCGCAGCGTATCGATGGCGTCATGTACGATCTCACTCAACTCAAGGAGACTGAAAATGCGCTCAAAACAGCCAAAGAAACTGCAGAAGCTGCCAATAGAGCCAAGAGCCAATTTCTAGCCAACATGAGTCATGAACTACGTACGCCACTCAATGCCATTCTAGGTTTCTCACAAATGTTGGCTCACGATTCTGACACCAATTACGCACAAAAAGAGAAAATCACAATTATTAACCGTAGTGGTGAGCACCTGTTAGCCATGATCAATGATGTATTAGATCTCTCCAAGATAGAGGCAGGGCAAGAGGAAGTTAAGCCCGAGGCGTTTGATTTACCACAAATGCTTCAAGACATTGGCAATATGTTTGATGTTCGGGCTTCAAAAACTCAGCTACGGTTCAATTTGGAACTCGATGAATCACTAGTACGATATATTAAAGCAGATCTCGGAAAATTACGTCAGATAATCATTAATCTACTAGGTAATGCATTGAAGTTTACCTCCATGGGTGGATTCTCAATGCGTGCTCGAACCATGCCAATAGTGGGAGATCCTAAGTTAGTTCTTTTGCAACTTGAGATCCAGGATAGTGGGCGAGGCATAGCGTCTGATCAGTTAGAACAGATCTTCAAACCCTTTATACAAACGGGACACTCCAAAGACGATGCTAAAGGTACAGGGCTAGGGCTGTCCATCAGCAAGTCTTTTATTGATTTGATGGGTGGGGAAATTAGTGTTGAAAGCACTCTGGGTAAAGGCTCTCTATTTCGTATCGATCTTACAGTGGCTTTGGCTGAGGGGCTAGAAGCGAGTAGGGTTCAGATAACGAGCCCTGAGGTAGTGGGGCTGGAACCAGGGCAGACGGCGTGGCGCATTTTGGTGGTTGAAGATAATACTGAGAATCGTTTATTGCTGGGTAGCCTACTTCGCCATGTGGGTTTTGAAGTGCAAGAGGTCGAAAATGGCGAGGAAGGTGTTCTGAAATTTGAACAGTGGCAGCCACATTTTATCTGGATGGATATGCGTATGCCGGTAATGGATGGCTACGAGGCTACGGCTAAAATTCGCAAATTGTCAGGTGGTAAGGGTGTGAAAATTGTGGCCATTACCGCCAGTGCTTTCAAGGAACAATATAAGAAAATATTGGCAGTCGGCTGCGACGAGGTGTTACATAAACCCTTTAAATCTCATGAGATATACGACTCGATGGCAAAGCATTTGGGCGTACGCTATCTCTACGATGAAACCGTTGAGATCCCAGCTGCTTTAACTGATCAAGTAATAGATATTACCAAAGCAAAAGAGTTGGCAGCCAGTCTCCCCGTGCAGCTACTACATGACTTAAAAGATGCAGCCATTAAATTAGATTTAAAAGCGTCATATAGTTTATTTGAGTCAGTTGACAAAGTTCAACCTGAACTTGCTGATATGCTGAGAAGATGCTTGGATGAAATGGATTTTACGACAATCGGATTGGTTTTGGGGCATGAATGAATATTCAATATTATAACGAATCAATCAACAGCATTCTGATCATTAACACCGGATCAATATAAGATCGTCAGTTTAGGTCGTGATAAGGAAAAAGATGGTAACGTAGCTGGATCAAAATCGAGAAAAGAATCAGTCCGTCTAAGCAAATGGTTTTCTGGTATATGCTGCTCTAGAAAAAGGTCGTAAAAAAGCGAGTTTTGCTCTGCTGTTTACTGCCCCATGATGGAAAAGGTTCAAACGAGAGCACGAATGGACTGATCAGGCAGTATCTTCCAAAATTTACTGATCTATCTGTTCATTCACAGGCTAAACTAAATAGTATAGCAAGACAGTTAAATGAGAGACCAAGAAAGACATTGGGGTATGAAACTCCAGCAGAAAGGTTTCAATCATGTATTGCATCGACCGATTGAAACTACAGGCAAAGCCAGTCATTGAAAGATAAAAAAACTTGGAATAAATCGGAATATTTTGAATATTAAAAAGGATCGCTTTTGATTTTTTTCGAAGGCTAAAATTCAACATCAAAAAGGTTCGCTTTGTGCTCAAAGTTAGGGGTTTGGGAACCTAGAGAAAGGTAGTGCTTTTGCTCACTTTCAATAGTTATCACGAATTTCAAACTGGCTGAAACGTCCTATTCAAACGAAATTAGCCAGCGGCTGCTTAGTGCGAGATTGAGTCACTTAATTAATGGTATTTCAATAATAGGAATGCGTACAATGTGTATTTATCATAATATAATGGCAGCAAAATTCTAAGTATTAAGTACAGGGAAAAATTCGGAAATCATTAAGCCTTCTAACATTAGGCGCAAGAAAATAGACTCTGGACCGATTTTTTTGGCGTCTTGGTTAACTTCTTAATCAAAGAAAAGGAAATATCTG
>Ga0105348_1001859_pt1 | contig 13441 bp, 9 predicted proteins | sample EN8Hudsemesocosm_2_FD_83504 | JGI IMG/M metagenome (GOLD analysis project Ga0105348, IMG submission 83504) | Methane-oxidizing microbial communities from mesocosms in the Hudson Canyon - EN8C Hudson Canyon | ecosystem: Environmental > Aquatic > Marine > Cold seeps | place: Hudson Canyon... | reverse complement strand
TTTTATGTGTGTCGATATTTAATTTTTTGAAAAAATAATAGACTAAAAAATTATCTTAAAACCTAGAAATGATGTTAGATAAAATCTCGTAGTCTAAAACTACTCAACAATTTATGATTTTATAAATTATAACCATAGGATAGCAGAGTAGCTTTAGAGCAGAATAAATCTTATGCTGTATCGAAACCTTTACGGAGCAATCCTTAGTGCACGCTGAATCAATGAAGGCGAAACCTCTAAGTCAATTTCAGTTTTTAAAATTTCAGCGATTTGTTTAATTTTATACCCTTTTTCTAATAAAATATTAATTTGATCTGCATGTTCCTTAATCAAGGAGGTGGCAGAATGCTCTATTTCAGGTGTTTGTGATTCTAGCTTTGTTAACGCACCAGCAAAGCCGCTAACGATAGTTGGCGTAATTTTCTTACGGCCAATGTTTTGAGTTTGTTCTGTTGTCATGATTAATCTCAATTGTAGTTAAAAAAATAACAAATAAATTTTCTCAGTTTATTGTGAATAAGGTAGAGGTTATTTACTTTGTTAAAACTATTAAACCATGAAAATAAATAACGCTTAATAGTGAAATCCAGTTTTTTTTAAAAAAATTAAAAACTATTTTATGTTTGTTAAACAAAAGCTTATCTAATGCTTAACATTAAGTAAACATTATTTTCAGATGTTAAATGAATGCTTAACATTAGCTTAACAATTGATAAGCAAAGGTCAGGCCTGAATAAAAAATCAGCTGTTTTTTTGACTCATAAATGCGCCACTTAAGAAAAAAAATAACATGAAAAATTTAATATAAGAATGTCTACAAAGTTAGTAAATACAGGTAATACTTCAAATATTACTAATAGCTCGACTCAGAAATCAGGACATTTAGATTCTCTAACTATTAAGTAACTAAAGGAATAGCGCTAAATTAGTTAGTAGAAATATAACTCCACAATTTGTGGAATTATATAGACATCAGCGTGCTTCGATGATGTCGCAAGCGATAGCTTGCAACTAATTTTAAAGAGAAGCTTTTAGGAGAATTAAATGGTCGAGCCTCAAATTATTAACGAAAAGTATTACGTTCAAATTTTAAAAGAAGCAGAACAAATAATAGAAGGTGTTTCTGAAAATATTCAAGAAGCAACACTAGATCAATATAAACAAGTGGTTAAGCGACTGGTATTACTAGGTAAAACACCGATTCAAAATGCAAAAAGCAAAGGAAGCTATTATGCTTATCGTGCTGCATGGATTGGATATCACTCAAATTTCATTAGAGAAAAACTTATAGTGCTAGGTTCTATAAAGATTAATGACACTGACAGGTGGATTACTGAGGTAAAAGGTTTGCAACACTTTATTGATCAGTTAAAACTCTGTAAGCCGGATCCTTACCGAAAACAACGGCAATTAGCCATTGAATACGATCAAGCTGTGGAAGCAGGTCTAACGCCGAATTTTGAATACTCAAATGAGTGGCGGAAAAAGGAAAAACAAGGCAAAATTGAAAAAACAAAAAATTCTAAAAAAGAATTAACAAGAAAATTACCTATCGGATGGCGAGATAAATTTTTTCAAGCAGCTCTTGATAAATACTCAAAACATACGTTAGCAATTGCCGTAATGATGTGTACTGGGTGTAGGCCTAAAGAGTTGGCTAATGGTATTAATTTACAACTCAATGAAAAAACTGGTGAGATAAAATTTCTAATTACAAGTGCGAAACGCAAAAATGAAACTGTTGAAATTCGTCAATTTACTTTAAAAAATGACAGTATGGCTTTTCGCTACCTTGTCTCTCAATTAAATTTTAATCAGAAAAACATACTACTTCGTGATATTAAGTTTAAAGCAGTATCTACAGAAATTACTCGGCTAAGTATGGAATCTTTAAATCTTAAAAAAGAGCAGGTTTCACCGTACTGTTTTCGACATGCATTTTCAGGAGATTTGCATGCAGTCGGGGGAAGTAGAGTTGAAATTGCGCAGTGCTTAGGACACGCTACAGATAAAACACAAGCTTACTATAGTCACTCAATTAAACACTCGAGTAGTGGCTTTAAAATATCGAATGTTGATTCTACAGAGGCTGTTAAAGAACTAACAAGCGATAAAATAGAGAAGCTGTTGATGCAAAAAAGTTTACGTGATGAAAATGATTCTAAGATGAGGTAAGTGTATGAATTAAGGTGTCTAGAAAATTTTAGCGCTGCTTTTCTTATATAGTAAAAACTGATTATTAATCAGCCCCTAGCGCCTTAAAAACAGCATCAACAGGATCTGAATAAAATCCTGTTTGAAATTTAGCAAACAACTCACCTCTAACAGTGGGAATATCGCTAACACTGGCCATGGGTAATAAAATACGTTTAGCACCTGAGTCAAATGCCATTTGCAGTGTCTCGGCAAGATTTTCTACAGGAATGATATTTCCGCCAAGGGTCATACTTCCCAGAATAACCATTTGTCCTTGAACTGGCTTGTTTAGAATATTAGAGCAAAAGGCTATAACACCTGCCATGGTCAATGTTAATGATGGGCCGCTATTATGTAATTCAACTAAGTGGAAGTGATAATCCCAGTCAGCTGTTTTTGCAGAACCGCTGATTCTTGACATATTACCTTTGTAATAATCAAAGCTCACTTTGATCGCTTCTTTAGCTTCTGTACAGCTACCAAACCCAGATAAAGTTAATTTGCCATTACCGGCTGTTGTTTGTGTTTCAATTCTATATAAACCTAAATGCCCTTTGAGACCTTGAGAAATAGTATGTAAAACGCCAGGCTTTAATGCCCCTTCAGGAATTAATTTATCGCCACCTTGCTCAGGCACAGTGACAAAATGTTCTTCCATAGTATCTTGATCGATATAACTGAAATGCACATCATAGAACTCCATACCACCAATTTTCTTTAGCTGTTCTTTAATGCGCCTGCGAGTCTCCAATGCATATTCTAAGCATTCTTTAACGCCTTCTTTATCGTAATCCCCAGCAGGAAAGAGTAATTTTAGAAAACCAGAAACAGTCCTTCTTACAGCAATGGTGTCACGCTGATTTAGATTATTACCCAGCTTGTAATATTTATCTATTGCATCAGCAAAATTACGTTTACGCATTTCACGCATATACTCAGCCAGGTAATCAACGATCAAACCGTACTGATTAGTAAAAAATTCAGGTCGCATTTTTGGTACTTCCCAGCCAGGAATATAAGCATGGAAACGATCAAAAAAAGCAGAATCAATCATCACCTCAGGAAAGGGTGTTAATAAATGGCTGGTTTTAACCAGAGTATCAACCGATTGATTAATATTGCCGACAAATACCATACTGGCAGAAGCCGTTACGGCATCACGGCCTCTAGCAAAAGAACCTGAAGCCATAAAATCCTTCATGATTTGGATACCATCTTTGTCTTTGAAGGAAATGCCCGCCACTTCATCAAAAGCCACGACATCCCATAAGCCAACCAACCCCATAGTTTGTCGGCTTAGGTTATAAAATAAATTAGCAACAGTCGTTTGTCCGCCAGAAATTAAAATAGAATTAGGGCTGACTTCCTTATAAATATGACTTTTACCTGTCCCTCTTGGTCCAAGCTCACAAACATTGTAATTATTTTCCACAAAAGGAATCAGACGAGCCAATAAATGCCACTTTGCTCGCTTATCGAGTAGGTCAGGTTCCATGCCAGTAGACCTTAGGAGTACATCTCTCCACTGTAATGTATCAAAGGCTTTTCGCCCCTCAAATAAAGCCTCCATATCCATGTTAGGCATTTGAATAGGTTTCAATTCGGTGATCTGAAAAGGGGAGCCTTGCTGCCCCTCTTCAAAATAATACTGCATGCTAATAATGCACCAAATTCCACCGGCTAAGAGCTTCTCAAAGTCTTTTACAGAGCGATCAGATATTTCAACACCTTTGACGCCTAAATTAGATAAAACAGCCTCATAAATATCTCTACGCTCATTTAACTTAACAGTGACTTTATCAATAACTTTATAACTGCCACGTTCACGGATTTTCGACTTAATTTTTTCAGCTTCATCAGGGCGAACATAATTCTCAGCTAAAACTTTTTTGACGGTCTCTAAGCCTTCACTGATGATAACTTCATCATCAGAAGCACAATACATACCGAGAAGGTATTCAAGTACATATACGGGAACATTAGCCCCCTCTTTAATGAGCTTTGTTAAGTCTTTTCTAACGACACGGCCAGCAAAGTGTTGATTAAGTAATTGGTTAATAGAGTCAGTCATAAGTATGTTTAAAAGTCGTTTGAAAAGGCTAAATCAATAATAACCTCAATACGCTGTTCTTCAACACCTGTTTCAGTATTGCGTAAAATTAAATGGTACTGTTTTTTATTATCATAGACTTTACCCTGTAATGATAGGCTAACCCACTGGCTACGGTCGTTCATATCAGTTGATTGACTGTCAAATGTAACCGTTTCAATACTGGAGATAATACTATCAGCGTCATAGATGGCAACTTGCAAAGTAACTGCTTTAACTCGATCACTGACTGATTCCGTTTGAATTAATTGAAATCGGTGGCGATTGGTTGTAATTTTAGGTTGAGACCCTAATACATGAACAGGCACTGTTTTAATCTTGGTCTTTTCTGCTGACTTTCCTTTAAGCTGCTGTACCTTTAAAAGAGGGACAATAAATTCTTGGGGCATTGCTCCGCCATGGAAGAATCGTGCTCCACCCACAAAATGAAAGCGATTACAGCCTTTGGGTAGCCAAAATTCCATACCGCCTTTAGCATCAGCTGTTATCTGTGCTGAACCATGCCAAACTTGTTCTTGATCACCCAATTGCTGGCCTAACAAATAGCGTTTTTTGGCTTTCACAGTACCTGATGGTTTCTCGACTAATAAACTTTTATCAGTAAGCTCTGGCTGTTTTTCTTGAAAAATAAATCCATGGTCAGCAGTAACAAAAACATGGGTACCATTCAGGCTATTAATAATAAACCTGACTAAATCTCCCAGTTCAGCAATCGTTTTTCGTACAGCATCAAAAGTATCTGCTTCAGTTGATGCAGTATCACCTATAGCATCAATGACATTATGGTAAATATAAATAACTTGCGAAGTACGGACAAACTCACGGCCTTCATCTTTTTTCATTTTAATAAAATCATCAGCTTTGATTGCACAGCCTTTAGAACTAGATAGTATGTTGCTACGTTGATCTAAAGAGGCGCAAGGTTGCCCATCAATCGAAATTTCGGATTTTTGATTATATTCAAGTTGCTGATGCGGTAATAATGCAGCCATACCTAAGGCTGTATAAGAGGGTAATACACCTAATAAGCTACCCAAGTTTGCCTGAAATCTAAACTTACCATTCAATTGATTAGTTAATTCATTAGCCACCTCATAACGAAAAGCATCACTAATAATTACATAAACTTTTCGATTCCCAGCCTTATCTAATAAGGGTTTAACGGCTGAACTATAAAAATTCTGTTGATTAATTTCTCCAGAAATTTTCCATTTGTCCAACAAGCCAGAACTTAAATGTGTATCCCAAGCTAAAGAGAGGGGCTGCAAGACCTGTTCATTATAAGTGGCTTCAATTTTCCCCCGTAAATCTTTAAGAATATCCCAACCTTCAGCTCGCGCATGATCGGCATATTCAGAAAACAGCCTGTACTGTTGGTCAAAAAGGTAATGATGCTCACAATAAAGCTTATATTGAAGCTCAGGTGTCTTTTGTTGCCAGTCAATGCACTGATTGAGAACACTAAAAAATTCGATAGCAATAGACAGTGCCTGGTAAACATAATGAAGTGCCAAACGAGGAGTATTATGACTAGACAATAAATGTTTTGCACACCAATAACCATCTAAACGCTTACGAATAATAGTTAATAATGCATCAGGCTGAATGAATGCTGAAGTATCTAAAATATGATCTCGTAATAAACGGCAAAGCTGCTTTTCTACATCCAAAAAGCTCATAACCTCAGCAAGTGATGCTTCATCTAAATTATGTAGATAATCTGTTAGTTTTAATAAATCAGCTACCAGCGATGATAATACGTCATAAGAGCCGTTACGACTTGTGCTATCTCGCCATTGCCCTAGAAACACAGAAATAGATGCGCTATATTTTTCGGGTAGAACGAAGTGCTTGAAAGTCGTTGGTAACTCAGACTGTAAATGATAAGAAAAGTCAGTGACGAACAAACGAATTAATAAATTGCGCAAGCTAGGAGACTCTTCAGAGTATCCAAAATGCTCAGTCACTAAATTCCAAAAACTTTCCTGAAGATTATATTTCTCCAGGTCGTCCCAAACTGGCGGATAAATATCCAAATCAGCTTGTTCAGATAAGGGCTGGAATAATGCTAGCAATACATTATTAAATTCTGGCTGATCAGATTTAACAGTCACAGCAATCATTTTTTTACTTAATTCTTTCTCGCTATCATCAGGATGAACCCAGTGTTGTAAATTCCTTAAGCGGCTTTTGTTAGCAAAGAATTTTTGATGATGAACAATGTAGTCGTGTAACTGCTGTTGTTTTAACCCTAGCTCATCAAGGATGATAGAGGCTCGATCTGCTTTAAATGTGTAACTATAATAGCGGCAGTCCAAAAACCAGTCTGTCTCAGGTTCGGGTTGTCGAGTAGGAGAATACAATAAAAAACGCTGATCAGGCTGTTTACGCTCTATGCGAATTTTTATACCTAGAGCAGGTTCTTGATCCATTCGGATAAGAACCACATTATCAAGATCAGGAATACTATCAGTAAATTCAGCATCAGGGTCATGCCAGAAAATAAGCCGGTTATTTTCTTCAAAAAATAGCCGAGACAGGGTTTGTTTGATTTGTGGAATGTCCATATAAATCACATAGTCCTTCTGATGTTTTATTAATTAATCAAAAACTAAGGAAGATTTACGCGGTAAAACGTTAAAATATCGATTTGATCCGCGCTAATCCTATATAAAATTGAATATTTTTGATAAGACAGCCGTCTAATGCCTACACCATATTTTTCCATTGGCGTGCCCGACTCTGGAAACAGCGTTAAAATATCGACTAAATAATTTTCAAGTTTTTCTAAATAAGAAATAACAAATTCTGGTGACTGAGTTTTCTCAAATAGATAATCGGCCAATTCTTCTAGCCGTTGTACAGCTTTTGGAGAAAAAACAACATGATAATCAGGTTTACTCATATTTTTTACGAACGGATTTAAAAGCATCCTTCATAGATATGGTATTGCCTGCATCAATTTGTTTAGTGGCATCTTGAATATCTTTTTTAATGCGACTATCTTGGATAAACCGAGAAAACTCTTGTTCTATTAGCTGCTGGTTATTACCAAAGGATTGGTGAATCAGTGACTCAAGTTGTGGGTCTGTAATTGATATATTAATCATAGGAGCCTCCAGTAATTGATGTTTTGGCTTAGTATCATACGCTATAAAGTAAAGGCTTCATTCAAAGAAATAACGGTAGTGGCATCTAAGTATATTATTAATACTTGCTATAGATTTTATCAGAACTGATCAACTTTCCACTGATCAGTTTTACCTGCCACACCATGAAATTTTGCATAACTAGGGCCTTGCTCTGGTAATTCAGAACAAGCTCCACCAAGAGCAACAGCTAATTGAGGATATTCTTCTTCAAAATATTCATAATTATCAATTACCCAGTCAGGGACTAAAGTAGCCATTTGACGGTTGAATGAATAATCATTAAATTTAACTTGCCCATCACCTAATCCTTGAATCATAGGTAAGGTTGCACCGCCACCGGTTAATACAACCTTGATAGAATGGTGTTGAAAAAAGTCCAGATAACTACTATCAACAGACTTCATGATTTTCTCAAAAGTAGATTCTAATAAAGATTCAAATTTTTTAACCTGCGCTCTATTTAAGAAAGCTTTAAGATCAATGGTACCCTCAGAATCATCAGCCAATGTGTAATGCAAAGTCCCCGATTCAAACAGTGTTTCTTTATAGCCACGAATATAGCGTTGCAGATTACTATTGATTAAATCATAGTGTGAAGACTTATTATCAATATGGCTGTTTTCCAAAATTGCAATTCGTAATGAATTATCAATAGCATCACCAGCTTGGCGTACACCTTTAACGGTATCAGGAATCAAAAAGGCTTTAAATACCTCTTTATCAGCATCCTGATTGACTAAAAACAGAGCGAAATCTGTCGTACCGGCACCTACATCAACAATCATCACTAACTCTCTGGCTGCGCCTTCATCACGTTGAATTCGGCTACTGGCCGCTGCGATAGGCTCTAACACAGAATCACCGATTAAATAATCAGGCAGTTTATCCAATTTTAGTAATTGTTGGTATGCATCGCTAATCTCACTTAACTTAATACCCGCATGCCATTCGCCATGAAAGGTATCGGCAAGAATTTGAGCGCGTGATAATAATAGCTGTAGTTGCTGCTTTACCCAGCGAGAATGATTCTCCTCAAAAACAGGTAAAGCATAACGCCGTTTTACATAGCGAGAAACGTGATGTTGATCTTCCAGTGCAGAGCAAGCCAAATCGGTCAGGTAGGCTAAATAAATAGTAATTAGGCAACCTTTAGTAATTTTTAACTCGGTAGGATTAAATTTATCTTCGACTAATTGATTATCTAAAGAACTATCCGTATTGCCCAAGGTGATTTCTTGTTTTAATGAATCAAAGCGTAAGGTTTCAGCAATATTAGCAATCATGCTTTGTTTGATAGAATCTTGCCCAAAATGAACCGTACCGGAATCAGAAATAAAGATAGAAGAGACAACAGGGTAGGCAATACCATCTTGTTTAGCTTGCTCACCTAGCTTTAATTCCAGAAACTCATCTTCAAATCCTCTGGATGCAGCTGCTTTAGACATAGCCGTACCAAAATCAAGACATAAAGTAATATCAGGATTTTGTGGTTCATTAAAATCTAAAGACCGTGTATTTAAAGTAATCGCTTGATTAGCAGATTCATCATCGGTTTCTTCCGTTGGTATCTTTTCTTCAGATTGGTTTGGAGCTTGTTTAAGAACTTCCACCTCAACTGGTCCAGGAATAATTTCAGGTGTTACTTCTGGGGGAACTGAGGAAGGGGGGACAACATGTTCAACAGAAAGTTCTGTCAATATCGTTTGTAATGCATCCATTTCTAACGCAGAAATTGAACCTTCTAACTTCCAACGTTTAGCATCACCTTCCTGTTCCATTCTACCGATAAGGTTTTCCAGTAGGAATTTTGCATTACCTAAATCCATGTATGACTCCTGTTATAAATTAATACCCTTAATCCAACGCTTCAACCTGAGCTTGAAGCACTGTACTGACATTGTTACGAATAACTCTTTCAACTAGAGGTGTAATGATCTTTACTTTTCTTACACCTAAACTATTGCCATTAATTAACTGATGCTCTAACGGTGAATATTCAACCACATCACCACTATTCCCGCGTGTTTGTAGCCCTCGTTTTGCAGCTAAACTCTTAACATTATTTAATACCGACCGGCCTCTAACAAACAGTGTCTGGGTTTGTGACTCCAATGCAGGGTCAAACATTTCTACTGACGAAGTGAGGTTGTGTTCGGTATTACTGACAATTTGTTCAAAACGTAACGCATCTAATAATAATAGAGCAATAGACTGATCCGCATTTAATAAATTACTCTCATCAGTTTGCTTATTATTGTTTTGCCCCGTATTGGTACCCGCTGACATCAGCCATGTTTTAACCTCAGAAGGGATAGATTCACTACTATTAGCAATTTTTTTAAATAATGACTTGGCTTTATCGCGTGATGGATAAGTAAGCTTTAGAACATTCAGTAAATCAGCATCAGTAATGCCTTGTTTAGCCAGAATTAAAACAGCCTCAGAAAGATCAGACTGAATCACAGCAATGTTTTGAGATTTACTTAAAAAAATTAACCAATCAGTTTTACCCAACCAAGATTTTAAATGACTTAATGCTGAATAAGTTAGTGCATCAGTAGCTAAGGAGAAGCGCACTTGGACTAAAGAATGAATAAAAGCGATCACTTCTTCAGCAAAAGAAAACTGGATTTTATTGTCTTTTATTCCTGATGTACCACGGGTAGCGGTAATCAATAACTGTTTAAAAGACTCACCGGATTGTTCATGACTTGTTATATCCGCCGTAGCAATCGCTTGTCTGAGTGTTTTAAATGCCAGGGTATAACGTTTAATAATTTGATCAGCAGATAAATCACTGGATTGAGCTTTAAAGTGCTCAATGCTACAAACACAAAGAGATAAAATATCATTTAAATCATTAGAACGACTGACTAAATCAGTCACTACAGAGCTGCGAGTTTTTTCACCTTTTTCTTCTAAAAACAGTTCTGATGCTAAATAGCCAGAAAGCCAATCTACCGGCTTAATGTACTCAAAAGATTTAGCAACATATAAGCGATCATCTGCTTCATCTAAGATTTGTAAAGAAGGAATAGGCGTTTCAAATACAGGTTGTAAGCGCTCAAAAAAAGGTGCTCTAAGTGCTTTAATAAAGAATGCAATACGGGTTATCGCACCTATAGCTAATAATTTTTGAACAGCATCATTATCTTCAGACGCAATAACAAATATCTCATCAATTTCTTTTTTAAAGCTGTCTTCTTTAACCGCTTGAAAGAGAGATTTATCTGTCATCATCTGGGTGATAACTTCGTTACGTTGTTTCATTGAGTTCATGAGATTAATGACGTAATTTTGATCATGAGTTGATAATATAATTATTTAGCCAGTTATCGGCTTCTTGAATAGCATTGTTAATAGCGGTTTTAAATTCATGATATGTTTTTTCAGATATATTTTCAGCTGAATGAGCAATGGAATTACGGCGCTTACGAAATCTTTCATTTGGATTTAGTACCTTGAAAACATTGGGAGCATCATCTTTACTTAATATATGTTGTAGTAGTGTTTCTGAAGGTATTGTATTTAGCTTTTCTTTCGGAATATCAAATGTTCGCTGTGTAATTGGTTTAGGTTTCTTTTGGTTTTTATTCTGTATATAACCAAGCCATTCTTGTAATTCTTTTTTTAATGCTATCTGCATGCAAATAGGGCCTAATCGTTTAACAACATCTTCTAGAATTGCCCAATAAGCAATGTAAGCCATTTGGTAATTGTTGTTGTTTTCATAGTCAGTGGCTGAAATAATTTGTTTGTCTCTCAGTTCAATAAACTTAGTATGTATTTGGGGTATTTGAGTTGTAATCATTTATTTTTTACCTGTAACCGCTTTCACTTCAGCCAATAACGTGCCAAACTTGCCATAATTCACTTTTACGCCATCATCTAAATCGAGTTTTATTTTTAGATCAGCATAATGGCGCAGTTGTTCATCGAAGGCTAATAATTCGGTGTGTTGTTTGGATAAAAGATCGCGTTCTTTTTGCGCTTTTTTAGCGGAAGCTGTAGAGCTGGCAGCGGCTATATCGCCTTCCAGTTTATCTATTTGATTATTGATGCGGCTTTGCAGTGGCACCACATATTCCATGCGCATTCGGGATAGCGTGCTTTCGTTGTAGCGGTGTAGGTATACCAAACATTCAAAAGCTTTTTGTTTGCCTGAGCTGAATAGCCAATAGATAGGACGTTTTTTATAGGTTTTTAGGTGGTCTTTAAAAAAACTACTGCTGAAATAACGGCGAATGGTATCAACTGAACTTTCACAGGCTTTAGGTTTTAGATTGTCAGCGATAAAATGCAGGTTTTCGTTTAATGATTCATCAGACCAGGCGACTTTTACAAATTCTACTAGGCGATTAGTGGCATCATCAGGAAACCATTCACGATCTGTGAGCGGAATAATGCCATCGTCATCAGCTATGAAGGGGTTTTCAGAGTATTTATCCTGAGTTTCGGAATCAGAGGAAGGGGCATTGTAGATTTTATCAAAGTCAATGTTTTCGCTATGGGCATAAATAAGCCCAGGTTTATCCAAGCGATAACGTCCCATCATGCAGCCCAGTGCATAGGAAATTAACTCTTTAATAGTGTCTTCACGGAAACGGGTTTCTAGCTCTTCGTCTGATAATTTAGTGCCGTAGCGGTATTTTGGGTTGATGGTTAGAGTAATTTGTTCCAGCAGTACATCAGGAGTGAGTTCGTCTTGTAAGCCGTAAGCATCGATAAACAAGCGATTGTTTTCTTGCTCTAGGCGTTGCATTTCGGTGATGGTTTGTTGGTTGTATTGTTGCCAATTTTGGTAGATTGTTGAAAGATTATTTTCACCACGAAGGACACGAAGATCACGAAGGGTAGAGCTTTTAAAGTTTTCTTCTTCGTGATCTTCGTGTCCTTCGTGGTTAATTAAAGGGTTGTTTTGGAAATCCCATGAGATTTCGTAATTGTTCCAATCGATTTTAGCTAATTCAATTGCTGACTTAACAATATTGACAAGGTTTTTATTTTTAAAAATAACTTTATTTACTGGTATTTTATTGAAATCATCTAGTTGAAAACTTAACGTTGGGTTCAGTAACCCTGTTATTTTCTCAACAAATTTAGAATTCATTAAACCTAAGATATGAATGTGTAATCCATCATCATAAAAAGCTGATGGTGCTTTTGCATCAAATAAATTATTTTTAGAGGCAAGTCGAAAGGATGACTTTGATGATGTAATATCAGACCAAGTAATACCTTCTCTAAAAAAATAATTTCTATTTTCGGTTCTACCTCTAGTTAAATTATTCCCGCTTCCATTCCAGCGCAATACATATTCATTATTTCCATACCATTTGTGATAACTTCCACCTTTGCTATAATGAATCCATGTTGCAACACTTTTAGCATCTTCGTAGCACCCAAAATCCCATGAAATAGAACTTTTACTTATTTCAAACCAAAGCCTTAAAAAGTAGTTATTATCACCAGTAATAATTCCTTGAAAAGAATGGCTAAAAATTTTCATTTTTTCATGTTCAACAAAGCATTCAACAGTTCGATTACCTGCCCAATATGCAATCGGACTGCCTGATATTTTTTTAAAATCATCTTGTTGTATTGCACTATAAGCTTGCTCTTTATTCAACAAGGTTTGCTGTTTTTGCTCTTCATTACCGCCAATCAAACGAAAAAAAGTCGGTTTATAATCTGAAATGTGATTTTTCGTTAAAATAAACGCGGTGGTTTGTACTACTTCCCCTGATATTTGCCCAAATGCCCGCGCACCTAAATGCGCCATTGTGATAATGGTGTTTTTCTCTAATAGCTTTATTCGTAAGGCTTCATAACTGGATAAAAACATCCAGCTTTGCATATTGACCTGAGCGTTATAACCACTCGGCTGTAGTAAATCAAAAGCCCGCTCCATAAACATGGCAAACAAATCCGACTTACTATCAGGAAATTGTTTTTTAGCAAAGGCTTTTAATTCTGCATTCAT
>Ga0105348_1001857_pt1 | contig 13473 bp, 11 predicted proteins | sample EN8Hudsemesocosm_2_FD_83504 | JGI IMG/M metagenome (GOLD analysis project Ga0105348, IMG submission 83504) | Methane-oxidizing microbial communities from mesocosms in the Hudson Canyon - EN8C Hudson Canyon | ecosystem: Environmental > Aquatic > Marine > Cold seeps | place: Hudson Canyon... | reverse complement strand
TCGTTTGACTGAAAACGTATCGCTCAACTTTGCTAAAGTGAAAGTGGAATACACACCACAAAGTAAAGACGGTAGTGCAGGTGCCACGATTGAAACAGGTTTTAACATTGAAGAAAACACGGTAATGTAACCATCAAGCTCCGGGTGACACATGATGATGTTAACCCGGATCATTGTATTTTTATTATGCATTTATCATAACTTCATACCCGTGATAATCAAGACCACAAATCACCCGTTATTAAAAATTGGTCTCTAGATCTGTCTAAAGTATTGTCTCATTAACATTAGCAGCATAAATTCAACACCTTTCCAATGCGTAAAAGAACCTCTAGATTACACCACTTTTTTCCTGTTACTTATTTAACAATAAATCAGCAGAAAATATTAATAGAATAATAACTAACAGTACCGCAATGATAAAAATTGAACCTATAATAAACTTAGAAGCCATCTGGTACCAAGAAGGCACCAATTTATAGGCCTCGGTTAATCCCCTCTTTTCTCCGCTATGCGGAAAACCTAACACTCTCATGAGCATAATTGTTCTCATGGGAGCATACGGAAAACCAGTAAATAATTTACATTCCCCTAATTTGAAATATGGGGGTTTAAAGTAGCTGTCGAGAACCGTTTTCGGCATAAGAAAGTGCATAACAATAATTAATAAAACCACACCCCAAACACTAAATAACACCGACATAAAAACAATAAATAAAGTATGCATATCAATTATTGGCATATTTTATTAACCCCCATTCCTGACACCAAATCAACTTGGTTTCCGTAAACATCATAAACTTTTCGACCTAACTTACCTGCGCCATAACTTATTGCAGTACTTCCAACCGCAATCACAAGCGCTGTTCCCCAACCAATAGGGTTAGAAACTAGAAAATACCCACCATTGCACCGCCTATGAGACCAACACTAGTACTCGTTATTGTTTCAACAAATATTTCATTTTTTTCATTCTTATCAGTCGCGCTGGCTATTTGCATACACGAAGCAGTTAAACCGACACCTACTAATGCAACCCCTCCAAATTTAGATACTTTTGCCAAGTTATTTAGTTTATTTGCATGCTTTGCTATATGAGATGTTGCAGGCACAGCACCTGACCTTGCAATACGAATGCTTTGGTGAGTAGTTTTATTCCCAAAAAGCATTTTTTCCATCGGGCCAATATTTTTCTTTAATTTATTTAAAGATAAAGTTCTACGATAACTATATTGATTTTTGGTTATTTTACCGGCCTTATATTCAGCATAAAGATCACTAACCTCAGTTACCAAACCAACATTTGCAGGGCTCATCAAATTACCATTAGCGCCAAGTGCAATACCACCAGGAATGGTTAACAAATTGGAATTTTGCTCTAACCAAGAAAGCGCCCAGAAATTTTCAGCATCTTGAGGACTCACATTTTTACTAATAGGAGAATTACCGGAAACAGGTGCTTTATTATTACTTTGAGCAAGAGGACTAACTACGGGAGTTGTAGTAGGAATTATGCCTAAACGAAGAATATCACCAGCAAAAATCTTATTCGGATCTTTCAAGTGCTCGTTCAAAGCCATAAGGTGATTCACGGCTACTTGGTAACTTTTTTCTTTTGGTGTAAAGCCAAACATCTTAAAAATGATAGCCGAAAGAGTATCGCCTGCTTTTACTTTATATTCGAAGTCATTGCTCATAAATTTCCCTATTTATTAATTTGAATTAAATTCCTGATATTTAAAAAGAGCCTAACTATTTTCTATAGCCGTCCAGGCTTTCTTCGTTCTACTCTAATACCTATTCTTTGTTCGATTTAATCAATTAAGATAAGCGCTTAGCATCTAAGGATGGGTTCTACAATCAAGTAAATATGATTGGTCATCACACACCAGGCTAAGAGTTTTATATCAAGGTTATTCTTCCATTCTTTGAGGTTTCTTAAGTAATACTGCTTATCCTCATCAGTCACAAATAATGCTTTGCGATTGTGCCCACGCTCTACAATATGGTGTGGGCAGTTTGGTACTAATATTCTCGCCTACCTTGGAATTGTTACTCACTCCTTGAGTATGTTTTAGAAAACGGTCAACTGAAATTACGATTTAGATTGACCTTAAATTGATTTTAAATAGTTGCGCCCCCTTTTATTCCAAGGAAAGTTAAGGACGTGCACTGATGAAAGTACCTTTTTGATTCAAATCTCGACCCAACAACACCCTTGGTAATTTGAAACGATGTTCATGCTCGGCCTTGTTAACAAATATTGCTGCCTTGCGAGCCAATCGACGCTCAATTAATTTGAAACTCTCATAGATCTCGCCTTTGTCATCAACAACATTAGAAGGTGTGAGTAGCAAGGTAGCAACCAGTACAAAGGGTGCTTCGAGTAGCTTAAAGATAGCACCGATGGGCTTGGCTATTTTCTTGGATAGCTTTAACAGATATTCCCTAAATTTAGACTCCATTTTTTTATCAAAAACAGTTCCTTTGCTTCTCATAATCTTCAACACACGGCGTGTAATTGAGTTCATATCCTTCAAGCTTTTTTGCAGATTTTCAACGCCAACACTTAGCACTTTAAGAGCATCCGTAGGACTTTTGCTTTTTATTGCTGTGACAAGAGCTGCGACTGTTTTCGCTGTAAATTCGCTAAGAAGCTGGTCAATTACAATCCAAATTGCATCCTTTAGCGGCTTAACAAATTTCTGATCATCACTCGTCGAGAAGCTATCCACTACCGCGTCGAAAAGCCACGCCTGAAGTGCTGAAAGAGGGCCAGTAATCGCACTTATAACAGCATCATTAATGGCTGAATCGCCCGGAGGGGCCTTGTCACTATCTTTAATGCCGTAGACAGTTTTAATCTCAGAAACTTCATCCATAATTTTAACAATTTCTTCGAACGATGCGGAACAATCAGTGCGTTGATGTAAATATGCAGAAGCCGTATAGACAGACGGCAAGCGCAAAGGCGTGCCATTCGAAGCCTGCCTGACTGTTTTCATAAAGTCATATTTAGGGCCAGGCGTCCTAGTACTGCACCGAGCAAGAGTATCTCGATCAATGTCATCAGACCAACCTAGACCAAAAGGTGAACGATCTCCATTCATAACGTAACACTCCAACACTGTTTTCGTCAGGATATAGTTTCAAGAAAGCGAAAATTTCTCTCATTACAGTTAGTAATAGGTTAATCACGCTAAATTAATACTCTTATTGTGTATGATTAATCACTATTTCTGAATTATTTGAATTTTGCTCGACTTCATTTTACTAACTTTTTCAACAACACGATAAGTTGCCGGTGTAGCTGGAATATTCAAGAAAAAAATAAAAGAGCACGCAACTATTTTTTTAGAGCAAATATACCGCTATCAGGTATTTACAATACTAGGGGCTTGCCAACTCACCCTCCTTGACATCGTTACTCACTCCTTGAGTAATTTCTAGTTTACAGTCAACCGAAATGATGACCAAGGTTGGCCTTAAATAATTGTGCCCCCTTTTACTCTTGCTCTAACTAAGGAACTTTACCCTAGTTAAAGACTATCCAACTCTTCACCTAACCGATCACAAGCTGGCGTGGCGGGGTAAATAAGAGTATCGAAAAAACTCCCAACAGCTTCAGATATTCTTGCAAAATTAAAATCTGGTGAATCATTCAGTCCGTATACCGGCGCTTCACTCTCTTCATCATTTGCTTGAGACGGTCGGTCAGCCTCCGGGCCTACTATCAGACAGATTCTTTTGTCATCGCTTAGCTCAAACAATAAACCAGTAACATAGCAAAGCGAGAACCAAACGAACTCTCGATGAATGACTTTGCCTTTAAGCCCCATAGGCAAGCGCTTTGGTCCCGCATAATTGGTCTGCACCCAACGCCCTTCACTTTTATTGTATATTCGGTAATCATAAGTCCCGATATAATGACTTAAATCCTGAGACAGGTATAATGCCTCTTTAAGTCCAACACGCTTTCCAACTTCCAACCCCATTATAATCTCCCTAACAGTTTTTATTTTAGTATTTGATACAACAGCGCTTAACTCTTTTCGTGCCAATATGTCCAAACCCACCGCGCACTACAGCCGGTTAAGCCTGGTTCATAAAACTAGCATTAACGCGCTAAATGAGGTCAAATCCCTATCTCACGCGATGACTTCAGACACTGTAACTATTTAATCGAGCCGGTCATTATTGAGCCTACCATTCAGTTTTAGCATCTCTTAATTAGCTCTTGAAACAGCTTTATACTTAAGGGCTTTGACCCCATTTAATTTTCTTGAGTAAAATTTAACTCACGGGCGGTCAACCATGATTATGATTTAGGTTGACCTTAAATAGTTGCGTCCCCTTTAATTCCAAAGATATTTTTCCATTCTTTGAGATTGCTTAAGTAATACTGTTTATCCTCATCTGTTACAAATAATGCTTTTCGATTATGCCCTCGAGGTACAATATGGTGTGGACAGTTTGGTACTAAAATTCTCGCATTCCTTGGCATTATTACTCACTCCTTGAGTATGTTTTAGAAAACGGTAAACCTGAAATTCGGTTTAGGTTTAGGTTTAGGTTTAGGTTGATCTTAAATAGTTGCGTCCCCTTTAAATTGTTATCGAGTTTTTTGCTTTTTAAACCGCACTAGCAAAACTTGCCCATCCAAACCATCATAGCGCGCCAGAGATAATCAAACCTCTCATAGCCTCAGTACTTAAACTGAGCGGCGAAATCCTCTACTTCCTTTAACTGCCGATCATCGTAATTCGCATGCAAGTTGGTCGGAAAAGAAAAAACGTTACCGGTAATATTCGCAATTCTAGGGACAGCTTTATCACAAACTCGCAGAACATTCGGAAATCCTGGTGGAGTATCCCCCAAACTCTGAATATCTTCTTTATTACTTAGCATGGTCCCCAGGTAGTAAACTAACCAAGGTTGGTTTATGTAATCCACTAGATCAAATGCAGTATTTAATTCTGGCCCGCTAATAGATGTCAGATATTTTGCGAACTGTTCTCGTCTTAGTGTTACGCCCAACTTTGACAATGCTGCTGCACAAGCAACCATTACCACTTTATCATTTTCCCTTCCGCAATATGGCTCTATGAATGCTGATTGCGTTAGTTCTAGTCGGGTCCCCAGTAAGAGTAACAATCGCTTTAGCGCGTTAGGTTCCTTCACTTTCTCTAACAGACCAAGTAGTGTTTCAGTCTCGATATTTGGAGCTTGAACTTCTACTTTCTGCATCGCAGTACCTGAAACATTAGAATCAGCATCTTTAAGCGCTTTAAACAATAAGCCATGGGCTTCCGTTAAGTTTAGAGCCCCGATAGCAATGACAGCAGTCATCCTCACTGCAGCATCCTCGTGTCCCAGTAGTGCTGTTAGTTCAGGTATCGCCCCCTCGCCCATAATGATGGCTATCTCGGAAGCACTAAAATCCATATCCAATACAGCTTCGCTTAAATGCGACATTTTTCCCTCCTCTCTTTTTTTTGCTGTTGACTTACGATCAATAGAGAAAATCTCTACAGTTTTCTCTTCTTCACCTGCAGCTAGGTCCGTGTATGAGGCAAAAAAGACTGCCGCCGCTAGAACAAGCTTAAGTGAATTATTCCAAATTCCCACGTCATAATTCCCCAGTTTGTCGTACCACATTTTTCCAGAGACAACATATTGATTGGCATATCAATAAAGAACTGCTGCTCCCTGAGCAATGTAGTTGCGCGCAGTTGAACACTGAGCATCTCGCCCGGCTCCCGCAGCGGTACGTACGTTTTTCATAGAAATCAATCCTGATCTATAAGCTTCCACACCACTTGTTCCATATCCAAAATCATTGAAGGAGGGCCAATTATCGCCATTCTGCGGAGGGTTTTCCCTAAATGTTTTATTATAATTGTGCATCATAAAGCGCATTGACCACGTATCTTCTCTACCCCAATTGCTCCAAGGGTCCGCATCATTTGCACCATCTGTGGGGTGCCATAGACTAAAGAAATGCCCCAGTTCATGGGCCAAGTCATTCGCACACCAATAGGTGTTTGAGGATCGGTCATCAGGACCTGACTTCATCCCTAAGAAAACTCCGGGATGAGTAATTCCAAAACCTGCGTGAGCAGCTTTACTAAAGCCATACCCAAATGCGCCATCAATTTCTTGGACGATATATACATTGATTGTACCCGCTATCCAACTATTTGCGACTACCAAAGTATTATTTACATTATTGACCTCTGCAAAAGTCAATTTATTAGCAGCCGCCAAATTAACTGAAAATGATTTCGATTTTTGAACCACAAACTGAACGCCACAACAAGCCCACAGAGCCTTCACTTGCTCCATAACTCGATTGACCTTCATCTTTGGAGCAGTACCAGCACGTCCCGCACCATCATGAATTGTAACCACATGAGGCTGGATGTTGACGATTAATGGATTAAACACATAAGTCGTTAACTCATAGATTATCGGGCCATCAGTAGCGCCGAACCTAACCTCGATCTTTGCTGATTTAGGCGTGTTACCGGCAAATTCTCCCCCCTTGAGCTTAATCGTACATTCCTTTCCGGAAGATAGTTTCTTGCCTTTTTTTGGATAAGCAACTTTTACGACATCTTCATCGGAAGAGGTAATATAGAGTTTGGCACTATTATCAATATTTTCTCGAATCATATTGATCTTAATTTCTTGTTTTTTTGTCAGCCCCATTACCGGGCCACGGATCTCTTCAGATTCAGCTAAGCCATTGACAGTCGGCATTTTAAAGTTATAACCCCTGTCATCTATATCAGGGTAAACAATGTCAGGCGCTCCTTTCCTAGCCCTTTCAAACCTAACAGGAACGATCCGTAGTTCGTTCTTTGCTTTAATTTTTATGGCCATTGTTATTCTCCAAAAATTTCTTTTATCTTATCGACTGTTGCTACTTCCAAAGCATTGCCATTGGGATCCAACCCATAATCAGCTTGAAAATCCAATACAGCAGCATCCGTTCTAGCTCCCCACTTATCATCAACACCGTATTCGTAATACCCAAGTAATTGAAGCCGTCTTTGCACGCCGGTTAATGCACTATACGTCTCAAGTGTTAGCAATGGTTCAATCTCATAATCTGTACCCAGAGTTTTTAGTACCGCTTTTGCACCGCCGGGAATCATCACCTCTACACTGCCATCAGCCTCTAGATTTCCACCCTGAGAGAATTTTCCATCAATATAAACTTTATAGTTTGGCGTATCTGTGACAGCTCGGTCACCATCATCCCCTAACTTCCCTGGAAAGCGCTGTAAAAACACCCTCACCTTGTTATACCTCAAGCGGTTTTTATTTACCTTTGCGGGACTTGAACGTGAAACATCAACCACAATGCACCCCCTTAGATGCCGAATACTTCTTTAAGTTTATCTTTAGTGGCAGTATCAAGAACTTCATCCTTATCCAAACCATTAATTGTTTTAAATACCTTAATAGCAGCTTTGGTTTTTTTGCCAATTTTCCCATCCACCTTACCGCAGGCATAACCAAGATTATTCAACCGTGATTGAACGCCAGTATTTTCTTCGTAAGGGTCAAGACTTCCAATGGCTAAGGGCCAAGTTATAGATTTAGTCTTTTCGTCATCCAGCCAAACAGTTAATTTGCCTCGTTTTGCGACCGCATCTATATCTTTCTCGATCAAACCATCCCCGCCAGTCATTCCATCAAGGGTTGTATTGTCAATTTCAAGATCATATTTTTTTCCGCCCAAAGCAGTCCCTTCGAAGTCTTCCACGATAATTTTGAATTGGGTGGTTAGACCTTTTACTTTAAATACGTGGGTTGCACCTGCTGCACAGATTTCTTCCTTCTTAACCTTGTCAGGAATTTTAACGACATCACCCTTCTTCAATATATGAGGATTGTCCCTTGCTGCCTTTAAAGCTGAGTTGTCAGCGTGAGAATAGATGACATCAGGATCATGAAATCCATATTTTTTGGCATAACTTGACATACATTCGCCCTGCTTTACCTTTACTGTCTTGACCGTCATCTTAGCGCTCCACCTAGCTATCTATTTATATTGTTAACTAAAACTAAATCACTGTTTAGACCAGGCATCTTTACACAAATTTGGGAAGGACACCTTACAATCTCCAGATTTAAAGCCCTCAACCCGAGCAACCCCACTATTACTTAGCGTACCCTTAGCTACAGTTCCATCAGGCAAAAGAATTTCATACTTCTCACCCGGTACAGGATTGCCGTCTTCATCAACTAATTTAATGTCAACATAACTTTCCTCTACCTCTTCTTGTTGTTCGCCTTCATTGCTGTCACTTGAAGATTCTTCTTCCGTGGCCTTGTGAGCAGGCAAATTTGTTGAGCCGTATTTTCCAGATTTCTTTTTCAGTTGTTCAACTTTGACTTCCGCAATTTTACCTGGCGCAGCAACGTCGGCCTCTAATACCTCTTCTGGTGCTGTGGGTACTACAGCTGTAACTGGGCTTCCACTTTTGGGGTCCATGTTCTATTCCTATTTAAGGTAAATCACGAAAAATTTTCTTGGGCATTTAGTCGTGTGAAATATGCTTAGTTAATATTTACCAGGCTTCCCTTAACAGTGGTTATACCTCCCGCTTCAAAATTCCCCATTGCTCCGGCTTTAACTTTAGCGTTTGCACCAGCTGTGGCATCAAGGTTTGCGCCAGCGTCAATTGCAGTATTCGCACCAGAACTGACGTCTACATTGGCACCGGCATCCAAAACAATATCACCACTTGTCCCTATCTTTATTCCGCCGGAATCAATTGCAATGTAAGAGCCGCCTACCTTAATGGTGATATTGTCAGTTGCTTCGATACAGACATTGGTACCTTTGATATAACAATCATCTGCAACCTGCATCGAGTGATTCGCTTTAAAATCTTCAGAGACATCTCCATCTACCGTCAGAGATAAAGTCAGTGTTACTTTCTTGGCGTCTTTACCTTTCACATCTAAATGGCGATCTTTACCTATTTTCTCAATATGATCCGCTTTGACTTCTTCATTACGATTATTTTCTACTAGTTCAAACTTATCTTTTTTGACAATTAGATGGCGGTCATTATCGATATTTTCAAAGCGGTCATTCTTAACCCGAATGTCCATGTTCTTTTCTGCATGCACAAAAACTTGCTCTTCGCCTTTTTTGTCTTCAAAACGCAGTTCATTAAAGCCTTCACCGCCTTTACTGGAGTTCGATTTAATACCCGATAAGGTTTTATTTGCCGGCAGTTCATACGGAGGCATGTTGTCTTTGTTGTAGACACGGCCAGTGATAATCGGTTGGTCCGGGTCGCCTTCTAAAAAGTCGACAATTACTTCTTGCCCAATTCTAGGGGTATGAATGCTTCCCCAGCCTTTACCCGCCCAAACATGGGCAACGCGAATCCAGCATGAGGAATTTTCATTAGCTTCGCCGTAGCGATCCCAATGAAACTGAACTTTCACACGCCCGTATTCGTCGGTATGAATTTCTTCGCCTTTTGGCCCAACCACCGCTGCAGTTTGTACGCCTTGAACAGCGGGTTTTGGTGTGGTGCGTGCCGCTCTGAAATTTTGTTCTGCATCCATGGCTTGAATATGTACATGAAAGTATTCTTCTTCATCCCCTCGGCCACCTTCTAGGCCCGATGAGCTTAGGTCATAACTGGCACCAATAATAAGGTACTGTCTGTTTTGATCATCGCGTGGAAAGTCGGTTAATTCAAATACTGAACCAGTACTCAAACCTGCTGCGTCACCATCACCTTGAAGTATTTCATGCTGGGCCTGAAGCTCTTGAATACGAGCTTTAACATATTGGTCGCCATCGGAGGATTCACTGTACTCACCAGGGTAATCAAATATTTCAAATTCAGAAGCAGTGTGATCTCGCGGTACTTCAGAGTTCGCGGCAAGGCTCTTCTTAGGCGCTTTAAAATCATAGTCTGTTAAGGCATAGGCACCGGGTTGTATTTGCTTAGAGGCTTTCCAACTTTGCAGGTTGTCTCGGTCTCGGCGATCTTGATTTTCAGGTGGGTAATACGGAACTTGTTCATAACCTTTTGTCGCTTTATGTGCACTAGGCGCATCAGACATGATGAGGTTGTGCTTGCCATCTTCATGCGTGAAGTAATAGTAAATGCCTTCTTGTTCCATTAAACGACTAATGAAATTAAAATCTGTTTCCCGGTATTGCACACAGTATTCCCAAGTGCGATAGGAGCCTGTTAGTCGGTCTTCAAAATCTGAAAACCCGTGATCTTTAAAAACTTGTTTGATGATATCCGGTACCGACTGTTCCTGAAATATTCGGCAATCAGCAGTACGGGTTAGAAACCAGAACCAGGGGCTTAAGGTTGCTCGGTAAACCACATGGCGTTCATCATACCCTTCCATTGAGATTTTACTGACGAAGCCATTGATATGCCGCATTTCATCATTGGGAAGGCCAATGCCTACGGTGACGTTTTCACCGAGTAAATCTTCATGTTTTATGTTGATGTCGTCACTGTGCAATTCAAGCTCAAACTCAAACAATCGGCTTAGCTGTTCAGAGCCTGACATTCTCCGTAATACGAGTGAGTCATCACCTAAGGGCGTGGCTACGGTGAATCTTCTATTTGTTTGTGTGAAAGCCATTTGTTGAATCTCGTTTTGGTCTTTAAAGTTAGTTATAGCTTCAGCAAGAGCTATGCCAACCATCATGTATTGGGTTTGTAGGTAAACCTTCTACTTAACTTAGCTTTTGTGTTTTAGGTGACATGTCACTTTGCAATATCATTCAAAATAAGCATGTCACCCTGTGCGTTTTTAGCGCGTACTAGCTAAAAAGATTACTACTCAAAATTATAGGTGAAGCTATCGCTTTCTACGCCTAAGGTAATATTACTGAGCTTCTCACCATCAATACTCTTTCTAAGTAACTCATTACTAATGATGGGCAGCACCGTATTGGTAAGAATAGAGTCGATCATTCGCCCACCACTATCTAACTCATTACACCGGCTCACAATTAAACCCAACACATCGTCATCGAAGTTAAGGTCAATGCTATGGTTTTTCTGCATGCGTTTGTGTACCCGTGCAATTTGCAGTTTGGCGATTTCTTTGAGCATGTCATCATTTAAAGGATAGTATGGAATAACCACTAAACGACCCAGTAAAGCGGGTGGAAATACTTTTGTTAAGGGCTCATGTAAGGCTTTTGCGATGCCTTCGGAGCTTGGCATTAGCTCTGGGTCTTTACAGATGCCTTTGATTAACTCGGTGCCTGCATTCGTTGTTAGTAGAATGAGGGTATTTCTAAAATCGATCATTCGGCCTTCGCCGTCTTCCATTTGCCCTTTGTCAAACACTTGAAAGAATATTTCATGTACATCAGGATGCGCTTTTTCGACCTCATCCAGCAGCAGTACACAGTGAGGCTTGCGTCTTACAGCTTCAGTTAATACACCGCCTTCTCCGTATCCGACATACCCAGGAGGTGCGCCTTTTAAGGTAGACACTGAATGCGATTCCTGGAATTCACTCATATTAATGGTGACCACATTTTGCTCACCCCCATAAAGTGATTCAGCTAATGCCAGTGCGGTTTCTGTTTTACCGACACCACTGGTACCCGCCAACATAAATACCCCAACTGGTTTGTTCGGGTTGTCCATGTTTGCGCGCGAAGTCTGTACCCGTTTAGCAATCATTTCTAAAGCATGGTCTTGCCCGATAATGCGCTCAGCCATGACTTTAGGTAAATTCAGTACTGTTTCAATTTCATTTTTAACCATGCGCCCTACTGGAATGCCTGTCCAGTCTTGTACGACTGAGGCAACGGCTTGTGCATCAACTGTAGGAAGAATTAAAGGGGCTTCTCCTTGAAGTTCTAATAATTTATTTTGTAGTTCTTTGAGTTCAGTTAACAGCGTTTGTCGGTCTTCAGTTGTAAGACTTTCGCTTTCTAAGTCGTCGCCTTCCACCTCGACTGCCGGGCTCTCTGTTGCTTCACTTGCAGCTGCTTCATTCTCACTTCCTTCACTGGCAACTGCCTGCTCGACAGGTTTAGCACCTTCTCGCAGCTTAGCCCGTAAAGCGAGAATATCTTTCACGATTGCTTTTTCTTCTCCCCAACGTGTTTCAATTTCTAGCAAATCATTTTTGGCGGCGTCCATCTCGGCACTCACATTTTCATGCCGCTCTTGGGTATCTATACCGATATTATTTTCACGATCAATGATTTCAAGTTCCGTTTCTAGGGCGGTTATATGTTTACGATAATCATCAATTTCACCTGGAACGGCATGCTGACTGATCGCTACGCGCGCTGCTGCCGTGTCTAATAAACTAACGGATTTGTCGGGTAACTGGCGTGCAGGTATATAACGGTGAGATAGCCTCACTGCCGCTTCAAGCGCTTCATCTAGAATTTGAACCTGATGATGGCTTTCCATAGAACTGGCAATACCACGCATCATTAATACGGCTTTTTCTTCTGAAGGTTCATCAATTTGAACCACTTGGAAACGTCGGGTTAAAGCAGGATCTTTTTCGATATGTTTTTTATATTCTGCCCAGGTTGTTGCCGCAATGGTACGTAAGGTTCCACGTGCTAAAGCAGGTTTCAGTAAATTTGCTGCATCACCCGTACCGGCTGCGCCACCAGCACCAATTAAGGTATGCGCTTCATCAATAAACATAATAATTGGCTTTTCTGAAGCTTGAACTTCATCAATCACTTGGCGTAAACGCTCTTCAAATTCACCTTTCATACTCGCACCGGCTTGCAGTAAACCGATATCAAGTGAACGTAAGGTCACATTTTTCAAGCTAGGAGGCACATCACCACGCACAATTCGTTGTGCAAAACCTTCAACAGCCGCCGTTTTACCTACACCGGCTTCACCGGTAAGGATTGGGTTATTCTGTCGACGACGCATGAGTACATCGACCATTTGTCGAATCTCTTCATCACGCCCCACGATAGGGTCCATGTTGCCTGTTCTGGCTTCTTCAGTTAGGTCGACCGTATATTGCGCTAAGGCTTCACCTTTACCCATTGGTGCGGGTGCAACACCATCACCTTCACTCGCACCACCTTTAAAGCCGTCTTTTGCTTGCATCGTCGCTTCTGGCGACCCACTTGCAATGGCATCAAATTCTTCAACCAAACTTTCAAACTTTAACTTTTTGAATTCAGCGCTAATCTGGTAAAGCTGTGCCGAGAGATCCCGGTTGTCCAACATGCCTACTAACAGGTAACCGGTTCGAATTTGAGATTCATTGAATAATAAAGAAGCTTTTAACCATGCATGCTCAATGGTTTCATCGATGTGTGATGAGAAGTTAACACTGCTTGTTGTGCCTCTTGGTAACTCATCTAATGACTGGGTAATATCAGCGGCTAATCTGGCGGGGTCCAATTCATAATGTTTAATAATTCTATGAAGGTCTGAATCCTGAAGCTGAAGTATTTGC
>Ga0105348_1001853_pt1 | contig 13489 bp, 9 predicted proteins | sample EN8Hudsemesocosm_2_FD_83504 | JGI IMG/M metagenome (GOLD analysis project Ga0105348, IMG submission 83504) | Methane-oxidizing microbial communities from mesocosms in the Hudson Canyon - EN8C Hudson Canyon | ecosystem: Environmental > Aquatic > Marine > Cold seeps | place: Hudson Canyon... | reverse complement strand
AAGCCGTGGCGGTGTTTCGTAAAGAGTCGCCAAAAATTGTATTACTTGATGCCTTAATGCCTATCAAAAATGGCTTTGAAGCCGCGATAGAAATAAAGGAAATTGCTGGCCAAACATTAGTCCCCATTATCTTTCTTACATCACTAACCGATGCCGGCTCTTTAGTGAAAGGCTTGGAGGCGGGTGGTGATGACTTTTTGCCGAAACCGTATAACTACATGATACTCAAGGCAAAGATGGATGCCTTTAATCGCATGCGAATAAATCACAATGAGCTTAAAAAAACACTCGAAGCGCTAGAAACATCTAAAGCACAATTAGTTCAGAAAGAAAAAATGGCCTCATTAGGGGAGCTTGTAGCGGGTGTCGCTCACGAGGTTAATACCCCCATTGGCGTTGGAATAACTGCTATTAGCCATTTAGGTAATGAATTAAACCAGTTAAATAAGTACTATCAAAAAGATAAATTAACAAGAGATATGTTTAACGACTTCATTGTAAGTGCTTCAAAAAGCGTTGAAATCACGCAAGAAAATTTACAAAGAGCTGCAGGTTTAGTGAAGAGTTTTAAACAAGTCGCGGTGGATCAATCGAATAATGATAGACGTACTATTTTTCTAAAGCAGCATATGAATGACGTAATCCTTTCGATGCATTCTCAATTTGGAAAAAACCTTCATCAAATTAATATAAACTGCTTAAAAGATTTACAGTGTGTTTGTGAGGTGGGGGCATTAACGCGCGTAATGACTAACATTCTTTCAAATACCTTAATTCATGCTTACGAAGGAGGTGAAGCGGGAAAAATAGAAATTGAAATTTTAGATCAGGATGAAGATATTATTATCAACTACAAAGATGATGGTCAGGGAATGGAGCCCGATATGCTTGATAAAATATTCGACCCTTTTTTTACCACAAAACGTGGGCAAGGCAGATGTGGTTTAGGTGCACATATTATTTATAATCAGGTAAATCATAACTTGGGCGGTCAAGTTAAATCTTATAGTAAACCTGGTGAGGGGCTCTCTTATAAAATTAACTTCCCAAAGATCGGGAGATAATTTTTATTTGTTTATTGAAAATCTCAAAAACTCAGACATAATTATCTGTAAATTGGATTTAGACGCAGTAATTAGATCAATGGAATATAAATATAAATATAAATATGTTGTTTAAAAATCAACTAAGGAGTAGGTATGACTGTTTCAAAAGAGCAGGAGCTCGAAGCTTTTCATCAACGATTTAAAGAAATGGGTTCTCTTAAAGAGCTTTTACTAGAATTATTTCATGAAGATACGCACGATTTAAGGGCTAGGCTGCGCGGAATGGCCGGGTATGCAGATATGGTCCTTAGCGATGATGCTGAGAACCTTGATGAAGATTCAATCGATTATTTAAGAACAGTCAAGGTAAATGGTAAAAGACTGGGTGAAGAACTAACGCTAAGAACTGAGTGTTTTAAAAAGTTATATCAGATATGCAGTGGCCCAGAACAGTTTGATTCTAATAAACACGAGATCGTTTCACTACTCGGTGAGTACTCTTTTAATAAAGCCTTGATCAATAAAGCCGCTAACAAAGAATTATGCGAGTTGAATATTTATAAAAAAATGCAGGCCGAGTTTAATCGAGAATAGCCGCGAATATTTATACGGCCATACTACTTATAATTGCTATTGTTAATAGTATGAAGTGTTCTCTATTTGTAATAGTGGATTTATAAATACTACATATTGTCATGATATACATAGCGTTATAACAATATTTATACTTTCTAAATTCTCATATCCATTTATTTAGTGTTAATCACCATTCTTGCTATATTTGGCTCGCGTTCGCGTGCTTGACGCTCTCTTAATTCAGTTAGTAATAATACCTTTTAGCCTAGCGTTTGTTTATATAGCGTATTGGGGTTACAAATTTCACATTGATTTATCTTCAATTTAATTTATCATTCGATTAAGTTAATCGGACGATAAATTAAATGAAGCAGAAAAAGACAAGTCGTGGTCGGCCTATCGACCCGGAATCTCAAAAAGAAAGAAAGAATCAATTAATCGATGCCGCCTATGACTTATTGCATGGAAAGAGTTATCGCGATATCACCATTCGAGAAATCGCTGAGCAAGCCAATACCAAGTCTGCAATGATAAGTTATTACTTTGGTGGTAAGCAGGGTTTGTTTTTGGCCATGATGGAAAGAGAAGAAAATAAACGACTGGCCTCTCTCATTGGCGTATTAGAGGCTGAAGACCCACTTAAAGCCTTTATTTACGAAGCAATCAAAAATTTCTCTGAAGATCGTGCTATTACACGCTTTATCGCTGATGACGTGATGCATGTTGACGGGCCCCTCAGAGATAAACTCGTAAACACCACACCGAAAAAAATCGCTCAGTTTCTGCCGTCTTTAATCATACGACTCCAACAAAAAAACATACTCAGGTTAGATATTGACCCTAAAAAAACCGCATTCTCATTAATGAATATGATTGTTATGCCGCATATAAGTGCTTTCGTCAGAGAGCAGGCTTGGGGCATTTCTCACGAAGAAATTTCTGGAGAGGACTGGGCTGAGCACATATATCAATTATTTTTAACCGGTTGTCAGAACACAAAACCAAACGAAATAGAGGACAAGACATAACTATGAAACTATTAACACGTAAATTTACCTTGCCTCTAATTGCGATCCTTGGGCTTATTGTCGCGGTTATTCTCGTTAAATCTCAACCTGCCATGAAGCACCAAGTCGCTAAAAAAACAAGCACCGCCGTCAAGGTTATAAGCGCTAAACGTTACGAAGTGCCACCCCAGATAAGTGGTTTTGGTGAGGTAATTCCCGATATTTTATTGGAGGGGAAATCAGAAATATCCGGCAAGGTGGTGTATGTGCATCCGCAGCTAAAACCCGGTGCTATTTTACCGGAAGGTACGGTCGTGCTCAGAATTGAAAAAAATGATTATCAGTTAGCTTTGAAAATAGCACAGGCTGACTTAACGGTCAGTCAGGCAAACCTGGTGGAATTAGAGATTAATGTCAAAGATGTAGAAGCAGATTTGGTATTGGTCAAACAGCGATTGAGCTTATCAGTAGATGAATTGAAGCGATCGCAGGACCTGATTAAACGCGGCTCCATTTCCCAGTCAAAATTCGATACTCAGCAGTCAAATACCTTGCAGCTCAAGCGAGAAGTTCAAACCTTGAACAGCCAATTAGCCACGTTGCCTTCTCAACGTGAGGTATTGCTGGCGAAGGAAGTCGTTGCACAATCCAATGTTGAGACTCAACAAAGGAACCTCGAACGTACTGTTATACGTTTACCCTTCACGGCGCGTATTTCAGAAGAGTCCGTTGAGAACAATCAATTCGTATCGCAAGGGACGGTTCTTTTTAAAGCCCAGAATATAAACCGGGTATTAATTAATGCCCAATTTCCCTTTGAACAGTTCAGGAAAATATCTAAAGGATTTCCGGCTAACATAAATGTTAGCGATATTATCCAAATGTCTAGCCAAACAGAATCGATATTTTCTAGATTGGACTTGAGTGCGACAATAAAACTATCTGGCCACAAAGGCGTGGTATGGGATGCTAAAGTGGAACGTTTCCTAAGCAATCTAGACCCTTCCTCCCGTACGCTCGGTATTATCGTGAGTGTTGATAACCCTTATGAAGGCATTAGTCCAGGAGTCAAACCTCCACTTTTGGCTGGTATGTTTACCGAAGTGATTTTGAAAGGTGCCGCACGCAGTTATGTAGTGATCCCACGCGATGCGCTACACGAGAAAGAGTTTTATGTCGTTGATCAGAATAGCGCTCTAAAACGAAAGCGAGTAGTTTCCGAAGCACAAGGCGCTATGCTGTTAGTAGAGCAGGGGATCAAGGACGGTGAGAAAATCATTACCTCTGATGTATTTCCGGCGGTAAGCGGTATGCCCTTAAGTGAAGTACTGGATACCGATAGAGAACAGCAGATTACTACTTGGTTGAAGGAGCAATAAGATGATTCGTTATTTTACCGAACATCCAACCGCTTCAAACTTGGTGATGGTTTTACTGATCATCGCAGGTTTATTAACGCTACCGACAATTAAGCGTGAAACGTTTCCGGATGTTAATTCTTATGAAGTTGAAATAAACGTCGTCTATCCGGGCGCCTCACCTAATGATGTCGAACAATCTATCTGCAAACCGCTCGAAGACGCCTTGGATGGCATTAGTTTCATGGAAGAAAAGCGTTGTCAGGCGCGTGACTCTCAAGGTTTGATGACAGTGAAAATGGTAGAGCAGGGTAACTTTACAGAATTTTTAGATGACATAAAAAGTGCCGTAGACGGTATTGATAACTTTCCAGAAAAAGCAGAGATGCCGGTGGTTAAAGAGCTCGGCCGTACTGGAAAAGTGATAACCGTTGCCTTGACAGCAGATTTACCAAGACAAGAGCTAAAGACCTTGGCCGAGCAACTAAAGCAGAAGATGCTGGCATTACCAAATATTCCCTTGGTAGAAATTAAAGGTTTCTCGACCCGACAGTTACAAATCCAGGTACCGCAAGAAAATCTTCGTCAATACGGCATCAGTATTCAGGATATTGCTAACTTAGTTGCTCAACAAAATGTCGATTTGCCAGCGGGTGATGTTACCACCGAATATCGAGATTATCAGGTGCGCTTCAGTGATGAAAAGCGTTCCATTGAAGAGCTGTCCGAACTGACGGTGATACAAGGCCTGCAACATAATGAAATTAAACTCTCGGATATCGCTACGATCACCAGTGGTTTCGATAAAACTGAAGACAAGATATCGTACCAGGGCAAGCCCGCTGCTTTTTTAGAAATAACAAAAAACACCCTAGATGACAGTCTTAACGTGCTCGATGCGGTGAACGCATTTGTGACAAAAGAGGGCTCCTTATTACCCAAAGGTGTTGAGATACGTTTAACGCAAGATCATACGACGCCTATTAAGGATCGCTTGAGTATGCTTGGCACAAACGCCTGGCAAGGTCTGTTATTGGTATTTGCAGTGATGTGGTTATTTTTCAATGTTCGTTACGCCTTCTGGGTCGTGATGGGCCTACCGGTTTCGTTTCTGGCAAGTGCCTTTGTGTTAGCGCAACTGGGTATTAGCATTAATATGATTTCGATGGTGGCCTTGTTATTGGCGCTAGGTATCTTGATGGACGACGCCATCGTGATTAGTGAAAGCATTGGCAGTGAAATCAAACGAGGAAAGAGTCCCTTAGACGCGGCCATTGATGGAACTAAACGAGTATCCAGAGGAGTATTTTCTTCGTTCCTCACCACACTTTGTGTGTTTAGTGGCTTGCTGTTTTTGTCGGGTGATATAGGTCAAATACTAAAGATAATACCTGTTGTGTTGATTTCGGTGATTACCGTATCGTTACTGGAAGCATTTTTTATCTTGCCTAGCCATCTGCATCATTCGCTGGCACACGCTAAACGAAAAGGCCCGTCAAATTTCAGGCTTCGTTTTGATCAGGGTTTTGATAGCGTCCGACTTAAAGTCGATGATCTGGTGACAATTTTGATTCGTTATCGATATGCATTTGTGGGCAGTGTGATCGCACTGTTAGTCATTTCAGTCAGCATGATGCCGGCTGGTATTCTCAAGGTTTCGCCTTTCCCCAGTACAGAAGGAAATTTACTCGAAGCGCGGATATTGCTGCCCTCAGGCACCTCTATGAAGAAAACCGAAGAGGTGGTGAATAAAGTGGTGCTCGCACTTAATGAAACGAACGATATCATGTCTAAAAAACAAGGTGGACCTGTTATCGAGTCGACCGCAGTTAACTTTAATCAAAATTCAGATGCCTTTGAAAAAGGCGCTCACCTGGCGACGGTCAATGTTGATATGTTGGCAGCTGAATACCGGAACTTTTCACTTAATGAATTTATACGTTTGTGGCGTGAAAATGCTGGCGATTTTCCCGAAGCATTATCGCTTACCGTTAAAGAACCTGCTTTTGGACCGGCTGGACGGGCGATTCAGATTCGACTTAAAGGTGACGATCTGAACGAACTATCACTTGCTTCAAGTGAGTTGCAGCAGTGGTTGTCGGGTTACCCTGGCGTGAGCAATCTGTTTGATGATTTACGCCCAGGGAAACCTGAATTTACCTTGCACTTAAAGCCCGGCGCATTTGCTTTGGGCCTCAATGCGCAAACCATTGCAGGGCAACTACGCGCCGCATATCAGGGCTCAAAGGTAGCAGAGTCTACTGTAGGGCTTGAAATCTATGAGGTGGTAGTGAGTCTGGATGACGCTTCAAAAGATGAGTTGGCTGACTTCGATAACTTCCCCATTATTCACCCACTTGATGGATCCATTGTGCCTTTGTCACATGTTGCCGATATTATTCCAACGAGAGGGTTTTCTCGCATTCATCGCATTAATAATAGGCGTACAGTGACTGTATTTGGTGATATTGATGGTGAGCTGAATAATACCGGCGCGGTAATGGCTGATTTGAAACGTCAATATCTCAAAAACGCTCAAGAACGCTTTCCAGGCATTCAGTTCTTATTAGAAGGCGAAGTAAAAGAGGGGGCTGAAACACAGGGATCTATGAATACCGCATTTTTATTGGGCTTAGCAGGGGTGTTCATATTATTGAGTTTTCAGTTCCGCTCGTATGCAGAGCCGATCATCGTTATGTTAAATATTCCCTTGGCTTTTATAGGGGTAGTGTGGGGGCATCTGATCATGGGCTTCGATATCACCATGCCTTCGATGGTAGGTTTTGTTTCACTTGCGGGTATCGTCGTGAATGACTCTATACTCTTGGTTGAATTTGTAAAAATGCGCGTGAAGGAAGGGTTTACTGTTCATGAGGCTGCCGCAAAAGCGAGTCATGATCGTTTTAGGGCGGTGTTGTTAACCTCTTTAACGACGATTGCAGGCTTAACGCCTTTGTTATTCGAATCCAGCTTACAAGCACAAATTCTAATACCGCTGGCGACGAGTATCGTATTTGGCATTGGTAGCTCAACCTTGCTGGTTTTGTTTGTGATTCCTTGTATGTATTCGATTTTAGAAGATTTTGGCTTGGCAAATGTGGCCAAAGTAGCAAAAGGTTTAGAAAGTTCATAGGTATAGAGCCTTTTCAAATTTAGGGCCAAATATATTCCCTAATTTAAAGTTAGAAAATGTTCAATTCGAGCCTCGTACCATATACCCAATCAACTGCGTAATGACCACAAAAAATCATGGGCTGGTCAATTACGCAGGGCATTAAGTGAAGGGAGTCTTTCGTAGAAAGAGTAAGTTTTGTATGCAAAACTAGATTAAAGATATGGGGCGATCTATTTACAATCGCCGCACTGATCAGATTTTGGAGTGTAGTCATAAATACTGCCGTTTTTATCCATTTTGAAATGACAGCAATCGTCAAATATACCTTTTAATAAACGTCTACTTTTTTGAACACGCGATTTTAGGGTGGAATACGTGATACCTAACTCTTTAGCATAGGCCTTCTGCGGCTTGCCTTGTAAATCTATGGCATCTAATAATTTCGCATGCTCACTTGGTAGTGCATGTATAAAAGGGGCTACAAAGTTTGAAAGCTCATCTTTTACTTCATCATGCTCGTCTAGTAACCATAACTCATCTGCTGTCAGCTCATGATGGCGATCTTTTCTACGGTAGAAATCAATTATGGAATGATTAGCAATCTGGAATAGCCAGGATTTTATGCTATTTTGGTCTTTTATTGTGTGCAGGTTCGCGTACGTTTTAATTAAAATTTCCTGTAGTAAATCCTCTACATCCATCTCATTTGATACCTTGGAGTGTAAAAAACGTTTGATTGCTGAGCGATACTCTAGCCAAATTTCTTCAATATTCATTACTTCTCCTGATGTAATTCACATTACCCCACTGTATTTAATATTATCAGCTACGGGCTGATAACTGTAAGACGTACACAATGAATAAAAGACGATATATTTTTCATATTTTATTTTTCTATAAATGTCGTCTTTAGGATGCCACTTGCGTCTTATAGGTTAGAAACCAATAAACTAAAGGCATTTTTTATGAGCTATTTAAGTACCAGTGATATTAATGTTATTCCAGAAAATATAAGTATTAGCGAGCGTAAGCCAAGAGTTCTTATGTTATATGGTTCGTTACGTGAAAAATCATTCAGTAGGTTTGCTGCGGAAGAAGCCGGAAGAATATTGGAAAGTATGGGCGCGGAAGTCCGTTTTTTCGTTCCTAAAGGTTTGCCATTATTTGATAATGGAGAGTCAGTAGATCACCCTAAAGTACAAGAACTAAGAAAGCTAATTCAATGGTCAGAAGCTCAGGTTTGGTCATCACCTGAAATCCACGGCAATATGTCAGGTGTAATGAAGACCCAAATTGATTGGGTGCCTCTAACATTAGGCGCTGTACGGCCAACGCAAGGTAAAACGCTTGCAGTAATGCAGGTCACAGGCGGTTCACAAAGCTTTAATGCCATCAATAATATGCGTGTACTAGGACGGTGGATGAGGATGATCACGATTCCCAATCAGTCTTCAATTGCGAAGGCATATCAGGAGTTTAATGATAGTGGTTTTATGAATGATTCGCCATTTAGAGATCGCATCGTGGATGTTATGGAGGAGTTGATACGCTTCACCTATATAACTCGAGACCAAAAAGACTTCTTGGTGGATCGCTATAGTGAGAGGAAAACTTTGCTGAATAAGAAACGCCCTAAATCGAAGGCAGCGTAAAATTAAACGAATTGTAGTGGCTAGCGGCGGTATGTCTCGTACTCCAAGGGCCTCCCGCTTTCTTGTTATTTACCTAGCGTTTCATTATTGATCAGCACATGACTGATGTGACAGTGGGTTGAAACGGAACGACAGTTAGACTGCCTTAAGTTGCGTAATATCGTGTTTACCAAGCTTATTTCTACAGTTGACCCTTGCATTTTGATGAACTGAAAAAAATTATCGTAACTTTCCGAGGGTCTTTCTCAGTTTATTCTAGATACAGCCTACAACGTTTCAATTGAACCCTGTGCTTTAAAGGCGTCTTCAGTGATTTCACCAGCCCTAAGTCGGAGCAATGACTTGTTTCGAGTAAATTGTCTATCTGCACTTTATCGTTTTTGGAAAGGGCTTGGTAAAAGTCCGATATCTGTTGGAACATCCAGTATGGATAGGTTAGGTTGTAACGACTTGCAGATGATCCATTGATCTTTAGTTCAGTTTCCCCCAAGCGTTGCGGGAGTTTTACTTTGTCAGGATTGTCTACCGCCCAAATATTAATAGCCTGAATACTCTTTTTGATTAGCGGTAGCTGTTGTTCGATGATGAGTTTTATCAGAGGCAACAGAGACTCAGGAATTTCATCACCTTCAAGAAAACCATTAGTCGTCTGCCTAAGTTTATTTTTCAGTCGATTTAGCCAGCCTAGCGTGTTTGGGTAATTGGCAACCAGGTTTTTGGGGTAAGGGTCTCGATGCAGATGAGCGTAGATTGGTCCAAACAAAGAAAAGTCGCCCACGCAGGGAGCATTTCCAAGTAAATATGGGTATTTTTCGAAATGCCGGTTTAAGGTCTTGAGTATGGTGTGCGTATTTATTTCGAGAGCATCCTCGGTAGCCTCGGTAATGCCCAAAATAGGCAAATAGCCTTTCATTTTTCCTGCAAAGGTTGACGCAAGTTTCCGTTGAACGAATCCTGGCAAATAGGGTAGAGCGCTTTTACCAAACTCATTCAATATAAAAAGACGATTCTCTGGATAATTCCACCGGTAATGTAATGCGGCCATAGGCAGCCATTCATCCCCGCACAGCTCCATAAGCATCGAAACAAGTGCTTGTTTTGGTGTGTTTGGAATAGTGGGTTTGTCTGGATAACGCTGCTCTAATACCTCAATAATAATGCTTGAATCTTGAATAACTTCAGCATGTGGCCCGGTCACAACTGGCATTACGATTTTGCCAACTTTGGGCTCGATAAATCGCTTCAGTGTGATTATGTTTGGAACAACGGTTTTAAAGGGAATTTCTTTATATTGAAGATAGGATCGAACCTTTGCGGTATAAGGCGAAACTTCCCAGCCATATAAAGTATATTGGTCGCTGGTACTGTTTGTCAGTGGGGTTCCCTATTTTTCACTCGCGTGGTCTACATCTTATGTAGGGGGATATTAGGCGTCAAGAGTAGTGTCCATTTAAAGTTGATGTAGTATTCGTCAATACTTGTTTGGTTTGACAGTAATGTGCCAATTTTTGCCGCTGCGATACTTAGCTAGGTTGGCCTGATTATCTTGATTTCGATTACTTATATAGCGCGGGCTAAGGAGTTAAACGATCTACTTTTGAATGTTGGGAGACCGCTGGCTATGAGCTAAAATAGAATATTTTAACTTCTAAAACATACTGTACTTTGGTCATAGCCGGTCGTTTAAGCAAGCTTAAAAAGGGTAGGAGCAGGGGGGGGAGAGATTGAGCTGTTGCTTAATTTATTGCGCCCGCCTTCTGTTAATAACGTGAGTGGCAAATTTCTTTGTGGATTTTTACATATATTCAACTCTAACCTATAATCCTCTATAGATATCACTTTTTGTTTTACGCAATATCAACATATAGCGATGAGCTTATGTCTACCTTTTTCAGGTTTTATCTGATTGTTCTGTTGTTGTCATTTCACCCTTTTTTGCTAGCTAAGCAGGAGCTGAGAGTTGGCGTGGGGAATTTCCCACCTTTTTTTATTGAAGATGGTGAGCACGGCCTATTTTTAGATATTACCAAAGAAGTCTTTAAATTAATGCCTGGGTATGATGCAACATTTACTTTTATGAGTAATAGTAAATTGTTTCGCGAAATTAATAAGGGAACGGAAATCGATGTAGCTTGCAATATTTTTGCTGGCTCAAAGGTTGATGCTTACTTATCTGAGCCACTATTTCGCTACACGGATGTTGCCGTGTCAAAAAAAGAGAACAATTTCATTATTAAAAAAATATCAGATCTGAAAGGTAGATCTATTTCGGCCTATCAGGGGGCAATAGATCTATTGGGAGACGAGTTTAAAAAAATGGCGCAAGAAAATAAACGCTATACTGAAAATGGCCGACCAAGTGAAACTACCTTACTCGTTGCAATGGGAGATAAGGATGTGCGAGTTGGTGATGTGTTCATTTTTTTATATGACATAAGTAATAATAAATATAAAAAAAGAGGGATAAGTGCCAACGATTTTATAGTGCATAGACTTTGGTCTGATGTATTTACACATATGGCTTTTAGAGATGAATCTATTCGGGATAAGGCCAATAAGGCTATACTTGAAATTCAAAACAATGGCGTCTTAGAACAAATCTATAAAGAATATGAAGTTTATCTTAGGTTTGAGGAGTCAGCGGAATAGCTTTGCTCAAACTGACCTAATTATTCTGAAATACATATGGTTGTTGAGCGTCTTACTAGCGGAATATTGAGATCTTTGTTCAATCAGCTTTGCGGTTCAAGCCGCTGAGTTCAAGGATACCAGCTTCGCCAGTATGATCACGATGCGGACGTTTTTGTCGTTTAATCACAATAAAAAAATGTCTGCTCTTAATTATATGGGGTCAAAGCCCTCAAGGAGCTGGCTAACTTTCTACTAAAGGGCTTTGACCCGTTAAATGATAGGGATTGATGCTATTAAACTATAGGACGTATCAGTTGTAATAATAACAAAGAGGTGATGATAATTTACGACTACGTTGAATTAGGCATATAGTTAATTACAGTACTGGCTTAGATGCAAAATCACGTTAATTCATTGTAAAGAAAATCAGTAAAAAGCTTAAGTCGCAGTGGAAGCATGTGATCAGCTGGTCTTAATGAATAAAGATTCAATTCGTGAGTCGAATAATCCGTTAAAATAGGTATTAGCTTCCCTAATGAAATTTCATTTTCGACGACAAAACTAGGGATCAATGCAATCCCTTGATGAGCCAATAGCGTTTCGGCAAATAACGAACTGTTATTGGAATGTAAGTGTGCATCGATGTAAACATCGATTACTTTTTGATTTTTCATGAACTGCCACTTTCGTCTGCTTCCTTGTTGCGAGTACACTAAACAGCTGTGATCTTTAAGTTCTTCAGGAAGTATCGGTAGGCCGAATTTTTCTAAATATTCTGGCGATGCACATGCTGTGAATTGGTAGGTTTTGAGCTTCTTGCAGAGTAAGGCGCTATCTTCTAGCTTGTTTGTCAGTCTAAGTACTAAATCAAACTCTCCTTCAATAACGTTGACATGCATATCGCTCATGTGAACATCCACTGAAATCATAGGATACTTGGCCATAAATTTGGCCAAAATTGTTGAAAAGACACATAGCCCCCAACTCATGGGTACACTTATTCTTATCTTACCTTTTGGCTTCGATTGAGTTTCGACCAGTTCATCAGTGAGTCCACGCCATTGTTCAAGTAGCTTAAGTGCATAGCGATAGCAACGCTCGCCGTTATCCGTAAGCTGCATGTGTCTTGTGCTGCGTATAAAAAGCTTCGAGTTTAATTCTTCTTCCAGTCGTTCAATTGATTTGGATATTCTAGCGACTGACAAATTCAGGCGTTTACCGGCAGCAGTAAAACTTCCACCTTCAACAACCGCTTTCAATACTTTCAGGCTTTCTAATTGGTTTATTTTTGACATATTCAATAAAAAGTTAATAAAGATTCAATACAGGGCCATATTATCATTATCTACTGTTAGTGTAAAAATACAGCTACTTAATTAAATATTGAAGTAGGATCAAGACAATGAAAAACAATAGAACAAATATTTTTTCACATCATACAATTGGAAAACTTACCCTTAAAAACAGGTTGGCTGTCGCACCAATGACACGCGTGAGTGCTCATGAAGATGGTACCGCAGGACCTTTAATGAAAGACTACTATCAATCGTTCGCTCAAGGGGGGTTCGGACTAATCATCACCGAGGGTTTATACCCAGATAAACACTATGGTCAAGGCTATAAGTTTCAACCTGGGCTAACAGATGAAGTACAAGCTGAAAGCTGGAAACCGATTATAGAGGCAGTTCATGAGAGTGGCTCACTTATCATTGCGCAACTGATGCACGCAGGAGCGCTTTCACAATATAACAAATACACCGGATCGACTGCCGGTCCTTCTGCCGTGAAACCTTTAGGTCAGGAGATGACCTTCTACTACGGAAAAGGTGATTTCTCTATTCCAAAAGCCATGAATACAGAGGACATCACAGATGTCATCAGTGGCTTTGTCAACGCGGCTAAGTTAGCAAAACTTGCGGGATTTGATGGTGTCGAGATTCATGGTGCTAATGGTTACTTACTAGATCAATTTATTACCGTACACACAAATGAACGAACAGATGAATATGGCGGAGAGCTAGTTAATAGATTACGAATTTATGAAGAAGTCATAACCTCTATTCGAGAAGTTGTCGGTAATGACTTTATTGTTGGAGTACGTTTT
>Ga0105348_1001852_pt1 | contig 13490 bp, 9 predicted proteins | sample EN8Hudsemesocosm_2_FD_83504 | JGI IMG/M metagenome (GOLD analysis project Ga0105348, IMG submission 83504) | Methane-oxidizing microbial communities from mesocosms in the Hudson Canyon - EN8C Hudson Canyon | ecosystem: Environmental > Aquatic > Marine > Cold seeps | place: Hudson Canyon... | reverse complement strand
CTTGAAGCCGTTAATACTGCTGCGATGAAAATACGTTCCGGCTGGGAGCACTTGGTTGTAGCCGGTGGTGTCGAGTCTATGTCTCGTGTACCGATGGGAAGTGACGGTGGTGCATGGGCGATGGACCCGGAAACTAACTTCAAAACAGGGTTTATGCCTCAAGGAATTGGTGCTGATTTAATTGCCATGCTTGGCGGGTATTCTCGTACTGATGTCGATGCGTTTGCCGTTCGCTCACACCAAAAAGCGGCGGCTGCTTGGCAGAGAAAGTCTTTTGAGAAATCCATTGTACCTGTTGTTGATCAAAATGGTTTGATGATTTTAGACCATGATGAGTTGATTCGACCTGACAGTTCACTTGAGACACTTGCCAAATTAAAGCCATCGTTTCAAATGATGGGTGAGATGGGGTTTGATAGTGTTGCCAAAGTGCGTTACCCACAAATTGAAACGATTACACATGTACATTCCCCTGCTAATTCATCCGGAATTGTTGATGGAGCCGCTGCGCTATTAATTGGAAGTGAGCAGGCAGGGAAACAGTTTGGTATGAAGCCAAGAGCGCGTGTTGTCGCAACGGCCGTTGTTGGAACAGATCCAACAATTATGTTAACAGGGCCAGGACCTGCTGCTCGCAAAGCACTTAAAGTTGCAGGTATGTCAGTAAAAGATATTGATTTATTTGAAGTGAATGAAGCCTTTGCTTCCGTTGTTATGCGTTTTATGGATGAAATGGAAGTCAGTGAAGATATCGTCAATGTCAATGGTGGTTCGATTGCAATGGGCCACCCATTAGGTGCGACGGGGGCCATGATTCTTGGCACCTTACTTGATGAACTCGAGGCTCGTGACCTCAAAACAGGTTTGGCTACCTTATGTGTGGGTGGTGGTATGGGGATCGCAACAATCATTGAGCGTGTTTAATCACCCCGTTCTTTTGCGTAAACGTATATAAAGAGAAACTAAAATGACTTCAGTAAAATATGAAAAAGATCAGGATAAAATTGTTCACCTGATTCTGGATAAGCCAAACGCTAGTGCAAATTTGATGGATTCAGAGTTTACCGACTCGCTTGTCGCAGCTGTAGAGAAACTAGGTGAAGATGACTGGGCAGGTGTGCTATTCAGGTCTGAAAAATCAACCTTTTTTGCCGGTGGCAGCTTGGATGATCTTCATGCCACCACCAAAGAAAATGCCCATTTACTTTATGAAATGGTTAATAAACTAAAACTGGTGATGCGTGAACTAGAAACATCAGGAAAGCCAGTTGTTGCCTGTATTAATGGTGCAGCGCTGGGTGGTGGTTGGGAATTAGCCTTGGCTTGCCATCATCGTATTGCTTTAAATAAAGGTGTGACCTTAGGTTTACCAGAAGTGACTTTAGGCTTATTGCCCGGTGGTGGTGGTGTAATTCGTATGTCACGTCTTTTAGGCTTGCAGGCTGCACTACCTTATTTAACAGAAGGTAAGCAGTTTAAACCAGAGCAAGGACAAAAACTGGGTTTAATTGATGAAGTGGTAGAGACCAAAGATCAACTTGTTAATGCCGCAATTAGCTGGATCAAAGCAAACCCTAAAGTTCAGCAACCCTATGATGTTAAAGGCTATAAAGTTCCTGGTGGAAAACCTTCAAATCCGGCGTTAGCGAAGATGTTGCCGATTGCGCCAGCCATGATGCGAGTACAAACAAAAGGCACTATGCCCGCACCAGAATCAATTCTATCAGTCATGGTAGAAGGTTTGCAGGTTGATATTGATTCAGCCATGCGTATCGAAACACGTTATTTTGTTGAATTGGTCTGCTCGCAGGTCGCAAAAAATATGATTGGAACTTTGTGGTTTCAACTCAATGAAATTAAGGTCGGTGCAAGTAGGCCTGACAATATTGAAAAATCTAAAGTTCAAAAAGTAGGTGTTCTCGGTGCAGGAATGATGGGTGCCGGTATAGCTTTTTCATCTGCATCAAAAGGTATTGATGTTGTCTTAAAAGATGTCAGTCTTGAAAATGCTGAAAAAGGAAAAGCCTACTCACAAACATTATTAGATAAGAAAGTTAAAAAGAAGCGCTTAAGTGCTGAAAAACGTGATGCTGTTTTAAATTCTATTCAAGCTAGTGCAGACGCTGAAGATTTGAAAGGGTGTGACTTAATCATTGAGGCTGTATTTGAAGATCGAGGGTTAAAAGCTAAGGTAACTAAAGAAGCCGAAGCTCAATTAGAAAGTTCAGCAGTGTTTGCAACAAATACTTCAACATTACCTATAACGGGTTTAGCTGAAGCATCAGAAAGGCCAGCAAACTTTGTGGGTCTTCACTTCTTTTCACCGGTAGATAAAATGCCTCTGGTTGAGATTATCTGTGGCGAGCAGACCTCTGATGAAACCCTAGCAAAAGCTTATGATTACGTACTACAAATTGGTAAAACGCCGATTGTCGTCAATGATAGCCGTGGCTTTTTTACCTCTCGTGTCTTTGGCACTTTTGCTAACGAAGGTATCGCAATGCTAGGTGAAGGCATGCCCGCTGCTGCAATTGAGAATGCGGCATTTCTAGCGGGTTATCCGGTTGGGCCATTGGCCGTGACAGATGAGGTAAGCCTCACTTTGGTTGAGAAAATTCGCAATCAAACCATTAAAGATCTTCAGGCTGAAGGCGGAACGTACCCAATACACCCCTCAGATTCAATTGTTGACCGTATGCTTGAAGCTGATCGATCAGGAAAATTAAGTGGCGCAGGTTTTTATGATTATCCAAAAGGCGCGAAAAAACACTTATGGTCAGGCTTAAAAGAGATGTTTGAAAATGCAGAAACACCTTATTCGCTTGAAGAAATTAAAGATCGCTTATTGTACATTCAAGCAATTGAAACAGTTCGTTGTGTAGAGGAAAAAGTATTAACGAGTGTGCGTGATGCCAATATCGGTTCGATCATGGGTATAGGCTACCCTATTTGGACGGGCGGGATACTACAGTTCATTAATCAGACAGGTTTGACTGAATTTATTAAACGTGCAGATGAGCTAACAGAGCAATGTGGTGAACGATTTTCTGTGCCTAAGTTACTGAGAGGTATGGAAAAAGATGGCTTGACCTTCAAGGACTAAGAAAACTCATTATCGGGGTGAAAGCCCCTAGTGTGAAATAAAATCTGAACTTATTGCTGTGAAAAAAAGGAAAAATAATGATTAAACGTACTGTATTTGAATCAGAACACGAAATGTTTCGTGATAGTTTTCGTAAGTTTCTAGAAGCTGAAGCTGTTCCATATCATGCGCAATGGGAAAAAGATGGGCAGGTCTCGCGTGAATTATGGGCGAAAGCAGGGCAGCATGGTTATTTGAGTCCAACTGTTCCGGAAGCATATGGCGGTGTTGAGGCTGACTTTCGTTACAATGCCGTGGTGGATGAAGAGATCGCTAGGCTAGGTTTAAGTGGTATTGGTTTTGGTCTGCATTCCGATATTGCTGTGCCGTATATCATGGCTTATGGCTCAGAAGAGCAAAAAATGAAATACCTTCCGGGTTGTGTGAACGGGGATATTGTTACAGCCATTGCAATGACTGAACCCGGTACCGGTTCTGACCTTCAGGGTATTAAAACCAATGCAGTATTGGATGGCGATCATTACATATTAAATGGTTCTAAAACATTCATAACCAATGGCCAGATGGCTGATCTTGTGATTGTTGTTGCTAGAACTAACCCGGAGCAAGGCTCAAAAGGTACGAGCTTATTATTGGTTGATGCAAATAGCGATGGCTTTGAAAAAGGCCAGAATCTTGAAAAAATTGGTATGAAGGCACAAGATACTTCAGAGTTGTTCTTTCAAGATGTCAAAGTGCCCAAAGAGAATGTTTTGGGTGCAGAAGGTATGGGCTTTATTTATTTGATGCAGGAATTGCCGCAAGAGCGTCTATCTGTTGCGCTTAATGCCATCGCAAGCGCCGAGTCAATTCTTGAACAAACCATAGAGTATGTAAAAGACCGGAAAGCTTTTGGTCGTTCAATTTCATCTTTTCAGAACACCCAGTTTAAAATTGCTGAAATGTCAGCTGATATAACCATGGCGCGAGTTTTTGTCGACAAATGCTTGGAGTTATTGGTTGATAAACAACTAGATGTTGTGACGGCAGCAAAGTTAAAGCTTATTTCGACAGAAATGCAGTGTGATGTGATTGATGAATGCTTGCAGTTACACGGTGGTTACGGCTATATGCTGGAGTACCCTGTCGCGCGTGCTTATGCTGATGCACGGGTTCAGAAAATATATGCAGGTACGAATGAGATTATGAAATTAATTATCGGGCGGAGCTTGGTTTAATTTCATATCGTTACCGCCGTTGTTAAGCATCAGCTTTTAAGCGACGGTGACGCTTATTATTGTGCCTTTTAGGCTGACCTGAAAAGCACACCATATTTGAGTGCAAAGCTCACTATTTCATTTTGGAAATATTATGACTCTCCCTTTGAAAGGCCTAAAAGTTCTAGACTTCACGACCTTGCTACCCGGTCCTTATGCGACGCAATTGTTAGCAGATATGGGTGCTGAGGTCTTGCGCATAGAGTCGCCAACCAGACCTGACCTAGTAAAGTTAATGCCTCCCATAGTCGGTGGAGTTTCAGCGGCGCATGCCAGTCTTAATAGAAACAAAGATTGCATTGCGATGGATTTAAAAAACGATCAAGCAAAAGAAATTATTTATAAACTGGTCAAAGACTATGACATTGTTATTGAGCAGTTTAGACCCGGTGTAATGAAGCGCTTGGGTTTAGACTATGAGTCACTCATAAAAATTCAACCCAAGTTAATTTATTGTTCTATTACAGGTTATGGTCAAACAGGCCCATTAAAAGATAGAGCCGGGCATGATATTAATTACTTAGCGCTATCGGGTTTAGCGAGTTACTCGGGGCGCAAAGAAACGGGCCCAATTTTATCGGGAACTCAAATAGCCGATATTGCTGGCGGTTCACACCATGCTGTTATAGCTATACAGGCGGCTATCATCCAGCGGTCTGTCACTGGAGCAGGGCAATATTTAGATATCAGTATGAGTGATGCTGCTTTAGCACTGACTACTATGTTTGGTGCAAGTGCTTTGGCGGGAGGAAAAACGCCCGAACTCGGTGGTGAAATGTTAAATGGCGGCTTATTTTACGATTATTATGAAACAGCGGATGGCCGCCACCTTTCACTTGGTTGCTTAGAGCCCGTCTTCGCAACAAAAGTACTTGCCGCATTGGGTATGACTGATTGGATGTCAAAACTAGCTGACCAGCGTCCGGAAGTTCAACATGAAGTGCGTTGTAAGTTCGCTGATGTTTTTATACAACAAACGCTTGACCATTGGGTTGTTATCTTTGAACCTTTAGATGCATGTGTTGAACCTGTTTTAACCACCAATGAAGCATTTAAACACCCGCACTTTATTGAACGGGACATGATTGCGAAAGCGTATGATGCAAATGGAAATAGTATTCCTCAGCTTAATTCAGCTCTACCTTTTCGAGAAGAAAAAGTTCATCAAGCAGGTAAAGTTTTGGGAGCAGATACTAATTCTGTGTTAGAAAGCATTGGTTACACTCAAATAGAAATAGACAAGCTTAAAGAAAATAAATGTGTAAAGTAACGTTTCTGATGGAGAAGTAGCTTAGGTTATGAATAAGCTACTTGGGTATAATTCATTTTTGAACCGAAATAAGAAAATAACATGTATATTGGTGAAGTCTCAAAAAATACAGGCTTGTCTATTAAAGCCATTCGTTTCTATGAGGAAAAAAAGCTAATCCCCAAACCAAAGCGCGATGGCCGCTATCGTATTTATGATCAGTCAGATATCGATATCCTTTTACTTATTAAAGAAGCAAAGTCACTAGGTATCACTTTAGCGAAGCTAAAATCAATTGTGGTATACAGTGATGGCCAGTTAGATTGGGTTGAAGTAAAAGAATTCTTAAAGTTGCAAAGAAATCTGATTGTCGAGCAAATCAAAGCGCTGAATCTAAAAATAGAAAAAATTGACGACTGTATAAACCAAATAAACGTCTAGCAGAAAATGTTTGACTCTCCCCTTAAGGGAAGACTTTATAATTTCTCGTTTAAACCAGAGATAAAGTTTATGAGCAAACGAATTTTAGTCTTAAGTGGCAGCCCAAAAGAAAGCAGTTTTTCAGAAAAACTAGCTGAAAGCTATGCAAGTTCGGCTAGCCAGGAGCATGACGTAAGAATACTCAAAATATCCGAGATGAGTTTTGACCCAAACTTAACGCTAGGTTATGAAAAAACTCAGAACTTAGAACCTGACCTGCTTGAATTTCAACATGCAATCCAGTGGGCCGAACATCTACTTATTACAACACCTGTTTGGTGGGGGACCTTACCAGCGAAATTTAAAGGAGTGTTCGATAGAGCATTTTTACCTGATTTTGCCTTTCGATACCATGCAGGCAAGTCAATGCCTGAAAAATTGCTGAAAGGAAAAACAGCAAGAATTATTATGACGATGGATACGCCAGTTTGGTATTACCGGCTTTTTCAGGGCGCGCCGGCTTTGAAGCAACTGAAGATAACGACATTAGGCTTTTGTGGTTATAAAAATATTCGAAATGAAATGCTTGGGCCTGTGATTAACGCTTCCAAATCCAAACGAGAAAAGTGGTTAGATAAGCTAGAGGATCTAGGGCGTCAGGGCGCATAGAGCTTCATGAGTTGTGCTTACTCATGTCTAACTAATACATTCTATGGTTGATATCGATACTTAGCGTTAGAATAGAGTGTGATTGTCTACTTTTTACTCTACAATAGCGCCCCCAAATTGACCTTCCTGTAGGAAATACCTTTGACTCAAGCGACCTTCTCAACTTTAAAATTGAAACAAGCATTACTGGAAAATCTAGAAACACTTGGATATCTGGCAATGACACCAATCCAGGAACAGAGCATTCCCTTGATTCTAGAAGGTAAGGATGTGATTGCCCAGGCAAAAACAGGGTCAGGTAAAACTGCGGCATTTGGTTTAGGTCTTTTACAAAACTTAAATGTAAAACGTTTCCGCGTGCAGACCTTAGTGTTATGTCCTACACGTGAACTGGCAGATCAAGTTGCAAAGGAGATACGTCGTTTAGCGCGATCCATTCATAATATTAAAGTGTTAACGTTATGTGGTGGAAAACCTTTTGGTCCTCAAATAGGCTCATTGGAGCATGGTGCGCACATCATTGTAGGCACCCCTGGTAGGGTAGAAGAGCATTTAACTAAAGGCACCTTGAATCTGGATAACTTGAATACATTTATCTTGGATGAAGCTGATAGAATGCTTGAAATGGGATTTCAGTCTGCACTCGATGCGATTGTTGAATTTGCTCCAAAGCATCGTCAGACATTGCTATTTAGTGCCACCTTTCCAGACCAAATAGCCTCTGTTGCAAACAAAATTATGAAACAGCCGGAGCGAGTTAGTGTCACAGAGGGACATAATCCAGAAACCATTCGGCAGCATTTTTATAAGGTCGATAATGATGAGCACCGTATGGTTGCTGTTCGTTTGTTACTTCAGAAGCATCGACCAAAATCTACAATCATCTTTTGTAATACTAAAATAGAAACCCAAAATGTAGCAGATGAGTTGTTTAATCGTGGGTTTTCAGCGATGGCTATACATGGTGACTTGGAACAAAAAGAACGAGATCAGGTTTTAGTACGGTTTGCCAGTAAGTCGATCTCTGTTCTTGTCGCTACAGATGTTGCTGCAAGAGGCTTGGATATTGACACATTAGATGCTGTTATTAATTACCATCTTTCACGGGAATCAGAAGTGCATGTGCACCGTGTGGGGCGAACTGGTCGTGCAGGCAAGTCTGGCATGGCATGTTCATTGTATAGTGATAAAGAAAGCTACAAAGTTTCAGTGATAGAAGAAATGAATAGTTTAACGGTCAAGCCAGAAGAGCTTCCTTCTATCAACTACTTAGACAAACCGATCGATATTCCTAGCATGGTTTGCTTTCAGATAGATGGCGGTAAAAAACAAAAACTCCGAGCTGGAGATATTTTGGGTGCACTCACAAGTGACGGCGGTATTGAGGGTAAGCAAGTTGGCAAAATTAATTTATTCGATAATCGTGCCTATGTTGCCGTGGAAACAAATGTTGCAAAGATTGCAAATAAAAAGCTAAGCGATGGAAAAATGAAAGGGCGATCATTCCGTGTTCGCTGGATGCGTTAACGCAAGATACTAGACAGGTGTATCTTCTTGCGTCAATGCACTAACAACCAAATACTGTTGTAATGATTATATTGGTTACTTCAGTATATTGATTGAGCTACTTAAAAACTGTATGTAACCCCTTTTACAAAAGGTTGGCCACTGGTTTCATCGGTGAATTCGTAAATAATACTAAGGTTATTGCTTGGGATATTGATATCCAGTATATAACCTAATGCAGAAAATTCCCCGCCAGATAAAGCCCCGTTACTCAGGAATGCTGTCTCTGTGATTGGAGAGTCTGGCAAGTGGGTTAAAATACCAGAAAGTTCAGTGGCGACATCAACCTGATCAATCTTGAATTCACGATTAGAAAGGTTTCGTATAAAAATAGCAAAGTAGCTGTCTTGTAACAACATGCTGTTATCATAAAGCGCATCTGAGTTTGTTTTAAATGCGATAACATTACCAAAATTAGACGTGCTATAGAGCGCTGTATCACTGTTAAGCTTTTCGCCAATTACACTAGCTGTAATGTGGATCAAGCCTTCGTAGTCTGAGGTAATTGTTGCACTTGCTATGCCATTGTTTGTGGATATGGTTTCTGTGCGGGTATTGTCTCCTTCTATAATCGTAACCTCGACTTGAGTTGTATCTGAAATACTGCCGTTTTGGTCTGCTGGTATTACCTGCGCTTGCAATATTGCACTATCCGAAAGGTTATTAGATATTACATTAGGGAAGATGCTGAGGCTGATGGACACAGGAATATTCGGATTTTGAGTAATTTCGATCGGCAACAAGGTGGAATATATCCCGTTTAAACTTGCAGATAATGATGCTGTGCCAGCAGAGACCCCATTAATCAAACCTTTAAGCAAAATAGTGTTTTCTACAGATGCTATTCCAGAGGCTGTTGAGCTCCAATTAACCTGCTGGGTAACATCTTTAATACTGTTGTCTGAATAGGCGGCTATTGCAGTGGCTTGAGTTTTGGTTTTTGCATTGATGGTAGCTTGTTCAACTGAAATAGTAATTTGGCTGAGTGTCGCATTTGTAACTGTCACAGGGATATTGCTTGAAACGTCGCTAAAACTAGCAGAAACCGATGTATGACCTGCATCGACTGCAACTAAAAGCCCAGTATTTAACGTATTGTCTATTGTTAAAATTGATGTGTCATCACTTTGCCAAGTGACTTGCTGACTGATATCGCTTGTTGAGCTATCGGAGAATAGCCCATACGCCTTTAATATTTGTTGGTGACCGTCAGGAATTGGTGAGTTAGGCCCATCAATTGTGATTGACTGCAGCGTTGCTGCGGTCACGTTTATTTGTCCAAAACCAGTTATGTCATTATTGCTCGCATTAATGAGAGTACTGCCTTCCATTAAAGTGTTGATGTCACCATTGTTGCTTTCTGACAAGTCAAGAATGTCTGCTGTAGTGCTAGACCAGTCAACGATATTTGTTATATCAATCTGTGAACCGTCGGAATAATAGCCCATTGCTTTAACTGGTAGACTAAAGCCTTTGGCTATAGTTGTGTTGGTTGGTTGTACTTCAATTGTGCTTAGTTGAGCCGTGGAAATGGTTAGAGCGGTTGATTGGGATATCTCGCCTATAATTGCTGTGATAGTTGATTGGCCTTCTGTTAAACCGTAAGCAAGGCCCTCCTGAGTAGTGATGTTATCAATTGTGCTAATCGTTTCACTGCTGGATATCCAAGTAACCTGAGTACTCAGATCTTGGACTGACCCATCAGTATATCGCCCAGAAGCAGAAAATTGTTGTGTAAGCCCTTTTGGAATTGAGGCATTTAATGGTGAGATAACAAGCTCTGTCAGTTCCGCACTTGAAACCTCAACTTGTATTACCGCTTCGAAATCAGAAAAGCTTGCCGTGAGTTCGGTCAACCCAACTTTCTTCGCTATAATTTCAGTGCTATCAGTTTTCAGAGATGCAATATCATTATTGCTACTGTTCCAATCAGCTTGATTTGTAATATCGACAAAACTTTGGTCAGAGAAAATGGCAACCACGCTTGCTGAGAATGAACTGCCATTTGCAAGTGAAATAACGGATGGGGTTGCGACGATTTTTGATAGGGTTGCAGCCTTTATTTCTATTGATGATTTTGTCGTTAAATTACCATTGGTCGCTGACACTTCAACACTTCCTTGCTGAATGGCTTGAAGAAAGCCATTGTTGGTACCAATGTTTGCAAAAGCTGAATTGTCAGTTCCCCACATAACATTTTCAGTTATATCTTGAGTGCTACCATCTGAAAAGGTTCCCGTTGCAATGAGCTGGCTAGAGATTCCCGCTGCAATTGACGGGGGAGCACTGATTGAAATGATCTCTAATTCAGCGGCTGATACGGTGATAGAAGAGGAGCCAGAAGTATTGTTTATACTTGCACTAATAATGCTAGTACCTTCAGAGAAGGACGTGAGTAGTCCCGTACTAGAAATATTTGCATAGCTGTTATTGCTCGAGTTCCATGAAACCGTAGTACTTAAATCTACAGTGCTATTGTCAGAGTAGAGTCCTGTTGCGATTAATTGTTGTTTGGAATTTTTAGCAATTTTTAGTGTGGCAGGGGAAACATTTATAGTAACCAATTCAATCATTTCAGCTTCAAAGCTTCCTACCACCTCATGCAGTGTTGCATTGATCACAACATTGCCTGAAGAGATGGATGTAAGGATTCCGCTATTCGATATATTCGCAATGCTTGATGATGAAGAGGCCCAGATAACTGAGTTAGAAACGTCTTCTGTACTTGAGTCAGAGTATGTTGCTGTCACTGCGAGCTGTCGACTACTGCCTGTTTTTAGATTTTCAGTCAAACCACTAATTGTAAGTGAATCTAAAATAGGCGGAGGTGCTACATTTGATGAGCTTCCACCTCCTCCCCCGCCACAGCCAGTTAATATTAAAAAAAGTAAAAAGAATAGAGAGGTTTTAATATTGGTGAAATTAGTAAATAAACGCATAAAAGTTTTCCTGATTATAGCGCTTCAGTATATAGATGTATGTGGTTGTCGTTTGTAGTGATTTGTAAATTAAGTTGGGTGATTTATTAAAAAGAAATTATAACTAGAATCATATAAAGAGTACGAATGGGCTTATGTACTTAAAGTTAACTTGTTGTCGGTTTTATATTTTTTAAAAGGTAGCAAGGTTATGAATACCTTGATCAAATTTAAACCTTTAAATTACATAGGAAAAAATACGATTTTTCAGGATGGCTGTAGTGGAATTCCTATAAATCCCGACTAAAGTTAATTCATTATAAAACTGTATTCTATATTCGTAGAAAATTTGAACTATTTTGAGTTGTATTAAATATGGCATGAATGCCATGCGAGTCTGTCAATGAATGAAGAAAGTATAAAGCTAGAAGGTGTCGTGAATATCGCGAAAGCTGAAAGTTTGTTTCATGAAATGGAAAACATTGTTCGTCAGTGTTTGCCAACAAAAATTCATGCGTCAGAAGTATCAAGGGTCGATACGGCTGCATTACAGTTGCTTGCAAGTTTTATTTCTCATATGAACACTGCCGGTGCGAAAGTGGAGTGGAGTGGCGTCTCGGACGAATTACTTGCAGCAGCTAAGTTGCTAGGTATGGAGCAAGCGTTGAACTTGCCTGTCTAGCGGCAGGTGCAAGAAACATGAGCAAGATTTTTTATTAAGTAAAATGGAGAAAATGATGGCAACAATATTGGCGGTTGATGATTCTGCCTCAATGAGACAAATGGTTTCATTTACACTTAAAGGAGCAGGTTACAATGTGATTGAAGCTGAAGATGGCCAAAAAGCCTTAGACAAAGCAAAGGTTAGTGCTGTCGACTTGGTATTAACAGATGTCAATATGCCAGTGATGGATGGCATTGAACTGGTTAAAAACCTGAGAACTTTACCTGACTATAAATTTACACCGATTCTAATGTTAACAACGGAGTCTGCGGGTGATAAAAAGGTTCAAGGTAAAAATGCCGGCGCAACAGGGTGGTTAGTAAAACCCTTTAACCCCGAACAATTATTAGCAACGATCAAAAAAGTAATGGGCTAATTTAAGTAGGCCTTTTAAATAAGCTCTATTCCGTAGTTTGAATTTGATCATTGAATGAACTTTTCCAAAAGATTGTAATCTATCAGAACGCAGGTCATTTGTTATGAGCGTCGATTTAAGTCAGTTTCATCAAGTATTTTTTGAAGAAAGTTATGAAGGTCTGGATGTAATGGAGTCCGCCCTTTTAAATATTGATATATCTGCAATTGATGACGAAACAATCAATGAAATTTTTCGAGCCGCTCATTCTATTAAAGGTGGAAGCGGCACCTTTGGTTTTGTCGATATAGCAGGGTTTACCCATGTAGTTGAAACTCTTTTAGATTTGATACGATCTGATCAGTTTGAAATGAAAGCCGATCATGTGGATTTATTCTTAAGGTCTGTTGACTGCATTCGAACTATGATAAACCAGCTTGAAAGCGGTGCCAGTTGTGATATGGAAGTCGCCGATGAGCTTAAAATCGCTTTTAATTTACTGCTTGATGGTGAAGCGAGTCCAGATACTGACTCTAACTCTGGCAGTATAGAGGGCGATAATCAGAGCGACGCGTCAGACTCTGAAGGGTGGCAGATATATTTCAAACCAGAGTTAGATATTCTTCGAACGGGTAATGACCCTGTCCGCATGTTTCGTGAATTGGCTGAATTAGGGGAGTTAACTGTATCAGCTGTGATCGATGAGATACCTTCAATTTCAGATATTGATCCAGAAGCATGTTATATGGCATGGAATTTAACGCTATGGGGAAGTGCGACTGAAGCGCAAGTTAATGAAGTGTTTGAATGGGTTGTCGATGATTCTGAACTAACAATTACTCCGCTTTCATTAACTGGGGGAGAGGCAGAACAAGAACAAGAACAAGAACAAGTTGTCGTAACTGATGAAAAAGAAAAGCTATCTGAGCCTGTCCTTGAGAATGTACAAGAGCAAATAAATGAACCCGTCGATGCAACGCTAAAGCAAGCAGTTAAGAAACCTGCGTCCAAAAAAGATACTAAAACAGAAAGTGCTTCAATACGTGTAGGCACAGATAAAATTGACGACTTAATCAACATGGTCGGTGAATTAGTAATAACTCAGTCGATGTTAAGTGAGCTGGGGAAAGACTTCAGTATAGAGAGTATGCCTAAGCTTATGGAAGGTTTGGAGCAGTTAAGTATGCATACGCGAGAGCTGCAAGAAAATGTAATGCGAATTCGTATGCT
>Ga0105348_1001845_pt1 | contig 13519 bp, 9 predicted proteins | sample EN8Hudsemesocosm_2_FD_83504 | JGI IMG/M metagenome (GOLD analysis project Ga0105348, IMG submission 83504) | Methane-oxidizing microbial communities from mesocosms in the Hudson Canyon - EN8C Hudson Canyon | ecosystem: Environmental > Aquatic > Marine > Cold seeps | place: Hudson Canyon... | reverse complement strand
TGGGCTAGACTAACACCCCCACTGCTTATCGAATTACTTGGGCGTAGGCTTGTAAGACTCGCTTAGTAATATCCTCATTAGCGCTTTTTAAGCGCTCATCCAATGTCTTAGTTGCGGTATTGATTTCTTTCTTGGTAAAAGGGCAGGACTTTGGTAGATCTCTGTTCAATTTCTTATACGCGGCATAATTGACAGGAAATAATTTATAGTTTTTATGAATAGAATGGTCAACTAAATCAGCTACAATTTTATGATTTAAACTTTGCGTAGTTTGGGATGCGATCTCTTGGCCAAAATGAATATGAATTTTTCCCTTATTTCCTTCCATCCCTTTTTTTGCTGCAATAAAGTCATCTAATTTATCTTTTGCGTAATTTTCATTTTCAGTTTGTGCTGCAAGTTCTATCGACTTATCAATATCACAAGGATCCCATTCGTAAGAAAAACTCACCGGTACTATATTCAGTTCAGTGAGGTAGTCATGAATCAATTGGTCTTTAGGTTTTGATAACCCCAGCATCTTAATGAGCGCTGGATTTGTTTTATCGATATTGTCTTTAGCGCGGCCTTCTTTCTGAGCAATCCAAATGTTTTCCTCTTTATTAAAGCGTAGGAACTGAATATAAGATGATTGGACTTTCATAGCTTTTAATATCGCGCGGGGCGACTTAATAGATCGGAAAATTTTGAAGCAGCGGTTTAATAGCGCGAGATCACAGGCGCTAGGGTTCTGAAGTAAGTTATCACCAATTGCGCAGTTTGCCGTTGAAAATGAATGTGCGCGCAACGCTTTATTTAATAGCAGCGGGTCCATCACTATATCGCGATGATTAGAAATGAAAACATATGCCTTGCTAGAATCTAAATCTGCCAAACCAGTAACAGAGAACTGTTCATAACGCTTCTCTATTAATGGAAAAATAGTTGTTTCTATCCAATCTTGTAAGTCAGCGACTTTTTCAGTTTTTGAAAGCGTGGTAATTTGGTTGGTAAGTGGTTCGTTAAATGTTGAAAACAGTTGATTCATAATGGCTAAAAAGAAATCGTCTTTTAATAAGCGTTGAATAACAACTTTTACTTCGCTGTTTTGGTAACATTGAATTTCTTTAAAACTTTCTTGCCATTCACACGTAGACTTGTTTAGTAAGGTCATTTTAGTTTCTATAATAATTTTTAGTACGCACTTTTAGGTGCTTTAAATAGAGTATAGTTAAAAAGTACAAATAACTCACATTCAATCACTTACTTATTGAATTTATTATGGAAAATGAACGTGAATGACTTATTAGTTATACAATTCGCAAAATGGCCAGTGCTCGGTAATGTAAAAACACGGCTCGCAAGCGCTATTGGTGATGAAAAAGCCCTTAAAGTACACATGAAATTAATGGACGAAGTACTCACTAAACTAATGTTAGCTAAACATGAAGGTCTTTGTGGTGACATAGAATTATGGCTGAATGAAATTCCTGCACAAAAAAAAGACATGGCAGCTATTTTAAGCAAAACCGGTTATTACCAAATTATGTGTAAAGTACAAAATGGAAATACGCTAGGCGACAAAATGGCGCATGCCATCCTCTCATCTTTACAGGTCTACAAAAAGATCATTATTGTGGGGAGTGATTGTCCAAATATATCAACTAAAACCCTTATGGAAGCTAGTGAGGCTTTAAATAAGACCGACATAGTACTTGGCCCCGCGGAGGATGGTGGTTATGTTTTAATCGGTGCCTCAAAGTTTAATGCTGACATATTTAATGATGTTGCATGGGGGAAGGGGGCGGTATTTGATAAAACCCTTAGAAACCTTCAAAGGCTTAATTTCTCACACACTACGCTTGAGGAGTCATGGGATGTTGATGATTTGGCAGACTATGAACGTTGGTGCCAGCAGAATCGCTAGTAAACTCATCATCAGGACGCCAATCAGCGACAAATAGATCACCCTACAAAGAAGAAAGTATGAGGGCGGAGTCGTTTTAGGATTTGCTTGCGCACCTAATGTTCAATGTAAAACTTAAGACTATGTTGTTGGGATGAATCGAAGATAATTCGAACAATATATTCAAAGTTTAATTCGGTTGGGGTTTGCGGAGCTTACCCCAACACGAGTTAATAAATTGTTTTATTATCGTCTCGATTAACTTTTTACGAAGTACACTGAATATTCATTTTTGATATTTTTATCTTTCTCAAATCTATGCAAATGTTTCTCTGCTAGTGTCAAGGCTACGGTTTTTCTGTGGTGGTTTAGAACTTTAGAAAGAGACCATTCTGGTTGAGCAAGTAGATCTAATATAGAGCCTAATATATGAGTTTGATTATTATCGGTAAACCAAGCTTGGCGACAACCATCAATTGAATAGAAATATTCATCTTTAATGACGTCAGCCCAATAATTACTGTATTTATCGGCCAAAATGGTCGACCTTAATGCGCGTATATTTACAGAGGTCTGCTTCAATGATTGCTTGTTGATAAGCTGCTGAATATCTTTTGTGGCAGTGTCTGGCGTCTTAACAAGTTTAATATTCAATACGCCGTGTTGACCTAGACTACTTTTCACAAGTGAGATGAATGAAGCATCAATACTGCTTGCATCACCGCTTATAGACCCAAAATGTATTTGGTTGCCATCTTGTAAGAAACGTTTGGCTAAAGATAAGGGCCAAAAAGCAATATTATTAAGTTGCTCCTCTTCTGCTTTTAGGTGGCTTTCAGCAAGGTTTTCCAAGCTGTTTTCAACCGCTAGCACATCAATATCAGTAAAGTGTCGCGCATAACTAAAAGCTTTTTGAGCGGCGTCTACGCCAGCGACCAATAGTAAGAGACGTTCAGGCAAGCTGGAGGTATCAATACCAAAGCTTGTTTTCATTTCATTTTTTAATGACTGTTGATTAAAAAAATCAATTTTATTCCAGCGAGGGAAAGGGGCTGGCATATCTTCTTTGGCAATTAAAAGCTCATCTTGTTTTTCAGGAAATTGTTGTTTGAATCCTTCTCTTTCTGCGCGACGATAGAGAGAACCTGACATGAGAGGGATGAGTGCATCAGGCCAAGCATTAAGTTGGAGTTCAGTTAGGTTTACAGCGTAGACTTGTGAAAAGAAAGACTGATACATGCCGACTACAATTAGCGCACCTGTAACGTCTTCCATGAGCCAAGGCTGTTGAAGCGTTTGGGTAAGAACCAGATTAAAGTGATCAACCTTGGATGTTTCATCTTCAGTCAGAATAAGAGCGTAGTTATTACGCTCGTTGTAGGTGGCGATCGCGACAGCCAAAAGTTGAAGTTCATCACGTAATTGTCGTGTTTCAGCGGCTTCTAAAAGAATGCTTTGGCGTAGCAAAGTTATAAACTCATCAACAAATGGATTTGGTAGGCTGCACTTTAAAAGTGAATGATATACAAGAGGGTCGTTTGCGACTTGTAGAATGTCGATAGGTGCATTTGGATTTTCTAAATCATACTTTTTAGAAATAAGTGCTGCAGCAAAATGACCAAGACGTTCATGTGCCAGTTCTGTATATGAAAAGAGATTTAAAAGGTCTATTTCAAGTTCAGCTTGGTAGCTATCAATTTTGATATGCGCGCAGCAATTAAGCATACCCTGTAAAATGGTGTCATCGTCATGGCCATGGTTGACCAATGAGCGGTAATGTAAATAAGCGACGTCATAATTTCTTAAAGATTGCTGAACCCGTGCAATACCTAAAAAAGCATTTTCTAAGCCTTTATCTATTCCAAGTGCATCGTTAAAATATTGAAGCGCAAGGTCCGGCTCATCATTCATGAGTTGTAAGTAGCCCATATTACTTAAATACTGTGTATTGTCGGGCGAGTGTTGCAAACATTGTTCGAATAAAGCTTCGGCAGACTTGATATTTCCTCGATCTAACTCAATTCGACCTAAAAGGTTTATGGCCGGTGTATTGCTTGCATCATAACTAATAATTTGTGTAATAAGTTCTAACGCATGGTCGAGTGAAGTTTGTCGATCGGCTACAGGTGTTGAAACACTGTTGTACATTTTGTAAAGATCGTTTGCATGAATTAATAAACGAGCTGTATTTGGGCATTCTATTTTTGTTGAATTACTAACAACAGGCTGAAGCTTAGGTGTCATAGTTGTCATTGTGGGCAAACCTCTTCCGCTTTATTTATTAAAATTAAGATTGTATTAATGACTAAGCGAAGGGTGTGCCAACTATTTTTTAAAAGATGAAAATATAACTACGTCTCTTATAAACGAACACTTTGCATTACATCCACTGGGTGTCATGCGGCTTATGTAAGAGGGCGGAATCGAATGGTACTTACTTGTACAGGTAAGCTACTTTAGTTATAGGGTGTGCTTGCGCACCGAACATTTGATGTAACGCGAAGCCAGAACTTTAACCAACAACTTCAAGATAGGGCTGTTAGGTGAAACAGCTTACGCTAAAAAGAATTAATAGAGAGTAGAGGAGAGAAAAGCAAAAAAACCGGCAAAAGCCGGTTTTTATTTAAGCGTTTAAAGCTAAAAATTTAGCCTTGTAACAGCTGTAATACTTGCTGAGGCTGTCCATTAGCCAGCGCTAATATCGACAAACCTGCAGATTGTAATACCTGTGTTCGTGATAGTTCAGCCGTTTCAGCGGCAAAGTCAGCATCACGAATACGGGAATTAGCCGTTTCAAAGTTTTCAGCAGTGATCGCCTGGTTATTAATAGTTGATTCAAAGCGGTTCTGAATCGCACCTAAGTTGGCTCGTTCTAGGTTAATTTGGTCAAGGGCGTTATCGATGCCATTTATTGCTTTTAATGCGCCTTCAACGGTGCTTACATCTACATCTTTAATTAATTGTCCACCATCAGAGCCACCGAAGGTGCCTGCATCGAAGCCTAGGTTAAATAAAGCCTGAGTACCGTTAGAGCCGGCCTCGATTGTCATGGGGCCTGCAGAGGTAAATTGCACTGTTGAGTAAGTTGTTGTAGCAATGTTAGCTGCACTGTATTCATTTATAGTCGTTGCTACGCCATCATTAGCTGTATCAAAATCGACTTCACCGGCGCCACCAATACCAAAATGATCGGCAGATAATTCAACCCCAGAGTCATTGGAGTCAGTATTCCAAGCAGCAGAAATATTACGCCCGTCTGCTGCAACCAGGGTTAAGCCATCACCGTTATCTTCAGCGACTACGCCAGTTTGCCCGGTAAACAGGTTGATTTGACTTAAAGCTGAGGCCTTGTCTAACTCCTGGTTGTCTGAGGCGGTAAAAACGCCAATATCGACACCGTTAATAAATAACTGGCCACCTTCACCTGCTGTGCCAATGGTGCCCAACGCCCCAGAGACGGCTGTTGGATTTACGGATGCCGTAACCCCTGTTTCTTCGGTAGCTTTATTGATGGCGGCTGCCATGGCAATGCCGCTGGCTGCTTTTAGACTGCTATTGTAAGAATCATCAGAAGCCGTATCATCAGACGCTTTAGCTGCGCTAATTTGTACGCCGTTGATAACTAAATCCCCCGCGCTTAATGGGGATTTAGTAGCACTAATGTCATCTGATAGTCCATTTTGAGGCATGCCAAAATAAGTAGCTACATTCACATCGTTAGATAAAACGGTAATTGCCTGGTCTGGCTCATTACTTAGTGCGCGATAGCCGAAAACTGAGTTGTCTTCATCAACTACATAGGCTTCAAAAATGCCGGCACTATCGGTATCTAAACCAATTTGTCGATTTATTTCATCTACCAAACCTGATGTGGTGGCGTTAGATAGATTGGAATCCAACACGACTTGCACGCTACTGGTAGAGAGTGTCAGCGTGAAGTCTGCACTGGTAGCGCCAAATGTATTGGCTTGATCCCATTGATAGGCGGAGCCACTTTCTTGAATGTTGGAATTCATAATGGCGCTTCGTGCAGCATAAGTGCCTGCGACGAAACCTGTATCTTCAATATTACCACTGCCAGCGGTAATATTAATATCTTCACCATTAACCGAGGTTAAAGTTACTGTCCCTTCATAAGTGCCTTGGGATGCGAGGCCTAAATTGCTCATCAACGAACTGCTAGCGGCTGTTGTTGCGGCAGGTGTCGCAGCAGTCAAAGCAAGGCCTGCAGCAGCATTTCCAGTTATTGCGCCAATAGAGCCAGTCGCTGAATCTGAGCGAATGGTAATGATTCCTGCGTTATTTGTAGCGGTTGCACCGGGGAGGACGCCGCTGATTGCTGCTGCTAAAGCGTCAGCATCTGCGTAAACTGCTGGAGGAATCGTGTATGTGGCTGAAGCTGCGCCATCTATTGAAAAGGTCAGGTCATCATCAACACCCACGCCAATGGTTAAATCTGCGGCTCCCGAAGCGGTCACACCTGGATTTAAAGGTGTCGTTAAATTATTACTAAGTGTGATATTTCTGCCGTCAACTGCTTCCAGTATGACGCCTGTTGCATCATCGTTAGAGTCAATTGCTAGCACACCTGTTTGTTCAGAGTTGGCGTTAATAGCGGCCACTACCGAGGCACGGTCAGACGCTAAATCCAGACCGCCAGCACTCACCGAAATTGAGACATTGTTGAGAATGACGGTGCCGGATGCTGAACCGGTAGCCAGTGCCATATTTGAGCCCGGCACGGTATTAGTGTTTACCGTTGCATGTACGCCCGTTTCTTCTTCAGAAGTATTGATGGCGGCTGCTTTGGCAATAGCACTGGCAGCCTGATTATCGACCGAAGAGGTATCAGCCGCTGAGCGTGAAGCCTCAATCGAGACACCATTAATCGTTAAATCACCTTTAGCTAGAGCATTGGAGGTGGAGAATGAAGATAAACCTGCATCACTACCTACACCTAAAGTACTGCCCGATACCTCGGCCACTGAAAAACTGAGCGATTCACCATCATTTGCACCGATCTGGAAGGTGACATTAGAAAAGGATCCATCTAGTAGCTTGGTGCCGTTGAAGTTTGTTTTTTCAGCAAGACGATCAATTTCATCTTTAAGTTGTTGTACCTCGGCATTGATCGCTACACGGTCAATGTCAGAGTTGGTGGCATTGGCCGATTGTAGTGCTAGTTCACGCATACGCTGCAATGAACTGGTCATGGCGCCTAAAGCACCTTCAGCTGTTTGTGCGAGCGATACACCATCACCGGCATTTCGAATACCAACTTTTAAGCCTTCTACTTGTGTGGTGAAACGGGTAGAAATCGCCATGCCCGCAGCGTCATCTCGTGCACTGTTTATCCTGAGCCCGGATGATAGTCGCTGCAACGCAGTTTGATTATCTTTCTGTGAGGTATCCAGGTTACGTTGCGCATTAATTGACGCAATATTGGTATTGATGATTTGAGGCATAGTGCTCTCCTGCTTATCTTCTAATACCGCTGGACTGCCTCTCCATTGAAATATGGTCGGTCAGCAACTAGCGGCAGCTATATAAATTTTTATAAATTGTTGTAGAAACGAATTCACGCAACAACTTTGCTTGGTTTTTGTAAAGCATTGAATGTGCCAGTTTTTGTTAATTTATTTAAGTTGTTGAAAATACTAGGTTTTAATTTGTTGAATATAGGGTTTAAGTTGTTTTGTTTGGTATGTGAAATACTATTATCTGATTTTTTGGCGGAAAATTGCCGCTTTTAAACAAAGTAAATTAGATGTGACGATAAATTAACTGTGATTACAGTCACATAACAAATGATAACTAAAGCGTACTTAAAGTATCATAGCTGATATTGAATTAGCGGCTTAGATTAATTAATAATATATATATTGTTAGATAACATAATTAGAAAAATGAAATGAGGTTGTATTCATGTTGACTAATTTTGAAAAGAAATTGCGGCCAAGGTCTTCTCCGAAATATATAAATGGCTATATAGAGCGGGGGGGTAATGACTATTTATATCAGCATTCAGCCGATACTTTTACTTCTTCCGGTTTTAATCAGTCCTTTTTTATAATCAATAAACCTCTTTTTGACAGTAGGCGCTCCCCATCCTCCTGACGACCTTGCTATTAACATTATTTTTATCTTAGCTTTTCAACGAAGGGTTGGTATTGACCCCATTCTAAGGTGTCGTTTATGTGGTGTTTTTTATCCTTACCTAAAATGTTGTTTTTGTTGCTTACTGTCACTATACCCCTAGGGGCTGTAGCAGGTGTACTGGTGTTAGAGTCAACCGCAGACACCGTTTTGACAGAGCAGCAACCAGACCTGAATCTTGGTGGCATGGATACTCTAAGTGTAGAGTCAGGTTATTATGACGAACACACGCTCATTGCTTTTGATTTATCTGAGCTTTCTATCGAGGCCCGAGATATTCAATCCGCTCAATTAGCTGTCGACGTTATTTATTATCCTCAAAGCCAGTCGAGCCATAAGGGGAGCAAGGGATATAAAGAACATGGTCATCATAAAGGGCATGAACGCCATGAGGAGCATGATCGTCATGAATGCAAAGGTTCCAGTCATCGAGGGCACAAAGGTAGTAAAGGTAATTCTTCAGAGATAACGCTTCATTCAATAATAGAGACATGGAATGAAATGGATGCCACATGGAACTGTAATGCATTAACTAATTGCTCAGGAAGCTGGCAGGGTGGTGATTATAAATCTGCGCCAATAGATCGCATAAAAGGCAAAGACATCAGCAATGGAACGATTCAATTTGATGTAAGCAAAGAAGTAAAAGAAATAGTTAATGGCCGCCTAAATTACGGCTGGCTTATTAAGAAAAAAAATAGCAGTAAGGGAATTATTACCTTCAGTTCAAAAGAGGGCAGTGTTAAGAAAGGCACGAAGAGCCCCCGTCTTATTTTATCGTTAAAAACTTCAGGTGATGTGGCTCCACCAACGGTTGAAATTATCGCTTATCCAAATAACTTGCTTATCGCAGGTTCAGCAGTCTTCAATGTAAATTTTACTGATGATAAAGGAATAGATGCCGCTTCAACCTTAATTACATTTGATGGCCAAAATATCAACTCATCCTGTGTTATTACCGCAAGTTTTGCTCAGTGTTCATTGTTATCCACTAATACTGGCGTACATAAAATAACTGCCGAGGTACAGGATTTTGCAGGTAAGAAAGGTACTGACAACAGCTCATTTTTATATTTACAAGAATCGCTCAGCCATAATCAATTTATCTCTACCTGGCATAAGGGGATTGGTTCGCCATATATAGAGAAAGGGCGCGATACTGATTTATACCTGGATGCCTTTTCAGGCGACGTTTACAAAAAACAAAATGGTGAGTGGTTATATAGTACAAATATTGTCGGTAAAACTGGGGTATTTGGTTTCAACGGTGCAACAGGTGATAAAGGCTCAAGTGGGGACCAAGGCGCTAAAGGTGAAGGGGGGCAGGTTGGAGGCGAAGGCATTCAGGGTTTTATAGGTCAGAGGGGGAGCTTGGGTGATCAAGGCATGCAAGGTTTAGCGGGTTTACATGGCGCAACAGGTGGTAAAGGGGTGGCCGGTATTTCATATTATGCCTCTAGAAATTGTCCTGCAGGCAAAGCGTTATTTGGTTTTGATGGTCTGGGAGAAATTGTATGTCGTTAAGTCGTACGAAGTTAAGTTGTATGTCTATGTACTTTAAGTCAATCAGTTTGCTTTTAGCGTGTGTTGTTCCTTTATACGTGAGTGCTGGTGTGGTGGTTCTAACTCCCTCTGATGATGCGGTACTCGTTAAACAACAACCCTACTTGAATCAAGGCGCTATAACTTTATTGAAAATTCAGCCCGATACAGATACGCAACGAGCCCTTGTGAAGTTTGATTTTTCGAACTACTCAATTAACGCAACTGATGTTGAGTCGGCCATGTTGACAGTGAACGTAGAATTTAATGATGGCAATTTTGAGAATAAAGGTAATGCGGCTGATATCAGGCTGCATAGAATGAAGGAGGCTTGGAACGAAAGTGATGTTACCTGGCAATGTGATCACTGTTCAGGCGGTTGGGCGGGGGGTAACTTTTCATCAAAAGAAACTGACCGACTTAAGGTGGCAGACATTACCAGCGGCACGATACAATTTGATGTGACCAAAGATGTGAAAGCCTGGCTGACGAATAAAGAAGACAATAATGGATGGTTGATAAAGAAAGAGCGCGAAAGCAAAGATGGCATCATTGTATTTAGCGCTAAAGAAGGCAACCATGCACCGCAATTAATTTTATCGCTTGATACCCAATCAGATGTTGCCCCACCCTCCGTTTCTATCGTCAAGCCTACTGGCGGTTTATTGATTAGTGACGACGCCCCGATTTTTAATGCGATATATACCGATGACACCTCGATAAATGAAGCTGATGTGCTAATAGTACTTGATGATGCGATAGATGTAGGGAGTTATTGCAGTATTAGCCAAAGTGCAGCTAGCTGCACCTTAACGGGATTGATGCCTGGTATACATTCCTTGGAAGTCGCCGTTTGGGACTCAGTGGGTAACACCTCGTCAGACACTTTAAACTTTTTGTACCTCGATAGCGCCAACAGTGATGGTTTTGCATCCAAGTGGCATACCGGGTCAGGTTTGCCGGATGTAGCATTCGGAAGCAATAGTGACCTGTACTTGAATGAGAATAATGCCGATGTGTATAAGAAAGAAAATGGCAGCTGGCTGTTTTCGCTTAATATTCAAGGTGCTCAAGGTGTGCAAGGTCTTCAAGGGTTGAAAGGGGAGCAGGGCTTAAAAGGTGATACGGGCAAAATTGGTCTAAAAGGCGAAAAAGGTGACCAGGGTGTGCAAGGCGTGCAGGGGTTAACAGGATTAAAAGGCGATGCTGGGCCACAAGGTGTGCCGGGTGTGATCGGTAAGACGGGCGAAATAGGTGAGCAGGGAGAAGTAGGAACTAAATATGTATCGGTGAGCTGTAACAATGATGAGCGTGTGGTCGGCTTTGGTGAAAATGGCCAGCTTATATGTGGTGTAGTTGATGCCGGTAATAGTGGTAATAGTAATAGTAGTGCTGGGGCTGATGGAAAAGACTTAGGCAAACTTAATGATACAGGTATTGATACTTGTTGGAAGGAAGGTGATGGCACTATATTTCCATGCCCCCAATCTATGAATGTTCATGGGCAGGATGGTGACTATGGCCGAGATGTGCTAGCAAAAAATGGTGACTTGGACAAGGTAGGGTATGGCCCAGCAGGTTTTGATTTAACCAAGCTGGATATGGCCGGCAACGATTTACCAGAGGGTGCTGAGAATTGGCGTTGCCTGCGTGATAATGTAAGCGGGCTTGTTTGGGAAGCGAATAAAGAAAGGCAAACACCGGGCAGTTTGCAGTATGTTTATTCCTATTACTGGCATGACTCCGCCAAAGGTGATTTATTTACAGGAACGAAGCCTTCGCCAGCTTCATGTGGAGGAGTTGATTGCAATACAGAAGCTTTTGTTAATGCTATTAACGATATAAAATTATGCGGTATTGAGAATTGGCGCATACCGACTGTTCATGAGTTTCATACTATTTTTGATTATGGCTTGGAGGAAAATGATGCATCAGCCTCTAGCACTACTTTTAAAACTAGAGGGTTTAGTTTGGAGTATTTCCAAAGTTGGCTAAGTTGGAGTGGGATATTCTGGACGACTTCAATATATAAAAATGAGCATTTTATTGTTAGGTCACACCCGAGAATTTATCTAAGTGGAAATGAGTCCACGTCACTTCTACACCTAATGTTAGTTTCTGGAGGTACGCAATGAGGCTTTTAGTATTGATATGTACTTTTTGCATGACTTTTTCAGTCTTTAGTCAGGACTGTAATGATAATTATGTACCTGATTCAGCGCGTTTTAAAGATAATGGTGGTGGAACCATTTCTGATTCCTCTACAGGTTTGATGTGGCAGCGATGTCACCATGGTCAAAGTTGGGATGGCTCAACATGTAGTGGCGGATCCAGTGGTGTTGTGAGTTGGACGGATGCCTTTGAGTATGCTGAGAAAAATACATTTAGTGGCTATATGGATTGGCGAGTGCCTAACGTAAAAGAATTATATACTCTTGTAAATACTGAGTGTAGGCCGTCAACATTTGATGGGTTTGATAATATATCAGGAGATTACAAGTTTGCTTCTTCAACACCAGTATTGATGGACAGTACAGGGCTTGCTAATTTGGATGTTGGCTTAATGCCTAGTTTTCATATTGTCAGCTTTTATGCAGGGCTAATTTACACAAGTCCTATGGGAGGAGACACTGTCCGCCTAGTTCGTTACGATAAATAAATGCCAAACCACATTTCCTTATACCTTTGCCAAGTCGAGCTACTAGGCTTGGTATCGTCCTTTCTTACCACTTATTTACTAAAGGGGGCAGGTAAATAACTGGTAAGTTGCTTCTGAGGGCTCTGTCGATAGTACAAAACCAGTTCAGTAGTTGTTGTATTATTTTTTTGTCTGTACGCATAAAAAAACGATAGTCGTTGTAAGTAAAGTTATCTATAATTTTTAATTTAAAGATGTGAATACTCACAATGATGAAACTCATTTCTGTCAAAATATAACCCATTGGATGGCAGGCATTTAATCATTAAATTAATGCAACTGTATCGCTTGCCTTGCTAATTGATTGATATGGTTTACCTTTAATAATACGGGTGATGGCCGATAACAGTTATTAAGAAGTAAAATTTAGATCAAGCGAGCAAACTATAATGACAGCAAAGAAGTCTAAAAAAAATAATGGTAAGCAAGTCGATATAAAAATACTGTCTGCACCGGATGAATTTAAGATACCCATGCAGCAGATTGAAGCTTATATCAAAGAAGATAAGTTAGCAGAAGCTCAAAAGGTTTTGTCTGACTTATTGGAAAAACATGGCGAAAACCGAGCGCTGTTGTTAATGGTGCCTTTGGTAAAAATTTGCTTAAAGGATTGTGAAGGTGCTTATCAGGCAACATTACTGTTAACAGAAGAAGAGCGAAGTAGTCCTCAAATAAGAAGCATCATTCAAGGGGCTGTCGTACTGGTTGATTTTAAAGAATATTTGCAACAGGCCGAAACAGATGTGCTGGGGTTGCTTGAAGAGAAGTTAATTACTGATGATGAATTTTACCGAGTCGCTCAACAGTTAGTTGCTTTCAAATTAGGTTTTGGGGAAGAGGAAATCGACTTAGATTTAGAAAAACTTAAAAGCGATCCGCTATTTTTAAAAGTATTAACCTTGTCGAACATACGTTCTGCTTCTTTAGCTCAGGCTGTCTCAATAATTAGAAATAACCTTTTAACGTTGTCACTGACTGAAATGCAGTTACCCGACCATCTTGTAGGTTTAGCGCAAGCACTTGCTATTCAAGCGATGAATAAAGACTACGCCCATGAGGAAACTGATGGCGAGACCGAAATGGTTGCAGAGCTTCAAATAATGCTTGAACAGGTTGTTGGTAACGATGACTTCCACCCTTTGCAAGTAGAAGGCCTATTCCTGTTGTTGTGTATGTACCGACGCTTATATGATCTACCTATAAAAGGAAAGCTATTACAGTTGCCCAAAGAAGTTTGG
>Ga0105348_1001839_pt1 | contig 13557 bp, 10 predicted proteins | sample EN8Hudsemesocosm_2_FD_83504 | JGI IMG/M metagenome (GOLD analysis project Ga0105348, IMG submission 83504) | Methane-oxidizing microbial communities from mesocosms in the Hudson Canyon - EN8C Hudson Canyon | ecosystem: Environmental > Aquatic > Marine > Cold seeps | place: Hudson Canyon... | reverse complement strand
TGAATTTCTTATCAAAAATCGCTTTGAGCTGAAGTCCTTGAGGGTTTTTGCTGAAGCCAATGTACAGAGGCGGAATATACGCAGGCAGTGGTTGGGTGGTGAACTCGACGTCAAGTTGCTGGAGCATATGTTGTATGTCTTCGTGCACGTCGATATAGGCATCCAACCTGCCTGCAACCAGCATCTTCAGCATGTAGTAGCTGTCCTGGTAATTGGTGGGGGTGATTTCAGGAGGAAGCTTTTTAAGCCCGCTGTAGCCCCTAGGGGCGCCCACGCGTTTTCCAATTAAGCTGTTGACGTCCTGCCATTGTTGCGCAAGCTGTTTGCTGAGCGCTACGTAGTAGACGGCACCGAGATAAGTGGCGTACTCGGAGGTGTAAATGGGGGCGCCTTTGGTCATGCTTAAGGCGATGTCTACCTGGCGGCTGTTGATCAGCTGTTTGCTGCGTTGATAGGGAACAAAGTTGATGTCGAGGTGGTATAGCGGAGCGGGGAAAGCAAGTCGTAACAGCTCTAAAAAGTGGCCAGTCTTACCCTCTTTCTCGGCGTAGTCCGGCCAAACGGCGGTGGCTACGGTAATCTTTGTTGTCAGAGGACTTACTGTTTCGGGGGTGCCTACTTGCGCGGCCATTGAGCTGGTCAATGGCAGCAGTGTCACAAGTAATATAATACCAGCCGTTAGGCGGTTGATGGTGGCGGCCTTCATAAGTATTCTTTGCTAGGTGGATGCAAAAAATATAGCACAGGCGCAGCGTTGAATATGTTTTTAGCGCCGCTTACTTTTGTGGGGGCAGGCGGTGTCGCCCTGACTTTTTTCGGGTGATCGATCGTTCTGGTCTTTGTGTGGTTGTGATTAAGTGGTCACGTTTTGTTATTGCGTAAATTGGTTAGCTCTCGGTTGTTGACGAGATATACTTTTAGTCGTGCTTACTCGGCAGGCTAATATCGATAGCGCCATAGGGTACTTGAAAACGGCAGCGTGAAGAGTTCTTCAGTTGTTGGTATGTAGCTCTTTCATGGCGTTATTCCATTCTCCGTTTGCAGCCAATGGTATGACACGTGTGGCGCGGTAAATGGTGTCTTCTAGCAAGCTTTGTTCAGTCTTTGGGGCGCGTTTTAATACGTAGTTGGCGACATCTTTAGCGTTGCCGGGGTGGCCAATGCCTAAGCGCAGGCGCGCAAAGTTTTTGTTGTTGCCGAGTGAGCTAATAATATCGCGCAGGCCATTGTGGCCACCATGGCCGCCGCCTATTTTTAACTTGGCGATACCCGGTTCCATGTCGAGCTCGTCGTGTGCGACCAGAATGGCTTCAGCTGGAATCTTGTAGAAGCTGGCCAGTGCGCCAACCGATTGCCCGCTGCGGTTCATAAACGTTGTGGGTATAAGCAGGTAAATACTGCGGTTGTTGATTTGGATCTTCGCTACCTCGCCAAAGTACTTTTTATCTGGGGTAAGGCTTGCCCCTTCTTGGCGGGCTATCTCGCGAACAAAGTCTTCACCTGCGTTGTGGCGCGTGCGTAGGTATTCTGAGCCTGGGTTACCGAGGCCAACAATGAGTTGGATGGGTGTGTCCATAGTGTTGATATCTGCTGTTTAAGTGAGGAGCCTGCCGATGATACGCAGCCTGATAAAAAATTGCAGGCAAAAAAAAGCCAGTTGCGTTTCCGCAACCAGCTTTTTCAGAAGCGCGGGTCGATTACTCGGCCGCTGGTGCTGCTTCGGCTTCGCCGCCTTCTTCCTCTTCAGCTGAGCCCTTAGGCTTGCTGATAGTCGCAACTGCTTGGTCGTGTGAAGCGCCGTGTGACAGCTCAACAGACTCAACGCCTTTAGGCATTTTGATGTCAGAGATGTGAACCACTTGGCCGAGTTCAACGTCCATCATGTCAACTTCCAAGAACTCCGGAAGGTTGGCTGGCAAACAGATAACTTCAAGCTCGGTAACGTTATGCGTTACTTTGCCGCCTTCGGTCTTAACCGCAGGTGCAGTCTCGGCGTTGATGAAGTGTAGAGGAATGATCTTCTTAAACTTCTTCGTCTTCGAAACGCGCAGCAGATCCAAGTGAACGATCTCGTCACGGGCAGGGTGGCGTTGCAGGTCTTTCAATACAACCAGCTCTTCCTTACCGTCGATTTCGAGCGACAAAACAGAGGCGTAAAACGCTTCTTCTTGTAGCTGACGGATCAGTTCGTTGTGCTTCAGGGTGATAGAAACTGGGTTCTTCTTGCCACCGTAAACGATGCCTGGAACCAAGTTCTCGAGACGACGTAGGCGGCGGCTCGCACCTTTCCCAGATACGTCACGTGATACTGCATTCAGTGTGTACTTAGACATGGAATTGTCCTTTAAATTTTAATCTGTAGGTTCCGCGACCAGAAACGTTACAGGGTTTAATAAACCAAAAAATCCGACACATAATCGCGGCCGGATATTTGGGGTTTTCTAAGTGCTTATTTTGTCAACTAAGGTGGACGAGCCGGCCCTTAATTAACGAAACATAGCGCTTAAAGATTCTTCATTGCTTAGGCGACGCATTGCCTCGGCAAGCATCTTCGACAGGGTAAGCTGGCGAATGCGGTCGCAGTTCTGGGCTTCCGCGCTCAATGGGATTGAGTCAGCGACTATCATCTCATCGAGTTCGGAGGCGTTGATGTTGTCGAGTGCCTTTCCAGATAATACTGGGTGGGTACAGTAAGCGACAACTTTCTGTGCGCCGAAACTTTTTAAGGCCTTCGCTGCGCCGCATAGGGTGCCGGCGGTATCGACCATGTCGTCAACCAGAATGCAGGTGCGACCTTCAACGTCACCGATCAAATTCATGACTTCTGCAACATTGGCTTTAGGGCGACGTTTATCGATGATGGCCAGGTCAACACCAAGTTGTTTGGCAATGGCGCGTGCGCGAACAACGCCGCCAATATCTGGGGAAACAACAATAGGTGAATCGTAGTTTTGCTGGTTGATATCATCCAGCAGTACTGGTGAGCCGTAAACGTTATCAACAGGGACATCGAAGAAACCCTGGATCTGTTCTGCGTGCAGGTCAACGGTCAGTACGCGGTCAACGCCGACGCCTACCATCATGTCCGCGACTACTTTTGCCGTGATCGGAACGCGAGCTGATCTGACTCGGCGATCTTGACGTGCGTAACCAAAGTAAGGCACAACCGCGGTTATGCGGCCTGCCGATGCTCGGCGCAGCGCATCGACCATGACGATCATTTCAATGAGGTTGTCGTTGGTCGGGGCGCAGGTTGATTGAACGACAAACACATCACGCCCACGAACATTCTCGTTGAGCTCGACGGTTACTTCGCCGTCAGAGAATTTCCCTACAGAGGCGTCTCCCAGAGGGAGGCCCAGGCGATCAACAATTTGTTGAGCCAGTTTAGGGTTGGCATTTCCGGTAAAGACCATTAAGTCAGCCACGAAAGGTACCTTTTGCTGTCGACCAAGTTTGAGGGGTTGGTTGGAAGGTTAAATGCACTTCCCTAAGGCACGGTTTTCAGTGCTTTAGAATGATAGATCCTTTTCGATCTCTCAATACAAAAATAGCCGGCATAAGGCCGGCTACTCGTGTTGTTCATCTCGATTGCTCGAAAAAAACTTAATATGGCTGGGGTGGAAGGATTCGAACCTACGCATGACGGGATCAAAACCCGCTGCCTTACCGCTTGGCTACACCCCAGTAAAATCTTACTGGTTGGAAAGTTGTCTGTGACATATCGAACGATTGACTCCGAGCGCTATAAAGCCTTTAAGGTGATCTGGAGCTTGCTCCAAAACGGCCTTGGCCTTAGCTTTCGAATCAAACGCTGAAAATACGCAGGCGCCTGTTCCGGTCATCCTAGCAACACCATGCTGGCTTAGCCAGTTCAGTGCTTCGTCCACTTCAGAAAAGATCTCTCTCACCAGTGGCTGGCAGTCATTATGTCTGCCCTGCTCAGGAATGGCCGCCACTTTAATGATAGGCGTGTCCCTTGTCAAATCTTTGTGGCAAAAAATCTCTGCAGTAGAGACATGGCAGTTGGGTGCCAGTACAACAAACCACTGTTCCGGTAATGTCATGGGCTGTAGCTGCTCGCCAATACCCTCGGCAAATGCACTGTTGCCGGCAACGAATACGGGAACGTCGGCACCCAGCTGAGCGCCGAGTTGGGCTAGCTGCTCGACGCTCAGCTGGGTATTCCATAGGTGGTTGAGGGCCAGCAGGGCGGTGGCTGCATTGCTGCTTCCACCGCCAATCCCGCCGCCCATGGGCAAGCGTTTATCAATGAGGATGTCGGCGCCTAGGGTGCAACCCGTGGCCTGCTGTAATACCCGTGCAGCACGAGTAATGAGGTTGTCTTCGTGGGGAACGCCAGGCATTGCAGGGCTGAGTGTCAGTTCACCATCAGTGCGAGCAGTAAAGTGTAGCTCGTCGCCGAAATCGAGCAGCTGAAACAGTGTTTGCAAGTTGTGATAACCGTCGTCTCGCTGGCCGGTGATGTGAAGAAATAAGTTGAGCTTGGCGGGTGAGGTAAGTGTGAGCGTGGTGGCGTGATTCATATGTTGGGTAGCTTGTACTGTATGTGTATGGCTGGAGCGCCTAATTGCTGAGTTTCCAGCTTTTGATGATGAAGGTGAGCTTGAGTGGTTCGCGCTCGGCGATCAGCTTGCCAGGCAAAGGCCAAGAATTAATCGTTTTGTAGCGCTCAAACCGTAGCTTCCAACCCTGCTGTTGCAAGCTTAATAGGCGTCCGCTGTCGTCGTGGTCTATCTGCTCAATGGGGGTGTCAGGGGCGGGGATACCGCGCACCCAGTAATGGAGCTCGCTTACCGGCAGAGACCACCCTAGGGTACCTTGCATCAGCGTTTCAAGGTTGTCGGCGTACACTGGAGGCTGTTTTCCGCGCTCCAGGCTGACTTGTTGAGAGTTATTGGTTGGTGAGCCGCCGCGTATCCAGCTGGCGCCTTGACCCAGTGGGCCGCTGAGGTGAATGGCGAAGTTCTCCGGGTGTTGTAGCCAGTTGAAGTAAAGACTGCCTGAGTCGTTCGGGAGGCGGATGCCAAGTTTTCCTTGAACTTGCCAGTGCTCGATCCCTTGCAGCACTTGTTGGTATTCGTCCCAGTCAGAAAGCTGCGGGGCGATAGGGGGCTTGTTCGGTAAAGGTGTGTTGTTGCTTACCGTGGGGGATCGATTGTCACTATGACTGGAGGCCTGCTCGTCCGTATTTTTGTGCGCCACGCCGGTTGTTTGACTGGCGCACCCAGCCATCAGTAGTAACGCGGTGATGCACACTTGGTGTGGAAGCAGTGGCAGGCTATGGGGCATGAGGGTCGTATCCGATCGAGTGGTTGGTGTGTTTTATACGGCGGTGTTTACTGGGTGTTGGCACCCAATCGCTGCATAACCTCTCGAATGATCCGGCTCTCGGGTGTCAACTGCAAGCCCTGCTGCCAAATTTTGTGGGCTTCATCGCGTTGTTCGCTCGCCCATAACACCTCACCTAAATGTGCGGCTATCTCATGGTCAGGGAAGGCCTGCATGGCTTGCCGAAGTCGCAGTAAGGATTCATCTAAATTGCCCATTCGGTACTGCACCCAACCCATGCTGTCGATAATCGCAGGGTCGTCTGGGTTGATTTGCAGGGCTTGGCTGATCAGTTGATAGGCCTCCTCGATGCGGTCGGTGCGGTCTGCCAAGGTATAGCCTAAGGCGTTGAGCGCTGTGGCGTTGTTGGGGTCATATTTCAATATACTGCGCAGGTCCTCCTCGAGCTGCCCCATAAGGTTTAATCGCTCGTTGACCATGGCGCGGCTATAGAGCAGTTGTGTGCTCGCGGGAAACTCGCTCAGGCCCTCGCTGAGAAGGCCTCGGGCAGGTTCTAGGTGCATGCGTTTGCTCAGCACTTCAGCTTCTAGCAAGTAAAAGTGTTCGGCTTGGCTGGGAAAGCGCGCACGGGCTTTCTTTAAGCGCTCGGCGGCTAGATCCAGTCTATTGGCGCGCACCATGATGTCAGTGCTCTGCAGCAGGGCGGGCATGAAATCTGGCCCAGGAAGGACCTTTACATAATGCAGCAGGGCCTGTTCATGATTTTCCTGCTTCTCCATGATCCGGCCAAGATAGTAGTGGGCCGATGAACCGTGTTTGGGGTGGTCAAGCAGCTTGTTGAAATAGCTTTCGGCCTCGGCAATTAGGCCTCGCTCATTACTAATAAGAGCTAGGGAAAATATTAACTCTGGGTCGTCGGGTGATTTCTCCACGAGTATTTTGAATTGTGCTTGGGCTTTTTCTAAGTCGCTGTTAGCCAGAAGCCGTGCATACTGCAAGCGCAGGCGTTTGTTGTGGGGGTGTCTCAGCAGGAGGGTGTCGAGCCGCACCAAAGCCTGCGCCGGGCGTTTCATAGTGCTGAGCAGTTTTGCCTCGAGGATAGCAGCAGGTATAGAGCTGTCGTCTAGTTGCAGTGCCGCTTTGGTGGCGTCTAAGGCCATATTTAATTGGTTTTGCTGCTGATAAAGCAGGCCTAGGCTGATCAGTAGATCTGCGTTTTTGGGGTGCAGCAGCTGTAATTTGGTGAAACGTTCGAGTAATTGTTCGCGCTGAATGTCTGTGGCTTTGGCGGCGCGTGCGGCTATGGCCGGAAATATGGGTGTAGAGCCCTGCGCTAACAGCCGCTCTGAGTGGTCAAATGCTTCGTTGAGACGCCCGGCTTGGGCGAGCTCTGAAGCGCTGATGAAGTGTGCCTCCATGTTCGCATCATCGAGCTCCACCCAGAGTAAGGCGCTGTTGAGTGCGGCCTGACGAGCATTTAGGTAGCGCGCAATGCGGGTTGCTCGGGCGGCAATGCCTGGGTCGCGGGTTTTGTGTGCCTGTTGCATGTAGTTGCCGAGTGCTATGTCATAGCGCTCGCGTGAGCCGGCCAACTCGGCGACTAAAAGCGCATAGAACGTCTCGGCGGGGAAGGCGCGGGCAGGGACTTCTGCGGGAGCGGCGGGGGGCGCCGCGGCCGTGTCTGGCTCGCTTTGTTGGGGAAGTTGGCTACAGCCTTGTAGTATGAGTGCGCCAGTGATTAATGCGGCTAGGTGTGTGCGTAGAGTCATTCAATCATCACGTCTGGTGGTAAGTCCGTATATTCTGACAACCCTACCGAGGAAAGGTTGCCACTCCAATTTTAGTCTGCAAAAACGTCGTGTTGGCTGTTAATCGTGTGGATATAGCCAGAGTATAGGGTTTGTGGGCGAAAACGTGGGTTGTCGGTAACATATAGCTGAAATTTAACGCGTTAACGCTCGTGTGTGGTGAGTGATTCCTATATAAACACAAGCTTGCCTATAAAAAAACGTGTTAGCCCTTGCGCGCTTGACGCGATAACCGGAAAATTGCCGCTTTTGCGCAATCACTAGCCTTAACCTTATGACGCTGCTTGCTTTTGGCATTAACCACAACACCGCCAGCCTCGATATTCGCGAGCGCGTGGCCTTTGCGCCAGAACGTGTATCCCACGCTCTGGCGCAGTTGTGTGAGCAGCCTCTTATAGAGGAGGCCATTATCCTATCGACCTGTAATCGCACGGAGATCTATGTGCGAGCCAATGCAGTTGATGGTGCGGCTGCGGTGCAGGCGCTGCAAGGTTGGCTTGAGGGTTACCACCAATTGCCAACAAGAGTGTTGGATCGCTGTCAGTACCATCATGCAGGCGAGGCAGCTGTTGAGCACATGATGCGTGTGGCCTGCGGTTTGGACTCCTTGGTTTTGGGGGAACCGCAGATACTGGGTCAGGTGAAGTCGGCGTACAGCGTGGGCTGTGACACGGGCAGTGTCGGGCGTTTTTTGCACGGCGCTTTTCAGCAGGTGTTCTCGATTGCTAAGCGGGTTCGCACCGAAACCGCTATTGGCGAGAACCCCGTGTCGGTTGCCTATGCAGCGGTGAGCCTTGCGCGCCAAATATTCTCCGATTTAAAGCAGGATACCGCTCTGCTTGTGGGTGCGGGTGAGACCATCGAACTGGTTGCTCGTCACCTGAGCGAACAGGGTATTGGTCGGATCATCGTCGCTAACCGCACCTTGGCTCGAGCCGCTGAGTTAGCCGAGAAATTTTCTGCTGAGGCGATTCTCCTAGCTGATATTCCTGAGCACCTGCACCGCGCTGATATTGTCATTACGTCGACCGCCAGCCAGCTGCCTTTGTTGGGCAAGGGTGCGGTGGAGTCAGCGCTAAAAAAACGTAAGCACAAACCCATGTTTATGGTCGATATCGCAGTACCGCGTGATATTGAAGCCGAGGTGGGTGAGCTCGATGATGTCTACTTATACAGCGTTGATGACCTCAGTGATGTGATTAACGAAAATAGACGTTCCAGACAGGATGCGGCCGCTAAGGCTGATTCAATTGTTCAGCAAGGCGTTGCTATTTATTTGCGCGAGCTTCGAGCGCTGGATTCGGTGGCCACGATCAGAGCTTACCGACAGAAGTCCGAAGAGATTCGGGATCAAGAACTCGATAAGGCACTGCAGGCTTTGCAAAAGGGGGCTGACCCTGAGTTGGTTTTGGGGCAGTTGGCCCGAGGTTTAACCAATAAGCTGCTGCACACACCGACGGCTCGCCTTAAACAGGCGGGTGCGGCGGGTAACAACCAGATGATTGACTTAACACATGAGCTTTTTGATCTGCAAGAACAAGATCTCCAGCCCCCAGGAGATAGCGTGCCCGCTGGGCATAAAAAAGCCGCTAACTAGCGAGTCTCACCAATGTTGTCCCTCCATGCAGACTCGGCTCTGCGATAAAAATTCTTAAAACGGGCGCAGGCTCCGTCACTCTTCACTGGATTGCACGCTGCGCTAATCGTTCCAAGTAAGTGAGTTGTCATGAAAGCTTCGATTTTAGAAAAGTTAGAAATACTGCAAGACCGTTACGGTGAAGTCGCCGCGCTGCTCAGCGATGGTGAAATCATTTCGGACCAAAACCGTTTTCGCGAACTCTCGAAAGAGTACGCTGAACTGGAACCCGTGGTGCAGTGTTTTGAGCGTTACAGTCAGGTAACGACAGATATCGCCGACGCCAAAGAAATGCTCAGCGATCCGGAAATGCGCGAGATGGCGCAGGAAGAGCTGCGCGAAGGTGAAGCGCTGCTTGAGCCATTAGAGCTAGAGCTGCAAACGCTGCTGCTGCCGAAAGACCCGAACGACGATAAAAATGTTTTCTTGGAGGTGCGTGCGGGTACGGGTGGCGATGAGGCGGCAATTTTCTCTGGCGACTTGTTTCGCATGTATTCCAAATACGCCGAGTCGAAGGGTTGGCGCATCGAGATCATCAGTGAAAATACGGGTGATCACGGCGGCTACAAAGAAATAATTACTCGTGTTGTGGGCCAGGGCGTCTACTCAAAGTTGAAGTTTGAATCGGGCGCTCATCGGGTGCAGCGGGTGCCGGAAACAGAGTCCCAGGGTCGGGTGCATACCAGTGCTTGTACTGTCGCGGTTATGCCTGAAGCCGATGCGCTGGAAGAGATTAATATTAATAAGGCGGACCTGCGCGTTGATACCTTTCGTGCCAGTGGCGCCGGTGGTCAGCACGTTAACAAAACCGACTCGGCGATTCGCTTGACGCACATACCAACTGGGTTGGTGGTCGAGTGTCAGGATCAGCGTTCTCAGCATAAGAACCGAGCGCAAGCGATGGCGCTTTTGGCTGCGCGCTTAAAGAGTGGGCAGGAAGATGTGGCGGCGCAAAGCGCCGCCGAAGAGCGTCGCAGCTTGGTCGGCAGTGGTGATCGTTCAGAGCGTATTCGTACCTATAACTTCCCGCAGGGCCGAGTCACCGATCACCGCATTAATTTAACGCTTTATAAATTGGGCGATATCATTGAGGGCGCTCTGGACGATATCGTGCAGCCTTTGATTAATGAATTTCAGGCCGACCAATTGGCTGACCTGGCTAAGTAATTGTGAGTGCTGCGACGATTCAAACTTTACTGGCCTCTGCGGCCAGTCGTATTGAGCAGACCATTGACAGTGATACGGCGCGCCTGGATGCAGAGCTGCTGTTGTGTCATGTGCTTGAGCGTGAGCGCACCTATCTGTTTACCTGGCCGGAAAAGCAGCTCGACGAGAAGGCTCTGAAGAACTTCGAAAGCTTCTTGGCGAGGCGTCTTGCTGGTGAGCCGGTGGCTCATATACTGGGGTATCGTGAATTCTGGACGCTGAATCTTAGGGTTAATAACAGCACGCTGATTCCTCGCCCTGACACAGAGATGTTGGTTGAGACCGCGCTGCAGCTGCCATTGCCAAAAACGGCGCGAGTGCTTGATCTGGGCGCGGGTACTGGCGCTATTGCTCTGGCGCTGGCCAGTGAGCAGCCAGCTTGGCAGGTAACCGCATTGGATTACTCCGCCGATGCGGTGGCGTTGGCTGAGAGCAATCGTCAGTTGTGCGGCCTGGCCAATGTAAAGGTCGCGCAGAGTGACTGGTTCTCTGGCTTGTCGAGCACGGAACGATTTGACTTGATTGTCAGTAACCCTCCTTATATTGACCCGCAAGACCCGCACCTGAGTATGGGCGATGTGCGCTTTGAGCCTTTATCTGCGTTAATTGCTGAAGATAACGGGCTGGCGGACATTCGCTTGATCATCGACCAGGCGCGAAGTTTTTTGTGCGGCTCCCCGAGTCACCCGGAAGGGGGGTGGTTGGTGCTTGAGCACGGTTACGATCAGGCTGAGGCGGTGCAGGCGTTGCTGCAAGATTCGGGTTATCAGCAGCGGCGTACGGTACAAGATTACGGTGGCCAGGACCGAGTCACACTGGGTTGCTTTAACACCGCTACTGAAACACGAAGAGATGCGCCATGAACGATGAGCAGTTACTGAAATACAGTCGTCAAATCATGCTGCCACAGGTTGATATCGAAGGGCAGGAGGCTATTTTGGCCAGTCGTGTGCTCATTGTTGGGCTCGGCGGGTTAGGTTGCCCAGTGGCGTTGTACTTGGCGGCGGCTGGTGTGGGTGAATTGGTGCTGGCCGATTTTGATGAGGTAGACCTGAGCAATCTGCAGCGCCAGATTGCGCATGGTCGGGCTGACATTGGTTCGCTCAAGGTTGACTCGGCCGCTGCCAGCATTGCGCAGATAAACCCCGAGGCTAAGGTTGTGCGCTTGTCGCAGAGGCTGGCAGATGACGACCTTCTGCGAGAAGTGGCTAGCGCCAGCTTGGTGCTCGATTGCAGTGATAATTTCACCACCCGTCAGGCGATTAATCGCGCTTGTGTGGCCACTAAGACACCCCTTGTTTCAGGTGCGGCGATTCGTATGGAGGGGCAAGTGGCGGTGTTTGATAGTCGCCATGATGACTCCCCTTGTTATCATTGCCTCTACTCGGTTGAGAGTGATGAGAATTTGAGTTGTTCGGAAAATGGCGTGCTGGCACCATTGGTCGGTGTGATTGGCTCGGTGCAGGCTTTGGAGGCGCTGAAAGTGTTGGCTGATTTTGGTCGCCCGCTGCGTGGTCGTCTGCTGATGTTGGACGCTTACAGTATGGATTGGCGTAGTTTGCGTCTTGCAAGAGACCCTGAATGTTGTGTCTGTGGCGCTTAAGTTTTCGGGTTTTCTGCCGTTAACCCTATGATGCATGAAAAACGATCTGCTGCATTTTTGTGCTGTCAGAGCTGGAGCTGTTTTGGTATTATGCGAGCCGTATAAAGGTTGCGCTGTTAGTCGTGCGCAACCACATCACCATAGGAGCTTGGTGGTCGAACCGACGCGGATCTTGTCAGTAGCGTCGAGACACTAAGCCTGCCTATTCAATATTTTGAAGCGGCACTCGTCAGCTACTGACTGTATTTTTCTTTATCCCGCGTTTTAATTTCTTAATAATTGGAATGGGTATGTCGCAAAAAGCCGATTCGGCCTTTGAACTGATACGACGCTTTCAGCAACTGTTTACCGACCTCTCCCCGAACCAGATCGTTGAGCGCTTGCTCCGACTGGTTGCGGCGCAGCCTGATATTACCCGTGCGGTGCTGGTGATTCGTCGGGACAATGATGTCTTGGTTGAGGCTGTTGCCCAGTCGCGCGCGGATGCGTCCCCGGATATTGCGGTGGGTTTGTCTAGCCATCTTGGTGATTTTCGCGGTATCCCGCAAAGCGCGATTCGCGACTGCTTTTTGCGTGATGAGCACTATGCCCAACCTATGCTTTATGACGTCAGTGAGGCTCAGGGACTGAGGGCGTCAGACTACCAAAGCGGTACTCAAAGTTTTTTATTGCAGCCCATTGTTGATGGAAAACAAGCCGTGGCTCTCATCTATTGTGAGTCGGAAGGCCCGCTCAGTGCTTTGCAGGCGAGTGTGACGAGTCTCGATCCACTGTGGGTATTTAGCGCGCTGCTGATTCGTCAAGCCGTTGATATGCGCAGCCACGAACAGCAGCTTGAAAAGCAGCGTGTAGCGGAGCAGGCTCTTTGGGCCAGTGAAACTTACCTGCAGGCTATTCTGCACCACTCCCCTGCGCTCATGTCCGTAAAGGACATGGACGGCAATGTTGTCCTCGCCAGTGATTACTTTAAGCACTTGGCGTATATCGATGAGGAGGGAAGTGTTGGTAAAAACGTCAAAGATATTTACCCCGCAGAGATTGCGGCGCAGCTGACCGAGGGGGACCTCTCTGTGCTCGACACCGGCGCGACTCAGGAATCTGAGTTGGTCTTGGAGCACAAAGACGGCAGCTCGCACGTTTATTTGATGGTGAAATTCCCGCTTAAAAATCGTGAAGAAGAAACCTTCGGTATCTGCACTATTTGTACCGACATCACCGAGCGAAAACTGGCTGAAGACGCACTGCGTGAACAGCAGGCACGCCTGAATCACATGGCGTTTCATGATGCTCTGACGGGTTTGCCCAATCGCGCATTATTTTACGACCGCATTGCGCATGGTTTGGCCCGTGCGCGTCGCAGTGACAGTAAGCTTGTATTGATGCTGCTCGACCTTGATCGCTTTAAAAACATAAACGACAGTCTTGGGCATGACGCTGGAGATCTGATGCTTAAAACCATCGCTCAGCGCCTGAAAAGTGATGTGCGGGATATGGATACTGTGGCGCGCTTGGGAGGTGATGAGTTTGTGGTGGTACTTGAGTCCATGGATGAGCGCTCAGATATTAGTCAGGTAGCGAATAAAATTCTTACCGACCTCGCTAGACCAATGAATGTATTTGGATATGATATTTCGACCAGTGTCAGCATTGGTATCAGTGTCTACCCGCAGGATGGTAACTCCACAGAAGAGTTGCTCAAGCATGCTGACGTGGCGATGTATAAAGCCAAGGAAGCGGGTAAGAACGACTTTAAATTTTACGCAGAAGGCATGAACGCTTCTGCGGTTAATTTTCTACTGTTGGAAAATGACTTGCGCCGTGGCATAGAGCAAGAGCAGTTGCAGCTCTACTACCAGCCGCAAATCGATTTGAGCAGTGGCAAGCTTATTGGGATGGAGGCACTGGTCCGTTGGCAGCACCCGCAGCGAGGTATGGTCTCGCCTGTGCATTTCATACCGTTGGCCGAAGAGACGGGTTTGATTGAGCCGTTA
>Ga0105348_1001830_pt1 | contig 13595 bp, 15 predicted proteins | sample EN8Hudsemesocosm_2_FD_83504 | JGI IMG/M metagenome (GOLD analysis project Ga0105348, IMG submission 83504) | Methane-oxidizing microbial communities from mesocosms in the Hudson Canyon - EN8C Hudson Canyon | ecosystem: Environmental > Aquatic > Marine > Cold seeps | place: Hudson Canyon... | reverse complement strand
TATGTGGTACCGGAATGGCTTTTGATGCTTTAAAGTCGGGGGAGACGCTGGAGTTTGGCGTTTCAGGCTTACTTTATAATAGCGACTTATTGATGTACGACCGACAAAGTAACTCTTTATGGTCTCAAATAGAGGGTAAAGCAATTAGTGGCCCAGCAAAAGGTATCTTGCTCGAACGACTTGCTGTAGAGCACACCACTTGGAAAGACTGGAAAGCGCGTCACCCAAAGACTCTGGTTTTATCGAATGAAACAGGATTCTGGCGAGATTATACGCATAGTCCTTACCCTTCATACAACAAAAGTGAAACACTCCACTTTCCCGTTGCGCATACAGATAAGCGTTATCACCCCAAAGAAGTGGTTGTCGGTGTAGAATTTGATGGCAAGGTAAAAGCTTATCCCTTTGCTGAGCTTTCAAAAAGCGCTGGCGTGCTGGAAGATGTATTTTCAGGGCGAAAGCTAAGTATTGAATACAATGCAGCCGCCCGAAGTGCTAAGGTTAAAAATGAAAAAGGTGAGTTGATACCTACATTGACTGCTTTCTGGTTTGCCTGGATTGCATTTCACCCCGACACTGACGTATATAAAGCCCCTTAGTTGTATGGCTTAGTTCTTTCCATGATGCGGGTGGTCAATACGGTCGACCAATGCCCGGCCAAAATCTTGGCGAGTGATAATGCCGACAAGTTGCTCGCCATTTAACACCGGTAGTCTGCGTCGGCCTTTAAGGAAAAGCTCAGCACAGGAGATAATATCGTCTTCTTGTTGAACGCAATCTGGCGCTTTCGTCATGTGATCGGCGACACGGTCGCCGGCTTCTTGGTAGTAGCCGCCTTGTAAAGCTTCTTTCAGACAATCTAGTTCAGATAGAATCCCCACTAACTTCCCGCCGTTGTCGAGTACAGGTCCACCTGAGCGACCTTTTTGGATGAGCTTTCTAAGTGCATCAATCACACTGTCTTCAGGTTTGAAGGTGGTGACATTGGAAGTCATGTAATCTTTAATTTTTATAGAGTTCATCAGGCATACTCCTTTATTACTATTTCTAGAAAAGTCTCTTTGCAGCATGGCACGATATTTTGGTTTTCACCATCATTAATCACGCTTCATGATAAAAATTTTTTTGCCTTGGGAATAGTACTGCTGGAATTTTAGCCGAATCTCATTAGGCGCGTCTTCTGCTTGGCATGTAGTGAAACCGATTGCGCTATAAAAATGCTTAAGCCCATCAAAGGGGAAGCACCAGCACTCCCTGTTTCCTAAGGTTTTTTCCAAATGGCGTAGCATAAAATTTCCAATACCGGATCGTCGATAGGTGGGGCAAACAACCATGCTGCGCAGAATTAAATAGGGACCAAGTTTAACGAGTTTTAATGCGGCTATAATGATGCTTTTATGACGAATGACATACACCTCATCTTCACGCCCGATTTTACTTGGATAGCGAGCAGACTTATAAAACTTTTTAGCTAAAGGAAAGTGTGATGAAGACAGCTGTTCGAAGTGGTATTCTTCAGAAAACTTTTTCGAAATTAGGCTTTGCATTGCAGCAGCATATTCCTATACATAAGGGGCGACATATCTGTCCAACGTTTAAAGGCTCGGGTGAATGAGCTTTGCTCTGAGAATCCCAGTACTTGTGCAATATCGACAATTTCGTTGTGCGTATCCAGTATATAAGGCAAGCACTCAAGTAACTTGGACCGGTCAACCAGAGTGCGATAGCTGAGGCCTCCTTTTTTAAGTTGTTTACTAAGGTAGGCGGGCTTGATACTTAGTTCTCTTGCAACAGCTTCAATAGGCAGAATGCTTCCGGCGCCTTTTATACCTAAAATAATTTCTATTTTATCAACGAGAGGCTCGTGACCAATGGTTTGAAGCACCTGTCGGGATTTATCGACTAATGCTTCGTGTACTAAAGCATTTGAAGAGCTGATCACTTCGTTTAATTGATTTTTTTGCCAATGAATTGCGTCGTATTCTTGATCAAACTCAAGCGGGCAGGAAAAGAATTTTTGGTAAGTTTCAATATCCCCCTGCTGGCTATGTTTGAAACTTATTTTCAGTGGTTTTAGTTCAGATTGGGTCATCGCTATACTGACCTTAAGCCAACCCGCGATGGAAGCTTCAACTGCATGGTGTGACATTAAGGTTCTGGGCCAGTTAGCATCCCAGCACATTAATACTTGTTCTTGCTGTCGGATTACCATTTTGCCAATTCTACTGTAAAGCCCCTGAAAGCAAGAAACTGTTTCGAAGGCGGCTAATATATTTGGTGCACTAATCGCGATAAAGCCCACGATCTGAAAGGAATTAGCTGAAAATTTTGCACCAAATTTTAAGCCCAAATGTGGGTCAGATAAATGCTCACTCGCGAGTTCGTATACTTGGTTAAGATGCCTGGCTTTTATCCAGGTAGAAGCATAGTTTTCAGAGATTTCAGGCAAAGACTTTAGAATGAATGATCGGGGCAGGTCGCGTTTTTCTAGGTAGGTAAATAAATGAGCTAAATATTCTCCGTTGATACTTGGCTCAATTAAGCTAGATAAAGACATGGCAGGAGCCCAAAAATTTGTAGTTCATTTGCCCATCAGGCTAAGCGATTAACAAATACTAGCCTAGCTGTAGATAATGAGCCCAATCTCTTTAGCAGAAGCTTGGGCTTCAGACTATTTTGACCACTTCTTGGCACGATCCTGGTCACTTTGTTTGGCGTTGACCCATACATTGCCTTGTTCATTGCATTCTTTTTTCCAAAATGGAGCATCGGTTTTCAGATAATCCATAATGAATTCACAAGCTGCAAAAGCATCGGCCCGATGAGCAGAGCTAACACCCACAAAAACGATTTGCTCGCTTAACTTCAACTCTCCTACACGATGGATGATCGAGACATCATGTAGACGCCAACGCTCAGCCGCCTGATCAATAATAAGTTGTAAGCTGTGCTCGGTCATTCCTGGGTAGTGCTCAAGGAACATGCCTGTCACGTCTTCTTTATCACCAAAATCGCGTACTAAACCAACAAAGGTACAAATCGCGCCATTTTGAGCAAGGTGTGTTGTGCGTAATTGCTGGTATTGTTCATCAACCGAGAAGTCTGCTTCCTGAATACAAATGCGGCCTAGTTTCTTAGGCGATTTATTCGGCTGTGATCTATTAGACTGTGACCTATTAGACATAGTTAGCCCCCAGTAACGGGAGGAAAGAAGGCGAGTTCATCGTCTAAAGAAATTTTGGTTTTAAGGTTAGCAATTTCCTGATTGACAGAGACTAATAAGCGCTCAGTATTTAGAGAGCTGGACCAAGGTTCGCCACGGGTCTGAAGCTGATCCAGTACATCTCCCGCTGTGAGTGCGCCATTCAGGTCTTGCCACTGTTCTTCTTCTGTATTCAGTCGTTCTCTTAAACTTGCAAAAAATAGAATTTTCATAATTGATACCGCGTTAATTATTTAAAGAGAATAAACTGGTAAAAGGGATAAAATCAACCAAATCGCCTTGTTTAGGCACGGTATTTTCTTGAATAACCGCAAAACCTTCTGCCCAGCTGGCAGAACTTAACATGCCTGAACTTTGGTTCGGGTGGCGGCATAGCTGGCCTGATTCATTTTGCTTAACGCGTAAAAACTCCCGTCGAATACCTGCCTTCTTTAAATCGAAAGCCAAAGGCAGCTTAAAAGTACTGGGTGTGATTTGTGTTAAACCTTGGGCACTGAGTAAAAAGGGGCGAGCCAATAGTAAATAGGTGACGAAGACCGCACCGGGGTTTCCAGGCAAACCAAGAACAGGCGTGTCATTTATTTTACCAAACATAAAGGGTTTGCCGGGTTTGATCGCCACTCGCCATAAATCAATATGTCCTAAGGATTTGATGGCAGTTTGAATATAATCCTCTTCACCGACAGAAGCGCCGCCGGTTGTAATTACCACATCGGCAAGCTTGGCAGCTTTTTCAAGGGCGGCCTGGGTTGCATCAAGTTGATCAGGAATGACACCAAGATCAATAGTCTCAAATTGAAAATTCTGCAGAAGACCGTTCAACAAATATCGGTTTGAATTATAGATTTGCCCTGTTTGAGTCACTTCTCCCGGTTCAACCAGTTCATCGCCAGTAGACAAGAAAGCGACTTTCAAGGGCCGATAGACTTTTACCTTTGCCAAACCAATAGAGGCAATAAGCCCTAAGCGCTGAGCTGAAAGTGTTTGTCCTTTGTGCAAAATAACCTGGCCGGCTTCAATATCCTGCCCCTTCGGACGAATATTTTGCTGCAGGCTGGGTTGAGACTGGAACTTAACTTCCAGGCTATCGTTATCCAGACAAGCTTGCTCCTGCATAATGACACAATTTGCCCCTTCAGGGATCGATGCGCCCGTAAAAATTCGTGCAGCACTGCCTTTAGCCAGAGGCTCCGGTGCATGACCTGCTGGAATACGTTGTGAAATAGGCAAACTTAAAGACGCATCGAGTGCATCCACCGCCATAGCATAGCCATCGACTGCACTGTTATCGGCAGGGGGAACATCAATCGTAGACACCAGATCTTCTGCCAGTACTCGGTTCAAAGCTCGCGTTAGCGTCACTTCTTCATAAGCATCTTCACACACAGAAAGGATATTGGCATGCCCTAAAAGCCAGTCAATGACTGAATCAAGATCATTTAAATGTTGTTTTGTATTGCTATCACAGCAACTAGAGGCGCTATTTGTCATCAGATATCCAAGCTACAATTTTGTGGAGTATAACTTAATGCAAATAGTGATACATTACTTTGATGGGAATCAAGCAGACAGCACTTACGTTTTTGAACTGTTAACGTATTTGTTTGGTGAGTAATAAAGCGAGCTTAAATCATTATTATCCCGTGAAAGCTGGGGAGTTAATAATAGAGCAAACTTCTGCTGCGTAAGTTTGACTCTATATTTGAATGCTGACAATATGGCGGAGCGTTCCTCGTACGCTTCCCATCCGCGGAAAGGGCTGAGCCCAGCTTGGATTAATTCGTAAATTCATTTCATACGATTTCTTTACCGTTGTGCGGATGCGGTTAATTGAGGAGAATCGTATGTCACCATCAAATCAATTTGAGCCGTTTTCGGCTACACGTTTTCAAAGAAACCAGGAAAAAGCACAACAATTGCTTGTGGCCTACCATGAGGGCGATCAAGCGACGATCGATTGTTTTCGTAAGCTGGTTAAAGGCGCTAAGCAAGATGGGTATTCACCTTCTGCGCAAGAAGCACGGGCAATTGTTTCCCGGCAATCGACCCAAGTGCCTAATCTACACTTGGGTAAATTAAAAAAAGATGCCAAAGATTTACTCAAAAACTTAAAGACCAGAGAACGCCAAGCCTGTATTTTATTGCAAAACTACCATCCTAAGGCCGAATTTATTCTTGCAGAAAATTGTCAGCTAAGTGATGCGCAGTTGATTCTGGCAAAAACGCTGGGTTTACCGAGCTGGCCTGCTTTGAAAGCGCATGTTGAAGCCATGTCTGATGCTGAACATCAGATTGCTGAAACCAACAGCCCTGACGGGGACTGCTCGACACTACATATTCGCTGTGGCTCTGATCTGAAAGCAGTGCTGCCGACATGTGGTTTTTCAGGTGAATTTCTTGAAGTGATTAACCCCTTTCCACAAGGACCTGTACCGCCAAGTGAGCCGCTGGATGATTTTGTAAAAATACGTGAGCATTTTACGCAATCTCACTTTGCGGCTTACTTTCCTGAGTCTGAGGAAAAAAATCTTTCCACATTCAGGGCTGAAGAACTCGCTTTACGCAACTTACCCGGTAAATATCAACGCATTGTGCTGTGGTTTGAACACGACGCTTTTGACCAGTTGTGTTTTGCCTATATTTTACATCACCTGGCAAAACTGGATTTGGGGGATGTTCAGCTCGAACTAGTACAAATTGATTGCTTCCCCGGAGTAGAGCGTTTTATAGGCTTAGGTCAGCTTACAGTACAACCTGCCGCGATTCTTTTGCTGTGGCAAAAACGTAGCAAGGTTAGCGCGAAGATGATTCATTTTGGTCATCAGGTCTGGCAGGCATTTACTAATACTTCTCCCATGGACTTATGGAAACTTCAAAGTCAAAAGCAAAGCCCTTTGCCAATGATGCAAAAAGCTTTAAAGCGTATGTTGCAAGAACTACCCTGGGCCAATAATGGCTTGAGTTTAACGGAGCAGCTTATCTTGTCGATCCTTCAGCAAGACAGCCCCATTCCCCGGCAGCGTTTGTTTTTATTTCTGACTTCAGAAGCCGATCCACAGCCCTTTCTGGGCGATATTATGTGCTTTATTATTCTCGATGGGCTGGCACAAGGCCCGCAAGCAGCAATTAAACAAGTGGATTCAGAAAGTGAAAATCCTAGCTATGAATTGACGGATATTGGTTGGGGATTGTTGAAGGGGCAAAGTAACTGGATGAGTTTATCACCAAAGGATCGATGGGTAGGCAGTGTCAGGATTCAGACAAAAGGCAAAAACTGGTGTTGGAACCCTATTACAAATCAGCCTCAGTGTCGTGTTTCATCATAAGCTACAGGTCAAGCCGAGCTAATATCTCAAAGTGAAAAACTTGCTTTTATTCAGATCCGTGTAAGAATATTTAGTATGATTTTGGTTGCAGTATAAAAAGGAAAAATAACGCCAAGGACGTAACGCTAATGGATGATTTTACTAAAAGTCGTATATTAATTTGTGACGATTCAATTATAAATATCGTTATGCTTTCGGGTCTTGTTCAAGAAGACCCTAATGTCACTGCGGATACAACCACAGACCCTTGTCAGGTTGAATCTAAATTAGCTATCCAGGATTATGACTTGCTAATACTCGACCTAGAAATGCCTCATATGTCGGGGTTTGAAGTAATGGCCTGTGTACGTAAACATAAAAAAATCGATGAATTACCCATTCTTATTATCACCGGCAGACAGGAGCTTGAAATACGTAACAAAGCACTTTCTGAGGGGGCAAGTGACTTCATAACAAAACCCTTTGATCAAACTGAAGTCTGCCTAAGAGTCAGTAACTTACTTAAAGTAAAGCAATCACTTAAAATCCAAAAATATCATAATGACCTTTTAGAACAAAAAGTTGAGCAGCGCACCTTGGAGCTCAGTAAAACAACCGACAATTTAATTCACTGTATGGCCGTAGCGGGAGACCTGCGTGACACAGAAACAGCATTACATGTTATTCGAGTCGGTAAATATGCAGGCGTCCTTGCTCGTCTCATAGGCCTTCCTGCAGAAATTGCATATATGATCGAAAAAACCGCTCCAATGCACGATATTGGTAAAATAGGGATTCCCGACCGAATTTTATTGAAGCAAGGAAAGCTAAATGACGATGAAAAAAATATCATGAATCAACATACGCAATATGGTGAAAAGATTTTTGGTACGAATGATTCACTAATGATTCAAATGGCAAAAAGTATTGCATTAAACCACCATGAACATTGGGACGGCACAGGTTATTGCAGCGGCTTGAAAGGTGAGTCAATTCCTATCGAAGGCAGAATCACCACCATTGCCGATGTGTTTGACGCGCTCACTTCAAAACGCCCTTATAAAGAGGCCTGGACAGTTGATGTTGCAGTACAACATCTTCAAGACGGTGCGGGATGTACTTTTGACCCAAATTTAATTGATATTTTTGTGAAAAACCTGCCTGAAATGGTCAGTATCATGGAAGAATACTCAGACTAATACCTCCAAACCTATAAAGCACGATTCGCACTTTTAACGCATTTGATTATTAATAATTAGTCTATTAAACACCACATGCTTCGGGTCTACAGCGCTATACTTATAGCAGCGGATGTCACGCTCATATTAATTTTTGAATCCAGGGAGAAATATGATGAAACGTCTATATTATTTAACGAAAAGCATTGAGTGCGCAGAAAAAGTTTCCAATGAACTCCATCGTAAAGGGGTTACCGATTGGAACTTTCATATTATAAGTAAAAATAAAGAAAACCTTGATCAACACCACCTACATCGAGCCAGTTATTTTTTTCACGAACGCGATGGTTATCGAATGGCTGAACGAGGTGCAATGATTGGGGTAATCGCGGGTCTATGCGCCATTATCGGTTTTGTAATGGCGACTCCCGAAATGGCTGCTGATTATAGAGTTTACTCTATGGTCACGCTTGGTTTTGTCAGTGTGATACTTGTAGCTTTTGGTATTGGCTTAGGTGCAATTTATGGCCTTGACTTTGAAAACATTAAAATCAAACGCTTTCATAATCAACTTGAAGTTGGCGAATACTTGTTAATGATTGACCTCAAAAATGAAAATGCTCCTGAGATCAAAACATTATTATCAAGCTTTCAAGATGTAATAGAAGCGGGTGAGGACCAAACTTTTGTTAATCCATTTGAACTCGCTACATAAATGATGACTTCAGTTATTCAAGCCTGGGTCTGAAGAAGCAAACTGATTTTATTAGTTTGCTTCTTCAGACTCTTCTGAAATCATAGACATGGCCCAGTCTAGGTTATTACTGACAAAGGCTTTATCGGCCTTGCTAGCCTTATTGGTCGCAAGCTGCATGTCTTTTAGTTGAGCTTTAGTTTCTATCAGGGATTCTTCCATAGTATTAATTACTGAAGTAGGCGCACCGCTTTGTTTCATCTGTTTAATGCTGGCTTCGAGTGATTGAATCATGGCATTAGGGCCGCTGCCTTCAGGCATTTTTTGCATTTGTACAAAATAGAGCGCCCCCATAAACCTTATTGAGACATCATAAAGCTCATTTAAGTTTTTAAACCCGGAGGCGGATAGTATATTTTTAACATCGGGGTAGGCTTTTGAGGCTTCTATAAACTTAACGGCTTTAGCTTGGTCACTCATACCAAACTTATCGCTTTGTGCAAAGGTTTTAGGGTACTTGGTTTCAAGATTATCTATTTTTTCACTGATGGCAGAAAGAGATGTTATTAACTCTTTGCTAAGTAATGGGTTTTCAGCCCACAGTGACGGCGAAAAAAAGATTAGAACTAATAATAGGTATTTCATATTTTTCCCTGTTGTTAACGCTTGTAGGTGCATGTTTGAGTTTTAAGTATAAATTGAATTCTACCTCAGGTTATTTAAAAATAGTTAAATAATCAGTGATGGGATATTCATTTCCGGCTTCTGGTTTGTGTCATATAAGTCCCCTTGAAAATAACCGGCTTCTCGCATTCTGTTTTCAATAAAATCCAGTGGCCCCATCTTTTTGCTTGTCCATTTTGGTGCGATTAACTCATCCCAACGGTTGGCAATAGCGGCTAAGCGTTGCACTGCGATAAGTGGTGATAGGTGGCGTAAGAATAGAATGACTTTGTCTGCATAAACATCAAGCTCATCAGGTACAAATTCATCTCGTGCAAACATCTCAGCCAGAGTGGTATTACTTAATACGTGCAGGTTATGAAGCTTTACATTGGAGATAGGCAGCTGGTTAATAATACGGGCGGTTTCGATTAGTTGTTCTGAGCTTTCATTGGGCAGGCCAAAAATCAGATGGATGCCAATATCCACCTTGGTTTTCTGGCTGAGTTTCAAAATCGCTTCGATATTCTTTTCGGCAGTATGGCCGCGTTTTAAAAACTCTAGCTGATCATTAAAGAAACTTTGGACACCCAGCTCTATCAGTACGTAAGACTTTTGGCACATTTCATTGAATAAGGGGAAAATTCTTTCAGGCAAACAGTCGGGGCGTGTACCGACGACTAAACCGCTGACATAATCTTCAGATAACGCACTTTCAAAGCGCTGTTTAAGGGTATTTACCTTATCTAGGGTGTTTGTATAAGATTGAAAATAAACCAGAAATTTATTGGCTTTCAGGCGGCGACTCACCAGCGTTTTGTTATGCCTGATCTGGTCTACTAACTCGCGATCTTTCTCGCGATGGTAGGCGGCTGAGCCCCAGTCATCACAAAATATACACGCTTCCATAGTATTGTTTGGACTTCTATTCGGACAGGTTTCAGCGATACTGACCGATATTTTAGCCACTCGTTCACCAAAGTGCTGGCGAAAATACTGACTAATTGGGAAGTAACGCCGTCCTTGAAAGGGAGCCTGGTCTGTCATCACTTAAAACCTCTACATAAGCACTTTTTACGGGCATCACGTTCACGAATATCACGAATAATTTGTGATAGGGATTCAAGCTCTTCGCTTTGTGACTTTGCGAGTGTGATGGCTTGCGTTAGTAAGGCCTGATCTATTTCAGGGTTTGCTAGTTTTAAGCGGTTCAATATATCAATCAATGTGTCCACGTGTTTTCCTCTTATTCTTTGTTGTTTTTAAATAGCCGCTGCTTTTAAATAACAACAATAAGTTCGTCAGCTTGGGCTTTGGTTAACACACCAAAAGCTTGAAGTGACAGCCCTTCACTTTGGGCAAGCTTAAGTAACGCTGCTTCTGACTCGGGCTCGATGGCAATCAGTAAACCGCCGCTGGTTTGTGGGTCACATAAAATATGCTTTTGTTTTTCTGTCAATTCACCTTGCTGTGCATGTACTTTATGGCCATAACTTTCATAATTACGCAGTGTACCGCCAGGAACGGCTCCGGCTTTAAGATAGGTTAGCGCGGCATCGATGATAGGCACTTTATCGAACTCAATTTGAGCACTGACATGGCTACCTTCACATATTTCACTCAGGTGTCCAAGTAAACCAAAACCGGTGACATCAGTGAGGGCTTGTACACCTTCCAAGGACGCGATTTTTCGGCCAAAGGTATTTAGTTGGCACATTAAATCTCTTGCGAGGTTTTGGTGTTGATCTTGAAGTATTTTTTGTTTCTGGGCCGTTGTGAGTATGCCTATACCGAGAGGCTTGGTGAGGTAAAGTAGGCAGCCTTCACTTGCGGTATTATTTTGTTTTAATTCTGACAAATTCACAGAGCCGGTGACGGCTAAACCAAAGATGGGTTCGGGTGAATCGATGCTATGCCCGCCCGCTAGCTGGATACCTGCATCAGCACAAGCCTGACGCCCGCCATCGATAACCTGCTGAGCCACCTCTGCAGAGAGCTGGTTAATCGGCCAGCCCAATATAGCAATCGCCATCATTGGCGTGCCGCCCATGGCATACACATCGCTGATGGCATTAGTGGCAGCGATACGACCAAAGTCAAAAGGGTCGTCCACAATAGGCATAAAAAAATCGGTAGTACTAATGATGCCGAGACCATTACCCATATCGTAGACAGCGGCATCATCTCTTGAGGTGTTGCCAACGATCAAACGCTCATCAGGGGCGATGGAAAGCTCTGTTTTTAAAATTGTATCCAGAACCTTGGGGGATATTTTGCAACCGCATCCAGCGCCATGGCTGTACTCGGTTAATTTAATCGCTGCTTTATCCAAAATGAGGCTGTCCAAAAAATGTAAGTCAAAAAATTGGACGTCAGTGTAAGGTGTCTAGACTGTTTTCATCTTGATAATGGACAACTAGGAATGATTTTTTCGAAATTCATAAGCTGCTTGGCGTTCGTTGTAATCATCTTCCGAAGGCTGTGACCAGCCGGAAATGTTTTCATTGATTAAACTGGTCAGAGCCTGGATATGATCTTCACTTGCATTTAACGCCGGAATATACTCATAACGTTCGCCACCATTTTCGAGGAAGTAATCGCGGTTTTCGACGGCAATTTCTTCGATGGTTTCTAAGCAGTCAGCGGGAAAACCCGGGCAAATTACTTGCAAAGATTTAATGCCTTGATTGGGTAGGGCCATTAATGTTTTGTCAGTATAGGGTTTCAACCACTCGGCCCGACCTACACGAGATTGAAAGGTCGTTAAGTATTCATCTTCGCTGATATCTAAAAGTTTGACCAGTTGCCGAGTGGTGGCATGGCATTGGCAAAAATAGGGGTCACCTGATGTTAAGGTTTGTTCCGGTAAACCATGGTAGGACAGTATGAGCTTATCTGCGCGACCATGTTTGGCCCAGTGTACTTTGATGCTCTGCGCTAAAGCTTGAATGTAGGGGGCTGAGTCATGGTAACCCGAAATAAACCGAAGTTGAGGCAGCCAGCGACGTTGGCTGAAATCTTTTGCCAGGGCATCAAAAGTCGAACCCACTGTTGAGCTGGCATATTGGGGGTATAAAGGCAGAATTAGCAGTTTCCTTACGCCCGCATCGGCCATTTTTTGTAGCACGGAAGAAATAGACGGTTGGCCATAACGCATGGCAAATTCAACTTGAATTTGCTCACCCCCCTGTTTACCCATCTGCTCGGTGAGCTTAGTAGATAATTCTGTACATTGATCCTGAGTGTGAAACATTAAGGGGGAGCCTCTTTTGCCCCATACACTTGCGTATGCTTTTGCTGAACGCTTGGGCCGTACTCTTAAAATAAAACCGTGCAGGATCATTAACCAAAGCAGGCGGGGAATTTCGACAATGCGAGGGTCGGATAGAAACTCGCTTAAATAGGTTCTGACTGCTTGGGTATTAGCGGCTTGAGGCGTGCCGAGGTTGGTGATTAATACCCCGATTTTATCTTTCTGCTGGTGAGAAAAATTCCTTGTGCCGATGTAACTCATATTCTTACCTTAGCTGATTATTCGAAACTGCGACGTATTATTGCCCAGGCCTTGCCTAAATATTCATGCCAGGCGCTTGTCGATAATGACAGCGCATTGGCGTTGGGAAATAAACTTTGCCAATGTGTACCGTGGTGGCCACCTGTGCGATATGCTGTTGGAGCGGGAATAGGCTGAAGACCCTGGTATTGAAATAAGTAGACTGCGCGAGGTATGTGCATGGCAGAGGTAACCAGCGCAAAATTTTGATTTACGATATTGTCGGCTAGTTTTTGTGCTTTTAGCTGTTGTGTTTTTAAAAAATGAGCCCAATGAGCGGCTTCTTCTGCCGTGTCTTTTGGTTGAGGTGCAATAACAATGTCAGCTTCAGTGACGCCAAAAGCTTGTGCAACCCGTGACATCGCTTCAGCATTGGAAATTTTATCATGAAACTTATAGCCAGATAGTAAAAGTTTTGCGCCGGGGTTTGCCCTATAAATACGAATACCCTCTGACAAACGCATTAAGGATGTTTTAGAGAGCAGGCTGCTAATAGGAAAGCGCTCATCACTATTATGATAGCCTCCGAGTACGATGACATAAGCAACACTTTGTTGTTGATATTTAGGAAACTCATACTCTAAGGGGCTCGCAATGAGCTTTGCAATAGGGTCAATACTTAAGATATACCAAAATACCAGCACACTAAAGCCGAGCCCTTTGGCAAAACGACGATAGCCAAGGCCTAAAATAATCAGCGCGACGAGCAACATGATAAACCCAAAAGGAAAGGGCATGAGCACGGCGCTGAGTATTTTTTTGACCAGAAATAAAATGTCCATTAGGGCGATGAAACTTTGAAATCGGCTTGAATATAAAGTTTACCCTGTTCATCAATAACCTTTACATGCCAGGCACCCAACATTTGTTGGTTAATAAACTTACTGGATGACGAACGTTGGTGCTTGTGATTGACCGGGATTTTAACTCGAGCCTGTTTTTTACCATTAAGATACCATTCATGGAACAAGTAATGTCC
>Ga0105348_1001828_pt1 | contig 13607 bp, 13 predicted proteins | sample EN8Hudsemesocosm_2_FD_83504 | JGI IMG/M metagenome (GOLD analysis project Ga0105348, IMG submission 83504) | Methane-oxidizing microbial communities from mesocosms in the Hudson Canyon - EN8C Hudson Canyon | ecosystem: Environmental > Aquatic > Marine > Cold seeps | place: Hudson Canyon... | reverse complement strand
TAACAGTAACACCGGGACAGACAGCCTACTGCGCATCCAAAGGTGCAGTAGTTCAGTTAACCCGCGCCATGGCACTCGATCTAATGCGGTACAACATTCGCGTTAATGCTATTGCTCCAGGTTGGTTTAAGACTGAAATCAATGAAAACTACTTCAATTCTCCGGAAGGTGAAGACTATATACAGCGCATGCCTGCACGACGCCTCGGCCAAATAGAAGAACTTGTCGGCCCCATTGTCATGCTTGCCAGTGACGCAGGTTCATTTGTGAACGGCACCGTGTTACCTGTTGATGGCGCTATTTCAGTAACCGGAATTCATTAATAATGAATTCCTAGCACTCTTCACATAAACACTATCTATATTTAAAAAAGCTCCGTCCAGGAGCTTTTTTTTGCTTTCAACTAACCTTTCAAACTATTCTTGAAGAATCCCTATTCCAGAGGTTCACCAACACATTATGCTAGGCCATGGCGAATACGACATTCAATTATCGAATAATGTACTCTACGTTAGGGCTGAAGGTGGCTGGAATCTACAGACGGCTGAAGCCTTTGCTAAAGACTACAAAGAAATAAGTACACCTGTTACCTCTGAAAAATGGGCCGTATTTAATGACTTCCGCGCATGGGAACTGGCACCGCCCGATACCAACCCAGTTATTCAAAATCTCATACAGTGGATTTTCGATCATGGCCAAATGGCAAGTGTCTATCTCACAGCACCGTCATCGGTAAAAATATTTCAGTGGACAGAAATGTTAGCTGGATCAACTATACCCAAAGGCTATCAATTTTTGCGAACAGAACGCTTCGACGATGCCGTCAATTGGCTGGAATCACTCAATTATCCCATCGATAAAAAGCTATTGGGAATTAACCCTTAACTACCTTCACTATCCTGTTGTGGATCATAAATCCGCCAACTATTTTTACCCTCGGCTTTCGCTCGGTACATAGCTTTATCGGCATTAGCCAATAATTCATCAACCTTTTTACCATGTTCAGGAATCAAGGCTAGACCAATACTTGACGAACCATGATGTAATTGCGCTGCACCTTGAATTTTAATGGCAGATATACCCAAGCAAAATCTCTCAGCAATTTTATCAAGCTCATGGGGCAGGAATTCATTGAGTATTACGGCAAATTCATCGCCACCCAGCCGCGCTACAAAGTCTGTTTTTCGGCTAACCGCCTTAAGAACATTTGAGACTTCAACTAACATCTGGTCGCCGATATGGTGACCACTATTATCATTAACTTCTTTAAACTCGTCTAAATCAACAAACATAACAGCACGGTGCCCCCCATATCGCAACAATTCCTCCATGGTATGTTCAATCTCGGAGGAAAAACGTCGGCGGTTATACAGCCGAGTCAATTCATCATGATTAGCCATCCAAGAAAGCTGCTCTTCTGCTTCCTTTCTCGCCGTGATATCGATTGCGGCCGAGAGAATCCCCTTCTTCATATTGCCACTACTAAAGAACGACGCATGATGCCAAGACACATGTAGCCTGGTACCATCTCGACATATAACATCACTCGCGTGGCTAAAATCATTTAAATCACCAGCCATCATTCTTTCCAGACTTTTTGCAATACCAGTGACACTCTCATCACTCTCTAAAAGCTCTACAAAAGGCATACCTTTTAATGCACTTTCAGAAAAACCGAGCTTTTTAACACCGTGCTTATTAATTATATTAATTTTACCATCGCTATCGAGAGATAAAATTATTGCATGCACAGTATTAAGAAGACTGCGTACAAAATCCCGCTCACGCTCCAGCTCATCTGTGTATTGATTTATTTTTTTCTGCATACCCTCCAATTCATGACAAAGCATCAATGCTGTATCATTTAACAAATCACTTTCATCACGAAAATAATTTGTACGCCTTTCACTAGATAATGATTTTTTAGCCTCATCAAATTTATGCTTAGCCAACAAAGGTAAATTACCCGCTGTTTCACGCAATCGAGTCATAGGTCTCCACAACAGTAGAAGCAGGGCTGCTTCCGCAATAACAAGGGAGATAGCACTAAGAGCAAATTCATTCTTCTTAGTAGCATTCAAATAATCGATTGACTTAGTCACATTGGAAATGAGAATAACATTACTCCCTTCCATGGGAACGACTCTAAGCTCGTATTGCTCATTCATCCATTCCACTAACTTTCCACCCATGATCATTTCATCCAACCGATAGAGTTCATTCGCTCGATTTAAAATAGGGCGATTAATTTCAGGATTAGTGAGCGCTACCAATGTTTGTCCCCAGTCCCTGGAAAACTTATTTTCAGAGCCTATATCATGATCCATTAATAATCCCGTATGAATGGCCGCTGTCTGCTGAAAATCCAGCATCACATCACTTAAAGGCTTGGCTAAGGCCACCACCCCCGAAAAATCACCCTCCGCCAGTAGTGGAATCGCAGTATAAATCAAACAACGTTCCGTACAACGCATGCTCCAGGCAGGACGCTCGCGATTTATGACCGATTGAATTATTTTCTCATCAAACAAATCATCGCCCCAATGATGTAAGAGTTCACCCGTACGTGAAAATAAAGATATTTGTTCAACGCCCGTATCGATTTGCAAATCCCAACCAACCTCATCTATTTTTTCTGCAAAGCTGGACGTATCACCACTTAAAACTGCCTCATTATATTCATCGGATAAATCCACCGTCCCTGCCAGCTGCTGTATTCTTTTTGCAGACAATTCAATCAAACTTATCAACTGTTGTTTATTCTGCTGATAAAGAAATTCTTGTCCGATTTGGAACTGCTGCTGCGAAGTAATATTGGTGTAAGTAAGAAAGGCAGCAAATACAGCCGACAGTAAAAAACTGGTTAAAATAAAGGCTTTCCACTTGATACTAAGATAGGACAGGTTCATATAGCATCACCAGTGATATGAAACTTGAAGTAAAAATGCATTCCAATGCTCATGACTATTAACACCAACATTATCCACCGTTGATAACCAACTCATTCCTTGCACCAAATGCAATTCAGATCGAATAAGCCAATTATGTTTAGGTCGATAACCCGCACCGATAGTAAAATCTCTGGTGTTATTCAGTGGGCTACTTCTATCTGTACGGTCTTGGTGACTCACGTCATAGCGAGTGATGATATCCAACCTCTCATTAGGTCGATGAATCACTTGCAGGTAATAACCCTCACCATGACTATTCCCACTGTCAAAACCAACAAAAATGCCGTCGGTACGTCTAGTATCCCGGATATATTCAGCCGATACGCTCCAATCTAAATGGTTATATTCAATAGAAGAAATAATGGCTCTACGCCGTATCGACCCATCCTTCAATGGAAAGCTAACGCCACCAATAACTGCGACACCCGTTTTATCTTCGTAGTGATATTTAGGGCGGCTATAGGTCAGGCCAAAACGCCATGTTCCTGCATCAATTTCATAGATAACCCTGGCGATAAAGGTTTCATCCCCTTCGGGATCACCTCCGACAGTAGCAAGATCTACATCACTTAACCCACCACCAATATCAACAGTGGAGATTTCATCAATCTCATCATTATCAATATGTGATTCACCGTAAAAAAATTGGTAAGACAATTGATTAAAATCTATCTGCCAACTGCCATATACCTCTATTCCATCTGATGAAAAAAGTGTTTTTCTCAAACGATCATTGTAGATTGACTGAGGCATGATAATACTTGAACGCGTATGTGGCGCATCACGAATTTCGTTGTAAAGACCAAATGCCGAACGAATCCTCCCGATTCGAACCCCAGCAACCTGATCCATATTTTGTAAAAATAGATATGAACCGAATGCATAATCAACACTCGCAGAGCCGTTTTCCAAAGCGCCAAGATCCCTCATCGAAACTTGGCCAGTAAAACTAATAGACGGATTAAATGCATAGGACCCCCAGGCACCGAATTCATCTAACTCCGTCGACATGCCATCATCACTATCACCGTACAAATGGTTATCACTGCTATACGCCATCCCCTGACTAACAAATGCCCCCCAGCGTAGCGCATCCGTCATATTTGCATTAACGAATGGCACACATAGCAATGCACTAACGAAAATCAATAATTTTATACGTGTCATTTTCAACATAAGTATCTATATATCCGATTGCACCAGGTGTTGTTGAAACCATTTCAACCATTTGTTCTTTGGATAAAACTTTTATCGGGGCTTTTCCCATACCGGAATAAACCAGTCGGTACCAAACTGCTTCAAGTTGATGGGGGTAAATTCCTAATTTTTCTTTGCAGAATTTTTTGTGAATATCATTGGCAGCAGGTAAGACAAAAACTGAAATCGCCGTTCCATCGCTCCATTGACGGCGCTTCATTGAGAAAATAAAACGAAGATCTTTTTCCCGTAGCTGGTCACTCACCGAATTATTAACAATAACGTCAGCAGCAATAGCATGGGTTGGAGAAAGAGAAAGGAAAATAAGAACTGACGCAACGAACAGCGTCAATATCCCACGTAGGGATATTAGGGTGACATTGGCAATCGAGAGCCGCTTTATTTCTGCCTCTTCTCTCAAAGCGCTCTCACAACCAAATGACTTGGTCCATCTAAAGCCACGAATATAACCACTTACTCTACCCTTTCGTCATACTATTCATATTCAGAAAAAGTATAGTCCAGGTTAGGCAGGCCTATGGTGCGTTATTACAGGACCGATACATGGTTAAGGTATCAACGACAACAGCGATTCCCGCAGCCACCGATTAGCCTGATCGCCATCCGAGCTCTTGTGCCAGTACAGATGCCATTCCAGCTTTGGCATTTCGAAAGGTAATGATAGGCCTTTCAGACCAAATGCTTTGGCCAAACGAGTCGGCATAGTACACGCCAGGTCGGTATGGCGAACAATGCGAGGCGCTGACAAATAATGCTGTACCCTCAGATGGATATTACGGGTATAGCCTAGTTGATTCAGCGCTATATCCGCATGCCCTTGTCCCCGCCTTCGACTGGATATATGCACATGACCCAGCGCCAAGTACTGCTCCATACTCAAGACATCCTTCACCGAGGGGTGATCCTGCCGTACTGCGCAGACATAGGTTTCCGTCGACAATAGCTCATGACAAAGATTGGGATCATTGATCACAGGGACATCCACCGCAAAATCCAGAACACCAGATGCTAGATCTTTGGAAACCTCTTCTCTGCGTAGCGCATAACTGGACAAGGAGATACCGGGGGCCTGTTCCTGGAGATGCTCAAGCAGAGGCGGTAACACTAAAGCCTCAGAAAGATCATTCATACTAAAACGAAATACCTTCACTGCTTGCTCAGGCTGGAACACATCACCTTCCTGCACACAGGTATTAAGTAATTGCAGTGCCTCCTGCGCCCTACCCACAATATTTTCAGCCACAGGTGTAGGCACCATGCCCTGTGGTGTTCTAACAAATAACCGATCATTGAATGAGCTACGTAGACGAGACAGCGCATTACTTACTGCGGGCTGCGATAAATTCAACACCTCAGCGGCACGTGTCAGATTGCGCTCCTGATAGATGGCGTCAAAGACCACAAAAAGATTCAAATCCACCTGATTTAATCGCATGCTTCACCGTTTAACCCGATAGTGGTCGTTATTGATAAGCTGAATAGCTGCATATTCACACAATAAACTTCCTAAATATAGCTTGGCGCTTTACTCTGCCTGCAACTAACATCTATTACGTTGAGAAAGTCGCTACTGGCACAGCCAAATAACCAACAAATGAGATCCCATGTCTGAGTTTTACCTAGTTCGCCACGGCCAAGCCTCCTTTGGTGCCGATAACTACGATCAACTCTCTGAATTAGGCTACCAACAAGCCTTATGGCTAGGACAGCACCTCAAAGAACGCCAGATTGAATTTGATCGTGTGGTATTAGGCAGTATGGCCCGGCACCAACAAACAGCTGATAATATTTGCGAAGGACTCGATGCCAAGCCTACGCTTGAAGTCCACGAAGGGTTAAATGAATACGACTTTCATGCCCTCGTTAAGGCCTACCTGATTCAGTTTCCCGAACAAGCGCCTAAGGAAAATGCAGACCACCGGGAATTTTATCGTATCCTCAAAAAAGCGCTGCAACTCTGGTCTAAAGATGAGCTGACCGGCATTATCCCCGAAACCTGGAGTAACTTTCAGCAACGACTACGTAGTGCATTGGATCTCGTGCAAAATTGTGACCGCAGCAAACGCACTTTAGTCGTGAGCTCTGGCGGCCCTATTGCCATGACCATGTGCCATGTACTCGACCTCGCTGACGAGATGATGATTCGATTGAACCTGCAGGTAAAAAATACCAGCTTCAGCCAGTTTTTTTATAACGCACAAAGTATTCAATTAGGTAGCTTTAATTGCACATCCCATTTAGAAACCGCATGGCGTAAAGATGCCATCACTTTTAGTTAAAACCTATCGAAAACGTATCAATTACCTATTAAAACCCAAGCTTTACTATTAATGATTATTATTGGTCAACGGAGAAAACAAGCATGAACTTTGAATATTCCGACAAAGTTAAAGAATTGATTGCAAGCCTTGAAGCTTTTATGGATGAGCATATTTATCCGCGAGAAAAAGAATTTACTGACCATCTACAAACCACAGAAAATCGCTGGGCAGCACACCCACTCATTGAAGAGCTAAAGCCCAAGGCTAAAGCAGCCGGTTTATGGAATTTGTTCTTACCAGACGAAGAACATGGTGCTGGTTTAAATAATCTTGAATATGCACCGCTTGCGGAAATCATGGGTCGCGTGCTTTGGTCTTCAGAAGTTTTCAACTGTAGCGCACCAGACACGGGCAACATGGAAGTATTTACCCAATATGCATCCGATGAGCAAAAAGAGAAATGGTTAAAACCGCTCTTGGCCGGTGAAATTCGTTCTGCTTTTGCTATGACAGAACCCGCCGTCGCTTCCAGCGATGCCACCAATATTGAAACCTCTATTATTCGTGATGGTGATGACTATGTTATTAATGGTCGCAAGTGGTTTATTTCAGGCGCCATGAACGAACACTGCAAGATCATGATCGTGATGGGTAAAACCGATGCAGAGAACCCAAATCGTCATATCCAACAATCACAAGTACTCGTACCGATGGATACACCGGGGGTAAAAATAATTCGTGCTATGGAAGTTATGGGCTGGAATGATGCGCCGGAAGGCCACGCCGAAATTGTTTTCGATAATGTACGCGTTCCCGTTAGCAATATTATTTTGGGTGAAGGTCGTGGTTTTGAAATCGCACAAGGGCGTTTAGGGCCTGGCCGTATTCACCACTGCATGCGTTTAATCGGTCAAGCTCAGCGAGCTCTAGAAACCATGTGTCAACGCGCTGACACCCGTGTCGCCTTTGGCCGCAAGCTCTCGGATCAAGGTTCGGTTCGTGAAGATATTGCTAAATCATCTTGTGAAATTGAACAAGCGCGCTTGCTAACCCTTAAAGCTGCGGACGCCATGGATCGTTATGGCAATAAAGCCGCCAAAGAAATAATTGCTCAAATAAAAATCATAGCGCCAAACATGACGGCACGAGTTGCAGATCGCGCTATGCAATTACACGGCGCCATGGGTGTAAGCCAGGACACCTTCTTGCCGCGAGCATATCAGTACGCAAGAATGGTTCGATTGGCTGATGGCCCAGATCAGGTGCACATGTCACAACTCGGTAAGCTGCTAGTCAGAAAATATACCGACTAGCTAAAAATAATTATGAAATTGTATGGGGAGCTCTGCTCCCCATACCTACTTTTAAAGAAAAGGCTTGGAGATATCCAATGGCAAACGTCGACACCCTAGATGAAGTAAAACTCGCCCGTTATTTGGAAGATCAGATAGAAGGATTTGAAGGGCCTCTTACCGCCACTAAATTTGCTGGCGGCCAATCCAACCCAACCTTTCAAATTGAAGCGACCAGTGGGAAATATGTTTTACGTCGCAAGCCCCCAGGTAAACTACTGCCGTCTGCCCATGCTGTAGATCGTGAGTTTATGGCGATAAAAGCTCTGCGCGATACAGATGTACCTGTGGCAAAAGCGTATCATCTATGTGAGGACGATGACGTTATAGGTTCCATGTTCTATATTATGGAATTCGTCGAAGGTCGTATTTTCTGGAATGCCGCTTTACCCGAAGTTGATAAAGAACAACGCACTGCCATATACGATGAAATGAACCGGGTATTAGCAGCGATGCACAGTGTAGATATTGAAGAAGTGGGCCTTTCAGATTATGGCAAACCCGGTAACTATTACGAACGTCAAATTAGCCGCTGGACCAAACAATACAAAGCAGCAGAAACAGAAACCATTTCATCCATGAATGCCTTGATGGCGTGGTTACCTGATAACATTCCTGTTGATGATGGTCTAACAAGTATTGCTCACGGCGATTACCGTTTAGACAATATGATTTTTCACCCAACTGAACCAAAGGTGTTAGCAGTTGTTGATTGGGAACTATCGACCCTGGGTCACCCCTTCGCCGATCTCGCATACCAATGTATGCAATGGTACTTTCCTGCGTCAGGTAAGATGCCTGGATTGTTAGGATTAGATCGTAAAGAACTTGGCATTCCCACAGAAGAAGAGTACGTCGCTCAATACTGCGAACGCATGGGACTAAAAGAAATACCCAACTGGAACTTTTATCTATCCTTCAGCTTTTTCCGTCTGGCATCGATTTGTCAGGGTGTTAAAAAACGCGCCCTTGACGGTAACGCCTCCAACAAAAAGGCCTTAGAAGTTGGCGCTCTGGTGCAACCGCTAGCCGATATGGCTATGGTTAAAGTCGAAGAAGAAAGTACCGCTACCAGCTAGGTAAACATAATTATCCATCATAACAAAAAAAATTGATTTATTAGGACAGGAGTAACGATGCAAACTTTAGATTACAGCAACAAGGTCGTCATGATTACCGGTGCCGGTGGCGGCATGGGGAAATTAGCGGCAGAAAATTTTGCAGAAGCCGGTGCTAAGTTGGCGATTTCAGATATTAACCAGGACAATATTGAAACCGTTGCCGCCAGCCTTCGCGATAAAGGTTGTGATGTTTACAGCACAGTTTGTGATGTTGCGGATGAAAGTCAGGTAAAAATGTTTATCGACAACACGATTGCCGCCTTCGGACAATTGGATGTCGCGATTAACAATGCCGGCATTATCCAACCCATGTCGCATACGCATTTATTGGATCTCACTGCGTTAGATCAACAGTACAACATTAACATAAAGGGTGTATTCGCCTGCATGAAGCACCAAATAACTTTCATGAAGGAAAAGAAAAAGGGAGTGATTCTTAACCTATCATCGGTTGCTGGCATATCCGGTGCGCCGAACCTTTCAGCCTATGCGGCGGCAAAACATGCTGTCACCGGCATGACTCGTTCCGCTGCTGTTGAATATGGCCGCTATGGTATCCGGGTAAATGCTATCTGCCCCAGCTATGTAGACAGCCCTATGATGGACAGTGTTGAAAATGAAACACCTATTACGAAAGAGCAACTTGCCGCGACCAATCCTATGAAACGGCTCGCAACCATGCAGGAAATCGTCAATGGCATGCTATGGTTATGTTCTGATTACAACAGTTACATGAATGGACAAGCCGTTGCTTTTGATGGTGGCATGACGGCGTTTTAACTTCTAGCTATTAGAATCTAAAAATTAAAAGCTTAAAAAATAAAGGCAGCCTTAGCTGCCTTTATTTTTTAAGACGTCACGTTCTTGCTTATTTCCACCAAGGATAAAAGTCCGGCATATCCGTTGACGCCTTGGACTTGAATTCAGGATCACGTTTTTCAAGGAAAGACGCTACTCCTTCTTTACCATCAACTTGACTGGTGTAGAAGATAGACAGTGAATCAATGTTGTGCGCATCACGTGGATGAGGCGCCGCCGATAAGCGCAACATCATTTGACGCGCCAACGCGATAGACACCTGAGACTTTTGTGTAATACTTCGAGCAATCTTGTAGGCTTCTGCCAACAAATCATCAGGACTATGTACAGAACGCACAAAACCTTTTTCTTTTGCTGTTGCCGCATTAAAGATTTCACCGGTGTAAACCCACTCCAACGCCTGAGAAATACCTACAATGCGAGGCAAGAACCAGCTAGAACATGCCTCCGGCGTAATGCCTATTTTCTCAAACACAAAACCAATTTTTGCTTTTTCAGAGGCTAAGCGAATATCCATTGCCGATAACATAGTGGCGCCGATACCCACCGCAGCACCATTAATAGCAGCAATTACAGGTTTTTTACATTCGTAAATACTTAAATTAACTTGCCCACCGGTATCACTAACACCATCGATCGCTTCATTATTTTGCATATCAGCAACGGTAGGTTTTTTATTTTCATCCAAGCCAAATACGTTACCTTCAACACTAAGATCCATACCCGCACAAAATGCACGACCAGCACCGGTTACTACAATGGCACTAACCGCATCATCATCACTGGCACGATTAAATGCATCAACAAGCTCACCCGCCATTTCAACGGTAAAAGAATTCATTTGATCAGGGCGATTTAACGTTAGTGTTAAAATCTGATCTTCAACCTGATAATCCAGCGTATTATAATCCATGCTTATGCCTCCGTAGCTTCAGCCGTTTTTGCATATAGAGCTTGATAGTTTGCTTGGTGTTTTTCAATCGCTTCTTGATATTCAGTCGCTAATGTCTCAACCAATTCAGCTGCACTAGGAATATTATTAATAGAGCCAACACCCTGTCCTGCTGACCAAATATCACGCCAAGCGCACTGTTTCTTTTCACCCTTATCATCTGCATCAGTGGTTAATTCAGCACCGAAATCCAATTCTGCTTTAGGCGTTAGATCGTTAGGGTCGATACCAGCATCAACTATACTCTGTTGCATAAAGTTTGCATTAACACCGGAAATTTTCGGCGTATAAACAATATCCTTTGACGAACTATTAACAATCATCTCTTTATAGTCGTCTTCAACTAAGGCTTCTTTGGTATTAATAAAACGTGTACCCATGTAGGCCAAGTCTGCGCCCATCAATTCTGCCGCCGCAATATCTTTACCGTTGGACATACAACCTGCGAGCAAAACCGTTTTATCAAAGAATTGACGAATTTCAGACAACAATGCAAACGGGCTTGTTGTACCCGCATGACCACCTGCTCCAGCTGCCACAGCAATCAAACCATCAACACCCGCCTGCGCAGCTTTATTCGCATGGCGCGCATTAATCACATCATGAAATACCACACCACCGTACTGGTGCACACGTTCGATCAACGAAGCCACGGCACCCAAGGAGGTAATAATAAGTGGTACCTGATGTTTAACACACAATTCAAGATCAGCTTCCAAACGTGGATTCGTCTTATGCACAATCAAGTTCACTCCAAATGGCGCAGCCTGCTTACCCGTTTCCTGTTCCCATTCGGCCAAGGCGGCTTTAATCTGGATTAACCACTGCTCAAAACCTTCACTGGTACGCTGATTTAAGGCAGGAAAAGTACCCACCACACCGGCCTTACAATTCTCAATCAACAGCTCAGGGCCTGAGGCCAAAAACATCGGTGATGCGACAACGGGCACACGTAAACGGTTTTCAAAAGCAGTCGGTAAAGCCATGTAAAATCTCCAGTTCAAACTTCTAGTACATCGAGCGATGCATATCGCATCGAATCTATTTATTAAGAGTACGCAGTGTAGTTACACAAGGTCCTGTGCTAAAGTGGCAAAAGTAACACTTTTTTGGTTAAAACTGCCAATTATGCCTAAAATTGCTTTTATCGGGTTCGATGGCTGCTACGGCTACAGCCTAACGGGACCCCAAGATACCTTTCATGTCAGTAATGCCCACTGGCACAAACAACATACCGACGCTAAGCCCCCTTTAGAGTGGTGTACGGTATCGCCCAACGGTGCCCCCTTTTCCACCACCAGCGGGCTTAACGTTCTACCTGATGGCGATCTATCCCTGGCCGAAGACTGTGACATTGTGGCACTCAGCTCCTTGTTCTATCCCGGCGAGAAAGAATTCACCCAAGAATTAAAAAAACTAAATCCGTTAATTGAATGGCTAACCATTAAATACAACCAAGGAGCCACCATAACCTCTCACTGCACAGGTACATTCCTATTAGCTGAAACAGGCTTGCTGGATAACCGTGAAGCAACAACAAGCTGGTGGCTAGCCGATCAGTTTGAAAAGCGTTACCCCACAGTAGACTTAAAGGTTGAACAACTAATCACTGAGCAAGACCGACTCATTTGTGGCGGCGCCGCCAATTCTCACCAACTAATTTCATTGCGTATGGTGGAAAACTGTATGGGAACCAATATCGCTTCGCTCAGCGCAAAAACACTACTAGTGGATACCAATGAAATAGAACAAACGCCTTACCTCACTCTGCAAAATCAACAACAACATAATGATCAACTTGTGTCTTCAGCACAAAGCTGGATACAGAGAAACTTAAAAGAGAAGATATCATTAGAAGAACTGTCTCAACATTTATCAGTCAGCCAGAGAACACTGATCCGACGCTTTAAATATGCAATAAAAGATACTCCCAACAGCTATATTCAGAATCTACGCATTGATACTGCAAAAAAACTGTTGGAAAGCAGCGGGCACTCGGTGGATAAAATTATGGAACAAGTAGGTTATGCGGATATCAGTTCATTTTCGCGATTATTTCGTCGCAAGACAGGCCTGACACCTAAGGCTTACCGGCAGCGTTTTCAGCTTATTGCCGAATAATCCACCGCGTATAAAAACACATCTGAGTTAACTTAATTCTACTAGCTCATTCTAAATGTACATAGATAGGCACAATAACGAAAAGTTGCTATAGTTTTCTGCCACATTCCTTCAATTACATTAAGAGCACACCAAAGAATGCCTAAAGTAAAGCAACTCATACATTGTAGAACAAAAAAATCTTTGGTGATCGATGGAACCGTAGCTATTGTAGGTAGTAGTGATTTACTGGGCGGCTCCACCTTCGGCGAAGAAATTGACAAGCACGACCATGTTTTCCGCTTCAACTTAGCCAGCCTAGACGAACAATACCGAACTGCTATAGGTTCAAAAGCAGACTTCTACCTTCTTAGCCAAAATATTACTACACTCAAATACCCTCACCCAGAGCCTTCGCAAAGTCATTTCAAAAACATTTGCCGCAACTCCAAGATCATCTGCTATCCAGGTCACACCAAAAATATTCTCAAATTTAATAAACGTCCTTACTTAATGGCTCATAACGATGAGTACATAAACCGCGTTGAAGAGATTAATCATATTTTCTATCAACTGCTGGGGCATATGAAATGGGCGTTCTCAAACCAACATCATCCACGCAATGGCATAAAACTTATTTCCTGCTTATTGCCTGCGGGCATCAAACCCGATCTATATGGTTTTGATCTCGCCGATAGAGGAAACAACAGCCATTACTTTGATGATGAGTTTCAAAAAGAAACCCCAGAGCGGGGGCATAAACCGAGCGTTGAATTCCAGTTATTAAAAGAACTGGAAGCAAAGGATCTCATTAGGGTCTATTAATACAGAGG
>Ga0105348_1001826_pt1 | contig 13613 bp, 19 predicted proteins | sample EN8Hudsemesocosm_2_FD_83504 | JGI IMG/M metagenome (GOLD analysis project Ga0105348, IMG submission 83504) | Methane-oxidizing microbial communities from mesocosms in the Hudson Canyon - EN8C Hudson Canyon | ecosystem: Environmental > Aquatic > Marine > Cold seeps | place: Hudson Canyon... | reverse complement strand
TAAGCTCATAATCCTCTTTTTGAAGAGTTACTTTGTCGGCAATAGGCTTGTAGGGGCCAAGAAATCCATTCGACTTTGCTGATTATTAGCATCCGCTTTGTGGAGTTTCGCGACACTAAGGAACCTGCTCTTTAATTAACTGTCATGCCTGCTTTTGGCTCTGTAGCTATCAGGTTATGTTTAGACCTAATAAGTAGAAATTTCAGGTCGAGTTTGAGCTAGTACAAATAATACAATTAGGCTCTTACTTATATCACTTTTGATTTATGCCGAGGTGACCTGTTTTATAATAAAAAACGGTATCTGTCGTTGCGGTTCTTATGTGGCAGCCATCTCCTGGATTTCTTAACCACGTGCCGTCATTGTAGTTGCCCTTTTCATCGAGCAGTGAACCTGAAACTACGTAGAGTTCCTCTCCATTATTATAGATTTGTGTGATGGTTGCATTGGCCTGTAGGCAGATTAGCGAGACTTCTTCATTCTTGAATTTATGTAGAGTCAGTGCTTCAACGTTTGATTCTTTGATGTATGCGTCATTTTGTAAGGAATTGATTCTTACGAAGCTGTTATCACCGGCTTCAAACTGACGCAATTTTACCATGATGATACAGCCATCTTTGGTAAAGGGTTTGTGATTAGATCCTGGAGGGTTACGCAAGTACATGCCTGCTGGAAAGTCGCCCATTTCATCCGAGAAAACGCCCTCTAAAACCAGGAATTCTTCACCTGCGTCATGAGTGTGAGCATCAAAATAGGAGTTCGGTGCATAGCGTACTAGGCTTGTTGCGCGGGCCACCTCATCGCCATCACGTTCTAGCATACGTCTCTGAACGCCTACCATAGGTGAATTTATCCAGGGTAATTCATGGCTATTAACTAGGGCGCGTCGACTTAAGTCGGCATTGATTTTCATGGTGTTGTCTGTACCTTTATTTAAACCCGTTATGATTATTGCTAGAAATTATGAGTTGTTGACAGTTAAACGCATACTATATTTTGCACTCGTAATAGATCCAATATTTGGGGGATTTATTCCCATACACCGGTGTCTTCAATAAATGGAGAGTCTTGTTTGTCGGACCAGTGTATGGGCAGTTTTTCTGTTATAACACTATCTTGGTTCAAGATAATCTGCACAAATCGTTCTGCACCTTCAAACTCACCATAAGTGTCTTTGCTCCATAGTATGCTTGCCTCACCTTGTGCTCGCACGGTTCGTTCAAGTTCAAAATCAATGAATAATAAGGAAACTTTAGGGTTGAGCAGAAGGTTACCTAACGTGGAAAAATGGCGGTTGCCACGAAAATCTGGAAAAGTCATCGTATTATCAACCAGCCTAATAAATCCTGGTTTTCCGCCCCGATGGGATACATCTACACCAGAGGCATAGGCATTGTTTTTATCGTGGTGACAGGTGGCGATAAAGAAGGTGTCTGCTCTAGCAAGGAGTTGGGGTAATTCTTTATTGCGGGTTGGTACCGCTTGGGTTGTGTTTTCGGCAGAAAATAAAGCTTCACGCTGTTGAATATATTTAGGACAGTTACCAAAGCTCTGGTCTACTGTCATTGTTATTTCTGTCTCAGTAATATCGGTAATGGTTCCATTGAGTCGATTTCGGCGCCGATTACTGAAGTTTAGCCCTACCAAACCTAGTTTCTGTCCGCTCGAAAAGTGGTTTTCACTTTTAGGTGTAAACCAGTATTTTTTTGAAATCACTAGAGTATTACTATTCGATGCTGATACAAATCCTGGCTCGCCATAGGCGCAGATTAAGTAGCATTCTTCGTTTTCTTGTTCCACTGCTAAAAATACATAAGAAAGTGATGCGAAAAACTGTTGATGCTGTTCCGGCATGTAATCTCGAATAATTTTCCGAGCTCTTGCTTCCACTTCATCCCTGAGCTCAAGTTCAGCTTGAATTTTCTGTTCGCCAGAATGAAATGGAGAGTGATCGTGTGGCCAGCCAGAAGTCATAGGGGTATCCTCTGCTAGTTAGACGTACTAGCTGCGTGGGGAGAAATTGCCTTCCCCAAACAGCAGGTTATAAGCTATGTCTATTGCTCAATGGTAACGTAGCCCGGTAATGTTTCGAAGCGTTCAATCCATGCTAGTACCGCAGTGTATTCTAACAAAGAGATGTCACCATCTTTAGCATGACGTACATAGGGATATACGGCGATATCTGCAATAGTGGGTTTGTTTGCTACTAGCCAATCATGCTCCGTCAGATGAAGATTAAGTTTTTCCAGTGAACTAACTGCAATGACTTTAGCTTTATCATAGTCAAGATCGGCCTTGAATAACTTAATTAATCGTGTGGTAGCCACACCGGGGTTTATTTCTGCTACCACATAGCCTAGCCATTCAATCACTTGAGCTTTTTCCTGTGGAGTATCCACAAGGTATTGCGGTGCATAACTATTCGCCAAATAAGTGAGTATCCCGTGTGAGCCCACTATATTAAGGTCGTCATCTGTGAGCGCAGGTACTTGACCGGCCGGATTAATGGCTAAGAAGTCTTTCGTTTTTTGTTCGCCATTGGCTAAGTCAATCTTATGTTTTTTATGTTCAATGTTAGCCAATGACAATAATAATCGTGCTTTATAGGCGTTACCTGATAATGGAAAGTCGTACAGTTTCATAAAAGCCTCCAAGGCTGATTTGTTGAAATTTATGGTGTTAGTTAATTCGTCTAATTGGTTTGTTTTGCTGGGGCTGCGGCTAGCGTCTGATTTTTGAGCCAGTGAAATAGTTCTGCGATAGCAATTAAGGTTAATGCCCCGAATAAGGTAGGGACGAGTAAGAAATCCCAACTAGGTTGTAGCTGTAAAACTAAGACGGGCATGGCGCCTGCTGGTGGATGAATCACGTTAAATAACATCATAAGTGTTATTGCTGCGCCTAATGCAATCACGGCACTGAGATCTGCTACTGGAAAAAACTTGATCGCAACCAGCCCACAAAAAGTACATATCAAATAACCCATTAATACATTTGTGTATTTGGAAAAAGGGCTGGCTGGTGCCGCGAATAACAACACACAGGTGGCCCCAAAAGGAGCTATAAGAAGGTCGTAGTCAAAGGGCAGGGCATTCAGACTTAATGCGAGCCCACCAAGTACAGCCCCTAAGCCGGCAAGTATTGCAATGAATGTGCGGTAGATAATATTTTTCATGCTGTTTCTCACCTTTTCTCTAGAAGCCAGTGGTTGGTAATAAATTTAGATTCGAGTTGATCCCATTCCGGTTGCCATAACCAAAGCACGAGTGCGGTAATAAACACTGGGTCCGTGGGCTGAATACCATCTAGGAAAAATCCAATCACGCTGAGACTGGCTATCAGGTAGCGATTAACTTCATGGATCAGATGTAAGTTGTTGCGTAGATACATGACTATTTAACTCCCGCATCTAATTAATGTTTTATATCTGCCTCACGGGTAGACCGGTCTGTCTATCTCATGGTGTAAATATAGACAGATCTGTATACTTTGGCAAGGGTGATTTGGCGATTAGTTCTTGCTTGTATATAACTGCCTGATATAAATGGTTTTTGTCGGAGAGATTGGTCTTTTGGTTGAACCACCGTGAAGAGTCGTTATGTAAGAACTGGGCGTTTGATGTGTATTGGTAATGGGTATACAGTTCTGTCTAGTGATGGCTGGCGTTGGTTTTAATGGTGCGTGAAGCAGGTGTTTTGTTAGGAGAATTGAGCAAACAATGGCAAAAAGTAAAAAAGAGCATTTAGTGGAAACGGCATTAGTGTTGTTTCATCGCGATGGATTTCATGCGACCGGGATTGATAAAATTTTAGCCGAAGCGAAAGTCGCGAAAATGACGCTCTACAAGCACTTTTCATCGAAGGATGAATTGATTCTTGCGGCACTTAAACTACGTGACGAGTACTTCAATGAATGGCTTGTGACCAGAGTCGATGAAATCGTACAGGAAAAATACTCAGCCGATGACTTTGGGGAAGTCAGTGCAATCTTTGATACCATTGGTGAGTGGATTCGAGGGGATACTTTTTATGGTTGTATGTTTATCAATGCGGCAGCGGAGTTTGGTGAATTAGATAGCCCGATCCACCAAGTGGCGTCAGATCATAAAATAGCCGTAAAGAATATTGTTCGGGGTTATTTGGAAAAACTACCAATTGATGATCCTGATGATTTGGCAAAGCAATTGGTGTTGTTGATTGATGGTTTGATTGTAACCTCGCAAACAACAGGGCAAAAGGATGTTATTAATACGGCTAAGGAAGCAGCATTGAGTTTGGTGAACCTAGCAATAAATCAGTAACGGTGACTATTGTTAATAGTTGTTGTGTATATTGATACGATAAAAATAAGCACAACTGACAACACAAGACAAAAAATGATGGGGGAGAAATGGCAGTACAAATTACAGCGTTTTATGCAGCACTAACAGGTTTTCTGATGTTGGTGTTGGCCTATCGAGTGGTTGGCTTTCGCAGATTATTTAAGGCGGGCATGGGGGATAGTGATGATCATGATTTTCAAGTGGCCATTCGCGCGCACGCAAATCTCATTGAATACGCACCCCTCACGTTAATACTATTATTGTGTACAGAGGCTAGTGGCATGTCTGTTTTGTGGATGCATGTCTTGGGCGCGGCTTTTTTTCTGAGCCGTCTCGCTCATGCTTGGGGTTTTTTGGTGGCTCGGGGAGCATACCATCTAGGACGTTTCTGCGGTACATTGCTGAACTGGATATTAATTGCAGTGTTGAGTGTCATAAATATGATTGCCATTGTTTGAATCAATATTGTTACTTAGGTAATGGTGATGACTCTTAGGGAGAGGAGTTGTAATGCAGGCGTTAAGTGGAATTGCATTGTTGGAAGATATGGCCGGTGAAGGAGGCTTCGCGGAAAAGGGTGATTCTGTGGTTTTTAATATGAAACTATTTTTAAATCACGGGGACGAGATTCATCTTAATGCGCTTCAAGCTAAGGACATGCCGCCGGATAAAATTCGAATCATTGGTGATGAGCCTGTGATAGACCGTGAAATCACGCTTGGTAAAAGACAGGCAATTACCGCCATTGAGCATGCTTTGATAGGTATGCAAGTGGGGGGTTATCGACGAATTAAAGCAAGTCCGCATTTGGCCTATGGTGAGCAGGGCGTGCCTAAACTTATACCCGCCAATGCGGCCTTAGTTGTAGATCTGTGGTTACAGGAAATACGCTAGAGTTAGTTGCTTGAAATATTAGACGTTGGAATTCTGGCGGTTTGCAATGTATGCCATGGCCGATGTTTCCAGTAAACCTTCCCGTAATGCGGCATTGCTGTAATGTACTTCCGTCAGTGAGAAGAATTCCATTAACGCTTGCATAATGCACATACCAGGAATAATTAAATCTTGTCTTTGTGGTTTTAATCCAGCCAGTTTTAGCTGTGAGATCGATTTTGCAGTTAGGCTTTTTTCTCGAATATAGGCAAGACCATCCAGGGTGATGGTGCCATCAGTAACCTTGCTCTCTTGTAAAACAGTGGCCAACACTTTGGCAGAGCCAGATGAAGCGAACACTTTTTGCCACTGTTCCTGCAAAATCGTTTGGCTACCCGTCACTAATGCGCGCTTGGCTTCAGCTATTGCATCATTAATGGCTGCGTGGGTTATTGTGCCGTCAGCGAAAAACGTATCGCGCCAGCTAATGCAACCCATAGGGATGCTGGTTAATGCGCTAGGGCTAATGTCTGCACCCACACTTAACTCGGTACTGCCACCACCAATATCTAACACTAGGCGGGGCAATGCAATGTTATCAATAATGCGGTTTACACCTTTATAGATTAAAAAGGCCTCTTTTTCACCGGAAACAACCTCAATATCAAAGCCAAGTTCTGCGGCTTTCTGCAAAAAAACATCGGCATTTTCCGCATAACGTAAGGTTTGTGTACCGATTACCCGTGTTTCGCTGATGGGGTGCTTGTCGATATATCCACGAAAAAGCTTGAGGCAGTCTATGCCGCGGTTCGCCGAGTCATCATTAATAACACGGTTAATAAATACGCCTTCACCTAGCTGCACCTTTTGGGAGAAACGGTCCACGATGGAATACTGGCCATCAACAAACTCAGCAATCAGTAAGTGGAAACTATTGGTGCCTAAATCGAGTGCAGCTAACATAAGTATTCGGTTGTTGTGTAAGTAGAGTTTCGATTCTAATCAGATATACACTTCAGCACAAAACAGCCGGCTGCGGAATAGGGGGTTTTGTCGCAAAGTGGTAGAAATTCATTGTTTGCACTTGCTAGGGCGTGTGTATTAATGTGGTGGGATTGATAGATATTATCTACTGATGGATATCCACAACATGAATTTGCGCGATCTTGAATACTTAGTAGCCGTGGCTGATCTCAAACACTTCCGTAAGGCGGCTGAGCGCTGCTTTGTCAGTCAGCCTACGTTGAGTGCTCAGTTAAAAAAATTAGAAGAATACTTGGGGGTTCAACTCTTTGAGCGCAGTCAGCGTAAGGTTTCCCTAACCCACGCAGGTACTGTCGTACTGGAACATGCGCGCCAAGTGCTGCTAGAAGTGAAGGCAATTAAGGAAAAATCACAGCAGTTGTCAGACCCATTAGAGGGGCCGATGCATATCGGGCTGATTCCTACGGTAGCGCCTTATCTATTGCCATTAATCGTTGCGCCACTAAAAAAAGCGTTTCCACAAATGTCTTTGTTTCTGCATGAAGGGCAGACTCATCGTTTGGTACAGCAATTAGCTGATGGTGAAATTGACGCAGCTATTCTGGCCCTGCCAGTGCCTCAGGATACCTTTTCCTATTTTCCGCTTTATTCGGAAGACTTCAGCTTAGCCGTGTATAAACAACACCCATTGGCCAAGTTAAAGCAGGTGAAGCCTGAACATTTATCAGGCTATGAAATTTCGCTGTTGGCAGAAGGGCATTGCTTGCGTGATCAAGCGCTCGATGTTTGTCATAGCGGAGGTGCGACGGATATTGGTAGTTTTTCCGCGACTAGTTTAGAGACCTTGCGCTACATGGTAGAAGCGCAAGAAGCGATTACGTTAATTCCGCAATTAGCCGTTACAGCCAATGGTAGTGGTAAGCGTTATCAGAATCTCAAGTATTTGGGTTTTTCTAAACCTAAACCTTGTCGTCAGATTGCCTTGGTGTACCGAAAACGCACTGCCCGCTTTGATGGCTTTAAACAAATTGCTGACTTAATGGCGGAAAAGGTAGAGCGGTCTGGGAAGTTAACAGGAGCTTAAGAGTCGTCATGGGTTAAAAAACACGGCTCAATGTGTTCTTACTTTGTCAGCTTTTGTTGCTCGGAGCGAATACTTAAACGGTTTGACTCGGACTTTAATGAAGCCAATGGCGCGCAGTATTATTAAATCAAAGCGCATAAGTAAAACGGAAACCCTGCAAGAGTTGGGTCAACAATGGCAGTGTGAGATAGATCTATGATGTACTGATGTTATAGATGGACTTCGCGATTGTTGTTGTAACCTGCATGAAATTTGGATGAAGTTTAACTTCAAATATAAATTGATACGAGATAAGTGCCTATGAAAATCGCTAGAATATATATGGACAATTCCTTAAGAAATTATTGCCATCTCATCATTTGTGAAGAAACTAATGAAACGATTATTTTAGACCCTCTGGATGTGGATAAATGCTTGGCCGAAGCAGAGCGCCTGTCTTGCAATATCACTAAGATAATTAACACCCATGAACACTTTGATCATATTGAAGGTAACCCGGGTATTGTTGAGGCCACTGGAGCGAAAATTCATGCCCATATGAATGCTTTGGAAAGTATTCCTAATGTTGATGTGGGCTTGAGTGCCGGAGATGCGATTACGGTGGGCACTACGGTACGTTTGCGCGTACTGGACACACCAGGCCATACCATGGCGCATGTGTGTTTGTTATCTGAGCTAGGCGATCCAGTTTTATTTTGTGGTGACACCTTGTTTAACGCGAGTGCAGGTAATTGTAGTTTTGGTGGCGATGTGCACAAAATGTACAGGACTTTTGTTGATCAACTTGCTGTTTTGCCGGATAACACGGCTATCTATCCTGGTCATGATTACATCGTCAATAATCTGAATTTTTCTTTATCTATGGAAGCCAATAATGCTTTTGCCAGAGAGTTGTTGGCGGAAGTAGATGTACAAAGCCCTGAACAAAGAACGGTAACCACGATGGCGATTGAGAAAAAGATGAACCCATTTTTCAGGTTAGATAATAAAGAGATTATTAATACCTTAAAAGAGCAATGTGCTGACCTGAAAGAGGATGCCGAATCCGTTTTTGTTGGCCTAAGAGGTTTAAGAGACAACTGGTAAAAGGCGTCGTGCTGAATAAGGCATTAACTAAATTATACTGACATTTTTTGGACGTTAAGCTGGATCTAATATCGTGTATTGATGAACTTGATCAATAGTTTGATGCAATAAAGGCGATACTTGAAAACCTATACCTGATTTATTGTGTGTCAGAGTGTTATTATTGGATCTCAGGAGATCAATATGAAGCTACTTGAAAATAAAATTCCACCACCCGTTCTAGCCGTGCTATTTGGACTTGCTATGTGGGGAGTTTCATTTGTCACACCAGCCGTTGAGATTGGTTCGATGGTGAGTTTTATCATATCTTTGGTGGTTCTCGTGTTGGGGGTGTTTTTCTGTTTGGCAGGTGTTTTTTCTTTTAGAAAGGCAAAAACAACGGTCAACCCATTGAATCCAGAGTCAGCCACTTCTCTGGTGAGCTCTGGTATCTATAAAGTCTCTCGAAATCCTATGTATGTTGGTTTTGCGCTCATTTTACTTGCATGGGCGCTGTATCTGGCATCACCTGTTGCTGTCGTTGGAGTGCTTGGTTTTGTTTTTATAATTAATCGATTACAGATCGAACCAGAAGAACGGGCACTTTTAAAACTGTTTGGTTCTGAATTTGATGACTATCAATCAATAGTTCGCAGATGGTTATAAGTTAAGCGCCTTAGCATCGAAGCTGCAATGATAGTGATTATGTTCTCCAATTGTCACCAAACACCACCTGCAAGATGGTGCGTTCCTAGTATAAGATGTGACGGCTAGTTTAGTGGATATTCCTCCTAGGTATGCATTGCTACATTTCTAGGATTTGATGTTTTTATAGATAAAGAAAAGGTAATACCTATGACTATTGCAATTATTGCGACGTTGAAAGTGGTGGAAGGAAAGAATGCTGAGTTCGAAACCATCATGAAAGAGCTGGAACAGAAAGTGAATGAGAACGAAGAGGGTTGTGATTTCTACCGAGTGAATAAGTCATTGAGTGATCCTTTGACTTACGTCGTGATGGAGCAATATGCGACTAGTGAGGCGTTAGATACCCATGCTAAAACAGACTATTTCCGTTCATTGGGTAAAGCTATGGCGCCATTTCTTGATGGTGGTCCTAAGATTGAGATGTTAGAAGGCTTGTAGTTATTATTGCTCTAGTTTGATCAAGCTAGAGCTGGCCTAATTTAGAGGTAGTTGATACGTCTAAATGGGCTGGTAATGCTAATGATTCTGCTACTGTTCTTTTCGTTTGAAGTGGTACTCAGATTCGCTACTACTTTTCTTGTCAAATTTATAACCAGCAACATCAAAGCCTTTTAGGTCATCCTGCTTCGTTATCTTATTTTGGATAATGTAGCGGCTCATCATGCCTCGGGCGCGTTTGGCGAAGAAGCTGATAACTTTATATTCCCCATTTTTACAATCCTTAAACACTGGAGTCACAATTTTGTGGCTAAGCTTTTTGGCTTTGGCAGCCTTAAAGTACTCATTCGAGGCTAGGTTCACGAGGAAAGGATTGCTTTGCTTGTCGAGGGTTTTCTGAAGCTCTTTGACGAGTAGTTCGTCCCAGAAATCGTACAGATTCTTACCTCGGCCATTTTCAAATTTGGTGCCCATCTCTAATCGGTAAGGCTGCATTAAGTCCAGTGGGCGTAGTAAGCCATAGAGTCCTGAGAGTATGCGTAGATTCTCTTGGGCGAATTCAAACTCATCATCAGAAAAGCTTTCAGCTTCCAGTCCTTGGTATACGTCGCCTTGAAAAGCGAGTATCGCTTGGCGTGCATTAGCAAGCTTAAAAGGGGTGGTAAAATCCTGAAAGCGCTGATAGTTAAGATCAGCGAGTTTATCGCTAAGTTTCATTAAGCTGGCGATATCGTGGGGTGCCAGTGTCTTGATTTCATCAATCAGCTCTTGAGAATGCTTGAGAAACTTAGGTTGTGAATATTTTTTGGTGGCCAATGGACTTTCAAAATCTAGGCTTTTCGCAGGTGATATAACTATTAGCATAATAATTAGTGCAGTAATGACGGGTTAGTTTAGAGCGCCGCAGTATATCAGGTAATAAGGGGCGCTTCATTATCATGGGGAGGCGGTGACCAGCGATATGGTGGTAAACCGTTCTTGGCTGCGTAGGCTTGCTACGATCTAGTGTCAGGATTAGTACCTGAATAGTATCTCCAGATTAGGTGCTAGGATTAGATAGGCTGTTAACCTTTAGCGGTAATGAGGGGGATTGTGTTTATGGAAGTGTTTTTTGGTGTATTTTTCATCGTCGTGGTTGCCTTTCTCCTATATCGCCGTAATCAGCGTAAGCTTGTTGCTCGACGAGAAGTGCTTATCGATGCTTACCCATTTCCACAAAAAATCGGAGCCATGGTGCAAGAGAAGTATCCACACTTAAGTGATAATGAGGTTGAGCTGGTGTTAGCTGGGCTTCGGGAATATTTTCATCTGTGTAATATTGCGGGTCGTAGATTGGTATCTATGCCGTCGCAGGTGGTTGATGTGGCTTGGCATGAGTTTATTCTTTTTACCCGTAAGTATGAGTTTTTCTGTTCCAAGGCCTTGGGACGTTTTTTGCACCACACACCAGCAGAGGCTATGTCGTCACCGACTGAGGCGCAAAAAGGCATTCAGCGTGCTTGGAAGATCTCATGTCATCGTGAGGAAATAGCACCAAGGGCGCCTAACCGTCTGCCTGTTCTGTTTTCTATAGATGCTGATTTGAATATATCGGATGGTTTCCACTATGCCCGTAACTGCCAAGCGGGCAAGCAAGAGCCCTATTGTGCGGGTCATATTGGGTGCTCCTCTGGTTGTGGCGGAGGCTGTGCAGGAGAGAGTCTTGGTGAATCCTCGGGTGGCGATGGCTGCGGCGGCGGTTGTGGTGGGGACTAATGTGTTAGAAGTCGTTGAATCTGTTTTTTGAATTGAAATCATTGAGTTTGAATCTATTTAATTTGAAGGAGGGGGACTTGCCTGCTAAGTTAGCGGCCTATTTCTATTTTTCAAATTAAGGACGTCATATGCCTTTAGCTATGGCCAGACATATTTTGGTGAAAACCCGCGAGGAGGCAGAGAAGCTACTACAGCGACTCAAGAAGGGGGAGCCCTTTGATAAGTTGGCGAAGAAGTACTCTACCTGTAACTCGGCAAAACGGGGTGGTGATCTTGGCGAAGTCAGTCCTGGCCAGATGGTAAAACCTATTGATAATGTGATTTTTCGTAAGCCGATTAAGAAAGTGCATGGTCCGGTGAAAAGTCAGTTTGGTTTTCATTTAGTTGAAGTCTATTTTCGCGATTGAGCGCGATCTAAATTTGGTTTTCCCGAGGTGTAGTACATGGCCGCATATCCATTAACCGTTCCTGGTTTATCCACACCTTTGAAATTGGTGGTACACGAAAGTGGTGATACCCAGGTTTCACAGCAAATATCTGAGCATGGTAAGTGGGAGCCCTATGAAACCCAGTTGGTGATGGAGCGCTTGACTGCTAACAGTACCTTTCTTGATATGGGTGCCAATATTGGTTACTACACAGCGATTGCTGCCAGTATTATCGGGACAGAAGGCTCTATCTATGCTTTTGAACCTGATCCTGCAAACTTTCAGCTGTTGCAACGTAATCTGGCCATTAATAATTTGCGGCATGTGAATGCGGTGGAAGCGGCCGTGTCGGATAAAGACAGTGAAGGCGTTCTTTATTTAAACGAGGGTAATTTTGGTGATCACCAGATCTATGATAATGGTGAAGGTCGAGCTAGTCGTAGCATTCGTTTGATAAACCCCAGTAATTATTTGCAAGATAAAGTATCTCGTATTGATTTAGTTAAAATTGATACTCAGGGTGCTGAGTATCAAATATTGAATGGGTTAATGCCTCTGTTAAGAAAGCAGGCAGCTATGCCGAGTTTGATTATTGAATTTTGGCCCTACGGTTTGCGTAAGGCTGGTGCCAGCGCTGACGCTTTGCTGGATCTATTGCTGGAACTTGAGCAGCCAATTTTTACTATTTTTCATGATGAGTATGAAGTAATAGAAACCAATGAAACTCAGCTTCGTGATTGGATTAAAATGGTGGATGCTAACCCTGAAGATATGGGCTTTGTGAATTTATTGGTCGGTCGTTAACGCTCATGGGTTAGTGTTAAGAGAGTGCTTATGCTAGTAACCAAAAGAAAATTACCCTTCGTTTTTACTGTGTTTCTAATGCTGGTGTCTGCATCCATTATTACTGGCTGTGGTGATAAATCCCTTAAAGTGATTCCTGCTGATGGCACAATTCTCGCCTTTGGTGACAGTCTTACCTTTGGTGTTGGTACTTCTAAGGATAAAAGTTACCCCAGTGTGTTGGCCGAGCTTAGTGGTAGGCGTGTTGTTAATGCGGGAATTTCTGGAGAAGAAACTTCCGCTGGATTAATGCGTTTTAATGATGTGCTGACCCAAACTCAGCCTGATCTGGTTATCTTGCTGGAAGGCGGTAATGATATTTTGCGAAATCGTGATTTGAAGAGCACGAAACGTAATCTTGCTGCCATGATTGAGATGATGAAGGAGAGTGACATTCCTGTGGTTTTAATCGGCGTGCCTGATAAACGCTTGTTCTCCGATAGTTCCAAGCTATATGGAGAGTTAGCGGAAGAATACCAGCTAGTATTTGCCGATGATCTGGTAGCTGATTTAATGCGTAAAGCAGCTTACAAATCTGATTCTATCCATTTCAATCAGGCTGGTTATCGGGTGATGGCCGAACAAATATATCAATTACTACTAGATACGGGTGCGCTTTAGAGCTAAGTAGTTAGTTGAATCTATCAACAAAGCTACCATATTTAGTGTTAGTGACTCTTTGAATTTCTTAGTCGAATGCGTCGTTGCTAATATCCATTGAGAGGGGATTGTTCATGGAATTAGACATGTTTCAGCGTTTTTTGGGGTGGTGTACAGTTATCAATATTGGCGTGATGTTATGGTGGTTTTTCTTTATCACCTTTGCTCACGACTGGGTCTATCGTTTGCATACTCACTGGTTTAACTTATCTGAAGAGCAGTTTGATGCTTTTCATTACTCGGGTATAGCAATATACAAACTCTTTACTTTCTTCTTCAATGTAGTGCCTTATCTGGCACTGTGTATTATTGCTTGATCTCAGGTTTAGCTTCATTTAACAATGACATTAGATTAGATAGTTTATAGTGAGAGGTAATGCTGGGGCTCTTTGGTGAATGATTAACTGGTCTGTTTAAAAACTTGAAACTGGAAGAGAGTGAATTCATGGATTGG
>Ga0105348_1001823_pt1 | contig 13643 bp, 12 predicted proteins | sample EN8Hudsemesocosm_2_FD_83504 | JGI IMG/M metagenome (GOLD analysis project Ga0105348, IMG submission 83504) | Methane-oxidizing microbial communities from mesocosms in the Hudson Canyon - EN8C Hudson Canyon | ecosystem: Environmental > Aquatic > Marine > Cold seeps | place: Hudson Canyon... | reverse complement strand
TAAAGTGGCTACCAATAACATCATTGCTTGTAACATTTTCACAGAAAAGTCCTCTCAGCTATCACGGTTAATCCGTGTATTTTAAATTTCTGGCGCAGATTATAGCGGCATTTTGTAAGGGATAAAAATAATTCCATACATTATGTAAGAAATTATAGCTAAAAATTGATATACCGAGCTTTTATCAGAGCCAAAAATCCAAATAAAACAGACACATAGGCTGATTTTAAGCCGGATACTAGACGCAGAAGACAGAACCGCATACCATTGCTTCTTATTACGAGAGGCATTCTCTCAATGACCGCCCTTAGCTCAGTTGGATAGAGTGTCGGCCTCCGAAGCCGAAGGTCGCAAGTTCGATTCTTGCAGGGCGGGCCATTCTTTATATACCTAATGTTCATAAGCCTCGCTTCTTCCCCTAACAAATTGTCCCCTCCCTAATCTGCACTACACTGAAGGTATCTGATTTAAGAACAGGCATTATTTTCGATGGCACACTCAGTCAATACCAAGCTGATTTTAGCTGCAACGATTCCAGCCCTATTAACCACCGTAATCATTCTCTCTCTCGCGGTTAAAGATATGCATGGGCAAAGAGATCAGTTAGCTCAAGCCAGCAAAGAATTCATTCAACAGGCAGGGACCACTCTAAACCCTGACATGATGCAAAAATTCATCATACAAGAGTGGCAAATTATCTTTGATGCCCAAGCTGTTATAGCCATTCCTGGCATTCTCCTCATTGCAGGTTTAATGATATTTTCGGCGTTATATATGGTCATACGTATAACCTCCGGATTGAGCAAGCTTGTCAGTGGCGTTAAAAAAATGTCTCGTACTGAAACTGCTTTAAGCTATCGTATTTCGACCAAAGAAACGAATGATATGACCCCGCTAGCTTTACAGCTCAATGAAATGATAAACCGATTTGAGCATGTCATTATCAAGGTGAGGGATATTTCACACAGCGTAAATGATTCATCAGAAACATTACGCAACAATTCAATCAACAATCAAAATAATACTGAACAGCTACGAGAAAATATGGACAGCGTCAGTATTGCCATGACCGAATTAGAAACGGCTTCGTCTGAAATTGCTTCTAACGTACAAGCCGCTCATCAAGAAATAACAGATGTGAATGAAAGTGGTCAATCTGTTAGTGCAAAAATCCTTGAGCTCGATAAGCAATTCATTACCTTAAATGATGTGACGTCCTCCAGTGCGAATGACGTAAGTGAGCTCAGCTCTCAGGTCGAAGGCATTTATGGCATTCTACAAACAATTCAAGGCATAGCCGAACAAACCAATTTGTTAGCACTTAATGCCGCTATTGAAGCAGCTCGAGCTGGTGAACAGGGCCGAGGATTTGCAGTGGTTGCAGACGAAGTGAGAAACCTTGCAGGTAAAACACAACAATCCACAGAAGAAATTCAGAGCATGATTGAAGGGCTGAAAAAGAGCGCTGATCGCTCTATGACTGCAATGACTCAAAGTAGCGATGCGACTCAATCACTATCCGAGTCCTTCAAGCAAGCTAATGATGAAATTCTTGCATTATTTAAACGCTTAGAGCTGGTGAACAATATGAACGCGCAAATCGCAACCGCCAGCAAAGAACAAACTCAAGTAATCACAGGCATTAGCCGGATCACCGAATCAGCAAAGGTATTATCGTCAAGTACTCAACAGTCTTCCAACTCTACTGGCGAAGAAGCTGAGGCATTAAGTGCCACGTCCAACAATTTAAAAGAAATGGTGGCTGAATTTAACTTTTCTTAGCGCTAATAATTACTAGGCTAAAAATAGAACGCTGCGTTCATCAGTAAAAGATACTTATAATGAAAATTGTCGGTATTATGCGTCTCTTAATTATCTGATAGGTTGTTATTGCCTTGCCTAACCACTCCCTCAAAGCCGATTTTTTACTAGTGATCGTCACTCTACTGGCAGCCATCAGCTGGATGTTCTCAAAAGAAGCGGTCAATGAAATGCCGCCGCTATTATTTATCGGCAGTCGCTTTTTATTGGCTGGAGTTTTCCTCGCGCTATTTAGCCAACGCTCTTTAATTGGTTTAAACCCAAAACAATGGTTAGCCTCAGCTCAGGTCGGCATCTTATTTGGGCTTTCTATGTGCTTATGGATCTTCGGCTTATTTCACGCTAAGAACTTAGGTGAGGGCGCGTTTATTACCAGCATTGCCTCCATTCTTGTGGCTCCGATCAGCTATGTAATTTTTAAAGCCAAAGTCGAAAGCAGCAACTGGATAGCCTTGCCGGTTGCCTTTATTGGGCTTGGACTATTAGGTTTAGAAAATGGTTTTCACCCAGAAAAGAGCCAGCTCTTCTTCTTAGGAGCAGCCATCTTACTGTCACTAACGTTTATCTTAAACGGCCGTGCAGCAGCGCGTATGTCGGCCGCCGCGTTAACCGCTATTTCATTATCTTTTGTAGGAGTGATGGCCATTATCATTTCAGCGTATACGGAATCCTGGCCTGATGAAGTAACTGGCTCAATGGCCCAATGGCTATTGCTTAGTGCTCTCATTGGTACCGCCGCCCGCTTTCTATTACAAACGTATGCACAAGGTTTAACTACACCTAGCCATGCCGCTGTCATAATGATACTAGAGCCGATTTGGACAGCGTTAATCGCCGCCGCTTGGTTTAACGAGAGAATGTCTGAGTTGCAACTGATTGGCTGTAGCTTAATTTTTACAGCCTTAATTATTAATCGCTGGTCTAGTGTTCGTGTCTGGATAAAAGGAAGATAGAAACAAACTCTTTAGTCCACTCTATCCCACTGCTCATGTAAATCTTCGCATAGGTCCTGATATTTATGTTCATCAATACCTATTGCGTCAAAGCAGCCTTCCCTTATATCGTCCCAACCTTCAATATTTTGATTTCGCTTAACACTACTGACGATATTATCCGCGACCTTTAGCGTTGCATAGACCAAATTTTCCATATGATTTTTATTGGTTTTCAAAAAATCAGCTTCATGATGGTTCAAAATTACCTGACAAATGTCTTTCGGCAATTTCCATCCTGATGAAATAAAATATCTAACTACCGCGTGATTACTATTATGAACACTTTCCTCATGCTCAACCTGTGATTTTGAATGGTCTTCATTGGCTAATAATAAAGTTTCGAGGTAAGTTGCAGTGAAACGCATGCTCATCGCTGCAATACCGCAATCATGGAACAAACCAGCGGTATACAAATTTTCTGGTGGAATTTTATCATCAATATTTTGACCGATATAAACCATTGTTTCAGCCACAATCGAAGCGTTATCCCACAATCGTTCAAATCGAATAGCGGCTTCACCCTGAAAGCTTTGTTTAATTAAAATTCCGGAAATTAATGTCGAGACAGATCCCATGCCAAGCAACATTACTGCTTGATTAATATCGCTAATCGCTCTGTTCATACCGTATAACGGCGAGTTAATGGTTTTTAAAATCGCAGAAGAGAGCCCTATATCTGCGGATATCAATTTAGCGAGATCAGAAATTTCCCCATTTTCATCAGCACAAATACGCTGAACTTCAATCAGGATTTTTGGCATAGAAGGAATAGTGAATCCTTCTGCAACATTGTCGATTACATCTTGGGTAATTGAGATCATAAAGCTCTAAATCGTTAAATGAACGGTTAATAAATCACCAACTTAAGCTTAGTCAAAATCGACGAAACGGCACCCCTTCCCTTTATAATTTATTTGAGCAAATAACAACTCACGCCACACTCACTAATATAATGAGCCTAAATTACGCTGATAACCGACATTACAAGTCACCACTAATGAATAATGACTATCTATACTGACATTTTAATATTTGATATACGCCTACCTTAAATTTAGATAAAAAGTGCAGTTTACTGAACAGGCATTTATAATCAGCCCGATTTTTTACAATCACTGCGCTCTCTCTTACGTATTACTGAATCAGAAGATCTATGACAGCCCAAGAACCCAACAACCTACAATTCTCTGCTGACGATTCACAGCAACTAGCAGCGATTATGAAGGCCAGACGCGACGTGCGTGGCAATCGATTTTTGCCAGATCCACTTGCACAAGAAGATATTGATAAAATATTTGCAGCAGCACTAATGGCGCCTTCCGTTGGTTTCTCACAACCTTGGGAGTTCATTACGGTAATACAACCAGAAAAACGTAAAGCGATTGCAGAAAGCTTTTTTATTGAAAATGAAAAAGCCAAAGAGCTGTTCAGAGAAGGGAAGTTCGAAGCAGGAAAGCTCGAACAATACCAGCAACTTAAACTCGAAGGCATCGTTGAATCTCCGCTTAATATCGCTGTGTTTTACAACCCGAAAAAAGGCCCTGTATTAGGGCAAACGAGTATGCCAGATATGGGGCGTTACAGTGTTGTCTGTGCCATTCAAAATATGTGGCTATGTGCACGCTCTCTTAACATCGGCATGGGCTGGGTCAGTATTCTAGATCCTAATACCGTAAAACAACTTTTAAATGCACCAGAAGATAGAGAGCTCATTGCTTATTTATGCTTAGGAAAAGTCGATAAATTTTATGATAAGCCTGAGCTAGAAACCTTAAAGTGGCAGGACAAAAAATCGCCTCAGCAAGTTATCTTCTCAGAAAATTATTAGATCAGAGCTATTAAGGAATAAACCCTGTGTCATCCATCTCATGGATGGTTAAAACATAAAGACGCCTTAAACGTCATTAGAATTCTTTAACCAATGTGCGCGTCCAAATCCGGCAACGTAGCGTTTCTTTTCAACATGAAGATAATAGAAATCAAAATCTAATAACTGAAAATAATCACGTGTTTCTGGGAACTGCTGAAAATAGATTTCCCCGTTAGCCTGCAACGCAGGTTCATCCGCATCCAACTTAATCATCACTCCTAATAAAGTAACCCTAGCTGTTTGCTGTACATCATCATGGGTTTCTTGATCAGAAATTAATAAAGAGGCCTTATTATTATGGATAATATGTTTACTGTGCTCGGCAATACGACTCAGTAATAGAATAGGCATACCGTTGTATTCATCACCTTGCCCCAGAACATAACGAATAACCGAACCAAATGGAAAACCCGCCGCCGGCAGCTTCTCAGTATCACTATCGACTTCCGCATAGGTCGACAACATTCCACTTTGCTGAGATTCAACCAGTCGGTTCACTTCACGCGCTAACTCATCTTTTTTCATTATTACTCCCTGTCAGTGATTAATTTGCTCTAGCCCATTAACAGATCTTCAATTTGCTGCTTACACCATACCATTGCTGGATCCTGCTCTGCTTTATGATGCCAATATAAATGCACTTCTAATGGCTCAGCTTTAAAGGGCAAAGGAAAAATAATATAAGGGTTATTAGGATTACTTTCATCACTTAACGCCGAGGCATACGTGGTCGGCAAGGTTACTAGCCAATCTGTTTTTTCAACCACCTTGGCAGCGGCATAATAATGCTGGCAGCGCATCGCGATATCGCGACTTTCGCCCAAACGAGATAGCGCGACATCTTCGATACCAGGGCCACTGGCACGGCTAGATACTTGTATATGCTTAGCTTGCAAATAATCCTTCATGCTAAAAGTACCTGAGCTGACTTTGGTAGCCAAAGGATGATTCTTGGCGATCATTACCGACAACCCCTCGCTGCCAATTAAACCATGATGTACTTGCTTGGAAACAGGAATCAGTACGTCGGCGGCAAAATCGATAGTGCCACGAATCAAGGCATTCTCTAACTCTCGTCGCGACATTTGAACGCTGCGAATACTAATATGAGGAGCAATCAATTTCAGACGCTGGGCAATTTCAGGCAGGGCTTTCGCTTCAAGCACATCCCGCATGGCGATAGTAAACGTTCGCTCCGCCATCGCAGGGTTAAAAACCAAACCATCGCTTAGAGTTGATTCTAAATTACCTAAACCTTCACGCACACGCTCAATAATGGCTTTTGCCAGTGGCGTTGGCACCATCTTCTTACCAGAACGCTCAAATAACGGATCGTCAAAGCGAGTTCTTAAGCGCGACAAAGCATGACTCACCGCTGGCTGAGACAAGTTCAACGCCTCACTCGCACGGGTTAAATTACCTTCGCGATAAATCACATCAAATACCACGAATAAGTTGAGGTCTACCCGAGATATATCGATATTAATCATTTTTTTAGCCATTTATCATAAATATTAAGAATATAGTCTCATTAAAACTATTCAGTTCATAGATAGTTGATAGCATTTTAGTATAGGATCAATAAATTCCCATAAGAGTTATCTTACGATGAGCAAAGTACTAATCACTGGCGCAGCAAGCGGCTTAGGGCGCGCTCTAGCAATACGCTTTGCGAAAGAAAACGCAGATATTTGTATTGCCGATATCAATCAAGAAGGCGCAGCTGAAACACTTAAACTCGTAGAGCAAGCAGGTGGTAAAGGCTGGCTCTATAACATTGACGTCACTCAACCCGAGCAATGGCAGAGCCTATTGGCAGAAGTTGAACAGCGCTGGCAGGGTATTGATGTTGTCATAAACAACGCCGGTGTCGCGACAGGTGACCGCATTGAACAAGGTGACTGGTCGACTTGGGAATGGGTGATCGACATTAACCTGAAAAGCGTTGCTCTCGGATGTCGTGCATTTACTCCAATGATGAAAGCCCAAGGCAGTGGTCATTTTATTAATACAGCATCACTGGCTGGTTTAATGGCTGCACCGTTAATGGCTTCTTATAATGTTACTAAAGCAGCCGTGGTTGCTCTAAGCGATACCATGCACCACGAGTTAAAACCTTATGGCATCGGCACCACCGTATTATGCCCAGGGTTCTTTCGCACCAATTTAGATAAAGGCATGCGTACCAGTGACCCGCAGTTATTGAAGATGGTCGATAAAGTATTTGAATCGTCTGAACTGGATGCTGATGATGTTGCGGATATTTGCTATCGAGATATGAAGAAAAACAAACTGATCTGTAACCCCCATAAAATCGGCCGCCGTGCTTATTTTGTAAAACGTTACATGCCTTGGTTGTATACCCGATTAGTCGATAGTACTGCGGCTAAAATGAAAAAATACGATCCAGTACAAGCAGCAAAATAAATATTTAAATACGATCATACTTTAACTATCAGCGCCTGTCGGAAGCTACATGACTCAAGAACAATTTATTGACCAAGCCAAAGAATTACGCAGCAGCGATGCTTTTGACATGCAAGCCGTTCACGACTGGCTGAGTAAGCAAGGTATAAACTTGGGAGATGAACTACCCAAAGTAAAACAGTTTTCTGGCGGCGCCTCGAACCTAACATACCACCTAAAATATCCTGACTCGGTAAAAGGTGGCGACTTAATTTTACGTCGCCCACCTGCCGGTCATAAAGCGGCCTCCGCTCATGACATGAAACGTGAATTTAATGTCATGAAAGGGCTAAAGCCCGTTTATCCTTTTGTGCCCGACATGATCGCCTTCTGCGACGATCAATCAATTATTGATTGTGATTTTTACGTGATGGAAAGATTGCACGGTATTATCCCACGCAATAACTTTCCTCGTGGCATGAAATTATCGGCTACAGAAAACAGAAATTTCAGTTTGTCAGTTTTAGATAAACTGATTGATTTGCATAAGGTAGATTACCAGGCTGCTGGGCTCGATAATTTAGGCAAAGGCCAAGGCTATGTAAAACGCCAAGTCGATGGTTGGAGCGGTCGCTATACAAAATCAAAAACGTGGAATGTACCAAGCTTCAATAACACTATGGACTGGCTCAAGCGTAATCAGCCAGATGATGTGGCTACCTGTATAATCCACAACGATTACCGCATGGATAACGTCGTATTAGATCCTAAAGATCCACAGAATATTATTGGTGTTTTAGATTGGGAAATGGCCACCTTAGGTGACCCATTAATGGATCTAGGCAGCAGCTTAGCGTATTGGGTTCAAAGCGATGACGATTGGTTTTTGCGTCAAATCCGCCGTCAACCTACCCACTTAGAAGGCATGCTGAAACGCGATGAAGTAGTTGATTATTACTGCGATAAAATGGGTTTTGATAAATCTAACTGGGCATTCTACGAAGTCTTTGGTTTATTCCGCTTAGCCGTTATTGTGCAGCAAATTTATTACCGTTATCACCATAAACAAACGGATAATAAAGCGTTTAAAAACTTCTGGTTAATCGTGCATTACATTAATTGGCGCTGTAAGAAAATCATTAAAGAATCTCACATTAACTGATGGAGCAGAAATAATGGCCTCAATTTATCTCGTCCGTCACGGCCAAGCTGGGTTTAATAAACTCGATTATGATCAGCTATCCGATTTAGGCCACCAGCAAGGTGAGCTGGTTGGGCAATCATTGCTCGCCCGCTCTATTGAAGCCAAACTAGTTGTTCATGGAGACATGCGTCGCCATAGAGAGACAATGCAAGGGGCTCAAAAAGCATGGCATGCTTATGGGCCTGTTATTGAGGATGCTGGATTTAACGAGTTTGATAGTGATGACATCATTTCTGCAGCGCATACCGAACTCAATATACCGGGTTATTATGCCCAAGGAATTGTCAGCAATCACCTTGTGCAAAAAGCAGCTCTAGGGGCTTACTTGGTAAAGCAACAAAATCCTAAAAAAGCATTTCAAGATCTATTTTCGACAGCCATTAATCGCTGGATCAGCGGCGAGCATGATAGTGATTATATTGAATCTTGGCAGCAATTTACTCAGCGCTGCCGACAGGCGCTATTCGATATCATAGAAAAATCTGGGGGAAAAGACGTGGTAGTTTTTACTTCTGGTGGTCCTATTACGGCAATCATTCAACACTGCTTAGGTTTGAGTGATGAATATGCGTTTGAATTTAATTGGACGCTTGTGAATGCAGGCATCACCCAATTACTTTACAACCAACAAGGAAAAATCAGCATTGCTAGCTGTAACGAACAAGAGCACCTAATTAGCTCAGGTAAAAAGTTCTTAACTTATCGTTAATTTGCATTAGCCGTTAAAGTTCGCGCACGTAACTGTTCTTCAGGTGCGAAGTGTTGAATATAAAGTAGATCTAAACTTGTTTTATATTCATCATTCGCAAGACCAGATTGACCTAGCTGCTGCTTCAGTTGTTTGAAATCTTTTAGTCTGGTTTCCCAAATAGCTCTTTTTTCATCCAGCTGCTGCAATCGACTTGCCGCTGCTGCACCAACCTTCGCTTCTCGCTGCTGATATTTTTGCTGAGCACTCAGCCCTTCTTTTTGATTAATCTCGACAAGTGATTTTTGCTGATCATTACGCTTTAAATTCAATACCGTCTCGATAGGTAATTGCGCGGATAAATTAATCAGACGTTGCTGCTTCTGTTCCGCCGTTAAGTCGCTGGCGAGTAACGCTGCCTTTTCTAATGTATAGCCATCTAGTTGTCGGTCAAAGTTAAATAATATCTGGGCGACCTTTGCCCCGAATATTTGGTCTTGCAAAGCAACTAATGCTAATTGACGTTGTTGTAATAATTGCAGTCGTTTCAATTTTTCAGGCTGTCTCGAATGCGTAGAATATTGATGATCGAACTCTACGAGTTCCTTTTTGTATGCTAAATAATTTTGCCAGATGCTCATAGCCTGACTCAAAGCCTCTGTTTGTAATTGCTTGGCTAATTCAGCTTGTATCTGCTGATCAATATCTTCCGTACTCTCTTCTCCCGCTGCCGATAAATAATAATCAAATAAGTCTTTTAAACTGGCGGTCACGATCAATTGCTGATTACGCGATTGCAACCTCACGCCATGATGGGTTCCCTCTAATGAAGCTGCTAGATTTGGTTCTTCGGAAATTAATATCGAAGTGCCTTTTTCATCGGGTGAGATATCAGATTCTGTTTGAAAATGTTCGGAATTCGATTTTTCAGAAAAAGTAACATGTGGGATATCTGTTTGATTCATAAAAACAGCCAGTGCTGTTGCCAGCACGGCTGAAATTAGATAAACGGTATGACGCTTATTCATAACTTAATATTATAGTCCTGCCGTTTTTAAACGATTTGCATGAGTTCGATAAACTGACAGCGGATCGGTATCAAACAAGGTATGCAAACCTAAAACCTGATTAATCAAGTCACCATGATTCATTTTATAATCGTCACGAATAACTTTGCCAAAATGACTAGAGCAACTGCCGGTAATGCCATCACTGCTTTCGCCTCCAAACAATAGCCCAGTCGTACCGAATAAATAATCTAATGGATCTAATACGTTGGTAAACGTATCGCCACCACCCCAAGAGTAAAGATTAATATCATTACCATTAAGCGTTACCGATGAAGGCCCTTCTCCGCAGTTTGAAGTAGGTAGACCTGCTGGATAAGTTGCATTAAAACTCGCGGCACCAGCTGAGGTAAATTCTTCAGTCAATGCACGAGCGTCGCCTTTGCCAACACCGTCACCAGACAGCGTATCGATTAAAGAGCCCGCAGCATTAACGATCAGTTCATAGGCTCCACCAAGTACGGAACCTTCAGTAAAAACATTATTCAATACATCGGCAATAGGAGCCCCTTGATGCGGAGACCCCATCGTCGTGAGCGACGCGACTAAGTCAGGGCGAACACTCATCACATAGCGCGAGGTTAAACCACCTTGGCTATGAGCCACTAGATTGAATTTTTGAATGCTTGGATCAACCGCACGTATATTATCGAGCTCTGCTATCAACTGCTCGCCACGCTCAACGGAACCATTAAACGCATTGATGTGAGCGGTATAAACTTTTGCACCTTCAGATTCTAATTTATCAGCAATTTTGTACCAATAATCAACTCCTGCGATGGAGTCAAAAGCTAATATGCCTTGCACCAGCATAATAGGATGCTGAGTTTCAGTATAACCAGAGGGAGCTGGCTTCGACGATGACATAGCATGGGTATTCAGTGAATATAAAGACGAGCATGCGATAACTGCACTCGCCGCGAGTGTTAAGACTGGCTTGTTCATGGTATTACCTGCGTTATTATTATTGTTACAGCAGAGAGATCATAGTTAAAGAAATCCTAAATACGTATGCCATTATGAGCCAGTCGCGCTCTTTAGTACTCGTGTACCTTCAATAAATGAAAGTTCATTTAATCCATATAACCTTCAGCAATATGCAGGTCTTTTAACTTCACATAATTCGCAGCGGTATACGGAAAAAAGCGCAGTTCTTTATCAGTTAATGGTCGCGCCTTTTTCGCAGGACTACCCACATACATAAAACCACTCTCTAAGACTTTCCCGGGTGGAACCAAAGCACCCGCCGCAACGATGACCTTATCTTCAATCACTACTCCATCCATCACCATGGCTTTCATACCGATCAAGACCTGATTCCCAATAGTGCAACCATGTAACATCGCTTGATGGCCGATGGTGACATCATCACCAATAATCAGCGGATAGCCACCGGGGTTAAAATCACTGGCGTGGGTAATGTGTAAAACCGAGCCATCCTGCACACTGGTGCGCTCTCCAATACGCACATGATGCATATCGCCGCGAATAACCGTTAACGGCCAAACCGAGCTGTCTTGTCCTATTTCTACATCGCCAATCACTACGGCACTGCGATCAACAAAGACTTTAGTTCCGAGCTTTGGAGACATACCTTGATATGTTCGAACTGAATCACTCACTTTTGCATCACCTATCGTTAGAGTTAAGCCGAGTAGATTGAATACACAGCTTGAATTGTGGGCATTCGTCATCATCTATACTGAATATCATAATTTTTATCGCGAGCCAAACTATGTCTAACCCGTTACTCCAGCCTACGACTGCGAATGCTCTACCGTTATTCTCTCAGATCAAAGCTGAACATGCTCAACCCGCTATGGAACAGTTACTGGATAATAATCGACAGCGTATCAACCAACTACTCAGTGCCATCAACTCCGGTGAAACACCAGTGAGCTGGAATGCCCTAGTAACGCCAATGGAAGCTTGGGACGATGAACTCAGCCAAGCATGGTCTCCGGTTAGCCACATGAACTCGGTGGTCAATAGCGACGAGCTACGCGATGCTTATAATGCCTGCTTACCACTACTGAGCGCCTACTCTACGGAAATGGGTCAAAATCAAGACCTGTATAAAGCCTACAAGAAGCTTGCCGCTAGTGAAGAGTTCTCGACATTAGATACCGCTCAAAAAACAGCGATCGAACACGCACTGCGCGATTTTCGCTTAGCCGGTATCGCCTTAGAAGGTGATAAGAAATCACGCTATGGTGAAATCAAGCAACGCCTATCCGAACTCACCAGCAAGTTTGGCGAAAACGTCATGGACGCTACCCAAGCTTGGTCAAAAACAATTACTGATAAGGCCGAACTAGCCGGTTTGCCAGATTCAGCTTTGGCTCTTGCTCAACAACAGGCACAAGCTAAGGACTCTCAATTTAAAGACAGGGAAGGTTATCTATTCACCTTAGACTTCCCGTCTTACTTTCCAATTCTTACCTATTGCGAGAACCGTGAGTTACGCCATGAAATGTACAAAGCGTACCTAACTCGTGCATCCGATCGTTACTCTGAATCCGGCGGCGATGACAAGTTTGATAATGCCGAAGTTATGAATGAGATTCTGGCATTGCGCCATGAGCTATCCAACTTATTAGATTTTAAAAATTACGCAGAATATTCAGTCGCAAGTAAAATGGCTGAAGAACCACAGCAAGTCATCGATTTCTTAGAGGACCTAGCGAGCAAAGCCGTTCCTCAAGCCAAGCAAGAATTCAGTGAGCTTAGTGCCTACGCCAAAGAAACCTTTGGCTTTGAACAATTAGAACCTTGGGATGTTAGTTATTGCTCTGAGCAACTACGTCAACATCGCTACAGTATCTCGCAAGAATTGATTCGCCCTTACTTGCCTATCGATACCGTCTTAAAAGGCATGTTCGAAACCGTGCAGCGTTTATACGGCATCAGCATTGAAGAACAGACTGAATTTGATTCTTACCATGACGACGTGCGTTTCTTTCACATTCAAAAAGACGGCTCAGTAATTGCCAAGTTCTACTTCGACCTTTATGCCCGCGATAAAAAACGTGGCGGTGCATGGATGGATGAGTGTCGTGTTCGCCGCACATTAGAAGGTGGAGCTTTACAGCTACCGGTTGCCTATTTGGTTTGTAACTTCAGCCCAGCAGTTGATGGAAAGCCTGCACTATTAACTCACGATGAACTAACCACCTTATTCCACGAATTTGGTCATGGTTTGCATCACATGCTTACCCAGATCAAAACCGCTGCGGTCAGTGGCATTAACGGCGTTGCTTGGGATGCTGTAGAGCTACCAAGTCAGTTTATGGAGAATTGGTGCTGGGAAAAAGAAGCTCTCGCCTTTATATCAGGTCATTATGAAACAGGTGAACCACTGCCGGATGAGTTGCTAGAAAAAATGCTCGCCGCCAAGAACTTCCAAAGCGCCATGATGATGGTGCGCCAAATCGAGTTTTCATTATTTGATTTCCGCATGCACCGCGAATACCAGCCAGAACAAAGCGATGCTGAAAAAGCAGCGTATATTAAAAACATTATTGAAGACGTCCGCAGCCAAGTTGCGGTCGTGCCTATCGTAGAGTACAACCGATTCCAGAACAGCTTCAGC
>Ga0105348_1001822_pt1 | contig 13644 bp, 12 predicted proteins | sample EN8Hudsemesocosm_2_FD_83504 | JGI IMG/M metagenome (GOLD analysis project Ga0105348, IMG submission 83504) | Methane-oxidizing microbial communities from mesocosms in the Hudson Canyon - EN8C Hudson Canyon | ecosystem: Environmental > Aquatic > Marine > Cold seeps | place: Hudson Canyon... | reverse complement strand
GTAATAAAAAAACAAAAAAAATATAGACAGAACTGAATTATCTACACATAATACTGAGTATGTATACAGTACTGATCCAGTAGATTATTTGGAAAGCACTCGAATTAATTATTTTACCTGTAGGGGAACGCATAAATGAATGACAATAAAAAGAAGGCGCTAGGTGCTGCTTTGTCGCAAATTGAACGACAGTTTGGTAAAGGCGCTGTGATGAAGCTAGGCGACCAACCGCGTGATGCAATCCCTTCAGTCTCAACCGGTTCATTAGGTTTGGATATTGCTTTAGGCATTGGTGGGCTTCCTTATGGACGTATTGTCGAAATTTATGGCCCTGAAAGCTCAGGTAAAACAACGTTAACCTTACAAACGATTGCAGAAGCACAGAAACAAGGGAAAGTATGTGCTTTTGTTGATGCAGAGCATGCATTGGACCCAATCTATGCCGAAAAACTAGGCTTAAATGTAGATGAATTACTTGTGTCCCAGCCTGACACCGGTGAACAAGCACTTGAAATTGTCGATATGCTGGTACGTTCAAATGCTGTCGATGTGATTGTTGTCGACTCCGTTGCAGCACTGACACCTAAAGCAGAAATTGAAGGTGATATGGGTGATAGCCATATGGGCTTGCAAGCTCGTTTGATGTCGCAAGCATTACGTAAACTAACAGGTAACATTAAAAACGCTAATTGTTTAGTTATTTTCATTAATCAGATTCGAATGAAAATTGGCGTGATGTTCGGTAACCCTGAAACGACAACGGGTGGTAACGCATTAAAATTTTACGCTTCTGTACGATTAGATATTCGTCGAATTGGTGCTGTAAAGCAAGGTGATGAAATACTCGGTAATGAAACACGCGTGAAGGTCGTTAAAAATAAAGTCTCTCCTCCCTTCAAACAAACCGAGTTTCAAATTTTATACGGCAAAGGTATTTATCACCTTGGAGAGGTGGTTGATCTGGGGGTTAAGGAAGGCTTTGTTGATAAAGCGGGTGCATGGTATAGCTATAACGGCGATAAAATAGGCCAAGGTAAAGCAAACGCGGCTAAATACTTGAGTGAAAACCCTAAAATAGCACAAGAAATAGAAACCAAGATTCGTGAAAAGTTAATGCCTAAGCCAGAAGCGCCTAAAGCAGGGGCTTCAGAAGAGTCTGCTTTAGAGGTTTAAGCTCCTACTAAATTATATATTAAACTTTTTGTTGCTTAAGCGGCTCTATTCAATGGATGAATAAAGCCGCTTTTTTTTACCTAATATTTGTTGGAATATTAGCCTTTGAGTTTCGACTTTTTACCTAAAGATTGATTATTCAACTGCTGATTTATTAAGGTTATGCTTTTTTTTAAAATAAGAAAATTAGCAATTTGATTATTGATATTGAGAAAACATGCAATTACTCGGGCTGAAGTATTAGAAATTTCCTTTATATATCAGTGAAGTAAGATTGGCATAAAGACTGCTCTATTTGGTTTAAACTAATAGGAGCAGGTTATGAAAATATCACAGTTATTCAATAATCCTCAAGATGAAATCTTTAACTTACCCTCTTTGATAGAAGGTTTAATGCGTGCTTTTGCTGCATTTATAGTTTTTTTATTTACTCCTCTTTTCATCTTCAATACCGTTACTTGCATTACCAAATCCAGAGCACCGTTAAGTTGTGGTACTACCTATGATGTATTTGGTAAACCATATTATTATCCTGTTTTCAATCATGGAAAGTATAGGCATTTCTTACTGCTTTTATTGATTGTTAAAGGCGACATGGCCTGGGTCGGTTTACCGCGTGATGTAACCGATGGCTCATGCTTGACCAGCTTTCAAAAAATGAAGGTGGGGTTAGTAAGCTTATATGGCTTGCATCAATTTTCTGGTATATCAATAAGCAGTATCGATGAAGACATGCTACGACAAAGACAATTTTCTAATATTGAAAATTGTCTTTTATTAGTACGTGTGTTGATCGCCAGTTTAACTTTTAGAACAAAAAGCCTAAGAACTGAAACATCGTTTAGAATATTTGGCATACGAATTGACAACGTTACCCTTGATAGTGCGGTTGCTAAAATAATGTCTGCACTTCCTTGTAAATATGCGAAAACAGCCTGTTTTGTCAATGTTAACTCGTTTAATTTGGCGCGTGGATTTAACGAACTGAATGATACAATAAATGACTTCGACTTTGCCTTTGCAGATGGGTCAGGAATACGTATTGCTGCACAGATGCAGGGGAATCGTTTGCTGGGCAATGTGAATGGAACTGATATGTTACCACTGCTTTGTTCGCAAGTGCGATCTAATAATAAGAGCCTTTTTTTGCTGGGGGCCGAACCCGGTGTAGCAGAGCTCACAGCCTATAATCTACAGCAGAAATATCCGGGTTTACGTATTTCAGGTACTCATCATGGCTATTTTGATAAACAAGATAGCCATGAAATTATTAGAAAAATTAATGCTGCTAAAACAGATGTTCTATTAGTTGCCTTTGGTTCACCAACGCAAGAACGTTGGTTGCAAGAACATAAGTCGATGCTAAACGTAAATATTGCAATTGCAGTTGGAGGTCTTTTTGATTTTTATTCTGGTCGTATTGCTCGTGCACCTATCTGGATTCGTGAACTCGGAATGGAATGGGTTTGGCGGTTGCTACAAGAGCCTCATAAAAAATTTCATCGATATGTGATTGGTAATCCTGTTTTTCTACTCCGTTGTTTTTTTCAATCTAAATTTATTATCAGAGGATAGTTGCTATGAACTTATTAAATAATGAAAAGAACCACGAAGTTAAATGCCACTTATCAAAGGGAAGTGTAGGTTTGAACCCTGTTTTTCAACGTACATTAGCATTTATAGGTCTAGTCATTGTTAGCCCATTCATGTTGCTTGTTGCAGTATTAATTCGCCTGGAAAGCTCCGGTAATTCGATATTTACACAAATTAGAGTTGGCAAAAATGGTCGTCGATTTCAAATTTATAAGTTTCGTTCGATGCGTATGCCACAAGATCAAAAGTATGTGGATGTTAGTCAATTAAAAAGTGATCGAAGTGGCGTTTGTAACAAGTTATTCAACGATCCCCGTATTACAACAATCGGTAAATATTTACGTAAATATTCTATTGATGAATTACCCCAACTAATTAATGTTATAAACGGTGACATGCTTTTAATCGGGCCTAGACCAGCGTTGACACAAGAAAGTGACCAATACTCGATGATAGCGCGTAAACGTTTTAATGCAGAGCCTGGTTTAACAGGTTTATGGCAGGTTTCAGGACGTGCAGACACGAGCTTTGAAGAACAAATATCGTTAGATGTTCGTTATGTCAAAGAGCAAAGCTGGTTCAATGATTTAAAAATTTTGTTAGCAACGATACCTGTTGTATTACTCGGTAAAGGTGCCTACTAAGGATTCTTTATTGCTGTTTTTGGGAGTATATTATGACTAAATATATGAAATGGTGTAGCTTACTAATCAGCATGGTAATGGTTGCATGTACGCAACATCATGCTTTGATAACACCTGAAAACCCAAGTGATAAATTTTATGGTACTCAAGGTGAACAAGGTGAAGGCATTCGTCACCAGCACCCAGCCATGACCGGGTTTGCTTCTAATATTGATTGTAGTCCATCTCACTTTCAGTACGCACCGACAAATTATCGGGTAGATAAAATCATTACAAATATCGGTAAACCTATCGTTGATTCGCGCCTTCAAAACCAACTTTTTAATGGTGACTTGACTTTAAGTCCTGGCGATATGATTGAGCTATTAATCGAGAACGGAGAAGGCTTTAACGGACGTTATATTTTGAGCCCGCAAGGAACGGTCAACATACCTTATCTTAAAGGTATCAACTTGTTAGGTTTAAATGTTTATCAGGCTGCAGATAAAATTGAACTAGATTTGATAAAAGCCGAGATGTTTCAACCTGCGACGATATCCACCAACGTACAAGTTTTGGAATGGGCAGAGATCGATGTAGTGGTCACTGGAGCAGTGTTTGAACCTGGCCGTAAACGTATCAATCAAAAATATAAGGAACGTCATATAAATGAAAAAATGGCGGCGTTTGGTGACTACAGTAGTACACGCTTTTTATCCGAAGCATTACGTTCAGCAGCGGGTGTAAGGCCGGATGCGAAGGTTGATCAAGTTATATTGATACGTAATGGATGGCAAGTTGAAGTAGATATGGGGGGGATCTTTTCTGGTAAACCAGTGAATGATGTACCTCTTATTTCGGGTGATCAGGTGGTAGTACCTACAACAGGCTGCTTCCAAAAACATCTTGTTAGACCTAGCCAAATTACGCCTAAGGGTTTTCGTGTATTTATGTCTAACCTGATTAGTTCTGCCTTATCAAATTCAAGTGCAAATGTTGGGCGTTACAGTACTAATCTGCCATATGGTGCTCGTTTGTTGCAGGCCGCAGTATCAGCTAACTGTGTCGGTGGTAAGCAGTGGACGAATGCGCCTAGAAAAGTGATGTTGGCTAGCACTAACCCTATAACAGGTGATTACCAGGTTATAGAGCGTTCTGTTGAAGAGCTTATGCGTCAGGCTCATAACAGTAAACGAAATCCATACTTAATGCCAAATGATGCGGTAGCCTGCTATGACTCAGACGTGACAAACATACGAGATATTGCTAGGTTTATGATGGATATCATCAATCCAATTAAGGCCTTATAGCCACATAGGTAAGGGTATTTTAAGTGTAGGTTAATAACTATGGTTGAAGCACACAAACAAATAAAGATCCCTTGTCGGGACGATGCAATTCGGGCGAAACGCCTAGGATTTTTTCGTAGCCCTTATTTGATTTTTAGTGGGATCAGTTATTTACTTGTGGTGTTAATGGTAGTTTTATATCTTAATAAAGAACCTGTGTTTAGTAGCAACATGGCTCTCGTTTTACCAGGCTCGGGATTAAGTAGTAGCTTTCAAATAGGTGAAATTGGTCAAGCAAATACACAAACTAAATCGCCGTTTGCTGGAGCTAGTTTTAACCCTCGTGTTAACTATAAAGAAATGCTTAAAAGTCGTGAAGTAATTGGTAAGGCCTCAAAAGAGGTTTTTATGGAAACGGATGTATTTGGTCTGCCAAAAATTAAACTAACTGAGCAGACAAGTATTATTGAAGTCGATGTTACAGCCACCAATGGTGGTCTTGCCAAAGAGAAAGCATGGGCACTTTACTACGCATTACAAGATCACCTAGATGCACTTAGATCAGATGAAGCGCATCGGAGAGATCTAAGCATTACGAATGTGCTTGATCAATATCGAACTCGGTTGAACCATACTCGAAATGCCTTGATAGACTTTCAACAGCGAGCCTTATTGGTGGATGAGCAGCAAGTTTCTGAGCTCATGACAACCTTGTCAGAACTGAAAGCGAAAGTTTTATTTTCGAGAGCACATCAAAAACAAAGAAATGACTTTGTACAACAACTAAGTTTTGACCTGGGAGTATCACCTTCGCTTGCAGGCAAAGCCTTTGCGTTGCAAACAGATACTCAGTTTCGCGGCCATTTAAAAGAACTCGATGCCAGCGCTCAAGAGTTTAGTGATTTTCGTTCTAAGTGGGGGCAATATCACCCAAAAGTGAAAGCCAGTTTGAAACGGGTTGAATATGCACGTGCTGCGGCATTCAAACGCAGTTCAAGTGTTTTAGGTGATATTACAGCAGAGCAACTTCACTCAGTTAATCTTGAAGCAAGTCCAGATCGCTCTCGCCTTTTTAGTGAACTGTTAAACAGTTATGCGGAGTTACAAGGGCAGGGGGCAGAAATTAAAGAATTAGAGGCTTCACAGTCGCGTTTAGATGATAAATTACGCATTTACGCGCGTGAATTAAAAGAACTAGAACGCTTGCAACGGGAGCATGAGCTAGCTCAAGCTGTGTTTACCTCGGCTGCTGCACGTTTAGAAGCAAGTAAATCAGACGTTTTTGCCTCTTATCCCGTTGTGCAGTTACTTACCTCACCGAATGAACCGATTCAACAGCAAAGCCCTAATATTAAAATGGCAATACTAGGTTTAATTGCAGGCTTTCTATTTATTACGACGGCACTTTTAATTGTGTGGCAAAGAGCATATTTAGTTAAACGATTGTTAGCGTAATGACTAGGGTTTTCTGATTATTTATTAGGTGGTCAAACGACACTGTTTTTAAAACACACTTTTTTACCTCAATTACTTTCTCAAAATGCCCCTAATAATGCTTTGCATAATGAAAAATATTCAAATTAGTAAAACTGTAGAATTATTAAGTGCAGTAAAAACAGCTAGTTATGGTCTATTTTGGGCTGGCATAACAACTGCATTATAAAATCGTATCAAATGTTCACAATTAAAGAGCGATTGCATGAATGACATTAAACCAAATAGTACAGAAGAAAGGATCGTATGGGGTACGCTGGTTTTTTCATATTTATTCTATCTAACCGGTACTTTATACGTTGTGTGTGCATTGATGGGGTGGGCTCTATTTTTCGTGATGTTGTTACGGTGGTTTATTATTGGTGAACAATCTAAATATGCGAGCATACCAGTAACAATATGGATATGGATCATCGGTATGTTGAGTATGTTGATTGCTTTATTAATTGCCCATGCAGAATTTAATTTGTCGGTAGCTCAAACGATTAAGTCGAGCATTGGTTGGGCTAAAGGCTGGGCTTTATTAGCACTGTTTCCACTGCTGGGAGCCATGGTTAATATTCGTCCTGAACTTATTACCCGAGGCTGTTGTATTTTAGCTTCTCAATCCATTTTATTTGTAGGAATAGGGATTGTACTGGCGATTATTGGTTTTCATGGGCAGCTTTATATATCTCCATTGAAAGTGATTGGTGGTCCTATCAGTACATTTGAAGTCAACCTGTTTGGGTTAAATCCCGAGACTGGGCGACCTCGATGGTCATTCTTTGCTCCTTGGGCGCCAGCGGCAGGTTTATTGAGTTGTTTATTGTTTATTATCTGTAGGCATGAGAAACAACGTTTTTGGCGTAGAGCTGGTACTTTAGGTGCCTTGGTTATGTGTATATTTTGTCAATCTCGTACTGGGTGGGCAATATTATTGCTGCTCATACCAAGCGTGTTTTTCATTAATCAACTACGTAAACCAGTTTGTATCATGATGATCGGTGTTTGTATCACGAGCATGTTTGTATTTGGTGAGCAAGTTAATGAACGCGTTAATCAAGCTCATCAAGATGTTAAGGATAGTCGACCGGGCTCTACCCGGGTTCGGTCAAGCCTTGCGACGATAGCTGTTCAACGTTGGGAGTCAGAGGCGCCAATTTGGGGGCATGGTATTGTAGAAAAAGGGCCGAAAATGGTCGAACATATGCCAATAGGTTCTCACCATAGCTGGTATGGCTTGCTCTTTGTGAAAGGCATGGTTGGTGCACTTTCTTTAGCGATTCCGATGCTTTTGACGGTATTGGTTTTGCTACCAGAAACTTTAAAATCGAGTGCCTCTCAATCTGGGCTGTTAATTATGCTGGTCCTACTCGGTTACAGCTTTTTCGAAAATATTGAAATTCTTGCTTACCTGTTTTGGCCAGCCTTGCTTTGGTTGGGCATGGTACTTAATCCGCTCAAATCAGTTTTAATTAATCATCCCTTGAAAGGAGTTACAGCATGAAAAAATCTTTATTGGTTGGTTATTATGGTATGCAAAATACTGGGGATGATGCCTTAATGAATGCGACAGCATGGGGAGCAAAACGTTTTCTCGGTTCAGACACCATAACTGTTACGTCTCCGCTATCACTTAAACTGTACAGTGGCGAATATCTTTCAAGCACATTAACTGCAACACAGCGTTTTTCTGGTCAAAATAGATTAAAGAGCTATCTCAAAGCAATCGATTCAAATCGCATAATTTTTGGTGGTGGTTCAGTACTTCATAATGCCAGAGACATAAACCTAAAACGTGACCTGATGAAGCTCAGCCTAGGCCGAAATCATTTGGCGCTTGGTATTGGAATTGGTCCATTTACTGACACTCGAGCAGAGCAATCTTGTAAGCGATTTTTAAATACATGTGAATTCGTAGGCGTACGTGATGCTCAAAGCTATGACATCGCGCAATCGATCGCCCCACATGCAAATGTGGTTTTGACCTTTGATCTGGCCCCGCAACTATTAAATATTGAAGGTTTTGATCTAGTGCCAGTTCAAAGAAAAGGGATTGCTGTTTGTTTATGTCCAAAAGAGCGCCTTTCAGGCGACCTGAAAGTTGAGCATCAACGCTTAAAAAATATCGCTAAAGTTTTAGATACTCAATACCTTTTAACCCAAGAACCTGTTGTGTTTGTAAGTTTTAATGGCCATCCAGATCTAGGTGATCACCAAATACATAAAGAAGTAGCCTCCTTACTTTCACCGAAAACTATGTTTAACTTTGTTGAATATGACAGTAACCCTTTTCGTGTATTACAGCGCATGGCGACCTTTAAACTTGCCATTTGTATGCGTTTACATGCGTCAGTTTTTAGCTATCTAACCCGTACGCCATTTATTAGCCTAAATTACCACCCAAAATGTAAACAATGGAGTAAGCAGGTTGGTTTATCAAAACATTATAGTTTTGATAGCGAAAGCTTTGACCCAAAAGTATTAACGAATGAAATTTGTCGAGGAATATCGGATGGTTTTGAGCCATGTGACTTAAGTTTAAATCAAGCAATTAATTTATCTATGGAAAATTGGAGACATTGTTATGAAAATACAAAACAGCCCCATGATTTCAGTTGTTATTCCACTCTATAACAAATTGGATCACATTATTAGAACGGTTGACTCAGTATTGGCACAAACGTTTACTAATTATGAGCTTATAGTTGTTGACGATGGATCGACCGACGGTAGCCCGAATTTAGTTGCAAAACATCGAGGTGAACATATCAAGTTGATCCGCCAAGTAAATGCAGGGGTATCAGATGCCCGTAACCAAGGTAGTAAAGCTGCTAGAGGTGAAATTATTGCCTTTATTGATGCCGACGACACTTGGGAGCCACACTTTTTATCAGAAATTTCTAACATGTGTTCAGAGTTTCCTGAAGCCGACTGTTTCGCAACGAGTTATCAGTTTGTGTTAGACAAGGATCAGTATCATAGTCCGAAGATTCGTTTCAAGAAACGAATGCATCGTTCAGGTTTACTAAAGAACTATTTTGAAGTCAGTGCTCGCGGCGATTTACCGTTTATGATGTCTAGCTTTTGTATTAAACGAAAGTTTTTCAATCAACTCCATGGGTTTCCAAAAGGGGTGGTGATGGGCGAAGATCAAGACTTATTCGTGCGCGCCGCATTGAACGGCCATATCGCATACAGCCCGAGTGTATTATCGTTTTACCACCTAGACTCATCCAATCGGGCTTGTCAGCGAATTGTGCCTCAAGAAGAGTGCTGCTTTAGTAAGTATGTTTTTGAACAAACAAAAAATGAAGCGCTTAGCCAAAATATGCGTGAGAGTATGAACAAATATTCAGCCTCGCACCTCTTAAATATTGCATCGCTTAATATTAGGCTAGGGCGCTTGGCCATCGCAAAACGATTATTAAATGATGAGCGCTGTCAGCGCCTACCGATGAAGTATATGTGGTGGATGGCGAATTATTGGTTTAACAAGCTAACGATAGGTAAAGCAAAGTTAACTTGGGTTTGATGATGTAAAGGACGAAAAGAGCCTGAAAGAACAAAAGAAAAACTGGGTCAATATCAAGACCAGAAAAACTCTAGGCAAAAAAAAGCGATGAAAAGGTGCCGAAATACCTAATCATCGCGCTCACTAACCGAGCTTGTAGGAAGCCCTAATAAGGAAAGTTTTTAAAAATGTCGAAAGTGATAACTAAGCTAAGCAAAAAGGCCTGAAGTTTTTTGCTTAGCGCCGTATGTTTCGATGACAGTAATAATAGGGCTTAACAGGGCTTAGTTAGATCAGCCGAAGGGCGTAGGGCTAGGCGTATAAAAGTAAAAACGAGAACTGTGTCACATTAGCTACTGGGAAATCAACTCATCTAGCTATTCCAAAAACAAGCAAGAATATATTTTCCGTCCTTATTCCAACCAAAAAATCATCAAACGCTATTGGAAACTGACAGACTCAATCATATACGGTTGTTTGAGCCATTAGTCGTCATCATGAGATAGATAGTAGCGTCTTACTTAGTCGATTTACCAGAAGACCGATAAAGGCTAAAATTTAATGACTGTTTAGGTACTTATATCTGCCCATGAACCTTTAGGGCTATAAGTACCAACTAATGGCTCACAGCGTAAGAAATAAGGTGTGCTACTTAGCCGGCAGACAAAGCGCAAATGTAACAACATCAATAAAGTTTTCACCTAATAGAAACTTTCTCTTTTCTTTGTGGTTTAGAGCATAAAAGGCATCTTTGTCTCTCCATACACTGCTCTGCCTATTGATGGTATAAAAGGCATTTTCAGCATCAAAACCTTCCAAATACCACGTTTCTCGCCATTTTTCATCTTCGATTACCCAAACCTTATAGTCACAGTTTTTATCAAACATACTCTTATCATCACTGATATCGACCCACTGAGCCCTTGAGTGGTCACCTGCAATTGCCAGCCCTGAACTTACGGTTTGAAATAAAACAAAACCCAATGAGCATAAGACCTTTCGGAACATAACTGTTTCTCCATCGATTGACTAAATATTATAAATTGCAATGCCTAAGCTAATTGTAGTCAAACATATTAAGAAAGATTGCGCCAGAAGAGGGCTGCAGGTAATTTATAATATTGCTGCATAAATGTCGGTTTAGGCATCACTATATGTTATTAGCTGACATCACCTAAATAATTTTTAAGTCTTTAATGTCGGCCTTTCTGTCAGCAAGCAACTAATATTAAGCGTCTCAAGTTCGCACTAAGCAGCCTCTTTAGGCATGTTTGTAGTGAGCTTGAGATTAGGCAGGCAGTTCTCACTTTATTAATAGAACCAATTTCAATCATAAAACTTCTATGCCTTCTAAAAATAATTCTATAAGTTGTTGCCTAAAATAATCTGCGAGGCGATAAGAGCATGAGTGATAAAGAAAAAGAACTTTATTTTAAGGGTCAAAAGGATATGCCCTCAATATTCTAGCAAGTATAAAGTCGTTGGAGTTAGAATTAAGCAAACAGACAGGTGTAGATGGCCTCAATATTTTTGAACATACTGAGACGGCTAAATTTATGTCTGATTTTGATATGATAACCAAAGAAGGAGAAAAGAATCCGCGCATCAGGGAAAGTTTGTTCGCTCTCTTTGAAGGTGAGAAAACTTATCTAAGGATGTTATCAAATATACAGATGATTATAACTCCATCAAAGAAATGGGTGACAAGGTAATAAGTGATAAAAATAATCATAGGTGAAAAGAAGAATTTAAAGATTGGATATTTAGAAACATAAAATGGGGTGCTGGTATAGGGATAGTCATTCTTGCGTATTCTACTTCTAGTTTTTATACAGACCCATGCGCGAAAGGTTCATTCTGGAAACTGCCGATCAAAGACCTTATTCAAGATTGTTCAGTTGAACAAAAGCCAGTACCACCAATAATTGACGTAAAATAACCGCTTAAACTAGTCCAAATTGATCCTAACATTCAGTGACTTCTTTATGGCAATAAGTCGCACTTAGAAGACGCTGATCCATTGCGTTTGAATAAGCAAATTCGGCCAATTTGAGTTACTTGTTAATGAGGGCTCGTGAGCATTAGCACGACCTTTTAGGTTCGCTAAATTCGATGGCTAAGAGTCTAAAAGCGATACGTCTTTCGGGCAAGTGTAAACGGCTTTGACCCCTTATAATTTAATGACCGGGCGCTACCTCGCTATGAGCAACGAGAACTTGAAGGCTTTTTAAGTGTAGCCGGCTTGAGTATGGTTTGTTACGGGTGCACTGCGAAGATTGCCACTATGAACGTCTTGTGGCGTATAATTGTAAGCGTCGCTGAATTTTCCCCAATTGTTGTGCTAGGCGCATGACCGAAAGTGCCGCAGGCCCCTACAATCAAATCGGTTTCACCAGTGAGGGAAAGGTTAATCAAGCTGCTTACACAATCTATAACTCCTCATTTTACACCATTCGAGCGCCGTTAAAGCAAGCGAAAAAAGCCAGATACCAAGCAGCTAAGTCTGGCTTTATCCAAAGGCTTAATTGCCATTGCTGAAGGGTTGTCAGTTATTAGAAAATTTGTTTTTTTGTAAAAAATGCTTGATCGCTTGATCGTCAGGGGTACTTTGCAAATGTTTATCGATATTTTCTAACCAATTAATATCATTCAAGGATTTATCAATCGAAGTGCGTAATGCAATTGGTGTCATTTTTGAGTAGTGATTGAGAATGGTGTTGATGTCATTGCAGCGCTCAAAACATTTTGTCAGTGCGAAGCCCATGTTAAATGCCGTTTGCAGACCAACCCCCGCACTATAGTGGAAAGAAAAAGCCGCATCGCCGATTAGAGCCACATTGCGATGAAAAAGATTCTCAACGGTATTCATCTTGAAAGAAAACCAGGGCAAGCTGGTGGTAATTAAGGCAATCGGGTCTTCATCGCTAGTGAAAATTTTATTGAAATAGGGGATCGCGTCGGTAGTGCTTTGTTGGTGAAAACCGTTCGATTGAAAGCACTTGTCGGTCATTTCAATGATAACGGCCTGCCTGGTGTCTGTCAGGGGGTAAGAGGACAGCTGAATGACCCCGGAAGGTGTTTTGAAAGCATAAAACCGGACATCTTCTTGAAGTTTTGGTGAGTCGTTATAAAACCAGGCAAATTTTATCTTTGCTTTGTGCTCATGGGTGACAAATTTAGCGGCATACTCTTTTCGTACAATACTGTTCACGCCATCTGCACCGATCAATAAGTCGCAAGCGCCTTGTAACTGCCTTAAGTCAGAAGGGAGTACTTTTTTTTCTTCAATATTTATGCCGAGAGAGGTCGCCTTATTTCTGAAATAACGCATCAGTTCAAAACGGGAAACACAGTGGCCATCATTGAACTTAAAAGTTTGGCAGTCGTGATCGGTTTTCACAATCGCTTGTGAGAGTCTCGGTGGTGATCCATTCGCAAAGAGTGAAGTGAAGTAATTCTCATCCAAATCTGCTAACAAATCTTTGGTCAGTTTTTGTAGCGTGTAGCCCAAACCAAATGAGTTGGATGACTCATTTTTTGTCTCATAAACTGTGATGTCGAAGCCTGGATTTAATAGTTTCATGGCGTTCGCAAAATAAAGCCCTGCCGGCCCACCGCCGATGATAATAATTTTCATATTCCCTGATTCCTTTTATGCTAACCGGTACTGCTTACAGAAGAATGTATAATTTTTTGGATTTTTCAGCTTTAAACTTTAAAAACATAGCTTTAAATTATATTTTTTTAGCGCCGACTCAACAATGCCAAAATGACAAACTATTCACAGAAATTCACATCGGCGAATTTCTCGTGCTTGGTTAGTACACGCATTGAAATTAAGTGCAGTAAGTCTATTTACTTCAACAATGTCTAGTGAAAAATTATCGACATACCCGCCAGGTATCATAAATATATGACTAGTACCTTCATCCTTCAAAGATTGGATAATATATCTGGTTAATTTCACTGTAGTCAT